>Ga0070731_10005355_pt1 | contig 10626 bp, 7 predicted proteins | sample Coa_R1_2_FD_66448 | JGI IMG/M metagenome (GOLD analysis project Ga0070731, IMG submission 66448) | Surface soil microbial communities from Centralia Pennsylvania, which are recovering from an underground coalmine fire - Coalmine... | ecosystem: Environmental > Terrestrial > Soil > Unclassified ... | reverse complement strand
GTCGATTCTTGATCCGGTTTTCGATCCATGTTAGTACGTTTTACGTGAACAGGCGCGCGCTCGTAACCATCGCATTCGTGGTCCTTGCGGCGACGGGACCTTGGCCGTCGCTGGCGGCCGATGTCTATCCGGGAAAGGCCATCCGCCTCATCGTGCCGTTTCCGCCCGCGGGCGGGACCGACCTCCTTTCGCGCGGCATCGCGCAGGCGATCTCCGCGGACACGAAATGGACGATCGTGATCGAGAACAAGCCCGGCGCCGGCGGCAACGTGGGACTCGACGCCGCGGCCCACGCGGCTCCGGACGGCTACACGATCGCGATGGGACAGACCGCGAACCTCGCGGTGAATCCGGCACTCTATTCGAGCATGACATTCGATCCGCTCAAGGACTTCGCGCCCATCGCACTGATCTCCTCGCAGCCGCTGATCCTCGTGGTGGATGCGAAATCCCCGTATCGCGGCCTCCAGGATCTCGTGGAAGCCGCGAAGAAGAGCCCGGGCAGGATCAACATGGCGTCACCCGGCAACGGAACCATCGGTCACATCGGCGGCGAGCTCTTCCAGCGGCGCGCGGGCATCACGATGACGCACGTCCCCTACAAGGGCGCGGGCCCCGCGGTGACGGATCTCATGGGCGGCAGCGTCGATTGCTACTTCGGCAACAGCCAGGCCGTGAGCGGGTTGGTCGCCTCCGGGCGGTTGCGTCCGCTCGCGGTAACGGCATCGAGGCGTCTCGCGAGCTTTCCGACCGTACCGACAGTCGCCGAATCGGGCTATGCAGGCTTCGAAGCGGCGACGTGGAGCGGGCTCGTCGCTCCGGCCGGCACGCCGCAGGCGATCGTCGACAAGCTGAACGCGGCGGCCAACAAGGCGCTTGCCACTCCCGCGATGCAGAAGCAGCTCGCCGACGAGGGGAGCACGACGCTCGGAGGCACGCCGAAGCAGTTCGGCGAGTTCATGAGGGCGGAGCACGCGAAATGGGGCACGGCGGTGCGCGAAGCGCACATCAGGCTCGACTGATGTGGAATCTCTCCTTCACGGCTCCCGAGGTCATCGAGGCCCGCGTCCTCACGCGCCTTCCCGATTCGTTCCGCAAGAAGCGCCGCAACGAATGGAGCGACGCCAACAAGCCGGGCCACGACGTCGATTGCTTCCTCGAAGGCCCTTCGTTCGATCGCGAGGGCAATCTTTTCGTCGTCGACATTCCGTTCGGGCGCATCTTCCGCATCTCGCCCGCGCTCGAATGGACGCTCGCCGCCGAATACGACGGGTGGCCCAACGGCACGGCCTTCCACCAGGATGGATCGCTCTGGATCGCGGACTACCGCAGGGGGCTTTTCAAACTGGATCCCGGATCATCGGGCTCCCGCTCGTCCGGGATGACAAGTGTTCTCGCCCACCGCAACACCGAGTCCTTCAAGGGCATGAACGACCTCACCTTCGACTTCGAGGGAAATTGCTATTTCACGGACCAGGGGCAGACGGGTTTCCACGATCCGTCGGGCCGCGTGTATCGATTGCGCGCGAGCGGGCAACTCGACCTCGTGATCGCGGGAATCCCGAGCCCGAACGGTGTCGCGCTGGACCTGTCACGCCGCTTCATCTACGTGGCGGTCACGCGCGCGAACCAGGTGTGGCGCGGGCCGATCCTCGCCGATGGGAATGTCTCGAAAGTAGGCGCGTTCCGCACGTTCTTCGGGACGAGCGGTCCCGACGGCATGGCCGTGAGCGCGGACAACGGCCTCGTCGTGTGCCACGCGAGCCTCGGCGGCGCCTTCGTCTGCAACGCGAAAGGCGAGGTCACGCACTTCGTGAAAAGCCCCGTGGGTTCGACTGTGACCAACGTCGCATTCCGGCCGGGCGCGTCGAAGGTCGTGATGACGGAATCGGAGACGGGATCGATCCTCGAGGCGGACCTTCAGTCGAAAGGCGCTCCCCTCTACTCCCACACCTGAGGCGTCACTGGGGTTGAATCCCCGCGTCCTTCACGACCTTCACCCAGCGCGCATTCTCCGATTTCACGAATGCGGCGGTTTCGGCGGGCGTCATCAACTGGATCTCCGAGCCTTCGGCGACGAGGCGCTGGCGGATCGCGGGGTCGGAGAGCGTCGCGTTCACGGCGGCGTTCATTTTCTGCACGACTTCCTGCGGCACGCCTTTCGGCGCGATCAGCACGCTCCACGTCCCGACCTCGAAATCCCTGAGGCCCAGCTCTTCCATCGTTGGGACATCGGGCACCGCGGGATTGCGCTGTTTCGACGCGAGGCCGACTGCGCGCACCTTGCCCGCGCGAATCTGCGGGACCACCGCGGGCAGCGTCGCGAAATTGAGCTGGGCCTCGCCCGAAACGATCGCGAGCACCGACGGAGATCCCCCTTTGTAGGGAACGTGCGTGAGGTTGTCGCCGGTGGATTTCACGAGGAGCTCGCCGGCGAGATGCCCGGGCGAGCCCACGCCCGACGACGAATAGAACATCGGCGTGTTGTCGCTCGCGGCCTTCAGCTGCGCGAGCGTCGCGAAGCTGGTCGTGGGCGAGGCGATCATGATCATCGGGTACGAGCACACGAACGCGATCGGGACGAAGTCCCCGATGGGATCGAACTTCTGCTTCGCGAGGCCCGGGTTGATCGCGTGCACGGCGACCGTGGACATCATCAGCGTGTATCCGTCCGCGGGGGCCTGCAGCATCATCTCGGCCGCGAGATCGCCCGCGGAGCCCGGCTTGTTGTCGATCACGATGGGTTGCCCGAGCTTCTCGGCGAGCCTGGCCTGGATCAGCCGCGCGACGACGTCGGTGGAACCGCCGGCCGCATATCCGATGTAGAGCTTGATGGGCCGCTCGGGCCACGCGGCGCAAACGGTCATTGCCGTGAAGGCGACAATCCCGCCGAGCAGGCAACGAAGGCGCTTCATTTGCCCTTGAACGCGGGCTTGCGCTTCTCCATGAACGCCCTGCGTCCCTCGATGTAGTCCTCGCTTTCGAAGCAGTCGAGGATGAGGCGCTTGGCGAGCTCCATGTCCGCGTTGTCGGCCTTCAGCACCTCGCGGATGATTCGCTTGCCCGCCTTGATCGTGAGCGGGGCTCCGGTGGAGATCGCGTTCGTATACTCGGCGAGCAGCGCGTCGAGCGCCTCGGGTTCCGCGATCCGGTTCACGAGCCCGATGCGAAGCGCCTCCGCGGCATCGAGGCGCCGCGCCGTGAAGAAGATGTCCTTCGCGTAGCCCGGCCCCACGAGATCGGTGAGGTTCTTCATCGCCGAGAACCGGTAGCCCAGTCCCAGGCGCGTGGCGGGGACGGAGAAGGTCGAGTTCGTCGAGGCGACGCGCAGGTCGCAGCAGATCGCCACGTTCATGCCGCCGCCGATGCAATAGCCCTCGATGCGCGCGATGGTGGGCTTCTCGAATTCGTAGATGCCTTCGAGCGCCGCTTCGGCCATGGATTCGTAGTTCTTCACCGCTTCCTTCGCCGCGCGCATGTCCTCGAACTGGGAGATGTCGGCGCCGGAGACGAACGCCTTCCCGCCTTCGCCGGAGAACACGACCACGCGGATGTTGTCGTCCTTGGCCGCGCGCGCGAGCAGCGGCGGCACGGCTTGCCACATCTCCACGGAAAGGGCGTTGTGCTTCGCCGGGTTGTTGAAGCGGATGTGGAGGACGGGACCCTCGGTCCAGGTCTTCACGCGCTCGGTGGAGGTGGCGTAGCTCATGTCGTTCATCAGTAGACTCCTCGCGATTTCATGCCGGCGAGCGCCGCCGCGTCGTAGCCCAGCTCGGAAAGGATTTCCTCGGTGTGCTCGCCGCGCCGCGGTGTCGCGCGCGCGATCGTCGACGGCGTGCGGGTCAGCGTCACGGGCTGGCCCATCAGCGCCTGCTCGCCGAGCTGCTTCGACACGACCTTCTTGAGCAAGCCGAGGTGCTGCACCTGCGGCTCCTCGAAGACTTCCTTCACGTTGTTGATCCGCCCGCATGCCACGCCCTCTGCATTGAGCTTGTCGATCCAGTAGTCGCTCGCATGGCCGGCGAGCTTCTTCTCGATCTCGGCGTTGAGCCAGTCGCGGTTCACGGAACGCCCGCTCTTGGTCTTCGAGCGTTCATCCTCGATCCATTCCGGCGCGCCCAGGGCGTGGCAGAAACGCTCCCAGATCTTTCCGCCGAAGACCGCGATGTTGATGTGGCCGTCCTTCGTCCTGTACACGCCGGTCGGAATGCTGGTCGGGTGATAGTTGCCGGCCTGCCCCGGCACCTCGTGGTCGAGCGTCCAGCGCGCGGTCTGGAAATCCATCATGTACACCTGCGCCTCGAGCAGCGACGTGTGGAGCCACTGTCCCTTGCCGGAGGCTTCGCGCTCGAGCAACGCGACTGTCACGCCATAGGCCGCGAAGATTCCCGCGCAGAGATCGGCGATCGGCAACCCCACGCGCAAGGGCCCGTGCCCCGGAAGGCCGGTGACCGACATGAGTCCGCCCATGCCCTGCGCGATCTGGTCGAAGCCGGGCCGCGTCGCGTAGGGGCCCGTCTGGCCGAATCCGGAGATGCTCGCGTACACGAGGCGCGGATTGACCTTCGAGAGCGCGTCGTAGTCGATGCCCAGGCGCGTCTTCACGTCGGGACGGAAATTCTCGAGGATCACGTCGGCCGTCGCGACGAGCTTCTTCAGCACCTCCAGGCCCTCGGCTTCCTTGAGGTTCAGCGTGATCGAGCGCTTGTTGCGATGCGTGTATTGGTAGTCGCTGCCTTCCTGCCCGCCGAGCGTGTCGTCGCCACGCATGTGCTCGGGCATCTGCACCTGGATCACGTCGGCGCCCCAGTCGGCGAGCTGGCGGGCGGAGGTCGGGCCCGCGCGCACCTGCGTCATGTCGATCACGCGGAAGCGGGCGAGGGCCTGGGAAGCGGGGATGTGCGGCATCTCAGGCCGCCTCGGCGCCGAGGCTGCTCATCACGCCGCGGAGGATCCGCTCGAAGAGCGAGGCATCGGGATCGCCCTTGATGATCACGACTTCGCGCAACTTGAAGCGCTTGGCGAGCTCGGCGCGATTGCATTCGAGCACTTTCCTGCCGCCGCGGTCGCAGAAGAGGAACCGCGACTTGAGCGGGCTCATGTAGAGCAGCTTCGCGGGAAGGCGCGGCTCGTCGGGATCCTTCCCCGCATCGCGGATGCCGACCCATACGCCTTCCTTGAGTTTGGACGGAAGCGCGAGATCCTTCGCGGGCTTCTTCTCCTTCTCGGGTGCGGCTTTCGCGCCCTTGGCGTCGGGTTTCGCTTCCGCCTTCGGCGCGGCTTCGAGCGCCGGTTGCGCTTCGGTGAAGTCGAGCTCGTCGACCTGCACCTCGCCGCCGCCGAACGGATTCTTCACGGTGATCTCCGCGGTGAAGTCCAGGGTCTCGTCCTCGGCCTTTGGCGGAGGCGCAAGCTGCGCCGCGATCGCGGCCGCCGTGCCCGGCGCGGGAGGTTTGGGCGCCGCAGGCTTCGCGGCGTGCGTGTCGCCGCCGCCCCGCGGCTTGCTGTCGAGCGCCATCACCGCGGTGTGGAGCTTCATGAGCTCGGAGTAGAACGCCTGGCGCACCGAGTCCTCGACGCCGACGCCATTCAGGGCCGTCGTGAGCGACCGCAGCAGCGCGGGAACCTGCGAAGCGAGCTTGCGCTGCTCTTCCTGCTTCGGCTTGGGCTCCACGCTCCAGAGCAGCTGGTCCATCGTCGCCAGCGCGGCCTTCCAGGGCTCGCTGTCCCTTCCGCTTTGCGCGTGGACGACGAGCAGCACCTTGATCCACTGCTGCGCGAGAAAATCGCGCACGGCCTTGCCGGGATGGTGCTCCCGAAGCCGCGTGCGAATCTCCTCCTGAGCGGCCGTGCGGCCGGCGGAAAGATTCTCGAGCTGCTCGAGGCGCTTCGATTCCACCTGCGTGGCTTGCGCGACCCGCTGGTCTTCCTCGGCGATGAAGGCCTTCAGTTTTTCGTTGGCCGCGTCGAAGACCTCGACGTTGTCCTCGAACTTGTCGACGATCTCGCGCTCGACGGGCTCGAGCTTCGGATACATCTCGTGCTTGTCGTCGAAATCCGAGGACAGCCGCGCGCCCAGCTCGCCCAGCAAGTCGAGGTGGACCCGCGCCGGATGGGCGTTCTCGGAGAAGAGCGCCTTGTCCGCGATCGCGACTTTCAGCATCGGGATCTGGAGGCGCGCGGCGAGGGCCTTGATGCCCGCGGGAACCTTCGCGTCGTCGAAGAGCTTGTCGAAGAGGAGCGACACCACGTTCAAGGTCATGGCGTCGACCTGGCCCATGCTTTGGCCGACGCTCGACTCCTTCAGCTGCGCGAGGACGTTGGTGAGGCTGCCCGCGGCGGCGTTCAGCGCCGCGAGATCCACGCCGGTCACGCCCTCGAGGTTGCCCACCTGCAGTCGCGAGAGCGAGGACATGAGCTCCGCGCCCTGCACCATCGGCACGCCGCCCACGCCCATGCTGCCGGGCGCGCCACCGGCGGGCGCGCCGCCGCCGAGCATTTTCTGCAGCGCGCCGAAGACGTCGTTCGGGAGCGCGGGCTCGGCCGGCGCGCTTTCCTCGGCATCCTCGACGTCGTCCGCGCCCGCCTTCCTGGCCGAGTGCGGTTTCTTCACGACCGTGTAGCGGATCTTCGGCAGGATCGAGTTCTCGACGAGAAGCTCGTTCACGTCGTCGTAGCCCGAGCGCAAGTCGTCCAGCATCGGCTCGTCGAAGAGGAGGAGGAAGACCGCGCGCACCTTGGCATCCGTCTCGATCTCGCGCAGCGCGTTCTTGAAGGCATCGCAAACGACCTTCGGTCCGAACGGGTTGTCCTCCGACTGGAGGTTGCCGTCCCCGAGCATCACCGCCGCGCGCTGGTCCAGCGCGCCGAGTCCCTCGTCGCAATGCTTGCGGACGCGCGCCGCGAGCTTGTTGTAGCTGAGCGTCTCCTCGAGATCGTCGTCGCCGACCAGCTCCAGCTCGATCTCGAAGGCGCCCGTCTGGTCGCCGGGGTTGTTGCGATTGGAAACGCCGCGCTTCACCTTGCGCACCTTCTTGGCGAATCCCTTCGCGAAGCGTTCGCCGAACTCGCCCTCGAGCGCTTCGCGTCCGCGCAGCGCGGCGTCGCGCCCCGCGCCGAGGACGCCCCGCGCTTCCGCGCTGTCGGTCTTGTCGATGATCTCGTTCAGCGAGGCTTCGGCGCGCGCCAGCATCGCGGACACGGCTTCGGCGACGCGCTCCTCCAGGAGGGCGCGGCTCGAATCGAGGATCGCGTCAAAGGGTGTGGCCATCGTCCTTGCGCAGGAAATCGAAGTCGACGCCCTGGTCCGCCTGGGTCACGGACTCGAGGAAGAGCCTGAGGTAGCCACGCCCGGCGCGAGGCTCCTTCACGGGATGCTCCGCGCGCCGCTTCGCCATCTCATTGTCGCCGACGAGGAGCATGAGCTCGCGCCTTTCCACGTCGAGCCGGATGCGATCGCCCGTGCGGACCCAGGCGAGCGGGCCGCCGACGGCGGACTCGGGCGTCACGTGCAGCACGATCGTGCCGGCGGCCGTGCCGCTCATGCGCCCGTCGGAGATGCGCACCATGTCCTTCACTCCGGCACGCACGAGCTTCTTCGGAATCGGAAGGTATCCCGCCTCGGGCATTCCGGGCGCGCCCTTCGGGCCGATGTTCTTGAGGACGAGGATGTCGTCGGCGCGCACGTCCAGTGCCTCGTCATCGAGGCGCCGCGCGAGATCCTCCGCGTCCTCGAAGACGACCGCGCGCCCCTCGTGCTTCATGAGCGACGCGCTCGCCGCCGATTGCTTGATGATGGCGCCGCCGGGCGCGAGATTGCCGCGCAGCACGGCGATGCCGCCCTGCGGGAATATCGGATTCGAGAAAGGGCGCACGACGGCCTGCGCGAAGGGCCGCACCGCATCGAGCTCTTCGCCGAGGCTCTTCCCGGTCACGGTGAGCGCGTCGAGGTGAAGGAGCGGCTTGAGCTCCCGCAGCAGCGCCGGCAAACCCCCTGCACGATGCAGGTCTTCCATGTAGTGCTTGCCCGAGGGTTTGAGATCCACGAGCACCGGCGTCTCGCGTCCCATCGCGTCGAGCCGGGCAAGGTCGATGGGGATGCCGAGGCGCCCCGCGATGGCGGTCGTGTGGATCACGCCGTTGGTCGAGCCGCCGATCGCGAGCAGCACGCGGAGCGCGTTCTCGAACGACTTCGCGGTGAGGATCCGGTCGGGCGTGAGCTTCGACTTCGCGACCGCCACGGCCGTGGCGCCGGAACGCTCGGCGATGCGGATGCGATCGGCCGTCACGGCGGGCGCCGAAGCGCTGCCCGGCAGCGCGATGCCGAGCGCTTCGGCCACGCACGCCATCGTGCTTGCCGTTCCCATCACGGAGCAGGTTCCGACCGAGGCCACGAGCTGGTCGTTCACCCGCGCGACCTCGTCACTGTCGATCTCTTCGGCGCGATAGCGGCCCCAATAACGGCGGCAATCGGTGCACGCCCCGACGCGCTCGCCCTCGTGGGAGCCGGTGAGCATCGAGCCCGTCACGAGCTGCACGCAGGGCACGTTCGCCGAAGCGGCGCCCATCAACTGCGCGGGTACCGTCTTGTCGCAGCCGCCGATCAGCACCACGGCATCCATGGGCTGCGCGCGAATCATCTCCTCGGTGTCCATGGACATGAGGTTGCGCAGGTACATCGACGTGGGGTGCGAGAAGCTCTCGTGGATCGAGATCGTCGGGAAATCCACGGGCAGGCCGCCCGAGAGCATCACGCCGCGCTTCACCGCCTCGATCAGCTGCGGCGCGTTGCCGTGGCAGGGGTTGTAGCCGCTCGACGTGTTGACGATGCCGACGACCGGGCGCGAAAGCGCGTCGTCGGTATACCCCGCGCCCTTGATGAAGGCCTTGCGCAGGAAGAGCGAGAACTCGCGGTCGCCGTAGCTCGCGAGGCCCTTCTTCAGTCCCTGTCCGGGTTGGTCGTCGTCGCTCACCCGCGAATGATCGCAGAATTCGCGAAGCCCTATAATCCCACTCTCGTTCAAAAGGGCGAACACCATGGCAGCGAAGACGAAAAAGCCCGCGAAAGACGCCGGCCGGATCCCCGTCACGCTGATTCCGGGCGACGGGATCGGCACCGAGGTCACCGAGGCAACGCTCGAGGTGCTCGAGGCGGCCGGCGCGCCCTTCGACTACGAGTGGCACACAGCGGGCGTCACGGGGCTGAAAAAGGAAGGCGATCCGTTGCCCAAGGCGACGATCGAGAGCATCCGCAAGACGCGGCTCGCCCTGAAGGGCCCGCTCGCGACGCCCGTGGGCGGCGGCTTCCGGTCTTCCAACGTGCGCCTGCGCGAGGAGTTCCATCTCTTCGCGAACCTGCGCCCCGCGCGCACGCTCGTCCCCGGCGGACGCTACGAGAACATCGACCTCGTGCTCGTGCGCGAGAACCTCGAGGGGCTCTACGTGGGATTCGAGCACTACATTCCGGTCGGCGACGATCCGCACGCGGTGGCGCTCGCTTCGGGCGTGAACACGCGCGCGGGCGGCCGGCGCATCTGCGAGTTCGCTTTCGAGTACGCGGTGAAGAACAAGCGCAAGAAGGTGACGCTCGTGCACAAGGCGAATGTGCTGAAGGCGCTCACGGGACTCTTCCTCGAGGCGGGCCGCGACGTCGCGAAGCAGTACGTGGGCCGGGTCGATTGCGACGAGCGCATCATCGACGCCTGCGCCATGCAGCTCGTGATGAACCCGTACCAGTTCGACGTGATCGTGACGACGAACCTCTTCGGCGACATCCTCTCGGACCTCAACGCCGGCCTCGTGGGCGGCCTGGGAATGGCGCCCGCGGGCAATATCGGCAAGGACGCCGCGATCTTCGAGGCGGTGCACGGTTCCGCGCCCGACATCGCCGGCAAGGGCATCGCCAATCCGCTCGCGCTCATGCTCTCGGCCGCGATGATGCTCGACCACGTGGGCCACCACGACAAGGCGAAACGTGTCCAGAAGGCCATCGACGACGTGCTGCTGAAGGACAAGGTGCGCACCGGCGATCTCGGCGGCAAGGCCAACACGAAGCAGTTCACCCAGGCCGTCGTGAAGCGGTTGAAGTAACGCGATGCGCAGCAAGCTCTTCGTCCCCGGTTCCCGTCCCGAGCTCTTCGCCAAGGCGATGGCGAGCGAGGCGGACGGCCTGTCGTTCGACCTCGAGGACGCGGTGGACGAATCGAGGAAGGACGAGGCGCGCGGCACGCTCGGGAAATTCCTGCGCGCGCTCGCGCCGGACCACGGCAAGACGATCATCGTGCGCGTGAATGGCCTGGGCACGCCGCATTTCGAGAAGGACCTCGCGGCGGTGATGTGCGACGCGCTCGACATCGTGAACCTCCCCAAGCCCGAGTCTCCCGAGGACGTCCGCCGCTGCGCATCCGCGCTCGACAAGCTCGATCCGCCGGCGGAGGTGGGAATCCTCGCCAACATCGAAACGCCCCGTGCGTACCGGCTCGCGGCGGAGATCGCCACCGCGAGCTCGCGCGTCGTCGGCCTCCAGGCAGGATGGGGCGACCTCATCGAGCCCCTCGACATCGATCGCTACAACCCCGCGATGATCGAGACCTGCCTGCTGCACATCCGCATCGCGGCGGGCGAGGC
>Ga0070731_10005354_pt1 | contig 10626 bp, 16 predicted proteins | sample Coa_R1_2_FD_66448 | JGI IMG/M metagenome (GOLD analysis project Ga0070731, IMG submission 66448) | Surface soil microbial communities from Centralia Pennsylvania, which are recovering from an underground coalmine fire - Coalmine... | ecosystem: Environmental > Terrestrial > Soil > Unclassified ... | reverse complement strand
CTTCAAGAGATTGAACGACGCGACGACCATCGCGCCGAGCAGGATCCCGGCCTGCACGATGATCGCCTCGCCGTACGACGCGGTGCCGAGGCTTCTCGACAGGACGATCAGGCCCATCGGGCGCCGATCCAGAAGGATCCGGAGAGCACATGGAGCCCGTCGAGTGGCACGGCGAGTGCGCGCGGCGACGTCTGCGCAGCGTGCCCGGCAATGCCCGGCACGAACGCGCTCGCCGGCAGAGCCAGCGCGACGAGCGCTACGCCGCTGAAGGCCGCTCGCCTCACCGCACCTTGAGCGTGAACGGCGCCGTCAGGATGTGGCCGTCGACCTGGCACTGCAGGAAGAGCCGCCACGTGCCGGCCACCGGGACGAGAACGCCGACGTGGAGCTTGCCGGGCGTCGCCGAGGTGCCGGTCACCTTCGCGCCGCCGAACACGCTTGTGCAGCCGGTCGCACCGGGCGCGCACACGTGCGTGTGGAAGTAGTCCAGCGAGCCCTCGCGGAAGAAGATGGCGTGTGCGAGCGCGCCGTACCACGGTGTGAAGTTCGCCGGCTTGCCGTGTGACGTGACCGTGAAGTAGAGAAGCGCGGCCTGGATCGCGTGGAGGTTCGGGTTCCCATGCAATGTGAAGGTGACGCCGCCGACCGTCTGCGTGGGCGAGAACGGCGGCAGCGGCTGCGGCGTATATGCCCCGCGAACCCGCAGCGAGGTGAAGAGCTGGAAGTTCGGCTGCGGCGTCGACTGCTGCGGGTACACGTCGACGACCACGCGATACGGGCCGCCCGCAGGGAAGACGACGGTGTCGCTCATGTGCCCGTTCGCGGCGATCGGCGGATGGCGGTGCACGATGTCGGCGAGATCGCGGCGGACCATGATCAGGTGGACGCCGGTGTGTGGGCCGCTGCCACGCTTGAACTTCGTGAGCGGCTTGCCGTTCGGCTGGAGAATCTCCATCGAGATGTGCGTCGCCTTGCCGGCGACCGCCGGGCCGAGCGTCTTGAAGACGAGCCGGTACTGGGCCGCGGGTTGGATCGTGATCGTCGGGGAGCCGCTCGAGCCGCCGCCGCCGCAGCCCGCGAGCAGGCCGACAACCGCGACCAGGGCGATACCGTAAAGCCGATGCTTGCGCTCGTGCCGACGCCGATCGGTGTGGGACCGCAGTACCACCCCACGCCGGCGATGCATGGGCCGTGCGCGGGTGCGCTCGGCGCTCCGAGTCTGCGCGTCCATCTCGAGCTCTTTGCGAACCGGCGCGTGATCATCGTCCCGCCGCGCGTCGGCGTTCGCTCGGCGCGCTGCCGCGCGCGGCTCTGGACCGTCGACCCGACGGGAATCGTTCACTTCGAGCGTCCCGCGCAGCTCGGCGAGCTGTTCGGCGTGTGGGGGAGAGAGCTCACGGCGCGCCGCCTGCTCAGCTTTCGCGGCGCCGTGCGCCTCTACGTCAACGGCGTGCGGCGCCGCGGCGATCCGCGCACGCTCGCCCTCCGGGATCGGGATGAGATCGTCATCGAGGTCGGGCCGTTCATCCCACCGCATCGTTTCTATCTCTTCCCGCGTCATTGAGGCCCCGGTGTGCCGTGGAGGAGCAGCGCGACGACGATGACTGCGACGACGCCCGCCGCCAGCGCGACGACTGATGCGAGCAGGCGCGCGGTCATGCGATCGACCGTCCGCCGCGCGCGAGGAGCCCGGCGCCCGCAAGGATGAGCGCGACCGCCGCGAGCGCGATCGCCACGAGGCCGAGCGACGAGGTCCCGCCGCCACCCCCGAGCGTCGAGACGGCCTTGATCGTCGGCGCGGGCGAGTCCGAAGACTCGGGCCCGGACCAGTCCACGATCGACCCGTCGGAGTACGTCTGGCGAACATCGAACGTGTACGTTCCGGTGCCGCTCGTGCTCGCGAGGAACGAGAACGCGGCGTCCTCGCCGGTCGGGATCGTGCCGCCGCTCCAGGTCACCTTCTGCACGACGGCGTTCTCGCCGGTTCCCGTCGTCTGAACAGAGCGCGTCCACCCGGGGCTCGGGAAGAACGAGTCGATGGCGAAACCCTTCGTCGGGGTGAACTCGATTGTCGTCGTGGTCGCGTTCTCCTTCTCCGTCGGGACCGCGAGGGTGAAGACCTCCGAGTCCTTGGCCTGCACCACGGACGGGCTGACTTTGGCGTGCGCCGACGCCACATCGGTGACGATCAGCGCTGCCAGCCCGACGAACGCGCTCAGCGCAACGCGATGTCTCATGTTCTCTCCTTGTAGTTAGGTCGAAGTCGTCAGATCAGACTGCGACGACCTGCGGAGGCCCGCGCGCGGTGCGGCTCGTGGCCGAGATGCGCACGAACAGCTCCTCGACCGGAGCGCCGGCCACAACCTCGAGCAACGGCGCAAGACGGACGGGCGCAAGCGCACGGCCCAGTCGTTCGGCGGTGCGCAGCAAGAGACGGGCGGCGACGTATGCGAGCGCCGCGAGCGGCAGCTGCAGCATGAGACCCGGCAGGAATGTCGGGGCGAGTACTGCGCGCCACCCGAACGTCCCGAGGTGCAGCGAAAGCTCGAGCACCTCCTGCAGCACGAACGCGATCGGCGGCACGACTGCGAACGCCCACGCCGGCAGGTCGCGCGGCAAGCGGCCGCGGGCGGCGTCGACGCCCGCCGCGATCAATCCGACGAGCGCGAGTGCCCCGGAGACGCCGAAGAGGAGCGGCAGCCAGGCGAGATATGCATGCCCGGTAGCGAGTAGAACTCGCGCGTGCAGTTGCGGATAGACGAGGCGGTACGCGAGCGCGTGGGCGGCCTCGATGCCGCCGAGCAGCGGCGGCACGGTCAGCGCCCAGGTGAGCCAGCGCCTCATGGCGCAAAGGCTACTTGCCGCGGAGCCGGTCGAACAGCCGCCTGCGGCCGTCGGGCTCGTCCTCGGCGACCGGCGGCGGTGCCTGAGCCGCCGGCGCGTCGTCCGACGGAGCGATCGAGCGCGGCACCGCCTGGCGCTCGCGCTGCGCGCGGATCGCAGCGCTCATCTCTTCGCGATGCGATTGTTCGGCCATCGCCGGGACATCTACGGCGTCTCGCGTCCACCTCCTGCCGGAAAAGGGGTAGCCCATGTGCTTCGACACCGATTCGACTCCGCCGATTCCCGCGCTCTCAGGCGCGGCGGTCTCGCATGACAACCTCGTCCTGACGGCCGCCGACGGCAACGAATTCGCAGCGTTCGCGGCCGAGCCCGACGACCCCTCCACGGTCGGGGTCGTGATCCTGCCCGACGTCCGCGGGCTGTACCACTTCTACGAGGAGCTCGCGCTCCGGTTTGCAGAGCGCGGATACTCGGCGGTCGCGTTCGACTACTTCGGGCGCACAGCCGGGGTTGAGAAGCGGGCGGACGACTTCGAGTACATGCCGCACGTGCAGCAGACGACGCCGGAAGGCGTCCAGGCGGATGTCGGAGCGGCGGTGTCGTATCTCCGCGACCGCGGCGTGACGTCGATCTTCACCGTCGGGTTCTGCATGGGCGGCCGGCACTCGTGGTTCGCGTCGGCGTCCGGTCACGGGCTGCGGGGCGCCGTCGGGTTCTACGGCTTCCCGACCGAGCGCAACGGCGTGCCCGGCCCGGCGGAGCGTGCCCGCGAGATGACCGCCCCGATCCTCGCGCTGCAGGCGGGCGCGGACCAGAACATCACGCAGGTCGAGAACGACGCGTTCGAGCGCGCACTGACCGACGCCGGAGTCGAGCACGAGCTCGTCGTGTACGACGGCGCGCCGCACAGCTTCTTCGACCGCAAGCAGGAGGAGTTTGCCGACGCGTCCGAGGATGCCTGGCGCCGCACGCTCGCGTTCATCGAGGAGCACCGCGGGGACTGACGCACCGGATAGGCCGATCGGCCCATTGCGCCGCCCTCCGCTCCGCGCCAAGGTTCGCGGCGATGGTTCAGACGTTCCTGCTCATCGGCGGCCTGCTGCCGCTCGCCGCGATGCTCCTGGCGCTCTTTGCGGCGGCGTGGCTGCGCGAGGGCCGGCGCACCGAGGCGCCGGCCCGTCGCTGACCAGCTCTACTGAGCGCGCGCCGCGGCTGCGGCCGGACGGCGCTGCACGCCGCGCCGGACGGCGTTGATCGGCCGCGCGACTGCCTCGAGCGACTTCCCCTCCGCCTGCACGCCGAGCAGGATCTCGACGATGCCGCCGATCGCCATGATCACGCCGCCGATCACGAACGCGACCGTGACGTCGCCGTACGAGCCCGTCTGGATGAGCTTGCCGAACGTCCACGGTGCAGCGATCGCGACACCGGTGCCGCACGCGTAGAACAACGCGATCGCCATCGCGCGCGTCTCCATCGGGAAGATCTCGCTCACCGTGAGATATGCGGCCGACGCGCCGGCAGACGCGAAGAAGAAGCACACCGCCCAGCAGACCGTCAGCGTCGTCGCGGACAGGAGCTTCTGGTCGAAGAGGTACGCGGTCACGAGCAGGATCGCGCCGGAGGTGATGTACGTCGACGAGATCATGATCTTGCGCCCGACGCTGTCGAAGAGCGGACCGAGCAGCCACGGACCGAGCAGATTGCCGACGGCGAACGGGATGATGTAGAGCGGTGCGTTCGCCTTCGACGCGTGGAAGAACGTCGTGAGGATCGAGACCATGCCGAAGAGCGTCGCGTTGTAGAGCACAGCCTGCGAGGCCATCAGCGAGAAGCCGAGTACGCCGCGGCCGGGGTACTCCTTCATCACGTGGCGCGCGATCGCGACGAAGCCGATCGACTTGCGCTGCTCGATCTCGAGCTTGTCCCCCTCGGGCTCGGGCAGATCTGGATGCGTCTTCTGCACCTCGGCCTCGATCTGCTTCACGACCTCCTCTGCCTCGTCGGCGCGGCCGTGCGTCAGCAGCCAGCGCGGGCTTTCCGGGACGATGTGCCGGATGAAGAGGATCCCGACGGCCAGCACGGCGCCGAGCCCGAACGCCACACGCCAGCCGACGTTGACGGCGAGCGTGTTCAGCAGGAGCACGGTCAAGCCGGCCGCCGCGGCGGTCCCGATCCACCAGGAGCTGTTGATTGCGAGCGCCACGCGGCCGCGCACCCGCGCGGGCACGAGCTCGTCGATCGCCGAGTTGATCGCCGAGTACTCGCCGCCGATCCCGGACCCTGCGAGCACGCGGAAGATCATGAACGACCAGAAATTCCAGGAGAGGGCGGTCGCCACCGTGAACACGAGGTAGACGCCGAGCGTGATCATGAAGAGTTTCTTCCGCCCGAAGCGGTCGGTGAGGTAGCCGAAGAGCAGCGCGCCGCCGACGGCGCCTGCGAGGTAGAACGAGCCGGCGGCCGTCGCCTCGGAGGTCGTGAGATGAAGGGTCGACTTGTCGGTCAGAACCCCGGAGATCGACCCGACGAGCGTCACCTCGAGGCCGTCGAGGATCCACGTGATCCCGAGCGCGACGATCACGATCCAGTGCCAGCGACTCCACGGCAGCCGGTCGAGCCGGGCCGGGATGTCGGTTTCGATCGTCTTCCCGGTGCCGCCGGTGACCCCAAGTGCACCACTCGCTGCGCTCGCGCTCATGGCCTTCCCCCTCGGTCGAGATGCCGGTCTCTCTCCACCGAAATAACGTGGAAGCGGCCGCTCGGGATGCGGGGAAACCCTGGAACATTCAGCTACACTCCGCCCCGCTGCCGGGGCGCCGTAGCTCAGCTGGTTAGAGCGCTGCACTCATAATGCAGAGGTCGGTGGTTCGAGCCCACCCGGCGCTATCCGTACCGCCACCTCGAGGTAAAGAACAAAAATGGCCACTGGAGTCAGAGTCGGGATCACGCTCGCCTGCACGGAGTGCAAGCGGCGCAATTACCAGACGCAGAAGTCGAAGCGGAACTCCCCGGACCGGGTCGAGTTCAAGAAGTACTGCCGCTGGTGCGGCCGCCACACCCCGCATCGGGAGACCCGCTAGGCGCCTTGGATGGCTCGGCAGACGCGTCAAGACAGGCGTGCCAGGCGCGCGCAGCAGCAGCCGGCCCTCGCGGGTGGGCCGCCGCCGCGCACCCCCGCCCGCCAGGCCGCAAACGGCGGCGAGGCGCAGCCGGACCGGAGACCGCGTCCCGACGCGGAGCCGCGTCGCATCCCGGGCTCCGGCTTCATCCGGTTCGTCCAGGAGGCGATCGCCGAGCTCAAGAAGGTCGAGTGGCCGAACCAGCAGGCCGTGATCAGCGGCACGGCAGTCGTCTTGATCGCCTGCATCATCGTCGGCACCTACCTCTGGCTGAACGACGAGCTCTGGAAGTACGTCGTCCAACACGTGCTGCTGCGATAGGAGAATGAGCACATGTTTCAGTGGTACGTGATCAACACCTACTCCGGACACGAGAACAAGGTGAAGGCGAATCTCGAGCACCGGATCGAGTCGATGGGGCAGCGCCCGCGCTTCCGGCGCGTCGTCGTCCCGACCGAGCAGGTGATCGAGACGAAGGACGGCCAGAAGGTGCAGGCGGAGAAGCGCGTGCTGCCGGGCTACGTCCTCGTCAACATGGATTTGAACGACGACGCGTGGACGGTCGTGAAGAACACGCCGGGCGTGACCGGCTTCGTCGGCGCAGGCTCGAAGCCGGTGCCGCTGTCGAAGCCTGAGGTCGACCGGATCCTGCACACGGGCAGCGGCGGCAGCGCGCCGGCGCGCGCGCAGGTGGAGTTCCAGCTCGGTGAGTCGGTCAAGATCACGTCCGGCCCGCTCGCCGATTTCGACGGCGAGATCACCGACGTGAACGCCGACGGTCAGAAGCTCCAGGTGATGGTGAACATCTTCGAGCGGCAGGTGCCGGTCGAGGTCGGATTCGACAACGTGAAGAAGCTCGACTAGAGGGATTCCATCGTGGCCAAGAAAGTACTGACACTCATCAAGCTCCAGATCCCAGGCGGGCAGGCGAATCCTGCGCCGCCGGTCGGCCCTGCGCTCGGCCAGCACGGGGTCAACATCATGGAGTTCTGCAAGGCGTTCAACGCGCAGACCGCCGACCAGAACGGCCGCATCACCCCGGTCGAGATCACGGTCTTCGAGGACCGCTCCTTCACCTTCATCACGAAGACGCCGCCGGCGGCCGTGCTGATCAAGGAGGCGCTCCGGATCGACAAGGGCTCGGCCGAGCCGAACCGCCTCAAGGTCGGCCGCCTCACACGCGCCCAGGTGCGGTCGATCGCCGAGACGAAGCTCGAGGACCTGAACGCGCGCGACGTCGATCACGCGGCGCTGATCATCGCGGGAACCGCCCGCTCGATGGGCGTGGAGGTGGATCTCTAATGGCGCAGCACGGCAAGCGCTACATCGAAGCGCGCGATCAGATCGATCGCACGACGACGTACACGCCGGCGACGGCGGTGCGCATGTTGAAGGAGTTTCCCGGCGCGAAGTTCGACGAGACCGTCGAGGTGCACTTCCGGCTCGGCCTGAACGTCCGCCACGCGGACGAGCAGCTCCGCGGCACGCTCATGCTCCCGCACGGCACCGGCAAGGACGTGCGGATCGCCGTCTTCGCGGAGGGTGACAAGGCGCGCGAGGCGCAGGAGGCGGGCGCCGACGTCGTCGGCTCAGCCGACCTCGCGAAGCGGATCGAGGAGGGCTTCACCGAGTTCGACGTCGCGATCGCAACGCCGGACCAGATGGGGAACGTCGGCCGGCTCGGCCGCATCCTCGGCCCGCGCGGCCTGATGCCGAACCCGAAGACGGGCACCGTCACCTTCGACATCGCGAAGGCGGTCAGCGACGCGAAGGCGGGCAAGCTCGAGTACCGGACCGACCGTGGTGCCAACGTGCACGTCGCGATCGGCAAAAAGAGCTTCGACGAGCGAGCGCTCGTCGAGAACTACGCGGCCGTCGTCGACGAGATCGTGCGTGCGAAGCCGGCGGCGGCGAAGGGCCGCTACATCCAGCAGATCACGCTGACCTCGACGATGGGCCCGGGAATCCACGTCGACCCGGCGAAGACCCGGGGGATCGTCGAAGAGCTGGAGGAGCAGGCAGCGCCCGTACCTGCGTAAGCCAAGACAGCCCTATCGCCAGAGACAGGAAGCAGCCGGCTCGCCGGCAGAGGTCTTCCCGAGGCGGTGTTCGGTGCAGAGGATTCGTTTCGCCTCTTCGCGAGCCCGCCGACGTGCGGGCTCGATTCATACAGGGAGGTGATTCGGTGAAGAAACAAGACAAGGAGCGAGTCGTCGAAGAGCTGACGGAGCGTCTGAAGACGTCCGACACGCTGCTCGTCGCGGACTACCGCGGCCTGACGATGCCGCAGATCGATTCGCTGCGCACACGGCTGATCGAGAGCGGCGCCCGCTTCAGCGTCGTGAAGAACACGCTGACGCGCCGTGCCGCCGAGGCGGCCGGGGCGGATGCCCTGCTGGCCCTGCTCGAGGGTCCGAGCGCAATCGCGTTCCTCGAGGCGGACGGCGACATGGTCGCCGCCGCGAAGGCGCTCGCCGACTCGGCGCGTGAGACACGCGTGCTCGCGATCCGGGGCGGGATCATGCAGGGCCGGACGGTGTCGGCAGAGGAGGTCGAGAGCCTCGCGAAGCTGCCGCCGATCGACGTGCTCCGCGGCCAGGTGCTCGGAGCGATCATCGCCCCGCTCACCGCACTGCAGGGCCTCGTCACTGCGCCGCTGCAGAACCTGTACGGCCTGATCGACGCTCGCATCGAGCAGCTCGGCGGCGAGGGCGCGGCACCGGCCGCGCCGGAGGAGCCGGCGGCCGAGGCAGAAGAACCCACACCGGCGGACGCCACAGCGTCCGCCTCCGAAAGCACTGAACAAGAGGAGACCGACTAAATGGCATCGTCCGTTGACACCATTTTCGAATCGCTGGGATCCATGACGGTCCTGGAGCTGGTCGAGCTGAAGAACAAGATCGAAGAGGAGTGGGGCATCACCGCCGCCGCTCCGGTCGCGGTCGCGGCACCGGCCGCGGCGGGCGGCGACGGCGCCGCGGTCGAGGAGAAGACGTCGTTCGACGTCGTCCTCACGAACGCGGGCCAGGCCAAGATCGGCGTGATCAAGGTCGTCCGCGCCGTCACCGGGCTCGGCCTCAAGGAAGCGAAAGACCTCGTCGACTCGGCCCCGAAGCCGGTCAAGGAGGGCGTGAACGAGGAGGAGGCCAACGCGGTCAAGGCCCAGCTCGAAGAGGCCGGCGCAGAGGTCGAACTGAAGTAGCAGCTTCGTGGGGTCAGGCCCCGAAAGGGTCTGACCCCACTGTCTGCTCGGTCAGCCGCCGGTCGTCGTCGGCTCAGTCGAGGTCGTCGTCGTGTCGCTCGGCCCTGTGACGACGAACGACCCGTGCATCGTCCGGAAGTGCACCGAGCAGGCGTATGCATACGAGCCCGGCGTGAATGTGACCGTGTAGGTCTTCGTCCCGATCCCGCGGACGCTGCCGGTGAAGATCCGCCGGTTCGCCGTCTGCGAGCCGAGGGCGAAGTTGTGCAGCCGGGAGTAGTCGTGGACGACGATCGAGTACGTGCCCGCGGGGAGCGTCCGGACGAGCTTCCCGTCCGGGAAGCGCAGCGAGATCGTGAAGGCGTTGTGGAAGCCGACCTTGGCGACGAGCACCGGGTTCGCGGGCCGGGCGATGCCGGCCGCCGCGAGGGCGAAGCCGGCGAGGGCCGCGGCGGTGAGGAGGGTCATGCGCATCGAGAGCCGATGATCCAGACGTGCGATCATCCGGTCAACTGTTCCGCTGAATAGAGGATCAAATGATCCGGATCCGGCTGCCTGCAGAGGCCGTCGAGCACATCGCGTTCGCCGTCTCGCCGCTCGCCGAGTGCGTGCTCAGCCTCCACGTCGTGCTCGGCCCCAAGCACCACGCGCTCCACCACGACTGGGTGCGCCGGATGCGCGGGCTCGATCCGGCGCTTCGCCGCGAGATCGAGACCCTCGGCTTCGTCTACCGCCGGACGCTGCCCGACCTCGGCCTCCCGACGGCCGCCGGGGTGCAGCAGACCTTCGACGAGGAGCTCGCGGCGGTTCGGGCCCTGCCGCCCGAGCTCGCCCGGGCCGGCCTGGGCCGCCCGATCCACGACCACGGCGGTGAGGGCGATCGCGCCTTCGAGCAGCCCGGCGTGCGCGCCGGGATGATCCTCCGCGCCGGCGAGCAGTCGCGGGACGCGGCCGCGCTCCTCTACGACGACCCGTCGGCGTTCGCCGAGCGCTTCGCCGCGCTGCTCGAGCGCTACTGGGAGGACGCCTTCGGCGCCGAGTGGGAGCGGATCGAGCCGCTGCTCGCCCGGTCGATCGTCGAGTCCGGCCGGGTGCTCGCCGCAGCCGGGATCTGGCCCGTGCTCGGCCGTCTCCCTGCTCGGTGCCGGACCGATCCGGGCCGGCGCGAGCTGCTCGTCGACGTCCCGCACGAGCACGCGGTCGACGTCGGGGCCGCCAACCCGCTCGTCCTCAGCCCGAGCGTCTTCGTCTGGCCGCACCTGCTCGTGAACTGCGACCCGCCGTGGCCGCTCGTGCTCGTCTACGCCGCTCCCGAGCTCGCCCGCGAGGCCGAGCCGCGGATCCCTCCGGCCGAGCTGCTCCGTGTCCTCCGCGCAGTTGCCGACGACACCCGCCTCCGCATCCTCCGCCTGATCGCCGAGCGCCCGCGGACGACGCAGGAGCTCGGTCCGCTCGTGG
>Ga0070731_10005353_pt1 | contig 10627 bp, 10 predicted proteins | sample Coa_R1_2_FD_66448 | JGI IMG/M metagenome (GOLD analysis project Ga0070731, IMG submission 66448) | Surface soil microbial communities from Centralia Pennsylvania, which are recovering from an underground coalmine fire - Coalmine... | ecosystem: Environmental > Terrestrial > Soil > Unclassified ... | reverse complement strand
GTCAGGCTCCGCTCGAATTCAGGCGTTCAACTCTACCGCGAAGAGGACGTTGGGGCGATGGTCAACGTGCGTGATCGCGGCGCTCGAACCCGAGACGCGCCGAGACACGATCGGCGGCGTCCTGCACGAGTTCGATCAGCGGCTGGCGTCCGTCGGCCGCGAAGCGATACATCGGCACGGTCGCGCTGATCGCCGCGATCACGGCGCCCTTGTCGTTGCGAATCGGCGCGGCCACGGCGCCGACGTCGAGCGAATACTCGCCCTCGTTGATCGCGTAGCCGTTGCGGCGGATCGTCGTGACCTCGGCGACGAGACCCGCGCGCGTGCATAGTGTGCGCGGCGTGAAACGGCGCAGCTCGCGCCGCGCGATCCGCTCGAACGTTTCGGTGGACGCATAGGCGAGCAGGAGCTTGCCCGCGGCAGTCGCGTGCGCAGGATTGCGACTGCCCGGCGCCGCATAATGCTTGACGGCCTTGCCGCCCAGCACCTGCTCGAGATTCACCGCGCCCGCGCCATCCCAGACGCTGATGCTGATCGTTTCGCCGGCGCGCTGCGCGAGCAGCGCGAGTTCGGGCATCGCGGTATCGACGATGCGCACGCAGCCGAGCAGAGGCGCCGCCAAACTCAGCAAGCCGGGACCGAGGCGCACGCACCTCGTTGCCGGATCGCGTTCGACGAGATCGTCCTCGGCGAGCGTCGCGACCATCCGCGACACGGAGCTCTTATGCAGGCCGACGCTGCTCGCGATGTCGGTGACGCCCAGGAGCGGCGTGTCGCCGGCTAGACAGCGCAGGATGTCGAGCGCGTGGCGCACCGACAGCACGCGGGCGGGCCGCGGCTGCGCCTTCGGTGACGCGGCTGGCGCGCGGCGTGGGTCTTGCCTCGCGCGCGGCCGCACGCCTTGTGTTCCGATCGGGTTGCGCATTTCGCAACGTGGTGCGTCGGTTTGGAAGCGCAGAGTATCGCAGCTCGCCGGTCGTTGTTGCACAATGCGCAACAATCGCGCGCCCGATCTCCGCACAATCGACGGACGACATACAGGACCGACGAGGCGCAGAAAGGAGTAACGTGATTCGATGAGCATCGAGCTCGCGCAGATCGCGGAGGCGATCGATCACCTGATCACCTCGCCGATGTCGAACTGGACGATCCTCAAGGGGATCCCGCTTCGCAAGTTTTATGACGCGTCGCGAAAGCAGGCGGGCAAGCCCTTGACGCTCGCCGCCGCGGAGCTTCTCGCACGAAACGTGCGTTCCGGCGATCGCGTGCTCGTCGTGAGCGGCTTCATCATGCGCGATTACGGGCTTCCGGAAACCGACGGCCCGATCGGCGCCGCGGTGCTCGCGCGTGCGCTCGCGCTGGGCCTCGGCGCCATCCCGATCGGGGTGTCCGAAGCGAGCGTCGTGCCGTGCCTGTCCGCATGCTTCGCTGCGGCGGGTCTGATTCCCGCGTCGCTCGATGCGCTCGATTGCGGGCGAAACCGCTGCGGCTTCGTCGATTTTCCGATCGATGCAGCGGCTGCCACGCAGGCCGCGCGAGAGATTCTCGAACGCTTTGCGCCGAAGGCGCTTGTTGCCATCGAGCGGCCCGGCGCTGGCCACGACGGCGAATATCACGGCGGCGGCGGCTTCGCGATCTCGTCGTTCACGGCGAAGACCGACGTGCTGTTCGCGATGGCGAAGGAGCGCGGCATCGCGACGATCGGCATCGGCGATCTCGGCAACGAGCTCGGCATGGGCGTCGTCGCTCGCGAGGTGCGCGAGCACGTTCCGCAGGGAGACCGGATTGCAGCGCGGCTCACCGCCGACGTCGCGGTCGTCGCCAACATCTCGAACTGGGGTGCGTACGGCGTGGCCGCATGCCTCGCGGCGATGCTCGGCAACGACGCCATCTTTCACGATGGCCGCGAAGAGCTGCGGTTGATCGACGCGTGCGTCGCGGCGGGCGCGATCGACCCCGTGGGCGGGCAGCGACGCGCATGGGTCGATGGCACCGACGCCAACACGAATGCCGCGATGGTCGAGCTCTTGCGCTCGGTCGTCGTGCTCGCGCAGCGCGAGAGGCTCAACATCGACGACTATCGCGGTTCGTGGACGAAGTGAGAGGTATGCACCGAAACCCGCGTCTCGACGGCGTGCGCGTCGGATTGATCGTGCCTTCGGTCAACGCGACGATCGAGCCGGAGCTCGCATGGATCGCCCCGGCGAGCGTGTCGTTCCACTGCGCGCGGGTCATGCTGGGCGAAACGACGGCCGAGGGTTTGCGCGAGATGAACGCCGAGGTCGAATCGGCCGCGCGCCTCCTCGCATCGCTCGCGCCGAATGCCGTCGCGTACGCGTGCACGAGCGGCTCGTTCCTGGAGGGCGCCGAGCGGTTGCGCGCGCAGATCGATGCGATTTCGCGGATCGTTCGATGCCCGGTCGTCGCCACGTCGCAGGCAATGATCGATGCGCTTCGCGCGCTGCGCGTGCGGCGCATGGCGCTCGCCACGCCGTACCTCGATGCATTGACGCAAATCGAGCGCCGTTTTCTCGAGGATCAGGGCTTCGATATCGTCTCGCTGCGGAGCCTCGGCCTGTCAGGCGCGGCGATCCGCGAGGTTTCGCCCGAGCGCGTCTTCGAGCTCGCTTGCGAGGCCGATTCGCCGCACGCGGAGGCGATCTTCGTGAGCTGCACGGATCTTCGCGCGCTGGAGATCGTCGATGCGCTCGAACGTCACCTCTCGAAGCCCGTTCTCACGAGCAATCAGGTGACGTTGTGGGCGCTGCTGCGGGCGCTCGGTCGTTCGGCCCCCATCGCGGGATTCGGTCGGTTGCTCGATGGCGCGGCAGCGACGGCGGTTGCATGAGCAATCCCCGTTTTCGCAACGGTGCGCGCGTGCGACTTTACGAAGCGGAACGCTCGCCATCGATCGCGGCCGCGCGGTTCGGCCTCGATCCCGCGGCGATCGACGACTTCTCGCTCAACGTCAATCCATTCGGTCCGTCCGCGTCTGCGGTCGCGGCGGCACGCGCGGCGCTCGATCGCTGCAACGCGTATCCCGATACGCAGCTTTCGGCGTTGCGCAAGGTGCTTGCGCATCGTCACGGCGTCGACGAGGATCAGATTCTGTTCGGCGCCGGCCTCGACGACGTCATCAAGCTCGTGCTGCACGCTTGGACGTCCGAGGGCGATCGCGTGCTCGTGCACGTGCCGACATTTCCGCGCTACGAGCTGGAAGCGCAGTTTCACGGTTGCAACGTCGTTGCCGCGCGAAGCGATCCCCCGTGGACGATCGACATCGCCGCGGTCCGGTCCGTTCTCGCGGAGCAGGCAGTCGACGTCGCATTCCTCTGCACGCCGAACAATCCGACCGGGGCGACGATCACAACCGAGGACATCGCGGCCTTCGCGCGGCGCTTTCGTGACACGATCTTCGTCGTCGACGAAGCCCTCGGCGATCCGCGCGACCAAGGCGCCACGGCGCTTGCGCGAACCGAACCGAACGTCGTCGCGCTGCGCACGTTCTCGAAGGCATTCGGCCTCGCCGGCCTTCGCATCGGCTACGCCATGGGCCCGGCCGCGCTGCTCGCGCTTGTCGAGCTCGCCCGGCCGCCGTTCAACGTCGCGGTGCCGGCCGAGGCGGCGGCGGTCGCCGCGCTCGACGATGATGCTTTTCTCGCGCGAAGCTACGAAACGTTTCACACCGAAGCGTCGCGCTTCGCGGCGGCGCTCGAAAGGATGCCGAGGTTCGCGCTGCGAGGGCAGCTTGCGAACTTGGCATTGATCGAGGACTTGTCGGGCAAGGCGGCGGCGTGCGTCGACGCCCTCGCTGCGAAGGGCCTGCTCGTCGCCGATGCGGGGTGTTTCGGCGGCCTTGATGGGCGCAGCATGATTCGCGCGTCGCTCCGCGACCCGGCCGCCAACGCGCGGCTTCTCGATGCGCTGATGAGCCTTTCATGACAGTCTCCGACACGACCGACGCGATGACGCATCCGCAGGACGCGGCCGCGTCCACCCCACGCGACGCGCGCAAGCGTTTCGCGCGCCGTGCGCTCTTCGCGCGCGCGAGTCCGCTCGTCGTCATCGTCGGCGTACTGCTGATCTGGGAGCTCGGCGTTCGCATCTTCAACGTGCCGGCGTATCTGTTGCCGCCGCCTTCGGCGATCGCGCGGCGGATCGTCGTTGACTACAAGCTCGTTGCGATCAACACCTGGGTGACGCTCGGCGAAGTGCTCGCGGGTTACGGGCTCGCGATCGTCGTCAGTATTCCGCTCGCTGCGATCCTGTCGCAGTTTCGCGTCGTCGAGAACGCGATCTACCCGACGCTCGTTGCATCGCAGACGATTCCGAAGGTCGCGATCGCGCCGATTCTCGTCGTCTGGTTCGGCTTCGGGCTCCTGCCCAAAATTCTGATCGCGTTTTTGATCTGCTTCTTTCCGATCGTCGTCGACACGATGACCGGATTTCGCAGCGTGCCGCGGGAGGTGATCTGGCTCGCGCGCTCGATGGGGGCGTCGCAATGGAAGACGTTCATCAAGATTCGCATTCCGGCGGCGCTGCCGAACATCTTCGCGGGCCTGAAGGTCGCGAGCACGCTCGCCGTCGTCGGCGCGGTCGTCGGCGAGTTCATCGGCGCCGATCGCGGGCTCGGCTACCAGCTCATCGTCGCGAACGGGCTCATGGACGTGCAGTTGTCGTTCGCGGTGCTCGTCGCGCTGAGCCTGCTCGGCATAGTGCTCTACGCGGCGATCGATCTGCTCGAGCGCCTCGCGCTGCCGTGGCACGTATCGCATCGGATGGCGGACGGCGCGAAACCGGCGGAGGCTTCGCGATGACGAGCGCGGGCCGTCACACCGCTCACCCCGACCCTCTCCCCGCACGCGGGGCGAGGGAGCAGGACGGGCCAGCCCTCGTTTTCCGGCGCGTCGGCAAGGTCTTCGAGACGCCGACCGGAAGCCTGCGTGCATTGCAGGGCATCGACTTCGAGGTGCGGCGCGGCGAATTCCTTTCGGTCCTCGGCCCGAGCGGGTGCGGCAAAAGCTCGCTTTTGGCGCTTGGCACGGGTCTCGAATTTCCCACGGAAGGGAAAGTCGAGGTTGCGGGTCGGCGCGTCGATCGCCCGGTGACCGACGTCGGCATCGTGTTCCAGAGCGACGTGCTGCTCGACTGGCGCACGGTGCTCGGCAACGTGATGCTGCAGATCGAGATGCGTGGGGTCGATGTGCGCGAATACGAGGCGCGCGCCCGGGAGCTTCTGAACACGGTCGGCCTTGCAGGTTTTGAGCGCAGGCGTCCGTACGAGCTCTCGGGTGGCATGCGCCAGCGCGTATCCATCTGCCGCGCGCTCGTGCACGATCCGGACATCCTCTTCATGGATGAGCCGTTCGGCGCGCTCGACGCAATCACGCGCGAGCAGCTCGTGATGGAGCTTCACCGCATCTGGAACGAGACGCGCAAAAGCGTGATGTTCGTCACGCACGACATCGGCGAGGCGATCTTCCTCGCCGATCGCGTGCTCGTGATGACGCCGCGCCCCGGCCGCATCGAGGAAATGGTCGACGTCGATCTTCCGCGGCCGCGCACGATCGCGATGCGCGAATCACCGCGCTTTCTCGCGCTGGTCGCACACGTACGATCGTTGTTCGTGCGCGCCGGCATTCTGCAATTGTCAGCGTAATCGCACATTCAAGGAGGGGGCATGTTCCGAAGCATCGCCAATGTTCTGCGGATCGCCACGTCGGCGGCGGCCGTCGTCGCCTGCCTCGCGGCCGGTGTCGCCGGCCCGGGCATAGCGAAGGATCTCGTGCCTGTCACGGTCCGCCTGGCCTTCAATTACAACGGCCACCGCTCGCCTTATCTGCTCGGCGTCGACAAGGGCTTCTATAAGGAGGAAGGCCTCGACGTGAAGGTCCTCGAAGGCAAGGGCGTCACGTCGTCGATGCAGCTCGTCGCGAGCAAGCAGGACACGTTCGCGATCGTCGACCCGCCGTCGCTTATGCTCGGCGTCGCGCAGGGCATGCCGCTGAAACAGGTCGTGCAGCTCTACCAGGTGAGCCCGAACGCGGTCGCGAGCTGGACGTCGACGAACATCCACAAGCCCGCGGACCTCGTCGGCAAGACCGTCGCCACGCTGCAGGGCGACACGACGACAACGATGCTCTATGCACTGCTCGCGAAGAACGGCGTCGACGCGAAACAGGTCAAGATCGTCGCCTCCGACGGCGGCACGCGCAACCAGACGTTCCTGTCGAAGCGCGCGGACGCGATCACCGGCTTTACCAACGACTCGGCGATCGGCCTCAAGGCGCTTGCCGACGCGCCGATCTCGGTCTTCGCGTATTCCGAGTTCGGCATCAACACGATGGGCGACGGGGTCGCGGCGCACGTCGACACGATCAAGGAAAGGCCGGACGTCGTGCGCGGCTTCGTGCACGCGACGATTCGCGCGTACCAATACGCGCTGCAGCACCCCGACGAGGCGATCGCGTCGCTCGCGAAGGTGGCGCCAAGCATCAAGCGCGATGTCGAGATCGAGAAACTCGAGGCGACGGCGCCGCTGCTCGTATCGGCCGACACGAACGCGCACGGCATCGGGTACTCGGCGAAGGACAAGTGGGAGGCGACGCAGAAGCTGATGCTCGAATACGGTGGCTTGTCGAAGGGCGTCGACGACGTGTCGGTGTATTACACGAATGCGTTTCTGCCGAAGTCCAAATGAAGGACAGGCTTATTGTCGGCATCAGCGGTGCGTCGGGCACCGTCTACGGCATTCGCGCGCTCGAGGCGTTGCGCGAGCTCGGCTTCGAGACGCATCTCGTGATGACGCGCTCGGCGCGGCTTGCGATGTCGTACGAGACGCCACTCAAGGGCGCCGACGTCGAGGCGCTCGCCACTATCGTTCATCGCAACGAGGACATGGCGGCGCCGATCTCGAGCGGGTCGTTTCGAACGCTCGGGATGATCGTGGCGCCGTGCTCGATCCGAAGTCTCTCCGAGATCGCGACCGGCGTCACGTCGAGTCTGCTCACGCGCGCGGCCGACGTCGTGCTGAAGGAGCGACGGCGCCTCGTGCTGATGGTGCGCGAGACGCCGCTGCATCTCGGTCATCTTCGCAGCATGGCGCAGGTAACCGAGATCGGTGCGATCGTGATGCCGCCGGTGCCGGCGCTCTATGCGCGGCCGCAATCGGTCGACGAGGTCGTCAACCACAGCGTGGGGCGAGTGCTCGACCTTTTCGGCATCGACAACGCACTCGTGCGACGCTGGGGAGAGTCGGACGGTTCACTGGCTCGCACCGAGATCATCGGGCGCAAGGCATGAAGCCGGTACGCGCATGACGTCAGGCCGCGCATTGACCGTCGGTGCACGGCCTCTGACGCCTCGCGATCTGCGCCGCATCTATCGCGGCGACGTCGACATCGCGCTCGACGAGACGGCCGTCATGCCCCGCCTTTCAGCGTCGCAGGCACTCGTGGCAAGCATCGCCGACGGTGACGACGCGGTATACGGCATCAACACCGGCTTCGGCAAGCTCGCCCAGACGCAGATACCGCGCGATCGCCTCGCGGAACTGCAGCGCAATCTCGTGCTGTCGCATAGCGCCGGTGTGGGGCCGCCGCTTGCTCCCGGTGTCGTGCGACTCGTGCTCGTCACGAAAGCGATCAGCCTCGCCCGCGGCTATTCGGGCGTTCGTCCGCAGATCGTGCGGGCGTTGCTGGCGCTCGCGAATGGCCGCGTGTTGCCGCGCATTCCGGCCAAGGGATCGGTCGGCGCATCGGGCGATCTCGCGCCGCTCGCGCATCTGTCGCTGGCGCTGATCGGCGAGGGCGACGTATCGATCGGCGATGAGGTGCTCTCGGCGGCCGAGGGTTTGCAACGAGCGGGCGTTGCACCGCTGGCGCTTGGTCCCAAGGAGGGGCTCGCGCTGCTCAACGGAACTCAGGTGTCGACGGCGCTCGCGCTCGGTGCGCTGTTCGAGGCCGAAAACGTGTTCGCCGCGGCGCTCGTCGCGAGCGCGCTGTCGCTCGAAGCGATCAAGGGCTCGATCCGGCCGCTCGATCCGCGGATCCACGAGGCGCGCGGGCAAGCGGGACAGATCGACGTCGCGGCGGCGCTTCGCACGATGCTCGACGGCAGCGAGATCGTGCCGTCGCACGCGAACTGCGGCCGCGTGCAGGACCCTTACTCGATCCGATGCGTGCCGCAGGTAATGGGCGCATGCCTCGACAACATGCGCCACGCGGCGCGCGTGCTCGAAGTCGAGGCGAATGCCGCATCGGACAATCCGCTCGTCTTCGCGGACACCGGCGAAGTCGTGTCGGGTGGAAACTTTCACGCAGAGCCGGTCGCGTTCGCCGCGGACATTCTCGCGCTCGCGATCGCCGAAATCGGTGCGATCTCCGAGCGGCGCATTGCGCTTCTGATCGACGCGACGCTCTCCGGCCTGCCGCCATTCCTGGTCGAAGAAGGCGGGCTCAACTCGGGATTCATGCTGCCGCAGGTCACCGCGGCGGCACTCGCGTCGGAGAACAAGACGCTCGCGCACCCGGCGAGCGTCGACAGCCTGCCGACGTCGGCGAACCAGGAGGACCACGTGTCGATGGCGACGTTCGCGTCGCGTCGTCTGTTCGAGATGCTCGACAATACGGCGACGATCGTCGGCATCGAGGCGATGGCCGCAGCACAAGGCATCGATTTCGTGCGACCGCTGCGAAGCTCCGAAGCCGTCGAGCGCGAGTTCGCGCAGATTCGCGAACGCGTGCCATTCGTCGCGCACGATCGCGAGTTCGCGCCGGACATCGAGGCGATGCGCACGTGGGCGACGCGTGATCGCTGGCCTGCGCCGATCGCGGCGATTTTGCCGAGCCGGGGAGAACCGTGATGGGATACACCCCTCACCCCAACCCTCTCCCCGCACGCGGGGAGAGGGAGCCGAGCGAACGCGAGGCGGGTGAGGGGTGCAGCGCCGACGGCGTCTGGCGTCACCTGCGCCTTCTGCCCGAGACGCTCGACGATCCGTCGCTCGCTGATGCATCGCAAGGCAGCGCCATCGTCGTTCGCGACAGCACGATCGCATGGCTCGGCGGCGAATCGCATCTGCCGCGTGAATTCGACGCGATGCCGCGACACGAGTGCGAGAACGCGCTCGTCACGCCGGGGCTCGTCGACTGTCACACGCATCTCGTCTACGCCGGCGATCGCGCCGGCGAATTCGCGCTCCGTCTCGCCGGCGCGAGCTACGAGGAGATCGCGGCGCGCGGCGGCGGCATCGTCTCGACGGTGCGCGCGACGCGGGAAGCGAGCGAAGACGGACTGTTCGAAGCATCGGCGCGCCGATTACAACAATTCCTCGACGAAGGCGTCTGCGCGATCGAGATCAAGTCGGGCTACGGTCTCGATCTCGCCACCGAGCGCAAGCAGTTGCGCGTCGCACGCCGACTGGGAGCAGCCTTCGGCGTGACGGTGAAAACGACCTTCCTCGGTGCCCATGCATCGCCACCCGAATTCGCGGGACGAAGCGACGCGTACATCGATCTCGTCGCGAACGAGATGCTCCCCGCGCTCGCCGAGGAAGGACTGGTCGATGCGGTCGACGTCTTCTGCGAGCGGATCGCGTTTTCGCCTTCGCAGACCGCGCGCGTGTTCGACGCTGCGAAACGCCTCGGACTGCCCGTGAAGATCCACGCCGAGCAGCTCTCGGACTCAGGCGGCGCCGCGCTCGCCGCACGCTACCACGCGCTGTCGGCCGATCATCTCGAGCATCTTTCGCCCGAAGGCATCGACGCAATGCGCGACGCCGGCACGGTCGCCGTGCTTCTTCCTGGCGCCTTTTACATGCTGCGCGAAACGAAGCGACCGCCGGTCGATGCGCTGCGTGCCGCCGGGGTTCCGATCGCGGTCGCCACCGATCACAACCCCGGCACGTCGCCGATGCTCTCGCTGCTCGACGTGATGCACATGGCCTGCACGCTGTTCGGCTTGGCAGTCGCCGAGATGCTCGCAAGCGTGACGCGGAATGCCGCACGCGCGCTCGGCCTGCAGGCCACGCACGGCAGCCTCGGCGTCGGCAGGGCCGCGAATTTCGCGCTGTGGGAGCTCGATTCGCCGGCAGGTTTCGCCTATTGGATGGGAGGGCGTCCGATCGCTCGAATCGTGCGCCAGGGAAGGATCGTGGAGGTCAATCGATGACGATGGAAACGTCGATGCGCAGCTACATGGAATCGCTGCGCGCGCGCGGCGAATTGCTGGAAGTCACGCGCGAGGTCGATCCGAAGCACGAGCTCGCCGCGGTCACGTCGGCGGCACACCGAAAATGGGACAAGCCGATCCTCTTTCACAAGGTGAAGCATACGGCGCTGCCCGTGCTGACGGACATCTACGGATCGCGCGAGCGCCTTGCCGAGATCATCGGGATCGGCCCCGACGAATTCTGTCGCAAGTGGAACGATCTCGCGACCGTTGCTTCGACGCGCGACGTCGCGCTTCGCCCTGCCGCCAAACCGACCCACGATGTCGTCGAATGCAAGCTCTCCGATCTGCCGCTCATCACGTACTCGGAGCGCGACGCCGCGCCGTATTTCACGTCGGCGATGTTCCTCGCGCACGAGCCCGAAACCGGCGTTCGCAATCTCTCGTTCCATCGCTC
>Ga0070731_10005352_pt1 | contig 10630 bp, 6 predicted proteins | sample Coa_R1_2_FD_66448 | JGI IMG/M metagenome (GOLD analysis project Ga0070731, IMG submission 66448) | Surface soil microbial communities from Centralia Pennsylvania, which are recovering from an underground coalmine fire - Coalmine... | ecosystem: Environmental > Terrestrial > Soil > Unclassified ... | reverse complement strand
ATCAGCATTCAGAACGTGGATCATGAAAAAGCTTTCAGCGATTCAGATATAAGCCTCCTGACCACATTGGCAAATAGCATGAGCGTCGCCTTGGAAAATGCCCGGCTGTTTGATGAGACAAACCGGCTGCTCAGAGAAACCGAGCAACGATCGGCCGAATTGGGGGTCATCAACAATATCCAGGAAGGTCTTGCCCACGAGCTTGACATCAAGGGGATTTACAATCTGGTCGGAGACAGGCTGGGCCGCCTCTTCAAGGCCCAATCCATCATCATCGCCGGATTTGATCTAAAGAATAAACAGGAGCACTTCCATTACCTTGCCGAAAGGGGTGAGAGATTTTATCCCGAAGACAGACCGATTGACGGGATCCGCCAGTTGATTATAGATCGAAGACAAAATATTTACATTGAAACCGAGGATCAGGCGAGAAATCAATTTGGCGTCCGGGTGATCGGTGAAACATTGATGCCAAAGTCCTTGTTGTTCGTACCTCTGCTCTCTGCAAACCTGGTCAAAGGATATATCAGTCTGCAGAACGTTGATCAGGAGCATGCATTTAGCGAATCGGATATCAGGTTGCTGGAGACCCTGGCTAACAGCATGACTGTGGCGCTTGAAAACGCGAGACTGTTTGAAGAAACCACCCGGCTATTAAAGGAAACCGAGCAGCGGACTGCCGAACTGAGCATGATAAACAGCGTCCAGGAAGGACTCGTCCGCGAAATGGACATGCAGGCCATTTATGACCTGGTCGGGAACCGGCTGTGCGAGTTGTTTGACACCCAAACCGTCATTATCCGAACATTTGACCTCAGGGCAGAGACCGAACTCTGGCAATTTGCGATCGAAAGGGGGCAGCGCCTTTACAGTCATCCGAGACCTCTCATATGGGCAAATAGACAACTAATCAACACGAGGCAACCTCTTTTGATCAACCATGACTATGAGCAAATGGCTAAAAAATTCGGGGGAGCGGGGGTGAGCAAAGGTTTGCCGCCTAAGTCCGCCATTTTTGTCCCGATTGTCGTCGCAGATACCATCCGTGGATCAATCAGCTTGCAAAATGTAGAGAGAGAAAACGTCTTTTCAGATAATGACGTAAGGGTGCTTACTACCCTGACGAATGGCATGGGAGTCGCGATTGAAAACGCCCGTCTTTTTGACGAAACTAATCGACTACTTGGGGAGGCAAAACAAAGGGCCAATGAACTCGCCACTGTCAACCGGATTAGTCACGCATTGGCGTTGCAGCTGGACGTGAATCAAATCATCAACCTTGTCGGGGACCAGGTCAGGGATCTTTTCCGGGCAAACATCGTTTATGTGGCCCTCCATGACTCCACGACCGGGCTGATCCAATTCCCTTACCAGCACGGAGACAACATGAGACCGCTCAAGCTAGGCGAGGGGCTCACCTCCCGGATCATCCTGACCAAAGAAGCCCTGTTGCTCAATAAGGATACAGGTAACAAAACCCACGAAATGGGAATCAAGCGCATTGGAGCTCCATCCGCCTCCTACCTGGGAGTACCCATCCCGGTGGGCGATGAGATTATCGGTGTTCTGAGTGTCCAAAGCACCGAAGTGGAAAACCGGTTTACAGAAAGCGATCAGCGCCTTTTATCAACCATCGCAGCCTCTGTGGGTACGGCAATCAACAGAGCCAGGCTCTTCGAAGAAGTACAACTGGCAAAACAACAGGCTGAAGACGCGAGTAAAGCCGCTGAAAAGGCCAATCAGGCAAAAAGCGCGTTCCTGTCTACGGTAAGTCATGAACTCCGGACACCCCTTACCTCTGTACTCGGGTTTGCCAAAATCATAAAAAAACGCCTGGAAGAAAGAATATTTCCAGCAACCAGCCTGGCCGATCCCAGGACAGGGAAAAGTATGCAGCAGGTCTCTGAAAACCTGACCGTGGTCGTCAGTGAAGGAGAGAGACTGACCAATCTGATTAATGATGTCCTGGACCTGGCAAAGATTGAGGCGGGAAAGATGGAATGGAATATGGAGACCGTTTCGGTTCAGGAAATTATGGAAAGGGCAATTGCCGCCACCAGTTCGCTCTTCGAGCAAAAGAGTCTAGTGCTTGAAAAATTTATCGATCCTTCGCTGCCTCCAATACAAGGGGATAAAGACAAATTGATACAGGTCGCGGTGAATCTTATATCCAATGCTGTAAAATTCACTCCGACGGGGAAAGTGTTCTGTCGGGCGGAAAGAAACGATAACGAAGTCGTCGTCAGTGTGGAAGATACTGGTATCGGCATAGCCCTCGATGATTACGATGCGGTGTTTGAACAGTTCAAACAGGTTGCAGGAGACACGCTGACTGACAAACCAAAAGGCACGGGGCTTGGGCTGCCCATTTGCAAAGAAATTATCGAACATCATGGAGGACGCATCTGGTTGACCAGTGTGGTGGGGAAAGGAAGTAAGTTTTTGTTTGCGCTGCCCGCCCAAAAAACCAATGGGACTACACCCATTCATCTGAATGATCTGGTCAAACAGTTAAAGGAGCATGTTGCCCAATCGCAGTTTGATATCTCAAAAAAATATGCAAACATCATGGTCGTTGATGACGACGACTCGATCCGCTCCCTGCTGCGCCAGGAATTGGGTGACGCCGGGTACAACGTCGAAGAAGCGGCCAATGGCAAAGAGGCCCTGGCAAAGATCAGGCAGAACCATCCGGACCTGATTATCCTGGACGTCATGATGCCGGAAATGAACGGATTTGATGTGGCTGCCGTTCTTAAAAACGATCCAAATACCATGAATATTCCCATCATTATCCTGTCGGTCGTTCAGGATAAGGCCCGGGGTTTTCGGATTGGAGTGGATCGATATTTAACAAAACCCATTGATACCAAGAGCTTATTTGCTGAGGTGGGCAACCTGCTTGAGCAGGGGAAATCAAGCAAGAAGGTCATGGTTGTGGACGAGGATTCCACGGTGGTGAGATCCCTTGCCGAAGTGCTGCAGACAAAAGGGTACCAGGTGGTTGAATCAAATGGAAGGGAAATGGTGGAAAAGGCGATCGTGGCACAACCCGATATCATCATACTGAATTCACTTTTTTCCGACAAACAGGAAATCGTACAATCTCTGCGATTTGAAAAAGGTTTGGAGAATGTCCTTTTCCTGATATACAAGTGAATTCGGTACCATTATTTTTTATGATTCGACCGGGATTCTGGCTCAGCACCAAAGCCCGAAATGATCTTGTCAGCGCTTTTGAAGGTAACAACGGGCTAAAAAAATGAGTGACTCAGTGCGATATCGGAGATTTATTTTTGAACCTTATCTAAGACTCTTTGAATAAATTCAATTATAAGCGCGCATTTTACGTAAAATGGGACTTTCATTTTCTGCAGGCTTGAGGGCTCAAGTCACTGAAACAGATTTTTAATTTTTTTGTCGCAGACGGGATCTTACAAACGGCTGGAGAATGCTACCAGACCAGGAAGAAATGATGATATCGTTTTTTATGCTGGAAGATTAAATTGAAAATTAATCTATGATGGTAATGCCAGTGAACCGGGCGTCGTTGCCGTTAACTTAGAACCCGTTTATTGTTTGCAGTTACAGCCTTAATTTTTGAGAGAATTGTTTCGATTCGGAATGGTTTTTCCAAGATATCGTCGGCCAAAACCTCGTGATGATTGGTCAATTTTTCGTGATCTCCAGACATTAGTATAATCGGCATTTGTTTGTACTCGTCCATTTCCTTCAATTCCTTACAAATTCCTCTTCCATCCTCTTCACCCAGATGGACATCAAGCAGGACGAGATCAGGTTTGACTTGACTTATCATGGAAAAAATCTCATTCCTTGATGAAGCCTTAGAAATGGAAAGATTGCGCCTGCAATAGATGGCCCTGATCATTTCCAGAAGCTCGGCTGAATCATCGGCGATTAAAATGCTATCCATAAAAAAATTGTTTTAAGCAGAATGAAAAACCTAAAACGTCCCCGGAAATGTAAAGTCAGTTTTTGACACCGAGGGCGCCATTATTTTTGCCCAGACCTTGTCTATTTGTGGCTGGATTGGTTCTCTCGAACGGCAGATTACTGAATGTAGAAACATGAACACGTTAGTTCACGATTTGCAAAGAATTCAACTTATCTGGTAAAATTGCAATCCTGCGTCTGATAAGATCGGCCTTCAGTTCCGAAGATTTTAACCGGAGGGAGGAGTGTAATTCGTTAAACTAGCCAAGCCAAGTTATCACATTTTTGCCAGGGTACCAAAAATTAGGTTTCACCATCGCTTGAAATGACCTTCCAAGGTCGAAATTGAAACCCAATTTCCTTTTTTCGCATCTTTGCCGCATTCTGCTCAGGGAAAAAGCATGGTCGGCTTTCAAAAGATTAATCGTAACTTCGTTGCGATAATTTGAGTTCATAGCTCTTGTAAGCGAATTGTATTCTTTTTCTTCCCTGCATATTTTTTTTACACCTGCTTTTTCTCAAGTGAAATTTTCAAATCTTTATTTTTTTGTCATGAACATCTATGTATCCAACCTGGGATTTAGCGTACAGGATGCTGACCTGAAGAGACTTTTTACTGAATTTGGGACGGTGGACTCTGCCAAAGTGATCATCGACCGTGAGACAGGCCAAAGCCTTGGCTTTGGGTTTGTCCAATTGAGCAACGATACCGCTGCGTTAAAGGCAATCCAGGTACTGGATGGGAAACTGATCGCGGGTCGGACCATCGAAGTAAATGAAGCCAGAGAAAAAAAGAGGGATCGTAGTCATTCGTCAAGACGCTCGTAATTTCCAACGCGGGTATTTTTTCCCTTCTTCATTGTGAAATTCAATACGTCGCCGACGCCTCTCTATCTTCCTAATTTTTTAAGATAAAAAATGTGTGATCTCAGCGCTGACCGAATTTTATTGTGTTCAATGTAGGGGAGTTTTGATTCAGCGCATGTTTGCCTTACTATTTTACAAATAGCAGGGTAATGGATGTGTGATATTTTAGGGAATAAGTGATGCTCTATTTGAAAATTTAGGCCGCCAAGCCACCAGGTAACAAATTTGTTCTTGGTAGCGAAATTGGCGGTAGATTTTAGTTGGTGAATCGCCCATTCATCTTCCAGTCTACCTTGCGATTCCGCCACTGCAGGGAAAGCTGTCTCTTCAATTGTATGTGCCAGTTGAAAGACAATGCTTAATAAAAACCCTGCTACCATTGTACAAATTAAGAAACCGAACAGCCAGGGAATCACACCGTATAAATAAATTGGCAACGCTACAAATAAAAGAATGTACAGCGTTTTAAAACTCCAGAACGTGATATGATTTCTGAAAGTGAATTTTGGCAAAGAAACGCTGCCGATTTTTTGTGTGAAATACTTTTTATAATCCGTAAAAAAAACCCAGAATAAATACAGCAAAGAGTACAAGAACCAAAAATAAATAAATTGATAACGGTAGATTGAATATCGTTTTTGCGTGGCGCACAAACGTAAGAAAGGCTGTGCATTGATATCGTCATCTACACCATCGATATTTGTATAAGCATGGTGAATAACATTATGTTTTACCTTCCACAAATGACTGCTCGCTCCAAGAAAGTCGAAACTGGCAGCGGCAATATTATTTAACCACTTGTATTTGCTGAAACTTCCGTGCGCACCATCGTGCATAACATTAAAACCTATAGATGCAGTCAATATTCCTAACACAATGCATTCAATGCTCACGAGCCAATATGGACTTGAAAAAACTAAAAGGGAAGTATATGCCAGTATAAAAACCAGGGATAAAATTCCCGCTTTGAAGAACACCTTACTATTACCGGTGGGCGAGATTTTTTCCCGTTGAAAATATTCATTGATTCTTTTTTTCAGAACGGCAAGAATGGGAGCTGTTGAATTTGAGAACTTAGGTAAATCCATAAAAAAAATTAACTGATCCGACTGTTTTCGAAAGTTAAAAAACCACGGTCAATTTTCCTGACAATAAACCGCCCAGTGTCATCTCGGAACAAAACCTGCACTGCCGACAATTCTTTGACCTGATTGTCGGTTTTGATCTTAAAATTCATCCGCTGTGTAAGTGGCTGAATTGTGGCTCCGGCAGTAGGTTGGGTTATTATAAGAGCCACTTTAAAGGTAAGACTAATATTAGGATATGTCAAAACATATTATGCCTCAAATCATGCGGGGATAGATGCATGAGCCTTAGTCGATAGTGTTTCCCGGTATTTGAGCCAAAGGCAAAATGTTTCCAATTATGTTTTACTTGAGATTAATTCTGAATAAAGGGAAACGTTGTCAAGCTGTAAAATTGCGCCCTTCCCTGTTCCCATTGCAGGTATTATCTCTTCTATTTTTGCCCGGGCAAAAGGCAGTTTAATGTGGTTTCTGTCCTAAAACCCCCCTTTGCAATTTTCCTAAACCCCTATTTGAAAATGAATATGTACCGTTGAATATTTTTTGAATTAATGGGCGACTTGTGAAAATATTCCGATCATTACAATAAGCTATTGCTTTCCCATATCCATTGCTCCCATCGGGTTGGCCCCATTTTCAAAAATATATTCGCTGTTGATCAGGTACGCTCCGCTAGTTACCACTACATCGCCCGGCTTAAGGCCAGAAAGTATTTCAACAGAATTGTCATTCATAATGCCGACAGTTACCATGCGAGCCGTGTAGGTGCCAGGTCTTGTCTGGATCCATGCAACTGCGCCTGATTTATTGAGCAATACTGCCTCAGCGGGCAGAATAATGGAAAGATGCTGCTTGCCTGCTGCTATAATGTAAACTGGCATGCCCGGGCTTAATTCATGGTTTGCATTTGGTATGGTCACTCTTACAAGGCCAATTCGCGTTGCGGGGTTTATTTCCGGGTTTTCAAACTCGAGAACGCCTTTGATTATTTGATTGCCGCGGCCAGGTATTTGAATCGTTACGTCGCTGTTCCGCGACACTAATGACAACTGGGTAGTATATACCTGCCCCTCAGCCCAGAGTGTTGAAAGGTCAGCAAGCTGCATGATCGCAGTCCCTTCCGCGTTAAAGCTGCCTTCCTGCGCATTGAGTGCTGTGACATAGCCGCTTTCAGGACTGTAAAAGGTAGTGACTGTAGATAGCGACGGGCTTTGAGAAAGACCAGCTATTTGCTCACTATTCATTCCCCACAAAACCAATTTTCCCTTTGCGCTTTCGACCAGGGCGCCATAATTGATCAGTGAATTTCCAAATGCATTTTGCTGCTTGAGCGCGGCAATATATTCCTGCTTGCCATTATTGAGCTGCTCGCTGTACAAATCAAATAGCGGATCACCCTTGCGTACATAATCCCCCGTTTTTTTCACATATAATTTTTCTAACCTCCCGTCGACTCTCGTGCTGATTGATGATAGCTTTTGTTGATTAAAATTTAGCGTGCCCGGCAAAACTAAACGGTTGCCTATGTTTCCACCCGCGATGGTATCGATCATTATATTACCGAGTCGGATCTGTTCTTCATTGAGATGCACCTCATTGGTTGATTTTAAACTGGTTTTTGGTACAGCAATCAGGTCCATTTGGCAAATCGGGCATTTCCCTGGATGGTCTTCATGAACCTGGGGATGCATGCTGCAAGTATAATACACCTCATTGTTGGGAGTCATCGATACCGTTTTCGTGGACGATTGATTACATGATACCATGACAATTGAACATGCAATGCAGAACACTAAAAGTGGCAGCAGCCGGGAAAATGAGAGGGAGCCATTGCCTGAATTAAAGCATGCATAACTGGGATATCGATTCATTTTTATTTTTTTGAAGATGTCGAAATAAAACTTTCACTGTCCATCAAATACTGCCCGTTGGCGGCGACCGTATCTATTTCATTAACTCCTGATAAAATCTGAATGTTCTTGCCGGATTTAAGACCAGTGGTTATCTCATGAGCCAAAAACCCATCGACTTGTTTTACAAAAACCACGCTTTTCATTCCGAGGGATACCACCGCTGAACGAGGCAACCACAAGCCATCTTTGGCATTGGTTTTAATATTGGCAATGACCTGGCTGCCGATGGGTAACATATGTTCATTGTGGAAATACACGCGAGTTGTCATCGATTTGCTTCCTTCCCGGAAAAATGGTTCGATAAAATCTATTTTTCCGAAGATTCGAACGGTTGTATCGGTTTCAGGTACAATGCTTACAGCATTTCCGACTTGAATCAATGATTGATCGGTCGGAAAAACCTGCAACGCGGCCCATACCATATGATGGTCCATGATCATCAACAGCGTTTGCCCCTTCTGAACATACATGCCTTCCTTCAGAGACAGTTCCTGGGTGGTTTGCCCGGGAGCGCCCATACCGGCCGCCTGGGTGGTCTCATGCACCATCCCCGCATCATGTACATGCCCACTATATTTACTGTATATGCTAATCGAATACAATGGTTTGGCAGTTTGAATCACCAGGTCTAATTGCGCCTGGCTCATGCCAAGTAACAATAGTTTGTCCTTTGCTGCTCCGATAAAAGAAGTATTGCCGGCATCGTTGTGCAAGAGGAAAAGCAAATCCTGTTCTGCTGTTAACATTTCAGGGCTATATATATCCATTATTTTTTGCCCTCTTTCCACGGGTTGGTAGCGGTACCGGACATACATTTTCTCAATCCGGCCGGAAACTCTTGCTGAAACTGTACCTGCTGCTCTTGTATCATATTCGATCGTGCCGTATGCTGTGAGTGGCATATTTGTTTTCTTTCGTTGCGGGGTTACTACAGTAATAGAAGCAATCACAAACTCATTGGCAGGTTTCAAAAGGGATTCGAGCAGGATACGGTCCAAGGCGCCAGGCTTGGTGGTTTTCTTAATCAGCTTCATGCCACATATCGGGCAATCGCCAGGCTGATGCTCCTGGATTTGAGGGTGCATTGAACAGGTATAAATATCGTCCGTCAGCGCTGCTTCTTTGATCCTGTCTTTTTGCCGGATGTTACAGGTAACGAACAACGCCATAGTAGCGGATAGATAGATGATCAGTTTCATTTTCACCAGTGGTTATTTAGTCTCTAATAATTTTTCCAAGTCAACCTTCTTATCGAATAATTGTTGCAATTGATCAAGGTATTCAAATTGTGTGCTGTTCAATGTCTCCCAGGCGTCGTACAAGGAAAACAGCTCTTCTGTATTTTGCTCATAGGCCAACAGCGTGCTTTGATAGTTTCTCACGAGTGCAGGAATGATGTCTTTTTTCAGAATTTCGAGCTGTCTTTTGATGGCTTTAATATCTTCCTGGATCCCGTAAGCCACACCAGCATATTGATTGGCCATTGTCTGCTTTTGGTTTTCCAAGGCCGCCGCTTTCCACTGCAGGCTTTCGATATTAGCCTTTCTCTCCCTGGAAGACCAATTGGCAAACGGGATTCTTACGGTGGCCATCAAGGTAAATTCCTCGGGTAAGCCGCCAAATCCAAACATATGCGAAAATTGTGCGCCGAATTGAGGTCGAAGGCTTTCCTTTTCTACTTCTTGCCTGAGGTAAGTCAATTGAATACTCTTATCCAGACCTTTGAGGTCGTTTCGGCTTGAATAAAATACCGTATTGTCAAATGTCCTGTCTGCATAGTCTGCCATTTTGTAATTCGTATCAATGGAAAAATTGAAAAGCCTGTCGCGGTTCATTAATGTGTTTAGTGTAATCCTTTTCTGAACCGCTTCATTTTGAAGTATGATGCGCTTTTTTTCCAGGTTGCCTTGAGCCGCCTTTGCCTTATAATAAGCGCTTACCTTTCCAAGACCATTTTTGTATCGCGTTTCGGCATTGGTAACCATGAGTTGCAGGAGCCTGTCGTCATCGTCGATCAATGCCAGTTTCTTTTGGATAACTATCAACGAATTATAACTGCTTTTTGCAAGCGCAAACAGTTCATTGAGATTTGATTCTTTATTTTCCAGTTCGACTGATGATATGGCCCGCATGTATTTTTCATTTGCATCATTGAGCTTTCTGTTGGGAAACATCTGCGATACTGAAATCATGTATTGGCCCATGCCGGTATTGGCATTGCCGTCTTTCATCCAAAGATTTGGATTGTATGGAGTCATCCAAAAACCTGAGGATATTTCCGGCGGCATCCAGTTTTGCGCGCCAGACGCTGCCGCGTCGAGTGACCGGATTTCCGCCTCATACATTTTTATGGATGGATGAGCACGCGCGATGGTATCCAGGATATCAGGCAGCCTCAGCGTTTGCGCAGCGGGTATTTGGTAAAAAAACATAACTGCAATTATATGTGACAAGAACTTTTTCATATAAGTTGTTTTCGCTTAATGTTGAATTTCCTGGAGTTTTATTGCTCCATATTTTCTAAGTTCAAATTCTTTGGCCATTAAGAAGACAAGCGGGGTGACAAGCAGCACATAAATGGCAGACGTGGCCACTCCCCCGATCATCGGTAGTACAATCGGTTTCATCACATCGCTACCCACGCCATTGCTCCACAAAATCGGGACAAGTGCAAAAAGCGATACGCTTACAGTCATGATCTTTGGACGCAGCCGTTTTACCGCACCATATAAGACATACTCCAACAGGTCGATGTTTGTGATAAACTCCCTTGAATTCCCTTTTTTTGCAACGAGTTGTTGCATGGCGTCA
>Ga0070731_10005351_pt1 | contig 10632 bp, 9 predicted proteins | sample Coa_R1_2_FD_66448 | JGI IMG/M metagenome (GOLD analysis project Ga0070731, IMG submission 66448) | Surface soil microbial communities from Centralia Pennsylvania, which are recovering from an underground coalmine fire - Coalmine... | ecosystem: Environmental > Terrestrial > Soil > Unclassified ... | reverse complement strand
GATATTGGCGCAGAAAACGGGAGTGCCGATTGCGGTACGAGTTCTACGACGGCATCCGCCACGGGGCGGCCGGATTTGTCCACGACGGCGACTTCGGTAGAGTATGCAAATGCCGGTCCCACCAACAGAAGCAGCGCGCCCAGAATTTCCGGAAGCAGTTTTTTGGCCATGGCCCGAACGGTAACCAAGATTGGTTACTTTCCCCTTCGCATGTTGCGAATCGTAAGACGGCGGAACGGGCTTGCCGCGTCCATTGCGTCTCCGCTAGCAGTTCCAAATCGTTAAGAGGCCACTAATGACGGCCGCGGAATCGGCGGACTTGCCAGTCGAACGCGCACCACCCCGCATCGCCCTCGTACTCGTGGCTTCATGCGCGGGCACCGTGTTCGAGTGGTACGATTTTTTCATTTTCGGATCGCTCGCCGCGATCATTGGCGCGCATTTCTATGCAGGCGCCGGCGCCGCGCAGGGCTATGTCTTCGCGCTTTTGACCTTCGCCGCCGGGTTCGCCGTGCGCCCGTTCGGCGCGCTGGCCTTCGGACGCTTCGGCGATCGAAACGGCCGCAAGCGCGCATTCCTTGTCACCATCACGATCATGGGACTGGCTACCGTGCTCGTCGGCCTCTTGCCCGACTACAGCACAATCGGAATCGCCGCGCCCTACACGCTCGTGGCCATGCGCATTCTGCAGGGATTTGCGATCGGCGGCGAATACGGCGGCGCTGCCATCTATGTCGCCGAACACGCCCGGCGAGGTGCCCGCGGCGCCGCCACGGGCTGGATTCAAACTGCGGCCGCGATCGGCCTCCTGCTCGCGCTGGGCGTCATTCTGGTCTGCAGGGAAGTCATGGGCGAAGAAGCTTTTCATGCCTGGGGCTGGCGCATTCCGTTCCTGGCATCCGCCGCCCTCCTCGGCATTTCTCTCTGGATTCGCATGCGGCTCGACGAATCGCCCCTGTTCCGGCGCATCCAGGAGGAAGGCCGTACGTCACGGGCGCCACTTTCCGAATCCTTCCTCCGCTGGAGCAATCTGAAAATCGTGCTGATTGCGCTGTTCGGCCTTCTCATGGGCCAGGGCGTCGTCTGGTACACCGCGATGTTCTACACGCAGTTTTTCCTCGAAGGCATCGTCAAAGTGCCGGCCGCACAGGTGAACGCGCTCATCATGGCGGTGACCGTTGCCGGCTGCTTTCTTCACTGGTTCTTTGGCTGGCTTTCCGACCGTACCGGGCGCAAGCTCGTGATGCTGTTCGGGCTGGGGCTGGCGGCCATAAGCTTTGTGCCGGGATTCCGGCTGCTCGCCGCCAGCGCCAACCCGGCGTTGGCCGCAGCCGCTGCACGTGCGCCGGTCGAAATGGTAGCCGATCCGTCCCATTGTTCGGTACAATTCGATCCGATCGGCAAGAGCCGCTTCGCGAGCGCCTGCGACATTGGGAAGAGCGCGCTCGCCGGCGCTGGGATTCCGTACACGAACCGGACGGCCGAGCCCGGTAGCGGGGCCCGCATCCGCATTGGCGCACACACCGTTGCCAGTCCCGACGGGCGCAAGTTCAACGCGGCACAGCTTGCCGCCGCGAAGAAGGAATTTGCTGTGACATTGCGGGCGGCGCTCGACAAAGCGGGATATCCCTCCGTGGCCGATCCCCGCGCGCTCAATGTGCCAAAGACGCTGGCGCTTCTGCTCGTTTTCATCGTCGCGGCATCGGCACTCTACGGGCCCCAGGCTGCGGCCCTGGTCGAACTCTTTCCGACGCGCATCCGCTACTCCGCGCTATCCTTTCCCTACCATGTCGGCGTGGGCTGGTTCGGCGGGTTTCTTCCCGTCACCGCCTATGCAATCGTCGTCGCAACCGGAAATATCTATGCGGGGCTGTGGTACCCAACCATTATCGCAGCGATCGGATTCTTCGTGACTCTGCTGTTCCTCCCCGAAACCCGCTCCCGCGACATCGAAGCGTAGATGGAATTGCACACGGAGACGCGGAGACGCGGAGAATAAAAAAATCATAGCCGTCATTCCCGCGAAAGCGGGAACCCAGCTCCTGCAACTGTTCGGCACTGTACGCCAGCGCGCGTGCGAACCTTTCGAGATCAGCGGGCGCCGGATCCCCGCTTTCGCGGGGATGACAACCTGTTACTTACGGAAATTTTCTCCGCGTCTCCGCGTCTCGGCGTGCAATTTTCCCGACGCTTATTGCTGTACAAGTACGCGGGGGGCGTCCTTGCCGTCGAGCGGCACGCCGGGCTCGTTCTTGCTGAAGCGGCTGACCAGCGCCGTCTTGACGCGTGCGACGTTTTTCGCAGCGGTCAGCGTATCGGTGATGAATGTCTGAAATGACGTGAGATCGCGCGCGACGCATTTCAGGAGAAAGTCGACCTCGCCGGAAAGCATGTGGCATTCGCGCACAATCGGCCAGCCGCGCACCTGCTCCTCGAATTTTTTCAGGTCGGCATCGGCCTGGCTCGACAGCCCGACGAACGCAAAACCGGTGACCTCATAGCCGAGCGATTTGGGATCGAGCTCGGCGTGGTAACCTTTGATATAGCCGGCCTTCTCCAGCGCACGCATGCGCCTCAGGCACGGTGGCGCTGTAATTTTCGCGCGGCGCGACAGCTCGACATTGGTGATTCGCCCGTGCTTCTGCAGCTCGGACAAAATGCGCACGTCAATCGAGTCGAGCTTGTGGCGCTCCATGGCGAGACCTTGGGATGAATCGGGCGGGGATATAAGGCCCGGACGGCCAATCGCGCAATAAAATTTCCGAGAGCCCTTCGACAAGCTCAGGGCGAGGTGCGCTTTTCTTGCCCTCATCCTGAGCCCGGCGAAGAACGCTTGACCTTTGCGGGCGCTATTCCGATATCCCGGACGAAGGGCTGTGGCTTGCGGCTGCTTGCGGCGCGGCGCCTTATCCTTAACGCGTTTGTGGCTTTCGGGAGCGCCATGGCCGGTCCGACGCAGGCAAAGGTGATCGTGCTTGGCAGCGGGCCCGCGGGCGCAACGGCGGCGATCTACGCCGCGCGCGCCATGCTCGAACCCATCATGATTGCCGGACTACAGCCTGGCGGCCAGCTGACCATCACCACCGACGTCGAGAATTACCCGGGATTCGCGGAAACCATCCAGGGTCCGTGGCTCATGGACCAGATGCAGGCGCAAGCCGGACACGTCGGCACGCGCATCGTTCAGGACACGATTTCAAGCGTCGATCTCGGCGCGCGTCCATTCACGCTGATCGGCGATTCCGGCACGCAGTATCGCGCCGAAACGCTCATCATCGCCACCGGCGCGCAGGCAAAATGGCTGGGGATCGCATCCGAAGAGCGTTTCAAGGGATTCGGCGTCTCGGCCTGTGCGACCTGCGACGGATTCTTCTTCCGCGGAAAGCGCGTGGCGGTCGTCGGCGGCGGCAACACGGCGGCGGAAGAAGCCCTGTTTCTTACCAATTTCGCCGACCACGTCACCTTGATTCATCGCCGTTCGGTGTTGCGCGCCGACAAGACCAATCAGCTGCGTCTGGCCGAAAACCGGAAGATCACCCTTCGTTACGACAGCGTCGTCGACGAAGTGTTGGGCTGCGATGATCCGAAGGGAGTCGAGGGCGTTCGCGTACGAAGTCTCGAGGACGGCGCGACGGAAACGCTTCCCGTCGACGGCCTGTTTGTCGCCATCGGCCACTCGCCGGCCACCGAAATTTTTCGCGGGCAGCTCGACATGGACGGCGAAGGCTACATCCGCACGGCGCCCGATTCGACGCGCACAACGGTGCCAGGCGTCTTTGCGGCGGGCGACGTGAAGGACCGGATTTTCCGGCAGGCGGTTACGGCCGCCGGAATGGGCTGCATGGCGGCGCTTGAGGCCGAGCGCTTCCTGTCGGGCGCACACTAGGGCCGCTCGCGAAAGGAGAGGCTTATGGATTGGGACAAGCTGCGGATTTTCCATGCGGTGGCCTCTGCGGGAAGCTTCACGCATGCCGGCCAGATGCTGACGCTCAGCCAGTCCGCCGTCAGCCGGCAGGTCAGCGCGCTAGAAGAGGAGATCGCGACCCCGCTTTTCCAGCGGCACGCGCGCGGGCTGACGCTCACCGATGAAGGTGAGCTTCTGTACAGCGCGGTGTCGGACGTACTCGCCCGGCTCGGCCAGGCGGAGGAAGCGCTGAAGAATGTCCAGGCGGCGCCGCGCGGCTCCCTCAAGGTAACAACCAGCCACGGGCTCGGCATGTTCTGGCTGATGCCGAAACTTCAGTCGTTCCTGCACGATTTTCCGGAGTTGCAGCTCCATCTCGTCTTCGAGGACCGCGAACTCGACCTCGCGCAGCGCGAAGCCGACATCGCTTTGCGCATGCGCGCGCCTGTACAGGCGGACCTCATCCAGCGCAAGCTCTTCACGGTGCACTATCACATCTACGCGGCGCCGGCCTATCTCGCCCGCGCCGGCAAACCCGACACGTTCGAGGATCTCGCGAGCCACCAGCTGATCGTCTACGGCGAGACCGCCGCGCCCGAGATCCGCGAAGTGAACTGGCTCGCCAACCAGGTGATCCGGCTCGAACCCGGCTCCCGCGGCCGGGCGCTGCGCATCAACAACATCGGCGGCATTCTGCAGGCGGTCGAGTCGGGTCTGGGACTTGCGGCGCTTCCCGATTACATCGCGGCGGAGCGGCGGACACTCGTCCGCATCCTGCCCGACGTTGAAGGGCCGACCTTCGACGTGCATCTCGTCTATTGCGACGCGCTGCGGCAGTCCAAACGCGTGGGCGCCTTCCGCGACTTCCTCGTCCGCGAAGCAAAGGAATGGAGATATTAACATCGACACGCGGAGACGTGAAGAAGAACGGAATCATTGGTGCTGTGGCCCGCGACAACGGGCGGGGTCAGTGCTCCATCTTGAAGCGCGTGGCGAATTGCACTAAGTGCGATGGGCGGACGGTCATTGCGTACAGCTGCGGTACAGGATGTATTTGGTGAGGCATTACAGGCGCTCGCTCCTCCGCTGAATCACCCGCGCCTGCGCGAGGCGGCAACGTTTCTGGAGAGCGGCCGTAGCGGGGCGGCAGCCAAACTCCTGCACGAATTTCTTCACGCGCGCCCGGGCGACACCGGAGCCCTGCGGCTTCTGGCGGAAGTCGCACGGCAGAAGCGGCAGATGGGGCGCGCGGAAGAGCTGCTGCAAAAAGTCCTCGACTGCAAGCCGGCTTTTGCGGCTGCCAGATTCGACTACGCGAACCTCCTGCTCGAAAAAAAAAGTTGGAAAGAGACGCTGTTGCAGGCCGATATCCTGCTGAAACGGGAACCGCGCAATCCCCTTTTCCGCAAGCTGAGGGCCGAGGCCCTCACCATTAGCGGCGATCATCGGGCGGCGATGCTGTTGTGGCAGGAGATGGTTGTCGATTATCCCGCGTCCCCTCAGTGCTGGGTGCGCTACGGCAGCGCGCTCAGGTCGGTCGCGGCCGGGGAAGATTCGATCGCTGCCTTTCGCAGAGCCGTGGCCATTGATCCGACCTCCAGCGGCGGCTGGCTGAGCCTCGCGGACATGAAGACCTTCCGTTTCACGCCGGAGGACCTCACGCAGATGGAAGCATCGCTTGCGCGTGCCGAGATTTCCGCGGACGACCGCAGCAATCTGCATTTTGCGCTCGGCAAAGCCTACGGGGACGCCAGGCTGTTCGAGACCTCCTATCACCATTTTGCCAAAGGCAATGCGCTCCGACGCGTCGAAATCCAGTACGATCCCGAAGTGCTCACGGCCTACGTTTCCGCGTGCAAGTCGGTTTTTACGTCCGATTTCTTTCGCCGGCATGCCGGCGCGGGTTGCGTCCGATCCGATCCCGTTTTTCTCGTCGGCATGCCGCGCGCCGGCTCAACGCTCGTGGAGCAGATTCTTGCCAGCCATTCTCAGATCGAGGGAACGGAGGAGCTTGCCGATCTTTCGATCATTTCCCGGGAGATTCAGCAACGCGCGAAAACCGAGGGCCACAACTATCCGCAAATCCTTCCAACCATGGACCCGGCAGGCCTGCGCCGGTACGGCGAATCCTACCTCGAACGGACTCAGGTCCACAGGCAGTCTGCACGTCCGTTCTTCACCGACAAAATGGGAGCGAATTTCGCACTTGCCGGCCTTATTCATCTCATTCTGCCGAACGCGAAAATCATCGATGTTCGCCGACACCCCATGGCCTGCTGCTTCTCGAACTACTCGCAGGTCTTTGCCCAGGGAACGAACAATGCCTACAGACTCAGCGACCTTGCCCGCCTGTACTGCGATTATGTGGAGCTGATGGACCACTTCGATGCGGTGATGCCGGGAAGGGTGCACCGCGTCTTCTACGAAGAGCTTGTGCAACATCCGGAACGAGAGGCGCGGCGGCTTCTCGACTACATCGGCGTGACGTTCGAGGACTCATGCCTGAATTTCTTCGATACGGCGCGCACGATTACCACAGTCAGCTCGGAGCAGGTGCGACGCCCGATTTACCATGACGCCCTGGATTACTGGCGAAACTACGAGCCATGGCTCGGGCCACTCAGGACGGCGCTCGGACCCGTAGTGGATACCTACCCGCAAGTACCGGTTTTTTCGTGATCGGCGAGCCGGTCATTTTTCCCGCGCCGCCGGATCCCGCGTGCAACCGGCCTGAAACCCCATGAGCAGTTCATCATCGCGCAACGAGGGGCAGGAATTGTACATATTTGCGCGGTTTCATGCGCGTGACGGAATGGCAGAAAAGGTCGCGGCGGCCATGCGGGACATGCTGGCGCCTGTACGGGCCGAGCCCGGATGCATTGCAATAGAGGTTTTCCGTTCGACCCGCGACAGAAACCTGTTTTTTTTGCACTCGCGCTGGGTAGACGAAGCGGCGTTCGACCTGCATGCGACCCTGCCGCACACGCGGCATTTTATTGAATCCGTGGAAGCCCTGATCGACCACCCGCTGGACGTGACCCGCGTGAAGCCGTTGGAACCGCGGGGACAGGATACCGTGTCCCCGCCAGACCAGCGCTCCGATTGACGGAAAGGGGACGTGATATCCTGTCCCGGTCGTGATCTCGTGAATCTGTAAGATGATTCACGGAGCTTCAATGGTATTGAAAGAATTGCCTGTCATCCTATCTCCCGTAGGCCGCGAGCCATTCCCCCCAATGACCCGCGGACCGCGAGGCAAGCAGCTTCGCCCACTCCCGCGTGCCCCCTCCTGCGGAAGTGGTATCCAGGCAAAGCCGGGGCGAGTGATCGCCCCGGCTCCTTTTTTTCCGTCGGAGAAACCCCGGCGCTTCAAATCGTCCAAAGATTTAAACCGCCAAGGCGCAAAGACGCCAAGGCAACAAAGAAAACCGTGGGGACACACTTAAGAGCGAGAAGAGCAGCTGGATCGCGCGCCTACGGCGCGCAATTCATTTTCTCCGCGATGTCGGTGCCGTTGTAGTGAATTTCAAATTGCCTTTGCGCCTTGGCGTCTTGGCGGTTCCTTCTTTCTTTTCGTCACGCTGCGGCCTTGTGCTGCGCCACCACCTGTTCGGCGATCTTCCCGGTCAACTCGGCGAGATGATCGAACTCCATCTCGAAGGTGCCGACGCCCTGGGTCAGCGAACGCAGGTCGATGATGATGTTGTGCAATTCCGCGAGCGGGATCTGCGCCTCGACCGTATCCCAACCCTTCCAGCCGGGCCGCGCGTCGTAGCCCATCAACTGGCCACGGCGGCCGCTTACCACCTGATTGGCTTTCGACGTCGCATCGCTCGGCACGTGAATCTTCACCCGCATGATCGGCTCGAGCAGCACGGGGGAACAGTTGGGCATCCCTTCCGTCATCGCGATGCGCGCCGCCGTCTGAAAAGCCGCATCCGATGAATCGACGGTGTGATAGGTGCCGTCGACGAGCGCTACGCCGACATCGACAACCGGAAAACCGAGCGGTCCGTGTTTCAGATAATCGATGACGCCCTTTTCCACCGAAGGGATGAACTGGCGCGGAACCACGCCGCCCTTGATCTGGTCCTCGAAGACGAAGCCTGTGCCGCGGGGCAACGGCTTGATGTCGATATGCACGTCGCCGAACTGGCCGTGGCCGCCCGACTGGCGCTTGTGCCGTCCGTGCTGGCGCCCGGGTTTGCGGATCGTTTCCTTGTACGGAATTTTCGGCTGATGCGTCGAAATCTTCAGGCCGAATTTGCTCGCAAGCTTTTCCGCCGCGACCTTGAGATGAATTTCGCCCTGCCCGGCCAGGGACATCTCCTGCAGCTCGGCATTCTGGCGGAAATGCAGCGAGGGATCTTCCTCCTGCAGCTTGTGGATGGCGGCGGTGAGCTTTACCTCGTCCTTGCGGTCCGTGGTCTCGATGGCGAGAGCATAAACGGGCTCGAGCGCTTCGGTCGCGACCTTCGGCAATCCCGCCTTCGCGGTCGAAAGCGTCTCGCCGGTCGCCAGCCCTTCGAGCCGCGCGAGCGCCACGGTATCTCCGGCGTGCGCGTCACCGAGTTTCGTCTGCGCCTCGCCCTTGAGGGCGAAGATACCGCCGATGCGCGCATCGCGGCCGTCGGCCGCGTGGAGTACCGCGCCATCCTTCAGCGATCCCGAGAGTACACGCGCGAGCGACAGCTTCCCGTGCGCACCGTTGTACGTCTTCAGGATCTGCACGATCGCGTCGCTGTTCGCCTTGATCCCGAGCCGCGCTGCAACGGCGCCGACGTCAGGCACCTCGTGCCGCAACGCCTTCAGGAGGCGATGTACACCGTTGTCCTTCTCGGCCGATCCGATCAGCGCCGGAACCACGAGCCCCTCCGCAAGCTCTTTCGCCAGACCGTCGAAGACTTCGTCACGCGGCGGTTCGACGTCCGAGAGCAATTCCTCCATCAGGTGTTCGTCGTAATCGGCCAGCTTTTCCAGCATCGAGAAGCGGGCCTGCTTTTCTTCCTCCTGCACATCGCCCGTGAGATCGACGACTTTGGAATCTTCATGCTCGCGATAGACATAGGCGCGCTCGAGCGCGAGATCGACGAATCCGGTGACGATGCCGTTTTCCCAGATCGGGAGCTGGCGCATCAGGAGCGGCTTGTCGCTGGCTTCCTGGAGGGCGGCGAGGAGATCGCGGAGCGAGCCGCTCGCCTTGTCGACCTTGTTGATGAAGAGGAAGTGCGGAATGGAATGGTCGGAGAGCCGTTTCAGGAACGGCTTCAGCATCTGCGCCTTGGAGGTATCCGGCTCGCACACGACCACCGCAGCGTCGACCCCCGGAAGCACGTTCAGCGTATCCTGCAGAAATTCGATCGATCCCGGGCAATCCAGAAAGGTGATGCTTTCACCGAGATATTTCGTCGTCGCGCAATTGACATCGACGCTCATCTGACGGGCCCGCGCCTCGGGCGAGGCGTCACCGACGGTGTTCTTCTGCGGCACGCTGCCCTTGCGCTGGATGGCGCCCGTCGCCATCAGAATGCTTTCGAGCAGCGTGGTCTTGCCGCTCCCGAAAGGTCCCACCAGGGCCACTGCGCGTGGCCCACTTCCTCCGTTCCTTTTCGGCATTTTCGCCTTCTCCTCGCTTTTGGGGCGATGGTCGCGCCGGAAACCGGCGCTGGCAAGGGGGACCGACGCGCGCGGCACTGTTACAGTTTGAAAAGGCGATGACCTAGCGCTCCGCCGCCATCCCGTTCTCAATACGTCTCCTGAGGGTAGCGATGGTAGCGTCGCGAAGCTCAGCCAAGCTGAGCCGTTCCCGTTGTTCCAGGCGCTTCTGAATCATGCTGATCGGCGAGCAATATATCTCGTGCTTCGGGGCGGCTACACAGGTCTCCTCGCCGAATTCATCGTCCGAGACCTGAGCCCATTCAAAATCGGAGGCAGCCACAATCTGCTCTGCAAAACCGAATCCAGCCGCCATCAATGCCTCCGGAGGAGGTTGGTCCACGTCAAGAAGGGCGTCATACAGCGCTTGCACGTCGTCCATTGCCATGCGACGCGGCACACCGGCGAGATGGGCCGCCAAATCCAAGCCGGCCTCGCGCGTGCCAATCTCCCTGGGACTAAGCTGGCGTAGATTAAGACTCATGATCGTGCGAAATTGACCCCACGCCTAAAGGACCCCAAGGCCAGAAACGCCCCGCCGATGTCATCGGCAACGCCGTCCACCTCATGCGGATCGCTACGGGCAGGTAGAGGAAACGGGACGCAACCTGGCACCGAAGCCAACCGCATCGAGTGCTAAGCCGCGCGGTCGAGGCGCTGCATTTCCTGCGCGAAGGCGAAACGAAGTTGGGCGGCTTCTTCCGGCTGCAACCAGTTCGTCATCTGGGGAAATACGATCTGCCACATGCGCGCGTCGCGCCTGGGCCACGGCATGATCTTCGCGTTCCGCGCCGTTTCGAGCAGCGTTACGAGATGCAGCCTGATTTTCTCCGGGTCGGCGCGTCCGACTGCGCCGGGCTGTTGTTCGTACAACTCGGGTTCCGGTTCAGAGACAAAGAGGTCCCGCTGGCCGTCGGCGGTCATGGGCAACACCCGAATCACCCAGCGATTGTGAACGCATCGGCGCTAGTACCCGGAATCAGAGCTGAGTGATACGTCGGTTTTTGAACTGGCGCTGAAAGACCCTTTTCTTCTTCCACGCGAACGGTTCGGCGTTTTCGTTGTAGGCAGCC
>Ga0070731_10005350_pt1 | contig 10634 bp, 9 predicted proteins | sample Coa_R1_2_FD_66448 | JGI IMG/M metagenome (GOLD analysis project Ga0070731, IMG submission 66448) | Surface soil microbial communities from Centralia Pennsylvania, which are recovering from an underground coalmine fire - Coalmine... | ecosystem: Environmental > Terrestrial > Soil > Unclassified ... | reverse complement strand
CCCAGAGCCCAGAAGCACTGCGCCGAACTTACTCTGTTCGCTCGCGTTCGGCGCGAGTACGCGCCCGCCCGCTTCCGCCAAACCCAATAGGCTGGCAGAACCAGCAATAACCAGGCGAGATTGAGCAGTAACTCCATAACAAAGCGAGCTGGCCCACACAAATTTCCAGCCAGAAACCCAAGTCTTTCAGAAAGGATAATTTTTAGTCAACGTGACCACCGTACCGGGGATCAGCGAGCTGTGACCATTGAGATTGGCTGACGAGCTGACGCAAGACCGGCAAGGAAAGAATCAACCGACTGCTTGCCGTTCAAAGCTCAATGCCCACCGCTCACGGCCCCACAATCACATGCAATGCCCCCGGAGTCTGCAACAGCTGCCGGTAAATCGCATGCCGAGCCGCGACCTCGCCCACCACAGTCACGTAGACGACATAATTCCCATTCGGCAACGTCTCGCCAAACGGCAGCGCCATGCCGATCGTTCCGCCCTTCAAGGGAAAGTGCTGGTATCCGATCTCGGTAGCGCGCCCATTTTCGGCCACTGCCTTCGTATCGAAGGTTAGCTCCATGTCTTCCCGCGTCGCATTCGTAACCTCGACGCTGCCCTCGATCCGGCTGCCATTCAAGTGTGCCGGAACCTTCCAGCCCACCGTCAGTGCATCCACCACGTTGATCACAAATGGCCTCTGCACCGCCTGTTGGGAGCGGCTGCCATCCTTCACCGCCACCACAAACTGGAATTCTCCCGGGCGCTGCGGCACGCCGCTCAGCGTGCCATCCTCCGCCAGCGTGATTCCCGGAGGCAGCGCGCCTTTTTCCAATCTCCAGCGCAACACCGGGACATAGTTGCCGTGCGCAGAAAACCTGAAGTGATACGGCACTTGCGGATACGCCGTCGGCAACTCCGGGGCGTCGATCACCAACCCATTCTCGGAGTCCGCACTCGCGCCCTGCGTCGAGTTCTGGTCCTGAGAGCTCTTCTTGGAATTTTGAGCCGTAGAAAACGCACCGCCATCATCTATGGCAGCCGCATACGCGGCAACCGCCGCGGAATTCAGCACCATGGCTAAAACGCAAGCTGCCGCAAGCATCGCGCAGAGCCCCATTCTGCATCGAACTGCCCGTGGAGATTTTGTCTGCCGCCGTTTCGCTTCGAGCGTCATCTCTATTCAACCTATCATCGCCCCAAATCTTGAATGTAAAGATGTGTATAACCTGCATGGCGACTGAATAATTATTTCCGCGCCTGCGCTACTTATTTCGATACGCCGGGTTCAAAGCAGTGGAAATCCTGTGTTAACCTCGAAGCTAACGGTGACCCGCTTCACAAAAGATTTCTCCCAGGGGGAAGTTATGTCCGTACGCAACGCTCTCGTCCTGCTCGTCGCGCTCTCAGCGCTCGGTTTCTTAGCCGCCTGCGGCGGAAGTAGCTCGCCTGCACCACAAGCGCCGCCCAGCGGCGGGCTCAGCGCCAGCAATCTGAACGGCACGTACGTATTCTCCACCGCCGGCCAGGACAGTGCCGGGGACTTCATTACGATGGTTGGGAGCCTGGCCGCGAATGGCAGCGGGGGAGTTACCGGGGGAACGGTCGATATCTTTAGCGCGGACGTTGTGGCGGCAGCTCAGCCGATTACTGGCGGAAACTACAAGATCACTGCAGATGGGCGGGGCCAACTTAACTTCAACACCACAGTCATTACTGCGAACGGCAATACGGGAGCAACCTTCACGCTCGATTTCGTGCTGATATCGAACTCACACGGTCTCGTCACAGAGTATGACATCAACGGCACGGGGAGCGGTACCATCGACCTGCAAAGCACCGTCTCGCAGTCTCAGATCGCCGGATCCTTTGCCTTCGGCGTCTCGGGTACCGGCAACACCGCAGGGGCTTCACCATTCGCGACTGTAGGCGCCTTCACGCTCGGCTCAACCGGGGCTGTAACTGCGGGCGTGGAAGATGTCAACAACGATACCACCTACTCGACGGGCTCGATCGCAACGACCTCCACAGTATCGCTCGCGTCCGCGCCTGGAACCGCCACAATAGTCAGCAGCCTGGGAACCTCGTATAGTTTCGATGTCTATCCGATCGACAGCACCCACTTCAAACTGATTCAGGTGGACGGTAACCTTTTCGTTTCCGGCGATGCTTACGCCCAGGCCGCATCCATTCCCACAGGCCAGCTGGTCTTTACCATGTCGGGGGAGAATCTCAGCGCTGGGTCGCCGCTCGACGTCGGCGGATATCTCACAAACAGCGGTGGAACAGTTACGGCTGGACTGGAAGATTTCAACGATGGGGGAAACGTGAGCCAGGCCACGGCGGTTACAGGTAGCTTCGGAACCCTGACCGGCGGACGCTCAACACTTGGCCTAAGCGGCTTCGTCAACGGTGCTGCAAGCGATGTCCCCGGCGCCTATACATTCGCCGCGTACCCCTTTACCGCTGGAGGAGTCACCGGCATCGAACTACTTGAAATTGATGGCGCCGGAATCACCTCGGGAACGGCGTATGCACAAACCGCCACGACTCTCGCAGCATCGCAGGGGTTCGGCCTGAATCTCACCGGCATAAACACCAGCGGTGAAGAGGATGACATTGCCGAGTTCACGACCACCACTACGGGCTTCAGCGGCCTCGTCGATCTCAATGACTATATCGGTGGGGCTACCCAGCAGACCTTTGACAAAGCGTTAACTGGTTCCTTCCCGTCTGCTGTGGACGCCAACGGGCGTGGAACGGCAACGTCGAACTTCTTTACTTTTGACTTCTATACCGTGACCAGTTCCACTTACTTAGTTCTCGAAACAGATGCCGGCCAGGTTGGTGCTGGAGTCTTCGAGCAGCAGGGCGGCACTAGCGGGATTCCAGCCGATCAGCCGGCAGCCTCGCTGCTGCACCCGGCTTTTCGAGCTCACATCAGGAAACAGAAAAAGATATAGCTAACTGGCACTAATCGAGGGCGCGGCCAGCCGCGCCCTCTCTCCTTTTCACATTCCCAGACGCCAACTCCCCTCGTGACCTTCGTTACCTTTTAGAGATGACCCCGCTTCCCTCACAATGTCCCTCAAACACTTTCTCATTGTGTTTGGAGACCAAACTTGCCCCACCGTCTCACACGTGTATTTGCATTCGTAATCATCGCCGCCTCGCTGGCCTCGGCGCGCGATCTTGCGCTGGTTTCCAACAAATCGAATGCGGTCAACGCAGTCACGGTCGCCGAACTCGTAAAGGTATGCAAAGCCCAGAACAATCACTGGCCTGATGGCAAGCCGGTCACCTTCGTGATGCGCTCGCCCTCCGCGCCTGAAATGAAGCTGGTCCTCGAAAAGGTTTACGAAATGTCCGAAAACGAGGTCAACGGCCTCATTGTCACCTCCAATCACGGGCGTTCCCACCCCGCCATCGTAATCGCCAGCTCCGACGAAGATCTGGTCAACAAAGTGGCGTCGCTGCCCGGCGCCGTAGGCGTGGTCGATGTCTACTCAATCAACAGCAGTGTGGCGGTGGTAAGAATCGCAGGCAAGCTTCCGCTCGAACCCGGATATCTGCTACACGGAAACTGAAGGCAGTTTTGCAGTTTGGTGATTTTGTAATTTCACGATCTGAAGCCCGGCCCGCTTCGAGCGGTCTGAATCAAGAAATTACAAAATTACCAAAGCGAATCAATGGCTTCTCCCGGCAGAAAACTCGCGCCCGAAAAGCCCGCATCGCCGGGCAAGCGCACCCGCCGTTATCCGCGCTTTGCCCTCGATTCGCGCATCAAGGTCCGCATGTTCCAGAACGGCGAATTTACCAACTGCTGGGGCCGCTCCACCGAAATCGGCCAGGATGGCATTGGCGCCACGCTTACCGGCAAGCTGGAAGCCGGAGAGATTGTCTCCCTCGAAATTCCTCTACCGCTGAGCCCGTATCCGTTGCAAGTCCGCGCTGTCGTCCGCTACACCGATGGTCTGCGCTACGGCTTCGAATTCCTCACCCTTACTGACGCCCAGCGCGACACTATGCGGCGCGTCTGCGAAATGCTGGCCAGCAAATCCTGAACCCCATCTTGTAATTTCGTAATCGGGTGATTTGTAAATGAAATCACTCGGGCAGTCCCCCTTATTACGAAATTACAAAACTCCCAAATTACAGATCTTTTTCCAATTACCTGAGTAACTTTCGAGCCCAACCTCCATCTTCTACGATGCATTTGCTGGGCTTCAGAGGGGGAGCTTCGGAATGGGGCAACGTGTCACGCGGCCACCGTCGCGGGATCTTGGGCGGGCCAAGGCTTTGCGAAAAACGCTCGATCAGGGAGCGCCGCCCGCATTTATCCCTCCGGAAAATCTCAATCCCCTATCGCAGCCTCCCGAGCTTTCCTGGCGTTGTGCCGGCGCGAACTCCGAAAAATCCAACCAACGCAATCTCGATGTTCGCCGCCAGTATCTCGAACAGATTTTTCTAAACTCGCCCGATCCGGTCATTGTCGTCGATACTTCTTTCCGTATCGAATGCGTCAATCCCGAGTTCGAGCGCCTCTTCGGTTTCACCGCCGCCGACACGGTGAACAAGTCGATCGACGATTTGGTCTTCCCTGCCGATCGCGCTGCTGAAGCCCAATGGATCGCCCAATGCCTGCAGCGCGGCGAAAAACTGACTCTCGAAACCCAGCGCCGCTGCAAAGACGGAACCCTGCTCGACGTCTCCGTCTCTTCCGCTCCGCTGATCATCGATGGCCGTCCCGCAGCCTTCTATGCGGTTTATCGCGATATCTCCGAGCGCAAGCGCGCCGAAGGCCTCAGCTCCGCCCTTTACCGCATCGCCGAAAAGGCCAGCGGTACCCAGGATCTGCAGACTTTCTTCGCCGCCGTTCACGGCATCGTCGACGAACTTATGTCGGCGCGCAATTTCGCCATCGCCATCCACGACCCGGAATCCAATCTGCTCAGCTTCCCCTATTTCGTGGACGAGCAGGAATCGGCTCCCGCTCCGCGCAAACTTTCTTCTGGACTCGTGGAATACGTGATGCGCTCCGGCGACTCTCTGCTCTGCACTCCAGAGCTGGCACAGGATTTAAAGAAGCGTGGCGAAATCGAAGTCAATGGCGCATTGCCGCATCAGTGGCTCGGGGTTCCACTCAAGGTCAACCAGCACATCTTCGGCGCGCTGGTTCTGAAAAGTTATTCCCCAAGCTATCGCTACGGCGAACGCGACAAAGATGTGTTAACTCTGGTCTCGCAGCAACTCGCCGCCGCTATCGACCGCAAGCGCAACGAGCAGGCGCTGCGCCGCTCCGAAGTTTCCTATCGCTCGCTCATTCAAACCGCGGTCTACGGAATCTACCGCTCCAGCTTCGATGGGCGCTTTCTCGACGTGAATCCCGCGCTCATCGGTATGCTGGGCTACAACTCAGCCATCGAAGTTCTTTCGCTCGATCCCCAGAAAGAGGTCTTTGCCGACCCCGCGGAATACACCCGCCTGATCGACGAATTCCGCCGCACCGGCCGCATGGATGGAGTGGAAGTCCGCTGGAAGCGCAAAGACGGAGCCTTGATCACGGCCCGTATCAGCGGCCGCGCCGTAGCCGCCGGCGATGCCCCCGCCGATGTAATCGAAGCCATCGCGGAAGACATCACTGAGCGCCGCGTCCTTGAAGATCAATTCCGTCAGGCCCAGAAAATGGAAGCGGTCGGCCGCCTCGCCGGAGGTATCGCACACGACTTTAACAATCTCTTAATGGTGATCGGCGGCTACACCGAGGTTCTCCTCAACCAGCTTCCGCCCGATCACGGTCTCTTCTCCAAAGCCGAAGCCATTCAGCAAGCCTCGGATCGCGCCACCACGCTCACGCGACAGCTTCTCGCCTTCAGCCGCAAGCAGCTTCTCGAACTCAAAGTCGTCGACGTCAACGCCATCGTCTCCGACATGGAGCGTCTGCTGCGCCCGCTCATCGGCGAAGACATCGAGCTCACCACTCAGCTTGCGCCATCCATCGGCTGCACCCGCGCCGATGCCGGGCAGCTCGAGCAAGTCATCATGAATCTCGTGGTCAACGCGAAAGATGCGCTGCCCAAAGGCGGCAAAATCTGCATTCGCACCGCCGGAGTTATGCACGATGAGTCGGACCGTTCCGAGCACTCCTACATCAAGAACGGCCCTTACGTAATGATCTCGGTGAGCGACAGCGGTCACGGCATGGATCGTGAAACCCAGGCCCGTATCTTCGAACCATTCTTCACCACCAAAGAAAAAGGCAAAGGCACAGGACTCGGCCTCTCGACTGTTTACGGCATCGTCAAGCAAAGCGGCGGATACGTTTTCGTGCAAAGCGAACTCGGCCGCGGCACCGCTTTCACAATTTATCTTCCCCGCGTCGACGAACCCTGCGACGCTCTCGGTTTGCGCAGCGTCGCTTCTGCCTCATCCGGCGGATCGGAGACCATCCTGCTTGTCGAAGACGAAGAATCCGTCCGCCAGCTCGTTCGCGAAACGCTCGAATCCCGCGGCTATCATGTTCTCGAAGCCGCCAACGGCCAGACCGCGCTCGCACTCGCCGAGGAACACAAAGATGAACTGCACCTCGTCATCACCGACGTAGTCATGCCCGGCCTCAGCGGGCACGAGCTCGCCCAGCAACTCCTCGCAGCCCGCCCCCACTTGAAAGTTCTCTATCTCTCCGGCTACGCCCAGGACGCTTTCCCCGCCAGCGAAGCCCACAATGCTTTTCTGCAAAAGCCCTTCACCCTGCAAAGCCTCGCCCGCAAAGTCCGCGAAGTCTTAGGCCCAGCGGCCGATGCCGCCCACGTGTAATATCTTTACGCAACCTCATTCGATCAGCCGTCACCGAAAGTTGCGACTCCGTTTCGCCTGAATCCCCATTTCCGCTGCCGTCATCAGTACAATAGGAATTCTGGAGGATAAATCATGGCTTTTGAACTACCGCCCCTGCCTTATGATTACGCGGCGCTTGAACCCACCATCGACAAGCAGACGATGACTCTGCACCACGACATGCATCACGGCGCCTACGTGAAAAACCTCAACGCCGCAATCGAGAAGCATCCCGAACTCGGCAAAAAATCCGCCGAAGAGTTAATCAAAGATCTCAACTCCATTCCCGAAGACATCCGCGCCGCGGTCCGCAACAACGGCGGCGGCCACGTCAACCACACCATGTTCTGGAAGATCATGAAGCCCAAAGGCGGAGGCGACCCCAACGGCCCAATCGCTCAAGTGATTACCAAAACTTTCGGCAACTTTAAAGATTTCCAAACCAAATTCAATGACGCCGGCGCAAAGCAATTCGGCTCCGGGTGGGTCTGGCTCGCCGGCAAGCCCGGCGGCGAAGTCCACATCATGTCCACGCCCAACCAGGACAACCCCATCTCGCAAGGCCACTTCCCAATCTTTGGCAACGACGTCTGGGAGCACGCCTATTATCTGAAATACAACAACCGCCGTCCCGAATATCTCGCGGCCTGGTGGAACGTAGTTAACTGGGACGAAATCAACGCCCGCTACGACGCCTTCAAGTCCGGCAAGTCGGTGGAAGACCTGGCAGTCGCCCACCGCTAATATTCCGACAACTTCAAAAAATGGGCGGGCATCGTGCCCGCCCATTTAACTTCCTCGTTCCGACGTCGAAGCAGCCCGCTTTTTACGCTGCAATTGTCTCCACATACTCATCCGGATCAGCTTCAAACTCCGCCTTGCAATCTTCCGAGCAGAACGAATACTTTCTCCCTCCAAACTGCGTATGAAACTCCGATTTTTTCTCATCCAGCGTCATTCCACAAACCGGATCCTTCGTCATGATTCCTCCTCTGGAATTGATCTCGCTCATCCCTAACCTGCAATGTCATTTCCGTTTCAAGCCCGATCGCCAAACCATTGACCCGCCAAATGTTCGAGATCCAGCAATTTCTCGCGATTCCGACCGCATGAAAATTCTTCCGCCGCGCCGGAACCTCCTACCCACCCTCAGGCAAATCCCTTAACCCACCCTTTCGTCGCTACTAAAAGCGACCTTGGTCTTTACATAAATTTGACAACAAATTCTTCCTATCCCGTGATAGATTTCTCTGCTGCGGATGCCCAGCCTTCCGCTTCATTCATCGCGGCGCGCCCGATCTGGCCGCGTTGATCTCCCACAGCTCGCCACAACTTGCACTTCGAATTTAACTGTCGCAATCACAATCTCCGTCCCAGGAGGACAAATTGAAAAAAAATCTCAGCCTGTTGTTCGCCTTCGCGGTGCTGATCTCCGCCATGGCCACCGCTCAGGAAGCTCGTCAATTCCACAACCACGTGCGCATTCTCGATCCCAACCAGTTCATTCACCCTTTTGCAACACCCCAGGGTGAGAACCCGGCAACCTTCGCCTGCATCTACAATCTCGTCTCCACCATCAACCCCGGCTGTCCGATCGACGGAACCACCGCCGTGCCTACCGGCGGCCGCGGCGTCATCGTCATAGTGGACGCCTACGACTACCCAACCGCCGCCTCCGATCTCTCCGTCTTTTCCACGCAATTCGGTCTGCCTCCAGCCAAGTTTGCCAAGATGTACGCCTCCGGAAAGAAGCCTTCTTCCGGATGCAGCGGCACCGGTGGTCTGGGCAATTGGGGTCTCGAAGAGAGTCTTGATATTGAATACGCCCACGCCATGGCCCCCCACGCCATCATCGTTTTGATGGAAGCAGCCTCCGCCAGCAACACCGATCTTTTCGCCGCGGTTCAAAAAGCCAATGCCCTGATCGCCGCTCACGGCGGCAAGGGTGAAGTCTCCATGAGCTGGGGCGAGGGAGAGTTTTCCGGCGAGACCGCCGATGACTCCAACTTCACCCAGACTGGCGTCACCTACTTCGCATCCACCGGAGATTCGCCGGGAACCGAATATCCCAGCACTTCAGTGAACATCGTCGCCGTCGGCGGCACAGTCATTGACCGCAACAGCAGCGGCGACTATACCGGCCAGACTGCGTGGTCCGACGGCGGCGGCGGTGATAGCTCGCAGGAGCCCATTCCGTCATTCCAATCGGCAATCTCTGGCATCGTCGGCAAACACCGCGGCGTGCCCGACGTATCGCTGATTGCCGGCACCGGCACTGCCATCTACAACACCGGTGGCGGCATTTCCTGCGGCTCCGGCTGGGAAGAAGTTGAAGGCACCAGCATCGCCGCTCCCTCTACTGCTGGCATCATCAATGCTGCTGGCACCTTCAATACATCCAGCAACGCCGAAAATACCGAGATGTACAGCAACCTCGGCGACAGTGCTGTCTTCACAGACATCACCACCGGCAGCTGCGGAACTCATAGCGCAACCTCGGGCTGGGATTTCTGCACCGGCCTCGGCGTTCCAAACGGCTACTCAGGCAAGTAAGCAAGTAAGTAAAGGTTAGGAAGGCAGTAGAAATAAGTGGAATGCCCCACCTGAATCGCGCACTTTGCGAGTAGGGTGGGGATTTTCGTGTAAAGAAGAAAGGCTGATCGATGACCAAGAACCGACCACTAATCGCTGATCACTGACCGCTTCAACGGAACACAACTGTTTCTTTCCTGTGCACCCTCTGTGGAGAATCAGCTATCGTGCTTTTAAGGCGACACGTCGCACAACGAATGACCAACCGTTTCCAGCCTAGAATGCCGCTACGAGGAGCACTTTCACCGGCCGCATCGTCTTTCCTATACGCGAGATTCCGCAGTCGCCATTTTCCTCAAGTGCACCAAAAATATTGAATTGACGGCGGGAGATTTCGCTCGTACAGTCTGACTCGCACTCAACAAAAAAATCAGCGGAACTGAGCCGGTCACCGGAATCGGATGGGGCGATACCCGAAATACCAAAAGTGATCGGCGGGCAGCCACCACCAAGCATTTCAAAAAAAATAAATAGAGAACTTAGCAACTTATGAAAGCGGCAGATTCCTGGATCACCTATCGCACGCGCTTCCTCGTCAAAGCCAAACAACTTACCACCAACCTCACCTTCACCGACGGCTTCGGGCGCGAGCACTCCGGCCAGAAGGGCGACTACCTCGTCGAATTTTCCGACGGTGTTCGCCGCATTGCCTCCCGTCAAATTTTCGAAGACATCTATGTGCCGATCATCTCCGATCGACCTCAACTCGCCCTCAACTCGCGCAACTCCAGCAAGCCAACCGTGCGTCATCATGAAGAAGATGAACAGCTTTTCGAACGGAAAGGCAGGCATTGTCTCGGCGAGAATTCCTCCGCTCTGACTATCCCAGTTCACCTCACCCGCAAAACTCAGCAACCGTTTCGCGACAATCGTTACCCAGCTGCGGGCTCTCGCTAGAGCTCGAAGCAGCGACGATTTTGATTTTGTGAATAGACCATGAATTCGTTATGTGGAAAACGAAGCCGCCAGCCCCGCATCAAGCCTGTCATTGTTGAGGATACAAGATATGGTGTTTCCCTCTTGACAGGCCCCATAAGCGGGAGTAACTTGGCAATCCCATAGTACTTTTTCCCGGTCCGCGGGAACGGGCCGGGTCTGAGTAAAACAAGGTCAGGAAAACAACGGCGGGATGGCTCTAGGCCAGAGGTGACCCGGTGCCGTCCCGCAAAACCATAACCCAAAAACCCGGAAAGGCATCCGCAAAGCTCTGTGCCGGA
>Ga0070731_10005349_pt1 | contig 10635 bp, 11 predicted proteins | sample Coa_R1_2_FD_66448 | JGI IMG/M metagenome (GOLD analysis project Ga0070731, IMG submission 66448) | Surface soil microbial communities from Centralia Pennsylvania, which are recovering from an underground coalmine fire - Coalmine... | ecosystem: Environmental > Terrestrial > Soil > Unclassified ... | reverse complement strand
GCGGTGGGGCGCACCTGGGTGGCGATCATCGAAAACTATCAGCAGAAAGACGGCAGCGTCGTAATCCCCGAAGCGCTGCGGCCCTATTTAAACGCTGAGCGCATCGTCAAGAAAGAACTCTACTGAACCGCGGCCGACAAGTCGAAAATCATCCCGCTCTGACGGGCATGCGCTCGACGCTCGTTGGGATTTTGATCAATGTAGTTCTCGCCTTTGCCAAGGGGATCGCGGGTTTTATGGGCCATTCCTTTGCGTTGATGGCGGACGCGCTCGAATCGTTCTCCGATGTCGTGAGTTCGTTCATCGTCTATTTCGGCTTGCGGCTTTCGCTCAAGCCGCCGGACGAGGATCATCCGTACGGACACGGCAAGTTCGAGCCGATTGCCGCGACTGTGGTCAGCATGTCGCTTACCGGCGCCGCGCTCACCATCGCGGTGGTAAGCGTGCGGGAAATTCTGACGCCTCACCAGTCACCAGCGCCGTACACGCTCATCGTGCTGGCCGGCGCGGCCATCATCAAGGAATGGCTCTTTCATTACGTCAATGAAGTTGGGCAATCGATCGAGAGCACTGCCGTGCGCGCCGATGCATGGCACCATCGCAGCGATGCCATCACATCCAGCCTGGCGTTTGTGGGAATTTCAATTGGCCTGATCGGCGGCAAAGGCTACGAGACGGCTGACGATTGGGCCGCGCTCGGCGCCGCCTGCATCCTGCTATTCAATGCTTATCGCCAACTGCGCCCCGCGCTCGCCGAGTTGACCGACGCCGCCCCGCCGGGAGACATCGATAGCGCCGTGCGCCGCGTTGCGAGGGCCGTGCCCGGGGTTGCCGGGCTCGACAAATGCTTCGTGCGCAAGATGGGTTTCGATCTCTACGTCGATCTCCACGTGGTGGTGGATGGCGATATTCCCGTGCGCGAGGGGCATCGCATCGCTCACCTGGTCAAAGACGCGATTTTGGCTTCGGACTCGAGGATCGCCGAAGTTCTGGTGCACATCGAGCCGCTGGATCTAAATTAGCTCTCCGCGTACTCTGCGTCTCTGCGAGAAATATCTTGGTTGTGCGTCGGGTTAAACCCAACACATTTTCTCGCAGAGACGCAGAGTGCGCAGAGAACTACCCCTTGCCGGCCGCCACGGTTTCCGCTTGCATGGCTTTCTGTAGGGAATCCAGCACCAGCGCGATATTTTCCTCGGTCGACGATGAACCCATCAAGCCAATCCGAAACACCTGGCCGGCAAGCTGCCCGAAGCCGCCTAGAATTTCAATGCCATCCACTTCCAGCATGCGTTTGCGCACCTTGGTGTCATCGACGCCCGCCGGCACGCGCGGCGATTGCAGCGTCCACAAGCGGTTCTTAGGTTCGGCCACATGCATGCGCAAGCCCATCTTTTCGATGGCGGCGACGAATGCCAGATGATTGCGCCGGTGGCGCTCCCAGCGTGCCTCCATGCCTTCCTCGATGGCGAGGGCGAGGCCTTCGCGCAGCGCGTAGAGCAGGGAAATCGAAATCGTGTGGTGATATTTGTGGCCGCGGAAGTACGTGTCGAGCAGGCGCAGATCGAGGTACCACGACTGCATCGGCGCCGAGCGCTTTTCGAGCCATGCCCAGGCGCGCGGGGAAACGGTGAGCGGCGAAAGTCCCGGCGGGCAGCTCAATCCTTTTTGCGAACAACTGTAAGCGATATCGATTCCGGTGGCGTCGACTTCGACCGGCATGCCGCCAAGCGACGTCACGCAATCGGCGATCACCAGCGCGCCCGCATCATGAGCGGCCTGGCAAATCGCTTTGCCGCCCTGGAAAGCGCCCGTCGAGGTTTCCGCCTGCACATAGGCCACGACCTGCGGCTTTTCGCGCCGGATGAAATCGCCGGCTTCGGCGTCACCGTACACTTCGCCCCAAGGTTTCTCGAAGCGAACCACGTTGCCGCCCTGGCGGCGCGCCATCTCAGTGAGACGGTCCGAGAAAAAGCCGTTGGCGAAAACCGCGACCTTCGCGCCGGGCTCGGTGAAGTTGGCTACTGCGGCTTCCATGCCTGCGCTTCCGGTGCCGGAAACAGGAATGGTGAATTCGTTTTTAGTGCCGAAGGCCACGCGCAGCATTTGCTGGATGTCGCCGATGATTTCCAGGCAATACGGGTCGAGGTAACCGACGATCGGCTTGGCCATGGCCGCATAAACGCGCGGCGCTACCATGCTCGGGCCGGGGCCCATCAGAAGACGTTTTGGGGGATTCAGTGGATTCATAAATTGCCTTGTGCGAAGCGGCGGAAAAAGCTGTCGTCGTTCCAACGCGGCCGCGCGGTTTGATTGGCCACTGCTTCGGCAATGCGCAGCAGCAGGCCGTTGAACTCGCCGGCGGCTTTCAAATCTACCGGCTGTTGCAGATCGTCAGAGGGCGCGTGATAACGGTCCGTCAGCCACTTCTTGACAATGGCCTCTTCGGGTGAGCCCGGCGTGTAGCCGACTTTGAACGCCAGCGATGGAATGCCTTGCCGGATGAAGCTGTACTGATCGCTGCGCACAAACACATTGCGCTGCGGCTCTAGATCGCGCTGCACCTTAACGCCCATTGGCTCGACTACTGCCTGCACTGTTTTTCCCAGATCGGATTCGTCCAGGCCCAGCACCGTAAGAATATGCAGCGGGAACAGCGGCAGGAACATGTCGACATTCAAATCGGCGACTATCTGGTCGGGTTTCACAGTGGGATGGGTGGCGAAAAAGCGCGAGCCCAGCAGGCCTTTTTCTTCACCGCATACGATTACGAAAAGCACGGAGCGCCGCAGCTTGGCTTTGGATTCGTGCAGAGTCTTGGCGATTTCGAGCATGGTGGCCACGCCGGCGGCATTATCCATTGCGCCGTTGTTGATGCTGTCGCCATTGATGGGCTTGCCGACGCCGATGTGATCCAGATGCGCCGAGAGCACGACGTATTCGTCCTTGAGCTTGGGGTCGGTGCCCGGCAGCAATCCCACCACGTTGGGGGATTCGGCTTCGCTGCGCTCCACGGTTACTTTGGCTTTCAGCGAGGCGGGCAGGGAAAACGTAGGCAGGGGTTTACGTTCTTTGGCTAACGCCAGAATTTCCACGGCAGTGTGGCCGGAACCCGCCAGAATTTTGTCGGCGTGCTCGGGGTTGATCGTCACGCCGAGGCGCTGGCCGAAGCTCTCGTCCAGTTCGGCGGCCGCCAGCCCCATGGCCGGCTGGAAGCGGGCCAGCGACGAGCGCGCCCACGGAATATCCATGCCCAGCGGGTTCACGATGACGGCCACGCCGACCACTCCGGCGCGTTGCAAGAACTTCCCGCGCTCGGCGGCGGATTGGTAATGTGAGCTGAGCGGGCCCGGAATGGACGCAGGGCCGCCGCTGACGTACACCGCGATCTTGCCTTTCAGATCCTGGCCGGCCAGATCATCGATCTTGAGTTCCGGAATGGTTAGCCCGTAGCCGACGAAAGCCATCGGCGCTTCCAGCGATTCCGCGGGATCGACGCGCAGCCCGATGGTCGCGTCTTCACCCAACACCAGCGGCTCCGCCTGGCCATCGCGCACCAGCGCTAAGCTCGATTGCTCCTCCACAATCTTGCGGGAATGAAACTTTACCGGCTGCATGTAGCCGGAGACGCCGGCGGGCTTGAGGCCGGAGCGTTCGAACTCGCCCGCCACATAAACGGCGGCCTTGCGATAGCCGTCGCTGCCGGTGTTGCGCCCTTCCAGTTTGTCGTCCGCAAGAAAAACGATGTGCGACCACCAGCGCTTTCCGTCGGCATGCGAATCCACGCCCGGTGCGCCCAGAACAATGGCGGCGATCGCGCCCAGTGCCAGCCAGCGCAGCTTCATATCACTTGTGTCCTTTCGCTTTTTTATATTCTTCGCGGATGGTTTGCACCTGGCGCGCATGGCTCTCGGCGTGTTCCGCGTACGTGTCGAGCAGTTGCCGCAGGGTCAGCGCGCCGCGCTCGGTGTGCGTGCCCGCGCGCTCGTACGCCGATTCCGGCAGGGCTTTGAGCAAATCGTAATTCTCGGCGCGAACGCGCCGGAAAGTATCGAGCGAATTTTTGGGCACGCGCCGCGCGTAGTCCAGGTTCTGCGCCCAGGCGTTTTGATCCCACGCTACCAGCGTCGGGTTCGGTTCGGCGATCACCTGCCGGAAGCGATGCGCGCCCACCATTTCGGAATCCGCAAGATGCGCGATGATTTGCCGGATGCTCCACTTGCCGGGGCCCGGTGTGTAGTCGATTTCTTCGCCGAACACCCCGGTGAGGACCACGGCCAGCACTTCCGGCGCGCGCCGGAAACGTTCCAAAACTTCGGGTAGAGCGCTCATAGTTTTCGGCGATTCAATAGTAATCCGCGCAGCTCATGTAGTAACCGCATTTTTCGCAAATCAACTTGCACTTGCGCGAGATCAGCCGCGTGGAACAAACCGGGCAGTACAGCATCGGCTCCTCGTTCACCTTCGGCTCCACGGGATCTTCCATGAAAACAGCCATTATAGTCCCAGGGGTAGAATGAAGTTGCGATGAAGACCCAATTCGCGGTGTGTTTTCTCACGATCGTAGCGCTGGCTAGCGGGCAGCGATTCGAACGGCCTATCCGGCCCGCGGTGCGGGGCACGCAATTCGCGGTGGCGGGCGGAAGTGATTATGCCGTGGACACCGGCATGCGCATGTTCTTCCAGGGAGGTAATGCGGTCGACGCCGGAGTCGCCACCACCTGGGCAGCGGCTGTCACGGAGTTCTCTCATTTCGGATTTGGCGGTGAAGCGCCGATTCTGATCCGCACCCGCGATGGCAAAGTGCACTCGATCGCCGGCGTGGGCACCATGCCGAAACTTGCCACCGCCGAATTCTTTCGCGAACGCAAGCTGCAGCCGGGCGAGATCACCTCGGTTCCTGAAAAAGGTGGATTGAAGGGCATGGTGCCGGTAGCCGGGATTATGCCTGCGTTGGTTCCGGGCATGGTGGACGCCGTGTTGGTAGCGCTGCGCGAATACGGCACGAAGTCTTTTGCGGAGACGATCGCGCCCGCCATTGAATTTGCCGACGGCACGGCTATCGACGAGGTTCGCACCGGAACCATCGAAGAGACGCGCCGGTTTCTCGAAATGTGGCCGACGTCGCGGCGCGTGTTTCTTCCCAACGGCGACCATGCTCCGGCGCCGGGCGAAATCTTCCGTCAACCCGACCTTGCCCGCACGCTGCGCGCCATGGTGGATGCCGAGCGTAAGGCGCTAGCCGCCGGAAAGAACCGCGCGGCCGCAATCGACGCAGTGCGCGATTATTTCTATCGCGGCGAAATCGCCCGCAAGATCGACGTCTTCAGCCGCGAGAACCACGGCCTGCTGCGCTATGAAGACATGGCCGCGTTCCGGCTGGAACCGGAGGACGCCGTCTCCACCACGTTTCACGGCTATCAGGTCTACAAGCCGGGCTTCTGGAGCCAGGGGCCGGCAATGATCGAGGCACTCAATATCCTGGATGGCTACAATCTGCGCGCGATGCGCTACAACTCCGCCGAGTACGTGCACACGCTGGTAGAGGCTCTGAAGCTGGCCTATGCGGATCGCGACACGTACTATGGGGATCCGAAATTTGTGAATGTTCCCACCGCACAACTGTTGTCCAGGGAATATGCGGAGGACCGCCGCACACAGATTGAGAGGACAGCCTCGATAGATTTTCGTCCAGGCAAGATAGGCCCGCACCCGACGCCCCACCCATCTGTATCGGAGCTGACGCGCCTGAAAATCGATGATGCGCTGATGGCCCGCGACACCACCTGCGTGGACACGGTCGACAAAGACGGCATCATGTTTTCTACAACGCCATCCGGTGCGTGGCTGCCGTCCGTGATTGCCGGCGACACTGGAATTCCTCTCACACAGCGCGCGCAGAGCTTTCTCCTAGTGCCCGGGCATCCGAACGAATTGGCCGGCGGCAAGCGGCCGCGCGTAACGCTCAGCCCGACGCTGGTTACGCGCGACGGCAAAGCGTACATGGCGTTTTCCACGCCCGGCGGCGACAACCAGGAGCAGTCTCTGATTCAAGTGATGCTGGACGTGACCGAGTTTGGCATGAACGCCGAGCAAGCCATCGAAGCGCCGCGCTTCCAAACGCGCCACCTCGTTTCAAGTTTCGACAACCACGCCATGAATCCCGGCGATCTTTCGATTGACGATCGCATGGGCGCAGCCGTGGCCTCGGCGCTCACAGAGCGCAAGCACCATCTGGGTATGCATTCGCGCTGGGGAAGCGGCGCGGCTCCGGTGCTGATTCGCGTGCTGCCTTCGGGAACGCTGGAAGTCGGGGCAGACCCCTACGGATTCCGGAGCGACCGCGCCTGGTAATATCTCTCGCCGTGGATACACTCTTCGACGAGCCGTCTTCGCTCGACCGGGATAAACTGGCGGCGAATCTGGCGCGCCTCGCCCGCGAGCATATCTACATCGGCGGCAGTTCCTGGAAATACGACGGCTGGATCGGGCAGGTATATAGCCGCTCGCGTTATCTGTCACGCGGGCGTTTCTCGCACAAGCTTTTCGAGGCGACCTGCCTGGAGGAGTACGCGGCAACGTTCCCGGCGGTGTGCGGGGATTTCGCTTTCTACCAGTTCCCGACGGAGGAATTCTGGAAACGGCTCTTCGCGCAGGTCCCGGAAGGCTTTCAGTTTGCCTTTAAGATTCCGGAACAAATTACCTGCAAAGTGTTTCCGCTGCACGCACGCTATGGCGCGCAGGGCGGGTGCCAGAACGAATCGTTTTTGGATGCGGAGCTGCTGAAGGCGTCGTTCCTGCGGCCGCTATGGAAGCATCGTGCCAAAGCCAGCGTGCTGATTTTTGAGTTTGGATCCTTCGCGCGCAATACCTTCGGCAGCGTTGGCGAATTTTTAGAGCGGCTGGATCCGTTTCTGGCGGCGCTGCCGCGCGAGTTCCGCTATGCAGTGGAAATCCGCAATCCGGAGTTTCTCGATCCGGATTACTTCCACTGCCTGCGCAGCCACCGCGTGGCGCATGTTTTCAATGCGTGGTCGCGCATGCCGGAACTGCGCCAGCAGATGGCGCTGCCGGATTCGATCACCGCGGATTTCATCGTGAGCCGCGCGCTGCTGCGTCACGGCCGGTCCTACGAGGAAGCCGTGAAGCTGCTTTCGCCGTACACGGAGGTGCGCGATCCCAACCCGGAAGTGCGCACCTCGCTGCGAGACTTGATTCAAATTGCGCGCGACCGGCGGATGGTGGCGTTTTTGTTCGTGAACAATCGGCTGGAAGGCAGCGCGCCGGCTACCATGCTGGCGATTTCCGAGCCGTAGTTAACGCAGCCTCCAACGGCCGTCGCGAAACTCTGCGGTGTCTTCGTTCCACGTTCCGAATTTCGCTGCCATCTGCCCGCCATCGACCACCAGCGCAGCGCCGGTGATGAAGGACGCCAAATCCGAGGCGAGAAATGCAATGGCTGCGGCAACTTCTTCGGCCTCGCCGCCGCGTCCCAGGGGCACATCGCGGAAATAATTCTTGAGCACTTCCGGCGTGGAGAAATGCCGCTCGGTCAAGCGCGTGCGGATCAGCCCGGGACACACGGCATTCACGCGGATGCCGTGGGGCCCAAGCTCGTTGGCGGCGGTATGCAGGATTCCGAGCAGGCCGGCTTTGCTCGCGTTGTAAGCCACCAGCGCCGCTTCGCCGTCAAAGGAATTCGTGGATGCCGTGATGACGATCACGCCCCGCCGCCGCGGGATCATGAGGCGCGCTGCGGCTTGCACGGTATGAAACACGCCGGTGAGATTGACCGCTAGGGTGCGGTTCCATACTTCTTCGGACGTCGCCGTCAATGGCGCTTCGATGCCCATGCCGGCGTTGGCGATGACGATATCCGGCGGACCCGATTGTTCGAGCGCGGCGTCGATGGAAGCGCGATCCGTGACATCGACCGCGATGTGATTTTCGCCGTCGCCGGTGACGTCAAATACGAATACGGAAGCCCCGCCCGCCGCCAGAGTGCGCGCCGCAGCCAGGCCGATCCCGTGTGCGCCGCCAGTAACCACGGCGGTCTTGCCGCGAAAATCAAAAGGCATCGTTACGCCAGATCGAACAATAAAATATCGGAAGGCTTCTGCGCCACCAGCTCCAGCAGCGTTTCCTGGCTTACCGCCGCGCCATCGCCGGCCTCCAGGGATTCGCCATTCACCGTGACCGCGCCGCGCGCCACCTGCACCCAGGCATGGCGTCCGGGCTGCAGCGTGTGGCTGGCCGTTTCACCGGGCGCCAGCAGGGCCGAGTAGACCTGCGCGTTCTGATGAATGGTGAGCGCGCCGTCTTTAGGATCCTTGGCCGCCACCAGGCGCAATTTTCCGCTGCGCTCAGCGTCGGAGAACTCGCGCTGCTCGTAACTGGGCGTGAGGCCATCGGTTTCGGGCAGCATCCAAATCTGATAGAAGTGAACCGGCTCGTCTTTGGACGGGTTGAACTCGCTGTGCCGAATGCCGGTGCCGGCGGACATGCGCTGCAGCTCGCCTGGGTGCAGTACCGCGCCGTTGCCGAGGCTGTCCTTGTGGGCCAGGCCGCCTTCGAGGACGTAGGTGAGGATTTCCATGTCTTCATGCCCATGCGTTCCAAAACCCATGCCGGGTTTTACGCGATCTTCATTCATCACGCGCAGCGAGCGGAAGCCCATATGAGCAGGGTCGTAATAGCTGGCGAAAGAAAAAGTGTGATACGTGTTGAGCCAGCCGTGGTCGAAATGCCCGCGCTGGTTGGCTTTGCGTAGAGTGATCATGGATATCCCATCTGATTCTGACAGAGCCACTTCGGTTGCAGGCGTGGTCAACCCGATGTCTATCATCAAAACTATTGACACTTAGTTTATGATGTTATACACTACAAATATGAATCGTTCAATTGAACTTCCACGCCCGCGCGAGACTGAAAATCAACGCCACACATCGCTCAAAGTCGCCGACGAAACCTTCCTAGCGGCCGCTCTGCTGCACTGCGAGCAACCTGACCGGGAGGATTTCACTGTCGCGGAGATCGTAGCGCGGGCTGCGAGGGAAAATATATACGGCTCGCTGCGCCCAGGCGTGCAGGTGCACGCATCGCTGCATTGTTGCGCGAACCGTCCACCCAACCCCGGCCGGTATCGGATGCTTTACGCGACCGGCAAGAGCACACGGCGTCTGTACCGAAGCGGCGATCCCACGCACCCGCAGCGAACGGGAAAAGTTTGGCCCGAGCGAAACGAGATTCCACCTGAGTATCACGAGTTGCTCGACTGGGTGAAAAAGGAATTTGGAAAACCTGTCGCGCGAGAGAAGTCGCAGTGGCTTGAAGGCGTGCGCGCCATGATCGGCATGGGCCAAGGTCTGTGGCGCGGCGAGAATCCAGATGAGTATGTCCGCAAGTTGCGGGAGGGTTGGGATTGAGCCGTATCTTTTTCGACACCAACCTTTTCATCTACCTGCTGGAGGACTTCGGCGCGCTCAGCCGGAAAACCAACGACGTTTTCGATCGAATCGTCGAGCGCCAAGACGAAATTGTGACATCGACTTTGACTGTGGGTGAAGTATTGGTAAAGCCGATTGCCGAGGGTAATCTCGACTGGGCCAACCGCTACGAAAAACTTCTGGATACGCCCGGCGTGATGGTAGTTCCGTTCGATCGGCCCGCTGCGCGAGTTTTTGCCCAGATTCGCCAGGACCGCACGATCCGGCCCCCCGACGCCATCCAACTCGCGTGCGCGGCACAAGCCCGCTGCGATCTATTCATCACTAACGATGACCGCCTAAGCCGGCGCGTGATTCCCGGAGTGCAATTCATCACGTCGCTCGATCGTGCGTTCCTCTAACCGCCTTGCATCCCGCCCCCCGAATGTTGTATTCAGTAACGTGCAACTATGAGCCAAAGCATCGCAATCGGCATGATCGGATACAAGTTCATGGGCAAGGCCCATAGCAACGCGTATCGCCAGATCAGCCAGTTCTTCGATCTTCCTTTACGCCCCCGCCTGAAGACCATTTCCGGGCGCGACAAACCTAAAGTCGAGAAGATGGCCCAGCGCTGGGGTTGGGAGAATGCAGTCGACGACTGGCGCCGGATCATCGACGACCCGGAAATTAAAATCGTCGATATCTGTTCGCCCAACAATACGCATCACGATATCGCCATCGCCGCTTTCGAGGCCGGAAAAATCGTGGCCTGCGAAAAGCCCATGGCCATGAACGGCGCTGAAGCCGAGCAGATGGCAGCCGCGGCGCGCAAGAGCGGCAACATCAACACCGTCTGGTTCAATTACCGGCGCGTTCCCGCCATTGCCTTCGCGCGCCAGTTGATCGACGAGGGCCGCATCGGCAGGGTCTACCATTTCCGCGCGCTCTATTTGCAGGACTGGACGCTCGATCCCTCCGTGCCGTTGCTGTGGCGCATGGATAAAGACGTCGCGGGCTCCGGCGTCACCGGCGACTTGCACTCGCACATCGTTGATCTCTCAAATTTTCTGGTGGGGCCGATCGAATCGGTCGCCGGGACCAGCCGCATTTTTGTCAACGAACGCGAGCGGCCCGAAGGCGGCAAAGCCAAAATCGAAATCGAGGATGCTTCCATTTTTGTTTGCCAGTACGAAAACGGCGCGATTGG
>Ga0070731_10005348_pt1 | contig 10636 bp, 10 predicted proteins | sample Coa_R1_2_FD_66448 | JGI IMG/M metagenome (GOLD analysis project Ga0070731, IMG submission 66448) | Surface soil microbial communities from Centralia Pennsylvania, which are recovering from an underground coalmine fire - Coalmine... | ecosystem: Environmental > Terrestrial > Soil > Unclassified ... | reverse complement strand
AAGCTTGGGTTCGTGACCGACGCGGAGTTCGACCAGCTGGTCCGCGCTGAGAAGATGGTCCGTCCAGACAATGAGCGCGGCCTCGCCTGAACGTCGTGCGCGATTCCTGCGCAAGCGTTCGTTTTCAATCGCAGGCCACCGTACCAGCGTGGCACTCGAACCGGAATTCTGGATCGTGCTGGAGAAGGAGGCGCGGCGTGGTGGCCGTACGCTTTCCGCGTTGGTATCGCAAGTGGACGCAGCGCGCGAAGCCCGCCCGCTCGCGAGCGCGCTGCGCCTCGCGGCGCTTTCTGCCGCAAGCCGCGGGCATGTCGGCCAATTGCCCCCCCGATAACCGAACTCCTTGTGAGCACGCCGGGCCGCGGGTTATCTTTGACCTGCCCATTTGCAACAGGTCGTACGATGCACAGACGTTCTCTACTGCTGATCGCAGGCGCCCTTGTTCTGATCAGCAGCAGCCGGGGGCTGGCCCAGTCGGCAGTTGGCATCGCGGCTGCCGTTCACAACTGCCAGAACTCCGATCTCGCTCCCGAGGCCAGGATCGAAGCGTGCACCCAGATCATTCATGCAAACCTCGCGTCCCACGGCATTCTCGCCGCCTTCTACTACAATCGCGCAGTTGCCTACGAAGCTGCGCGGGACTCCGATCATGCCAAACAGGATTACGAGAAAGCCCTCGACCTGAAGCCCGATTTTGCAGAGGCCAAGGAGAACCTCGCCCGCCTCTCGGGCGAAACTCCCGCCAATGCGCCGCCGCCGGTTGAGGTGCATTGATCATCAGGGGACCTTGTGGTCCGGATCGCCAGACTTGAACTTTCCGACGCGGCCACGATCAAGCAACTGGCGACGGCTTATGGACTTCCCCGCCTCAAGAGATTCCTCAAACACATCGATCACCGACAGACCGGGCCGAATGAACGTTTCGGGCGACGTTATCAGCGGAGCGTTCTTCGGCGCGGCGGTCTGCGGCTCCTCTCGCCGAAGACCGGGGAACCGGTACTGGCCACAGAGTCGGTCGCAATCAACGGCAAGACCTTCTATCGCTTCGTGGAAGCGGAGCGGGCCGGGACCCCGATCGAGTATTTCGTCATTGCCTCTCGTATTCGCTTCGGCTTTCCGCTGGTTGGCCTCTTCGTTCCCGAGAAAAACGTACTTCTGTCATGGGAGCATGGCGGAAAGCACGCCGTCACAAACCGTCACCTCACGGCGTTGACGGAAGCACGCAGTGCCCAACATCCGTCGGTGCGAATTTCCGAAGCACCCGTCATACTCATGGGCCACACAAGTTTTGCCCATCATCTCTGGAACGAGCTGTCTGCGTTGGACACGATCATCCGGTCAGATTGCCTGCCGCCCGCCAGTGCAATTCTCGTTGCCCGGGAGCCACTGGGCAAAATCGAAGAAATCTTCCCGGAATTGCTCGGCTGCCAAATTACCCGTGTCGATCCGGGGCCGCCCCTTTGCGGCTTCCGGACGGGAGGTCTTTTTGTCAATCTGGGCGCGTTGTGCATTCCAGAGCAGCTGAGGAGACGGATGGTAGCCTTTGCACAAAGCAGATCCAGCGCAGCGGCGCGCGCAATCATCGCGGAACTCCCGCAAATTGGCGGCCCGATTTTTTGGATTTCGGTCAGAACGCAAAATCCCACACTGACCAATCAACACGATGTGCTCGTCCGCGTCGCGTGCCTGCTCCTGCACAGGTACGGAAACTGTGGCATTGTGTTCGACGGTTTCTCGCTCCCTGAAGACTGGATGCGTACAGCGGAAGACATGCAGACTACGTATGCGCGACTCGCATCGGAATCGCATAAGGCGAGCGAAGCCATCATCGCGAGCATACGCGCCCTGTCCCCTCCCGGCCCGCGCCAATTGGTTACAAGTATCGCAGGAATGTCCCTGCTCGACTGTTTCGCCATCGCTCAGTGCGCCACCGTCTATCTGTGTCATGAGGGTTCCATACAGCACAAGATCGGATGGACAGCGAATGTACCCGGAATTATTCACGGCAACCGCCGCGTATCCGCGGACGGGCTCGTGGCCCGGCACTCGGCCAGGCTTGAGAACGGGCTTGCACCCCTGATCACACCAAGGGAAATGCTTGCCGACGTTGTCACTGGCCATAAGGAGCGCAACTATGTCTGCATCGATCCCCCCGAATTCAGCCGGTTCGTACTGGACTATTTTCGCCGGTGTCTGAGTCTGGCGACCCGCGCCCCCTGCTGACAGCGGCCAGTCGCCATAGTTGCGGATGCATTTTGCCTTTCTCGGAGGAGAACATGGGCGAGTTGATCAATCTCAGGCGCGCAAAAAAAGCCGCAGAGCGGGTGGCGAAGGAGAACGCCTCGGCGGCAAACCGGATCGTACACGGTACACCGAAGCATCACCGGAAAGCCGCGAAAGCGGAGAAGCAGCGCACGGATCAGAAGATCGGCGCGCACAAGCTCGACGTGGGAAAATAAACGTTGTCATGGCCCCGGGCCGCCAGGCGCGACGTAAATGTCAGGCGCCGACGCCCGAGAGTTCGGCCGAAACGGCCCACAGACGCCGCGCGTCGGCATCGTTCTGCGCCTCGCGCGTCGGCGTGGCTGGTCTGCATTTGACGAAATACCCGCCGCTTACACTCGCGACGTCCGGCGAACGCGCGAGATACACCATGGTCTGCGCGCCCTGTTCCGGCGTCAGCGCAAAAGTCTTGGCCGCCCGGATGCCGAACGACAGTGCACCGCCGGAGTGATCGCCGAAACGGGTCGCGACGAACCCCGGATGAAAGCAGTTCGCGGTTATGCCGGTGCCCTGCAGACGCCGCGCCAGTTCGCGCGTGAACAGGATGTTGCAGAGCTTCGAGCGCCCGTAGACGCCGAAGCCGCTGTAATGGCGTGCCGATTGCAGGTCGGAAAAATCGAGATTCGCACCCTTGTGCGCGTCCGAGGCTGTCGAAACGACTCGCGCGCCCGGACCCATCTTCGGCAGCAACAGATTCGTCAGCACGAAATAGGCCATGTGATTGAGCGCGAACGTTGTCTCGAGGCCGTCTTCCGTGACCTTGCGCGTACCGAACATCGCACCTGCATTGTTGACGAGAACGTCGATGCGCGGCTCCGCGGCCGCGATCTCGCCCGCGACGCGCTTCATTTCAGAAACGCGCGACAGATCGGCATAATGCACCGCGTGATTGCCACCGGAGGTCGCGCGCAGGTGCTTCAGCGTTTCCTCAGCCCGCGCGCGGTCGCGGGCGATGAAGACGATGCGCTCCCCTTCGCCGGCGAGACGATCCGCCGCCACTTCGCCGATGCCGGAGGTTGCGCCCGTGATGACGACGGTTCTGGCCGTCACGACTTCAACCGACGATATCGAGTTCGCTGAAGAAGAAGCGAATTTCGTGAAACGCAGCCTCGGCCGAATCCGAGCCGTGTACGGAATTCGCTTCGATCGACTCGGCGAAGTCCTTGCGAATGGTCCCGGCGGCCGCTTTCGCGGGGTCCGTTGCCCCCATCACCTCGCGATTTTTCGCGATGGCGTCGTCGCCTTCCAGCACCTGAACGACCACGGGGCCGGAACTCATGAATTCGACGAGGCTCCGGAAGAACGGCCGCTCTTTGTGCACATTGTAGAATGCCTCCGCGTCTCCGATGGAGAGGCGCGTCCGCTTCTGTGCGACAATGCGCAGACCTGCCTTTTCGAGCCGCGCCGCAATCTCCCCCGTCAGGTTTCGTCGCGTCGCATCGGGCTTGATGATCGACAGGGTCCGTTCGATCGGCATCCTGGAACTCCGCTTCATTTGCAAGGGCGCGCGCCTTATAGAAGCCGCGTCCCCACCCTGCAACCCGTAACAAAATGCTTGCCATCGAAAACGTCACATACAGAATCGCAGGACGCGCAATTCTTGAGGGTGCGAACGCGCGCCTGCCGGCCGGACGGCGCATCGGCCTCGTCGGTCGCAATGGCGCGGGCAAGTCCACGTTGCTGAGACTCGTTTCCGGCGAGGCAACACCCGACGAAGGCGCCATCACAAAACCGGCGCGATGGCGCGTCGGAGGAGTCGCCCAGGAAGCGCCGGGCGGCGACGAAAGCCTGCTCGACACGGTGCTCGCCGCGAATGAAGAACGGCTGCATCTCATCGCCAGGAGCGGCGAGGCACAGGATGCGGCTGAGATCGCCGACGTTCATGCGCGGCTGGAGACGATCGATGCGTGGTCTGCGCCGGCGCGCGCGGCCTCCATTCTTGCGGGGCTGGGATTTTCGGCCGGGGAGCAACTGCGCCCATGTCGGGAATTTTCCGGGGGCTGGCGCATGCGGGTGGCCCTCGCGGGCGTGCTCTTCGCCGCGCCCGATCTCCTGCTGCTCGACGAACCCACGAATTTTCTCGACCTCGAAGGCGTCCTTTGGCTCGAGGATTTTTTGAAGCGCTATCGCGGCACAGTGATCATCGTCAGCCACGATCGTGATCTTCTCGATTCCGCGGTGGAGTTCATCCTCCACCTCGAGCACGGCAAAACCACGCTCTATACCGGCAATTACGAGACCTTCGTCGACACGCGCGAGATGCGACGCACGCTCGATGCGGCAACGGCAAAAAAACAGGAAGCCGCACGCAAGCACATGCAGGCGTTCGTCGACCGCTTCCGGTACAAACAGAGCAAGGCACGGCAGGCGCAAAGTCGGTTGAAAATGCTTGCACGGCTGAAGCCGGTGGAAATACCGCTGGGTGAGCAGATTTCCCCGATACGAATCCCGGATCCTGCGCCGACCAGCCCGCCGCTGCTCACACTTGAAAACGTGTCGGTCGGATATGAGACGGAGCGCCCGGTGCTTGATCGCCTGTCCCTGCGGCTCGATCCCGATGACCGCATCGCGCTGCTCGGAAAAAACGGCAACGGCAAATCGACGCTCGCAAAACTTCTCGCAGGACGATTGCGCGAGCAATCAGGTGTCGTCGCTCGCGCACCGAAGCTGGTGGTGGGCTATTTCGCACAGCACCAGCTCGACGAGCTTGATGGAATGCTGTCTCCGCTGGAGACGCTGGCGGGACTTCGGCCGAGGCTTACTGCTGGCGTCCTGCGCACGCAACTCGGCGGATTCGGCCTCTCCGGCGACAAGGCGCTCACGCCGGTGGCGCAGCTCTCCGGTGGCGAGCGCGCGAGAATGATGCTCGCCATCGCGACGCTCGACGCGCCCAATCTTCTCATTCTCGACGAGCCGACCAACCATCTCGATATCGATGCGCGCGAAGAGCTCCTGCGGGCGCTGAACGGCTTTTCAGGCGCGGTGGTCCTCGTCAGTCATGACCGGCGCCTGGTCGAGTCGACCGTCGACCGGCTCGTGCTCGTCGCCGAGGGCACGGCAAGGCGTTACGATGGCGATCTCGACGACTATCGAGCTGAACTCCTTGCCTCCGCACCGGACGCGAGCGAGAAACGTACCTCCGCCAGCAATCGCGACCTGCGCCGAGAGCGCGCGGAGCGGCGCAATCAGCTAAAACCGCTCAAGGAGCGGGCAACGGCGCTTGAGAACGAGATCGTACACTTGACAAAGGAAATCGCGGAAATAGACGCGGCGCTGGGGCGCGGTGAGCTGTTCGCAAAGGATCAATCCGGCGCGGCCGAAATGGCGAAGCGCCGCGCCGAACTTGCCCGTTCGCTCCTTGATGCCGAGCATCTCTGGCTCGAAGCCTCGCAGGCGTACGAGGATGCACTCACGGACCCTTCGACAGACTCGGGTTGAGATGCTTTCCGTTCAGGTCTTGGCCTCGGCCGGCTGCTCGAACAGCGGCTGGATTTGCGGCGAAAGCGTCTTCAGGATTTGTACAGCGAGGGCACTGGTGAAGTGGAAGCTCGCCGCGTCGCGGCCCGGTACATAGGCGGTAATCGTGCCGAAGAAGCGGTTTCCGAGGAAGAAGACGAAGGTCGCCGTCCGGTCCACCACCCGGGAGCCGATCAGGCCGCCGCCGGCGCTGAAGCTGTCGTAACGGTTATCGCCGGTGCCGGTCTTTCCGCCGAGAACGAGCGGTTGGCCATTGGGTCCGTGGTAGGCGGCGACGAAGCGCTTTCCGGTACCCTCCACGACGACGTCGGTGAGCGCATTTCGAACGGTCGAAGCGATTTCCGGCGAGAGCACGCGCACCGGCTTTTCCTGACCCGCGGCAAGGACCGTGTCGTAAGGAGTCCCTTTCGCGAAATGCACGTCATGAATGTCGATCGTCGGCTGCCTCACACCATTGTTGACGATAATGCCCATGAGATCGGCGAGCGCATCGGGGCGATCGCCGGAGCTGCCGATAGCGGTCCCGAGGGAGGGCACGAGATGCGCAAACGGAAACCCGAGGCGACGCCAGTCCCGGGTCATGCGCTTGAAGGCATCCTGTTCGACCAGAATGCGGATCCGGAAGTCCTGCCGGTGCGGATTATGGGTCTTGAAGAGCCAGCCGTACACCTGTTGGCGCAAGTTCGTGCTGGCCTGCATGACCTCGCTGCGTGAGGCATGCGGGTGCTTGTCGAGATAGGTCGCGAGCCACAGTTCGAGCGGATGTACGCGGCTCAGATAGCCGCGGTCGATCAGATTGAACTTGTCGACGCCGTAAGCGTCGTAAAGCTTCTCAAGCGGCTGCTTGAGCTTGAGATTTTTGCCCACATAGTGCGTCAGAAAACTGCGAAGGTCTTCAACGCCTTCGTTCGGCCGCAGAGACCGGAAAATCACCGTCAGACGCTTGTAATAGGGACCGGCCTTGTGAGCCAGTGCCGCGAGACGGCCGTTCGAATCCAGATTTGAGAGATCCTTGTAGAAATGACCCATGAAGACTCGCCCTTCCTGGTCCGCGAAGCGGTGGAGGAAAGCCATGCGCGCTGTTTCATCGCCGTCGAACGCACCCTCGGTCAGATGATTTTGCGCGATATAGTAACGCTCGTTATCGCGAAGAATACGTACAAATGCGAGATTGATGGAATTTGCGAAAGCAAGTTGGACCGTAGGGTGGCCGTGATCCTCCCATTTCTGGAAGTTGTGGAACACGTGCATGCCGCCGCCGGTGAAGAACGCTTCACCTGGGCTCGCGGAATATGTCCGCTGCATGGCGGCGTCGAGCATCGGCTGCAGGCTGCGATCGCTGGTCCCTGCCATGTAAGACAATGACCATTGCGAAAGCGGATCGCGCGCCTGATCGGCCATGCGCTGAAGGGTTTCTCGAGGCAGTTTTCCGTAGCGATCGTGCATCCACTGAATGATTTGCAGATAGTTGACGAGCGTGCGTAGCTTCGCGGTCGAACCGAGTTGCAGTTTCGCGCCCGAATTCAGATCGAACGGTTCGTCGAGACTGTCGGCGTGTACGCGCACCAGATTATGCCCCTCGCCCCGCTCGTACATGACCACGCTGTAGGTCACCTTGCCGGGATTGCCGCCGCCGAGCAGGTCCTTTCCGATAAGGCCGAGGTCCTCGACCCGTTGCGGGTCATGCAGCTGCGCCAGGAAATCCGTTACGCGACGTTCGGTGCCGAGATCGAGCGTCGTCCTCGCAGAGAGGTCCAGGTGATCGAGATCGTACAGGCTGCTTGCGCCGAGATCGCGCAGCAGTTCGGCGCGGATCGCGTCCGCGCCCTTGCGCCCGATGAACGAAACCGGCGCGGGCGCCGGCGCGTGGGGCCGGAAACGCAGCTGCGTGCTTAGCGCCGCCTCGAACAGCGGCCGCGCGATCACATGGGCCGCAACAAGGCGATGCAGGTAATTGTCGGACAATTTTTCGAGTGCCTGATGATTCGAAACGAGGTAGTAGGCTGGACGGCGCTGCGCCAGCAGGAGGCTCAGTACCTGTTTAAACACTTGGGCTTTGCGCGGCAGATTCTGCGGGTCGGAATCCCCCAGCACGCGTTTCGCTTGAGTGATGTCGGTGCCGTACCAGACGAGCAGACCGTCGCCGAGTCCGATGACCTCGCCATAGCCCGGCCGCGAACTGAGCGGCGTCGAATCGAGATACGTCGTGACGATGTTCTGTCGCGCCGCGTACGTATCTTCACCGCCGAGGTAGGCGCGCAGCGTAGCGCCTTCCATCTGGCGGAGCTTCTGCATGACTCCTTCTGTCCTTCCGCCCGGCGAGTGACGGAATTTCTCGATCTGGGTGGCGAGCGTGCTTGCACCGCCATGTCTCAAATGCGGATTCACGTAGCCACCGATCCAGCCGGCGCTGGCCTGGGCGAAGCGCTTCCATTCGATTGCCGGGTTGTATTCGGGATATTGTTTCTCGAGCAGATCCTTGTCTTCGATAAAGAGAAGCGTGTTCACGACCAGCGGCGGAATGGAATCGAAGCGCTCGTAGGAACGCTCCGGATAACTCGCGGCATAGAGCGGCGCGCCTCTGCGGTCGAACAGTTGCAGCCCGGCGTGCTGCTTTTCGTTATAAATCGCATAGCCCTGTGCGGTCAGTTGTTCGCGCAGATCGGGCGATTGTCGCGCCTGCTGGGTGACCCCGAAGTGCTGGGCTTTCAGGCGGCCGATGAACTGCGGAAGCCTGGAATAGCCGAACCGCGCGTCGTACGGTCCGCCCAGCGGCACCCTTATGGCCGGATTGGGTCCGGATGCGACCCAGTATCTTAGCGTCCGTGCGCGCGCCGTGAAAAAACGCGCCTGCGCAAAAGAGGTGCGCATTTCCCGTTCGGCGATTCCCGCCACCCATACGACCGCGCCTGCCAGGATTGCGAAGAAAAACGCACGCAGCCCCAATCGCGGCCAGAAGCCGAGCCGCGGTAGCGTCAGACGAAAGGGCCAATGTTTTCGCATTGGCTTGTAGGCAACGGCAAGCAATCCAGCCACGCAAGGTCCTCTTCGTCCCCCTTCTGCGGTAAGCGGGCGAAACCATCAAAGTTCCAGGGAACCGAATCTCAGAACGTCTGAATTGCAGACCGGCCACAGTCGCCTTGTGCAGAGCGCACGTGCCATAAACACATGTTAGAAAAAGGCGTCGGCAGGTGGCCTCGCGGCCAGGATCAGGCCGCTTTGGTGGAAGCTCCGGGATGCGAACCGGGGCGCTGCGGCAATATGAGAATGCAGCCGATAATAAAGACGGCGATTACCAGCGAAGCCAGCGGCCGGCTGAAGTTCAGGCCGCCCTGCGCAACCGGCTTATCGAAGAAATCGCCCACCGTCGCGCCAAGCGGTCGCGTCAGAATGAACGCGGCCCAGAACAGCAGCACGTGAGAGACCCGGGTCCAGAAATAGAGGGCCGCAACCGCAGCAAGCGCCGCGAGAAAAACGAGCGCGCCACCGCCATATCCGAGGCCTGCGTCGGCGGCCCAATCGCCGAGTGCCGTGCCGAGCGTCTGTGAAAACGTGATCGTGACCCAATAAAACGCTTCGACGCGCGGCGTGCTGACCGTCTGCACCGAGACTGTCCCTTCAGTCCAATACCAAAACGTGAGGCTCATCAGCACACAGCTTAGGAGCAGAAGCGAACCGCCGGTATAGCCGATGCCCAGCGAGCGATCGGCGAAATCGGCAAGCGTCGTGCCGCAGGTGGTGGAAGCAACGATGGTCGCCCAATAAAGAAAAGGTTGAAATTTCTTCGCGGCGATCTGGAGCGCGACCATCACGACAAGGATCGAAAAGAAGATCGCGGTACCGACGAGGTACCCAAGATTCATCGTCATCGTGACGGTATCGCCGCCCGTCTCGCCCAGTGTCGTTGCCGCGATCTTTATGATCCAGAAGCCCAGGGTGACGGCCGGGACTTTGGCAAACCGCACCTCCGGGGTGGACTGCGTGCGATCCGTGCGGTGCGTCATGCGGTACACTCTTCCGTCAATCCGTTTCGGGTCATGCGCGCGCAAAAACCATTATTCACCACAAAGGGCACGAAGCAGCGCGGTTGGTTCAGCGTTCTTTCAGCGTCCAAGGTCTTGCTCGCAGATACGTTCCAGGAGCACGACCGGCGAGTTCTTGTAGGTCGTGCGGGCGAATTCGCGAAAGCTGCATTTGGCCGCTACGCGCAACGAGGCGGTGTTCTCCGGCTCGATGATGCAGACCAGACGCGCAGGACGATGTCGGTCCAGCATCCACCGAATGGCGGCTTGCGCCGCCTCGGTCGCATATCCCTTGCCATGAGCCGACCGCGCCAGCACCCAGCCGACTTCCGGATCGCCGCCAAAGGCTGGAGCTATCTCGCGGCGAAAATCGCCCAGTCCGACATGCCCGACAAACGCCCCTCCATTTTTTTCGCGGACGATCCAGAATCCATAGCCGAACAGTTGCCAGTGCCCGACATGGCGCAGGAGCCGCAACCACGCTTCCTCCTGCGTGAACGGTTTGCCGCCGATGTGGCGGGCGACATCCTCGTCGCGCAACATCGCCACGCTGTCCTTGAAATCGTCAAGTCTCGGCAGGCATAGCGATAGCCGCTCGGTCTCAATCTCGCGCGTGTCGATGTCGGTGTTCACGAAAGCCCGATGATGTTGCCCGCCTCGTTCACGAAGATGGCTTCGGCGGACGGCTTCCGAGGCAGTCCGGGCATGGTCATGATGTCACCGCAAATCGCCACGATGAATTCAGCGCCGGCGCAAAGTCGCACTTCGCGCACCGGCAGCACGTGACCCGTGGGTGCGCCATACGCATCGGGATTTGCGGAACTGGAATATTGGGTCTTGGCGATGCAGACCGG
>Ga0070731_10005346_pt1 | contig 10641 bp, 14 predicted proteins | sample Coa_R1_2_FD_66448 | JGI IMG/M metagenome (GOLD analysis project Ga0070731, IMG submission 66448) | Surface soil microbial communities from Centralia Pennsylvania, which are recovering from an underground coalmine fire - Coalmine... | ecosystem: Environmental > Terrestrial > Soil > Unclassified ... | reverse complement strand
ACTCAGCCGGCATCTGGTGAAATCCCCAACCGATCCAGGGATGCTCTAGGACCATCTCCCACCCGCCCGCGTAGACTGCCTCCCGATATTCCACCGGGCCTTTCTCTTCAAGCCGATCGCTCACTGTCTGCCCAAGTCCACGCGCCCACACTAGAATCGCCAGCGCTCCCATGCCCGCAATCACAAGTACAATCCATCGCCGCCGGACCGCGCGGTTTTTCGACAGAAGAGCCACTGCCACCACCGTCCCGACAAACGACAGCCATACCGCCCGCGTCATGGTTGCGAGAATTGCAACGGGAACCGACGCCAGAAGCAGGATCATCTTGTTCCCGCGCACACTCCCGCGCCGGTAAGCGTGCAGCGCCAGCACACCCAGAATATTTATCGAAACCCCATTCGCTACAGCCTGCAGGAGGGGACCTCGAGCGCGATCCACGTGGAATCCCAGACTTTCATCAAGAATGAAGCGGGGAAAGACCAGCCACTGTGCGCCGACTAGAAACGCAATCGCCGTAAAGCTCAAATAAGCTAGCAGGATGATTGCGAAGATCTCAAATTTCTTGAAACTCGCTCCGTCAGCGAAGACCGCACCCGCCAGATGAAATAGCACAAACGGAACGACTAGCTTCGACGCGAACAGGCTCCACGCTTCCGGCTCGAATGGCTGATTGAGAAGACTCGCCAACGCAAGCAGCGCAAGACCCGCCATCGGCCACGAGGCGCGCTCCCAAACGAGAATTCTCTGACGCAGTACGACCGCCCGAAGAACGACCGCCACAACGAGCAGTCCGAACGTTACCCGGTCAATTTCATAAAACTGAACGTCTGGATGCCGCAGCAACATCGCCGTCAGCGCCGCCAGAAAAAGTGCCTCGGGCGCTGCCACTAGAAACTGCAAGGGACGCAGGGCTATCTCTGATCCCCAGAATTCGATTACTTCGCCGGTCCGAGCCGGAAAGATTCGCCACCCCGCCGATCCCATCACTCCCCGCTTCCCTGCACGACCGCCCGAACCGTCCGGAACACGATTCGCGCGTCGAGTCCGAGACTCCACCTGCGGATATATTCCCTGTCCAGTTCCATCCCTCGCTGAAATGATGGGTCCTTTCGCGCCGTCACCTGCCAAAGCCCTGTCAGGCCTGGCGTCACGTCGAGCCGCCCCAGATCCTCTACTTGGTATGCCGCGACGTCATCCACGGGATGAGGCCTCGGTCCGACCAGGCTCATATCGCCCAAAACGACATTCCACAGTTGCGGCAGTTCGTCCAGGCTGAAGCGGCGCAGGTAACGTCCTACGCGTGTAATCCGGGGGTCGCGAGCGATTTTGAAGATCGGTCCTTCTCTTTCGTTGCTCTCCCGCAACGCGTTCTTCAATTCGTCCGCGTTGGCAACCATCGTGCGAAATTTATAGCAGCGAAATAGCTTGCTCTTTTTTCCCGCTCGTTGCGCGCAATACAAAATGGGGCCCGGCGAATCCATCTTGATGAAAGCTGCAATCAGAATCAGCGCGGGCGAAAGGACCATCAGGGCCAGGAAAGCACCCACCACATCAATCCATCGCTTCAGGACCATTGCGGCGGCCGGCCACCGCTCCGCATGCAGGCAAATGACCGGCAGATCCCCGATGCGCTCGATCTCGTCAGTTGCGGGCCGGAACCCGAATAAATCCGGCACAATCTCCGCGTCCAGACGCAAACGCTCGGCCTCACGCAACACGCGCGCCGTGAGGCTGCTATCGCGGGGCGCAGCGAGGATGATCTCGTCTACAAAATGCTTTCGCGAAATCCGCGCCAGTTCCGAAACTCGACCGAGCACTCCATCTCCCAACGGAAGCTCATCATCAAGGAACCCGCATACCTTTTGCCCGGAAGAAGGGTTCCGCTCGATGCACGACGCAACATGCCGACCTGTATGGCCATGCCCGATGATGAGCACATTTCGTTCCTCATCGCCTCGAGCGTGAAAACTTAGCCGGCTGGCCCACCGCCTCCAACTCCAAAGCAGAATGAAGTTCGCCATGCCCATTCCGCTGATGCCCACCGAGATCAGCCAGGAAAATCCCACCAGTTCGCTTGCGACGCACAACACTGCCGTCGCCAGAAAAACCGACTTCCCGAGCACGCGCATCTGCAGTCGCCGTCCTACGAGTTGCAACCCCTCCGTATGCGCCACCAGTGTGATCAGAGCGGCGTGTAACAATGCAATGCCCAACCAGGAGGGCCGAGCCCCGAGGTTATTTGCAAGCCCGCCTGCTTGAGGAAGGTAAAATCGCACTTCCCGGAAGACTTCATGAGCCAACAGCCATGTCAGGCTTACGAGCCCGAAATCGCAAATCGTGGATGTGACCCATCTTTGGGCTCTCCGACCATGCAGCGGGCCGGGTGCCAACCTAGCCCAGAGGCCGGCTCGCCGTGGCACCTCGCTGGTCCTGGGGTTGCTTGCGCTCTCAACCGCAAACAATTTTGTGGACTGGGCTGGTTTCTTGCCGGCACGAAAGGTAGGCATTTCCCCCGGGATCAGGCGCGCCCATCGCATCTCGCGAAACGGTTGTTGATTCGGATTCAGTCGCACAGAAGACACGGTGAGCCGCCCTGCGCTTTTCTTTAACGCCGAACATTCTCCCTACGAATACTCACAGTTTCCGGTAGATCCCTTCCGGAATAGGGAAGTCCCGGTCTCTCAGCACCGCACCCAGCAATCGCACGCCCGATGCGTCTAATCTTTGCTTCACATTCACCGCTGTAGCTCTTCGAGTTCTCAGAGCCGATAGCACAAGAATCATTCCGTCCGACAGCTCTGCGAGGGCTGCTGCCTCGTGAGACGCCACCAAATTCTCTCCCACGAGAATCGAGTATTCGAACTCGCGACGTATCCGCCAGAGTCGAGTCGGCATGGATGCATCGGCTCCGAACGCTTCATCGTCGCTTCCAGACAACCGCCACAGATTGGCCTCCGCTTGCGTCGCATGACGACGCAGCTCCCCGTTCGAATTCCTCGAACGTTCGCGCAACTCCGAGCCGAATCCCTCTCCCCGCGAAACGTCTTTCCACCCTTCGACCACTGCCACATCTCGGCTCACTTCTCTGCTCAACACAGCTCCCATTTCTTTGCAGAATCCTCGGATCGCAGTCTCATGCTCGATCGCGCTGACGACAACTTGCCGGATCCGGCTTGATTCAGAAAAGAACACGCGCCTCACGAGCAGCCGAATTTGCTCTCGGGCGTACTTCGCCGGATTCCAGGACTCAGGCCTGCGCAGGATCTCCAGACGCCGTGGCGCCTCCCGAATCCTCTGCGCATCCTGGAAGTCAGCAACCTCAAATGCCGTCGTGTTCATGACCGTTATTTCACTCGCACAATTCGCCGGACGATTCTCTCGGCAGACAAGCCAGCACGGGCGTTCCCAGATTCGCCAGAACATCATCCGGATCGCGGAAGTTCGGCGTCAGATAGTCCGCAGCGAATGCGGCTCCTACTCCAGCGCTCCCAGACGCAATCAGCCCGACCGCCAAAATCATTGATGTCGGCCAAACCGGCAGCGCCGGCGCCACGGGTTCCTCCGCGATCGCGACATTGACGATTCCCCGAGCATCCAAGGCGTCGTCCATGCGCGCTTCCTCCCGCTTCTTGACGTACAACAAATTGTTCTCCTCTGCGGCTTTCTCCCGACTGATCAGGTCGTCTTGGGCAACTGCGTCCTTGCCCAATTCCAGCGCGTTCCTCGCGTACGCCATCTTCTGGCGGTTGGCCGCGAACTCCCGAGCCTCGAGGTCCTTCCAGTGAACCTGAGCCTTGACCAGTTCTGCATTGGCCCATTCGTAGCGCGCATCCTTGTCCGTCGTCTCATCGCGCAATGGCGTCAAAGCTTCTGCGGCGATCGCCGATTGCGTCTGGCCAATCTGTTGTTCCACCTCCTGCACGAGTCTGTGATTTGGTTCAAACTTGGTGAGCAGCTGAATCCGTTTCAGCTGCAAATCCAGCAGGTTCGCTTTCAAAGATTTCATCAGTTCCGGATTGTCAGCGGTGCGAATCTGGGTGGTCGATCTTTGCGGAAGCCGCGACACTTGCTCCCGCAGCGCTGAGATCCGCTGCTCGGTCTCGGCAAGTTCGACTTGCGTTTGCCGCTCGCCTGCGTCCACCTCGCTCAGTTTCTGCAAGGCCAGATCACGCTGCAGAGCTGCGGCGACCACTCCGCGGCTTTCCTCAAAACGCAGCAGCTCACTTTTCGAGTCCTCCAATTGCCGCTTTGCCTCAGAAGTCTGCTGCTCAAAAAAAACGAGCTCTCCGCTTGGACGGTGCACCGCCGTATGCTTTCCCAAATATTGCTCTGCGACTGCACGCAGGACTTTCGCCGCCGTCTGCGGATCATCGGCGGCATAGCGAACGGCGATGAGATTCGTCTTCTTCACTGCATCGACCTTCAGTTTCCCGGCCAGGCGCCGCGCGGCTCTCTCTACTCTCTGCGACCGAGATTCTCCCCAGTGCAAATAATCCGGCCAGCCCCCCATCCCGATTCCCGTCTCCTCTACCGCTCTCTTCAAAACGTCGCCGTCTCGCACAAGCTCAACCTCGGAGTTCAGCTCTTCTTCTGTCACTTGAAGGCGGGTAACATCCAGTGGCGCGCTTTCGTTGGCGCTGACGGGCGCATCCGCTCGCCCGTGCCGTACCAGGATCTTCATATCGGCCTGATAATTCGATCCCATGCAGGCGTAGACAATCGTCGCAACCAGGGCCGCTCCCGCAGCCCAACGGAAAGCCCAACGCTGTCGGAACAGCACCATTGCCAGGTCCCGCATTGTAGGTGCCGGCGGCTGGACTTGCGCCCGGATTGAGGCTCTTGCTCGCATACAGCGAAGGATCGCTCCCTAGAATTGAGCGGGGTTCATATACATGCTGACGGAAGGACGCGTCAGGAACCGCGCGATCTTCGAAATTGCATTCTGCGGGACAAACACCATATCTCCCGCTTGAAGGTGCGCGTCCTCCTTCAAGCCTCTCTCCTTCAGCATTTTCTTGAGGTTGAGCAGCCGCGTTTCAACGAGATTGTCGTCGACGCGTCGAAACAGTACGACCTGGGAGTGCTTCGCAAGCTGAGTAAGTCCACCCGCGATTTCGACGGCCTCCGCAACAGTCGTATCCGAACGTAGTTCGTACTTGCCGGGCTTGCCCACCTCGCCACCGACGATGAAGTAAGGGTGCTCGAATTCCTTAAGACCTACCGACACCTGTGGATCGTGCAGATACCCTCGATATGCTTTTTCGACGGCATCGCCGAACTCCTCCAGATCCAGCCCTTCCGCCCGCAACAATCCCGCGTCCTTCAACATCACGAAGCCGTCGGGTTGCACGGTAAGGGTTTGGTTCAATTCAGGCGCTACCGTAAACGTAACTTCGACTACATCACTGTTGTGCAGCCGGTAGAGCGGATGGCGCTTCCCTCCGAGTAAAGGGTTTCCCTGTCCACCCGCTCCCCCAGGCTTTGCGGCCGTCTTACTGCTGTCTTCCATTCCGGCTCCGGTTAAGCCGGATGGGGACACTTCCGTCGCTCGACCGAGGCTTCTGTCGTCTGCCTGGCCGAGCGCGGCCGCGCACAACGAAAACATGACCAGCATGAGTCCGGCGATTCTGGAGATTGTGCTTTTACGTTGCATGGTGCACTGCGGTTCTCGCTCTGAAATCGACGCGACCTTTGGTCTCTTACGCCTAGAAACTTAGGCCCATTCGGCGAGCACAACAAGACACGAGAAGTGCCGTCCACTAAAGTGGAGCCTCGTTCCTGTTCGCGGAAAATTCGGGCGCAGCCCTAAGTTCTGCAGTCACACCAGATTGATGACGAACATTCCGAAAAACAGCTCAATCGTCGATTCGAATGCGGGTATTCGAAAGTAGTACCTACCGAAGTGGACTTGCATGTTTATTAAGTCACGGAGTTGCAGCCTCCGTTCAATTGGAGGAATCGCTGCAGTGTTCTCGGTGGCGTTGATCCATCACACTTTTGTACCAAGGCCGGAAGAATTCACTAAACTCACGACGAGAATTTCCACCGCCTGTTTTCTTCGGATCGCAGATATTCGCGACGAACGACTTGTTTCCCGTTTTGAAAATAGCCCGCCAGATTTCGTGGTCAGTTCCCTTGTGAACCGAGAAAGGTGTTCCTACAATCAACGGTTGCCTCTTGCTGTACCCGCGAGATGCCGCACTTCGCCACTTCTAAAGCTATCGGTGTATTGATCGCCGACTGCAATCGCATGCAGGCGCAGTTGCTTGCAACTGCATTGCGGCGACGTCCTGAGATGCAGATCGCTTGTTGCTCGCTGGAATTGGCGACTCTGCTCGAATCTGTGTCGGCGCAGCTTCCCCGCGTGGCTTTGTTATCGCTCAATTCGTCCTCGAACGATTCCGAGGCGATGACAACCTTGCAGCGGCTCCATCTTGCGCATCCCGGGATTGCGAAGGTTCTTCTCGTCGACGAGTGCAAGCGTGAACTGGTCATTGAAGCCTTCCGCTCGGGCGCTCGTGGCATCTTCTCTCTGGCCGACGCAAATCTCCGGCTGCTCTCGAAGTGCATCCTTAGCGTCGCCTCAGGACAGGTGTGGGCAAATACCGAGCAGCTTAACTACATCCTCGGCCTCATTTCGGAGACGCCATCGTTGCGAGTCGTAAGTTCCAGCGGTGGCCGACTGCTCACTCCGCGCGAAGAACAGGTGGTAGCTCTCGTCGCCGAAGGACTGGGAAATCGCCAAATCGCCGCTGAGTTGAATCTGAGCCAAAACACAGTCAAGAAATACATCTTCCGGATCTTCGAAAAGCTGGGTGTTTCAAACCGCGTGGAACTCGTTCTCTACGCCGTGCACAACGGAGATCCGCGCCAAGCCGAATGGCTCTTCGGCTCGAGCCGGATGGTTCCCCGATTCTAAGGTTTGACAGCAAGCCACTTCGATCCTCCATTGAAAAGCTTCCTCGGCGCTTGTATAACTTTGGAACGATCCTTTGCCCGAACTCGTGCCGAATCCGCAGAAAATGACCAAACCACGGGGCTGGGGCCTCGTCGCTGCAGGATTCCTCCTGATGGCACTTGCGATCGTCGTAATCTACACCGGAAGAGCGGCATTCTCCAGCCCGGTTGCACTGGTCGTCATCGCGACAATTGGAATTGCCGCGCTCATTCTGCAGCTGCGCCTGCGGAAGCGATCACAGAACGTCGCGGCCGTGCCATGGTGGGTGAACGTTCCTGGGCTGCTGCTCGCGATTGTGACCGTCTTCGCAGATCTCCTGCGCCTCAGTGCAAACCTGATGATGGCGTTCGCTCTAGGAGCGGTGATGTGCTTCGCGTTCAGCGGAGTCATCATGCTCCGCGCATTGAGAGACAAAAAATAATCAGTTGATTTTTTTGTGCTAGCGTTTGAACTCGACTGCGAGGGTCGTCTCCACGGCCACGGGCTCGCCGTTCACCCGGTACGGTTCGAATTTCCACCAGCGCAATGAGTCGACCGCCGCACTTGCCAGGATGGGCGGGCCGTTCAGAGGACGGGCGCTGATGACGTTTCCTTCTTCGCCGACGACTACGTCAAGCGCGATCACGCCCTGCAGATTATTTTTCCGAGCTTCCGCCGGATATGCGGGCTGGACACGGTGGAGCAACAGTTTTTCCATCACTTCGGCCGAGACTTGAACGCGCGGCTTGTCGACCTGGATTGTTGAGCTTTGACGAGTTGTTTCCAACTCGTTCCAGCCGCGATTCCACTTCCACCAGAAGGCGGCGGCAATGACCAGAACGGCAAGAACAAAGAGCCTGCCGGATTTTCGCCGCTTTTCGGGCCGGCGGCGCGGAAGTTCTCCGTCACTGGTGGAAGTATGCTTCGGTTGCGCCGATTCCTCTACCCCGGCCGCATCCGCAGGATGGGACATCAGCTTCGGACGTAGATCGAAATCCGGCTTGGCCTGCTTGGCCCAGTCTCGAATCGATGTCCGCTGCTCGGGGCTCAACGCGGCAAACTCGAGTCCACAACGCAGTTTGTCCTGATAGCGAACCGTCGCCCGAGTGCGCAACGGTTCACCGAAAGCGTTCAACCGGACCTCAACGCCAACCGATTCGCCGGGCGTCAATTCTCCGGCAACCACGGCTGAGATTCCGCGTTCGCAAACGTTGACGGACCGGCCAGGAACGGTGTCGGGAATTCCGGATCGCAGGATCGTGACATCGACCGGCGCCTGTATCCGGAAGCGCGGCACACGCCGGCGTGACGGCCCCGTCCATTCGCGCATTTGTGTTCCCGTCGCCATCACTTGTTACCTTCGAAGTTCGATGATCTCGCTTCCCCTCGCGAACAGCACGACGCTGGCCATGCCGATGAATAAGCCGTGTTCGACCACTCCGGGCATGTCGCTCAATTCGTGGGCCAACTTGTCGGCGTCCGCGATCTCGCCAAAGCGGCAATCGAGAATGTGATTATTCTCGTCGGTGACGTAGGGCTTGCCGTCTGATTCCGTGCGAAGCCGAACATCCGCGCCCAGGGCAGCGATGCGCTTGGCGACGAGCGCCTGCGCAAACTTGATCACCTCGACAGGGAGGGGAAACTTTCCCAGCCGCCGAACCTGCTTGGTTGCGTCGGCCACGACGACCATCTGCTTGGTAGCGGAGGCGACAATCTTCTCGCGCAGCAGCGCGCCGCCACCGCCTTTGATCAGCCGGAGTTGCGGGTCGACCTCGTCTGCCCCATCGACCGTGACCGCGATCTCCTGGCACTGGTCGAGCGTGGTGAGCGGAATGCCGAGGCTGAGAGCCAAGTCACGAGAGCGATCAGAGGTGGGAATGCCTCTAATGCGGAGCCCGTTCTTGACCTTCTCGCCGAGCAGTTTGATGAAGTAGGCTGCGGTAGATCCGGTGCCGAGACCGACGACTTGGCCGTCTTTTACGAATTCCAGACTGGCTCGAGCAGCCGCTTCCTTCTCTTGGTCGTTCGCCATCGGCCTAACAATATACCTTGTCGGTCGTGCCTTTTTTGTGATCCGGGGCGGGACGACGGAATTTAGACGACTGAATATAAGCGGATAATCTTCCCGTCTAGGATCGCAAAATATTGATTCCGTGGAACTTGGAAAGAACCGAGCGTCCGAATTCCCCGCAAAATCGTGATTCTCCGAGACTTATCTTTAAAATATTCTTTTCAAAGAACTTAGCATCGAGCCTGAATTCTGCGAGATCGACACACTCGGCAGACCACGAAGGAGGGACGTGGGCAGGGATTCTTCGACTCGCGCTCGCGTCCGCTCGCGGCACCGCTCAGAATGACAGTAGTCAAACGTTCGATTTCGGAGGCCCTCAGCGGTGAAGCCGCACCAATTGCTAGACTATGAACCCGGCACTCAAGCGCCGCTTTTCCACGACGGATTTGGCAACAGAGACGGCGACCACGAAGGAGGAACATGGGAGGGATTCTTCGACTCCGTCCGCTCGCGGCAGCGCTCAGAATGACAGTAGTCAAACGTTCGATTCGAGGCCCTCAGCGGGGAAGGCCGCACCGATTGCTAGGCTATGATGCGGCACTGAAGCCCGCTCTTCCACAACGGATCTGGCAGCGGACTCGGCGGCGACGAAGGACGGCCATGGGCAGGGATTCTTCGACTCGCGCTCGCGTCCGCTCGCGGCATCGCTCAGAATGACAGTAACCAAACGTTCGATTCGTAGGCCCACAGCGGTGAAGCCGCACCGATTCCTGGACTACGACTGAATCGGAAGCACATTCCCACCCTGCGAAAACGGGTGGGGCAGCCTCCGTGAAGGGCGCCAACGCCCAAAAGACATTGGGAGGGGACGGCAGCCAAACGTTCGATTCGGAGGCCCACGGAGCACGAAAGTCCAAGAAGGGCGTGAAAACGGATGTAGAATTTCCGTTGCGGAAAATCGAAGGTGATTTATGTTCTGGACATCGATATCGGATCGCCTTCCCGAAGCAGGCGTTGAATGCCTGCTGAGTTGTATGAAGGCAGATGGCGCACTGGTCGAGCTGATCGGTTATCTGCAAGATGGCAAGTGGATCATTGAGGCTGACAACCCCGAGCAGAAGAACGTCACGGTCCGACTCTGGATGCCATTCGCGGCGCAGAGGAAAATAGTCTAGTCGCGCTCCGGGAAGTGGGTTGTGCTCCGCCTCAGTGAAGAGTAGATTGGACTTAGTGTTTCTCCTCTGTTAGCTGGGGAGGGATTCCCATGCTAATGCGTTTTTTGTACGGGATCATCGCTTTTGTCGCGGCCGCGGGTCTCGCTCTCCTGTTTCATCTCGTGATGCGAGGCGGAGAACCTGCGAAAGAACGATCGTCCGGCATGGCTTCGTACCTGCCGCCCGAGCCGGAATCTTACGGAGCTTTCCGGGCGCGCTCGATTGCTGGATCCTCGGCCGACCGAAGCAGCAAGGCGGCCTCCGGTCCCGAGTCTGGGTCTCGCAACCGCGTCGCATGACACGATCTGCAGTTATGACCTGCCGCAGACGTTATCCCAACACTCTTTCCGTATAGATCAGGTATCCGGCTAAGGCAAGGCCGATGATCACCGTGAGGACTGTGATCAGATCGAGACCAAGGCCGGCGGGTTCGAACGACCCTTGGTCGAGTCGGTCGCGGGTTTTGCGGTAGCGAAAC
>Ga0070731_10005345_pt1 | contig 10641 bp, 5 predicted proteins | sample Coa_R1_2_FD_66448 | JGI IMG/M metagenome (GOLD analysis project Ga0070731, IMG submission 66448) | Surface soil microbial communities from Centralia Pennsylvania, which are recovering from an underground coalmine fire - Coalmine... | ecosystem: Environmental > Terrestrial > Soil > Unclassified ... | reverse complement strand
GCGGCGATGCCGCTCGAACCGGGGCACACCGGGCCGGCCGTGCCCGAGGCGAGCAACCGCCGGGTGGAGACGCCGACGTGGTTCGACGGCACGACCACGCACACCGGCGCCAGCGGGTCGCCCGCTTTGGCCCGGGCGAGGGTCCCGGCCAGGGCCGCGGCCGCCGGCCGGCCGTACTCCACCCAGGTCACCTCCACCGTCATCGCCGCGAGATGGTAGGTGGGGGGTGTGGTGGCACCGAAGCCTGGGGTGTTCCCCTCACACCCGGCGGGGTCCTCGGCCATGGTGATCTGCGCTGCCCGGTGGCGGCGAATGGCACCGAGGGACGTGACTGGAACGTGACATCCCAACCGAGGGAAGACGGCATGGCCGACGACATGACGATGATGTGGGCCGAGGTGGACGACATCGGGGGGCTGCTCACCGAGCTCGACGACGACCAGTTCGATGCCCCCAGCCTGTGCTCGGGATGGGCCGTCCGTGACGTGCTCGGCCACATGGGCCTCGGGCACACGGTGCCCATGGGGGCCATGCTCGGCCGCATCGCCAAGTACGGCTTCAACGTCACCAAGGCGTCGCGGGCCGAGTCGGTCATGCTCTTCGCCGGCAAGGGCGCCGACGACATCCGCCGCTTCTGGACGGAGATCATGATGGCCACGCACCCGCGCAAGGGGATCTCCAAGATGATCCCGGCTCGGGCCGGCTTCCTCGACCATCTCGTGCACAACCAGGACATGCGCCGGCCCACCGGGCGCGCCCGCACGATCCCCGAAGATCGCCTGCGCCGGGCTCTCGACCTCGCCCGCTCCGAGAGCAGCCCCATGTTCAGCCCCAAGCGCAACGTGGCCGGCTTGCGGCTGGTGGCCACCGACGTCGACTGGTCGGGCGGCGACGGGCCCGAGGTCACCGGGCCGGGCGAGGCCATCGTCATGGCCGCTTCCGGGCGCGCCGCGGCGCTGGCCGATCTGTCGGGCGATGGGTTGGGGACGCTCAGGGAGCGCATCACCCGCTGAGTCGCCGCGCGGCCACGCAGCGCGGTTCGCCAATATTGGTGATGGCGCATGACAACCCCTGGCGGCACCCTGCCTCGAAGGGCTGGCGCCAGGCTCGTGCCCCATACCTAGGGGAATCGGGCCCAGGGGGGAGCGGATGATTCGCATGGACCAGACCGCCCCGCGGGGAGGGCGGCTGCGCCTGCTCCCCATGGCCCTGGTCGGCAGCCTGCTCGCCGCGGTCCTGGTGGGCCCGGCCCCGGCCGGGGCGGCCGGAGCACAGGGGGTGCGCATCGGGGCGGCGCCGCGGTCGCCCGCCGGAGCGACCACCCTCGAGCCCCTGAACGGCAATGCGGTGCTCCACGTCACGGTGGCTTTGGCGCCACGTGACCCCTCGGCCCTGGCGCAGTTCGCCCACGACGTGTCGACACCGGGCTCGAGCCAGTACCGCCACTATCTCGGCCCCGGTGAATTCGCCGGCCTCTTCGGCCCCTCCGACTCATCCATCACCGCGGTGAAGGGCGCGCTGCGCGCCGCCGGCCTCACACCGGGGTCGCTGAGCGCCAACCACCTCGCCCTCCACGTGAACGCCACCGCGGCCGCGTTGTCGCGGGCCTTCGCCACCACCTTCCACCAGTTCCGATTGCGCAGTGGCCGCACGGCCTACGCCAACTCGGCGGCGCCCCGCGTCTCGGCCCAGGCGGCGCCGTACGTGCAGGCGGTGCTCGGTCTCGACGATCTCTTCCAATTCACGTCGCGGGCCACCGCGGCCTCGACCGCCGGCGCGCCTGGCGCCGCGGCGCGTCCGCATGTGGTGACGGGCGGGCCGCAGCCGTGCGGCACCGCAGTCGACAACGCCTCGTCCCAGGGAGTGTTCACGGCCGATCAGCTGGCGTCGGCCTACGGCTTCTCGAACCTCTACGGCGCCGGTGACCTGGGCGCCGGGCAGACCGTGGCCCTGGTGGAGTTCGAGCCCGACAGTCCCGCCGACATCGCCGCCTACCAGTCGTGCTACGCAACGAGCACCGCGGTGTCCTATGTGAAGGTGGACGGCGGGGCCGGATCGGGCAAGGGCCAGGGCGAAGCGGCCCTCGACATCGAGGACGTGCTGGGGCTCGCTCCGCGGGTGAGCATCCTGGTGTACCAGGCCCCCAACACCGATGCCGCTTCCATCGATCTCCTCGACGCCATCGTGGGCCAGGACTCGGCCAAGGTCGTCTCCACGTCGTGGGGATTGTGCGAGCCCTTCGAGCAGCAGAGCGGTGCCGCGGCGGAGGCCACGATCTTCCAGCAGGCGGCCGCCCAGGGCCAGAGCTTCTTCGCCGCCGCCGGCGACCAGGGCTCCGAGGACTGCGCCCCCGACCAAGGCGGGCTGGCCGTCGACGACCCGGGCAGCCAGCCCTATGTCACGGGCGTGGGCGGCACCACCATGTCGGCCCTCGGGCCACCTCCTTCCGAGACGGTGTGGAACGAAGGTCCCTCGAGCAGCTGCTGCGCCGGCGGAGGTGGCATCTCGAGCTTCTGGGCCATGCCGGGGTACCAGAGCGGGGCGGCACCGTCGGTGGGGACCGTCAACGGCTATTCGTCGGGGGCTCCGTGCGCCGCCCCGGCCGGTCACTACTGCCGGGAGGATCCCGACGTGTCGGCGGTGTCGGCCGGCGGCAATTCGGGGTACCTCGTGTTCTGGGACGGCTTCTGGACCGGTATCGGCGGGACGAGCGCGGCGGCGCCGTTGTGGGCCGCCCTCGTCGCCCTGACCAACGCGTCGGGCGCGTGCCACGGCGTCACGGTCGGGTTCGCCAATCCCGACCTCTACGGGGTGGCCGCCAGCGATCCCGCCGCGTTCCACGACATCACGTCGGGGAACAACGACATGACGGGCACCGAGTCGGGCTCGTACCCGGCGACGTCGCACTACGACATGGCCTCGGGTCTCGGCACACCCAACGGTGCTCATCTGCCCGCCGACCTGTGTGCCAGCCCGGCCACCACGCCGGCACCGGTCACCGTGACCAACCCGGGTTTGCAGACGAGCCTGGTGGCGCAACCGGTCAGCGTGCAGATCGCCGCCTCCGACACCACCGCGGGCCAGACCCTCTCCTTCGCCGCCCTGGGGCTCCCCGGCGGCTTGTCCATCTCGTCCTCGGGACTGGTCACGGGATCGGCCTCGGTGTCGGGGAAGTCCACGGTGGTGGTGACGGCCAAGGACGGCAACGGCGCCAGTGATTCCGTCACGTTCACCTGGTCGGTGCCCGCGTCGGTGCGCTTGGTCAAGAAGGGCTTCGGCTCGGCGGCCGGCGGCACCCGGGTGAGCATCACCGGTTCGGGCTTCGCCGGCACCACCGGCGTGTTCTTCGGTGCCAGCCCAGCGCGCAGTTTCGCGGTGAACCGGTCGGGGACCAAGATCACCGCGGTGACCCCGGCCGGGGTCGGCGTCGTCTTCGTCACGGTCACCGGCCCCTCGGGCACCAGCGGGGACACGAGTGGTTCCCTGTTCGACTACGGCCCGGTGGTCACCCGCATCGTCCCGAGCTCCGGGCCGCGTGCGGGCGGCACCAAGATCATCGTGAGCGGGACCAACTTCGGTGGCGTGACGTCGGTGCACTTCGGGAGCGTCGCCGCATCGTCGGTGATCGTGAACGGAAGCGGGACCAAGCTCACCGTCGTGGCCCCCGCCGGCGCGCCGGGGCCCGCGCACATCGTGGTCACGACGCCCGGCGGCCCGAGCCCGCCGGTGGCCGCCGACCTCTTCACCTACACGTAACCCGCCGACCACGTAGCCCCTCGACGGAAGTGGTGTTGCGCGTCCGGTGTGTGGCCGCCTCCGGCTTTTGCTGCCACCATGGGCCGATCGGAGTTTTCGGATCTGTTCCCGTTCCGTGGCACTCCGGTGGGCGGCCCTCGGGGGTGGCCCACCGGCACCGATCGGCGCGCCTTGCCGTCCTGGTCGCCGGGGCGGCCCTGGCTGTGGTGTCAGCCGGCGCGGTGTCGGCCCCGCCGTCGGGCGCAGCCACTGTTTCTTCGCCGCGATCGATCTCGGGCGCCGACTGGACCGTGTACCACGGGTCGGCCGCGGGCACCGGGGTGGACACCTCGGGCGTGTCGTTCACCTCGCCGACCGCCGCGTGGACGTCGCCGGTGCTCGACGGGAAGCTGTACGGCGAACCTCTCGAGGCGACCGGACGGGTGTTCGCCGCTACCGAGAACGACACCGTGTACGCGCTGGCGGCCGATAGTGGCCAGGTCCTGTGGTCGACCCACCTGGCCACGCCCGTGCCGTCGGGTGACCTCCCCTGCGGGAACATCAGCCCGACCGTGGGCATCACCGGCACCCCGGTGGTGGACGAAGGCGCGGGCGAGATCTTCGCGGTGGCCGACGAGCTGGTGGGCGGTGCGCCCGTGCACCACCTGGTCGGACTCGACCTCTATAGCGGAGCAGTCCTCCTCGACCAGGTGGTCGATCCACCCGGCTCTGACCCCGCCGCCCAGCTGCAGCGCACCGGTCTCAACCTCGACAACGGCCAAGTGATCTTCGGCTTCGGAGGCAACGCCGGGGACTGCGGGACGTACCACGGGTGGGTGGAGGCGGTGCCGGAGTCCGGCGGCAGCGCCCGCTTCTACGAAGTGGACGCGGGCGCCGGCGAGCGCGAAGGGGCCCTGTGGATGGGCGGGGCCGCGCCCGAGGTCGACGCCTCGGGCAACATCTGGGCCGCGGCCGGCAACGGGTCGAACACCTCGTCCTCCGATCCGTACGACTTCAGCGATTCGGTCTTCGAGCTGAGCCCGTCGCTCGGGCTCGACCAGTACTTCGCCCCCACCGCCTGGTACAGCGACAACGCCGGTGACGCCGATCTCGGCTCCACCGCGCCCGCGCTGCTGTCCAACGGCACCGTCGTGCAGGTGGGGAAGTCGCAGACCGCGTACCTCCTCAACCAGGCGCACCTGGGGGGCATCGGTGGGCAGCTCACCTCGGTGTCGGCCTGTGGCAGCGACGCCGACGGCGGTGAGGCGGTGTCGGGCACCACGGTGTACGTCGCCTGCCGGTCAGGGGTGGAGGCGTTCGCCACGGCACCGTCTCCTCCGTCGCTCTCGGTGTCGTGGCACAGCTCGGCCGGGGACACCGATCCGCCCATCGTGGCCGGTGGTCTGGTGTGGTCGATCGGGGGTGGCTTCCTCTACGGGCTGGACCCTTCGACCGGCGCCCAGAGCCAGAAGCTCTCGATCGGGGCCAACTCGAACAGCTTCCCCACGCCGTCGGTGGGTGACGGGCTGCTGCTCGCGCCGTCGAGCACCCAGGTGCATGCCTTCAGCGGCTCCGCCGGCCTCCCCGGTCCCCCCGCGCCCACACCCCACGGCTACTGGGAGGTGGCGGCCGACGGCGGATTGTTCGCCTTCAACGCGCCCTTCGACGGGTCCATGGGGGGCAAGCCCCTCGCCGCGCCGGTCGTGGGCATGGCCGCCGACCCGGCCACCGGCGGCTACTGGGAGGTGGCGGCCGACGGCGGATTGTTCGCCTTCAACGCCCCCTACTTCGGGTCGATGGGCGGCAAGCCCCTCGCCGCGCCGGTGGTGGGCATGGCCGCCGACCCGGCCACCGGCGGCTACTGGGAGGTGGCGGCCGACGGCGGTGTCTTCGCCTTCAATGCCCCGTATCTGGGTTCGATGGGCGGCAAGCCCCTCGCCGCGCCGGTGGTGGGTATCGCCGCCGCGCCGGGAGGCGGGGGCTACTGGGAGGTGGCGGCCGACGGCGGATTGTTCGCCTTCGACGCGCCCTTCGACGGGTCGATGGGAGGAAAGCCCCTCGCCGCGCCGGTGGTGGGAATCGCCGCGGGCACCGGTGGCGGCTACTGGGAGGTGGCGGCCGACGGCGGGTTGTTCGCCTTCGAGGTCCCCTTCGAGGGCTCCATGGGGGGCAAGCCGCTCGCCGCGCCGATGGTGGGGATGGTGGGCGACCCGTCCACCGGCGGCTACTGGGAGGTGGCGGCCGACGGCGGGCTCTTCGCCTTCAACGCGCCCTTCGACGGTTCCATGGGGGGCAAGCCTCTCGCCGCCCGCGTGGTGGGAATGGCGGCGCTGGGTTCCTGAAGCAACCGGCTCGGTGCCGACACTGTCGGCGCCCTACGAGCCGAGCGGAACCGTCCCGGCCCAGCGGTCGAGCGCGCCGATGGGCTCGACCAGCTCGGCCACCTCGTCGGCCGGCCTGGGCTCGGAGAAGAGGAAGCCCTGCAGGCCGTCGCAGCCCAGCCGGACGACCGCTTCGAGCTGTGAGGGCTTCTCGATCCCCTCGGCCACGACCTCGATGCCGAGGTCCCGGGCCAATTGGCTCACGGCGGCCACGATGGCGGCGGTCTGGGGCTCGGTGTCGATCGTCCGCACGAAGGACTCGTCGATCTTGATCATGTCGATCGGGAACGTGCGCAGATAGGTGAGCGACGAGTAGCCGGTGCCGAAGTCGTCGAGAGCGATCCTGACGCCGAGCTCGCGCAGCGTCATGATGACGCGCTGGGCGGTGAGGGCATCATCGATGAGCGTGGTCTCGGTCAGCTCCAGCGTCAGCCGCTCAGGGGCCAGCCCGCTGGCGGTGAGCGCGCTGCGCACCACCTCGACGATGTCGCTTTGGAGGAGTTGCCGGCTGGAGACGTTGACGGCGACATTCAGCCGGTGGTCGGGCCAGCGTGCCGCCCAGGCCGCCGCCTCCCGGCACGCCTCGTGGAGCACCCACTCGCCGATGGCGAAGAGCACGCCCGTCTCCTCGGCCACCGTGATGAAATCGCCCGGCTTGACCAAGCCATAGCCGGGACGCTCCCAGCGGACGAGCGCTTCGAAGCCGCGCACGACGAGCGTGCATCGATCGACGATGGGCTGGTAGTGGACGCGCAGCTGGTCCTGGGCGATGGCCTGGCGCAAGGCGCTCTCGAGCTCGAGACGGTTGGCCACCCAGTACCGCATGGTCTCGTCGAAGGCCTCGTACCGGCCGCGCCCGGCGTCCTTGGCCCGGTACATGGCGGCATCGGCGTCCTGGAGCAGGATCTCGGCCGTCTCGGTCCCTGACGACGATGCCGCGATGCCGATGCTGGTGTTCACGTAGAAGACGCGCTCGCCGCAGTAGAAGGGCTCTTCGAAGGCCTTCAGCACCCGATCGGCCACCTCGGCCGCGTCGGTCTCCAAGTCCAGGTCCTCGCACAGCACGGCGAATTCGTCTCCGCCGAAACGGGCGACCCGGTCGCTCTCGCGCACGGCCGATTGGATGCGGGCTGCCGCCTCGACCAGGAGTTGGTCACCGGTGCTGTGGCCGAGCGAGTCGTTGACCTGCTTGAAGCGGTCGAGGTCGATGAACAGTACGGCCAACGGCCGGTGGTCGCGTCGAACCCGCGCCAGACCCTGCTCGATGCACTCGGCGAAAAGGGGCCGGTTGGCCAGGCCGGTGAGGGGGTCGCGCAGGGCGCGCCGGACCAGCTCGGCTTCGAGGTCTCGGCGTTCGGTGATGTCCCGGAAGCTCCACACCCGTCCCACCACGACCCCGTCGACGCGCTGAGGACGGGAGTACCGCTCGAAGACCCGTCCGTCCTTGAAGTCGAGGGTGTCGCGACTCTCGGCTTCGGGATGGGCGTAGAGCTCCTCGATCTTGGCCACGAAGTCCTTGGGCCGGGTCAGTTGTTCGAGCACGAACTCAATGGCGATGGCGTCGTCCCGGGCCGATACCACGGCGGGAGGCAGACGCCACATCTCGATGAATCGCCCGTTGTAGCTCGTCATCTTCCCTTCGCGGTCGACCACGAGGATGCCGTCGGCCGTGGAGTCCAAGGTGGCGGTGAGCAGCGACAGCGCATCGTGGAGCCCGCGCTCGGCCGTCTTGCGGTCGGTGATGTCGCGGGCGGTGACGACCAGACCGGCGACGGTCGGGTCGTCGAGCAGGTTCACGATGGTGAGCTCGTAGGGCACGGTGTCGTCGCTTTGGTGGCGTCGCATGCCGACTTCGATGGTCACCGAGCTCGACGTGCTGTCCCCCTGGGAGGCCCGAGCGATGCCCACCGCCAGCGTCCGATGGTCATTCGGGTCGACGATCTCGGCCAGCCGGCGGTTCTCCACCAGCTCAGGGTCGTGGCCCAATTGCCGGGTGAGCGCTCCCGACACCGAGGCGAGCACGCCGCCCGGGGACACGAGCATGGTGATCACTGCGGCGTGCTGTATCAGCGACCGGAAGCGGGCGTCGTCGTCGTGCGCCAGCTCGAATCGCCGCCGGGCGGTGAGGTCCCGGATGCTGAGGGCGACGGCCTCGTCGCCCTGCCAGAGCGTGGGCCGGCCCACCAGCTCGACGAGCACCCAACCCCGGGAGGTGCGGACGCGCAACTCGATGGGGGCGCCGACGTCCTTGCCCTGGATGGTGCCCATCGACCGCAACGCGAGCTCCAGGTCGTCAGGGTGGACGAGCTCGGTGCAGGTGAAGCCGAGGTGGTCGGCCAGCGATCGGCCGAAGACGATCTGCGCCTGCTGGTTGGCCCACCGCAAGCGCAGTTGGGAGTCGATGACCACCAGGGCGTCGGGGAGCTGGTCGGCCAACCCGGCCAGGAGGTCGGAGCCGGGCGCCGTCGAGCGCGGCGGGTCCTGCCCTGGCGAGACCTCGGACATGTATCGGTTATCGGCCCGCCGGCCAAACGGCTTGACCGCCTCACCAGGCACGGATTGGCCCGCACCGGCCGTTGACGCCGGCCCGATCCAGCACCTCACCGGGCCCGGCGATCCAACGCCACATGGGGCCGCCCGCCCTCAATTTTGTGGATGGCACTCGTCTCGGCCTTAGCGCGAGCCTCGACACGAGCCATGCCGATCATCGACCGTTTGCGGGCCAGCGCGATTTCGTGGGGCGACAGTCTGCTTCCCCCCGGTCCCCTGCGGACTCGGATCACCGATATGGCCCGGGCCCGTGGCGTGACCTTTGCCCCTTCGAGCCACGGTGTGCCCGACGAGTTGCAAGCCCGTCATGTCGTGTTCGACGAGGCGAGCATCGAGCAGCTGCTCGTGGCCCTGAAGGAGGACTACTTCGGAGCGCAGACCGAGGAATTCGGCGACGTCGAGGAATACCTCGCCACCGACACCGGGAAGGCCGATTGCCGCGATCATCTTGTCGAACGCCTGGATCGCAACCGCGCCACGGTCATCCCCTGGCTGGACCACCTCAAGTCGCTCGACGGCAGCCGGGTCCTCGAGATCGGCGCCGGTGACGGCGCCTCCACCGTGGCGATGGCCGAACAGGGGGCGACTGTGCTCGCCACCGATGTGAACGAGCGGTTCCTTCGAGTCAACGCCATCAGATGCAAGTTGGCCGGGCTGACCGATGTGCGCTTCGAGGCCATGAACTCGGACACCCTGAGCGCACACGTGAGGCGCGGCGAGTACGACGTCATCGTCTTCTTCGCCGCTCTCGAGCACATGACCTTCGACGAGAGGATGGCGTCGCTTCGCATGGCTTGGGAATTACTCGACCCGGGCGGGCTCCTGGTGGTGATCGAGACGCCGAACCGACTTTGGTACCTGGATGACCACACGGCCATGACGCCGTTCTTCCACTGGCTGCCCGATGACGTCGCCCGACGGTACGCGTCGTACACGCCGAGGACGTACTACAACTCCGGGCCGGTCGATGGAGTCGACGACGTACCTTTCGCTCGCTGGGGGAGGGGAGTGAGCTTTCACGACTTCGTCCTCGCCCTCGGCATTCCGGCCCCACAGCTCCCGGTGGCGGGTTGTCTGCACGAGTACCTGGATCTGCCCCGTTGGCGCCGCCACACCCGGGATGGGCGCTATCTGCGTTTCATCAGGAGCTTGGCCCCCGAGGTCCCCAACGGGTTCTTCTACTCCTATCTGGACATCGCGCTCAGGCGGTGACGGGATAGCTCCGCTGGTTGGGGGTGCTGGCACGAGGTCCTCGTGCCTGCTGACTCGCTTGGAATCCGGGACGCGATGGGCGACGCTACCGGGGTGCGGGGTGCGCTCGAGCCGGCATGGTTTCGGTTCCGGGTCACCTTCCGCCATCGGCGCGGCGGGTATTTGGCGATCGTGCTGCTCTTGGGACTGGTGGGCGGTGTCGCGCTCGGATCCCTGGCCGGGGCTCGGCGGACGCAGTCGTCCTACCCCGTGTATCTGGCCAGCACCAAGCCGGCCGATCTCCAGGTGTTCACCGCCTTCTTGAACCCGGCCCTGGGCCCGGCCGAGACCCAGGGGTACCTGCCCTCCTCGGAACGCCGTCTCGCTGCCTTGCCCTATGTCGAGAGCCAGCAGACGGTGGTCGGCTTCGACGCCAACATCGACCAGATACTCGGCGCCCGCGTCCGTGTCGGGGCCGGTGCCAAGCCTGCGTCTCTGGAGGGTCCCGTCGAGGGCGAGTACTTCACGCAGGACCGCGTCACATTGGTCTCCGGGCGGCTGCCCGACCCGGCCAACCCGGGCGAAGCGATGATGAACGCGCAAGCGGGAAGGGAGCTCGGCATCCACGTCGGCTCGACCATCACGGTCACCCTCAACTCCGACGCCCAGCTTCTTTCACCGGCCGACAACCCTCCGGACGTGGCGCGCGCGCCGTTGCACATCGTCGGCCTCGCCGTGTTCCCCGCGGACGTGCTCAACGACGATTACGACGCGGCGGGGACCG
>Ga0070731_10005340_pt1 | contig 10646 bp, 10 predicted proteins | sample Coa_R1_2_FD_66448 | JGI IMG/M metagenome (GOLD analysis project Ga0070731, IMG submission 66448) | Surface soil microbial communities from Centralia Pennsylvania, which are recovering from an underground coalmine fire - Coalmine... | ecosystem: Environmental > Terrestrial > Soil > Unclassified ... | reverse complement strand
GCAGCTTTGGGTTCGCGTCGGCGAGGAGCGCACTAACGGGGCCGTGCCGGTGCGCAAACGCGCGCAGCTCGGCCTCGAGATTCTCTCCGATCAGGATTGGATAACCGAGATCGTTATTGAGCGACGGTTCCACGCAGCCACCCGACGATTTCGGCAATGACGGTTGCGTCGGTACGCCGCGCCACGTCGATGACGCGGTCTGCTCTCTCGTACTCCGCCATTCGCCTCTGGTATAAGGCTCCGATCCCTTCCAGAGTCGGCGCCGCTCCGAGGACCGGCCGCATCTCGCGGCTTCGCCGAACGCGCGCGAGGATCTGCTCCGCGGGGACCTTGATGAAGATCCGATAAGCGCGCTCCTCCAGAATTCGACGATTCTGGGCAACCGTCAAGGCGCCGCCGCCAAGTGCGATGACGCTCGGTTCGTCCCGGTCGAGCGCCGCATGGATCGCCTCAGACTCATAACGCCGGAACGCGGTCTCGCCTTCGTTTGCGAAAATTGCCGCGATCGGGCCATGGTCTGCAACCACGAGCGCATCGGTATCGCAGAACGGCCGGTGGAGTTTTCGCGCCAGCTTTCGGCCGATTGTAGTTTTGCCTGAGGCCATGAATCCAACGAGCGCCACGTGGCGCTTCATTCCGCAAACAGCGCGGCCGCGGCGGCGCCGCTGCGCTGCAAATTATCGAGCGTCTCTTCCATCGAATCGCCGCCGTACTTCTCCAGGACGGGCGCCATGAGCGCCAGACGAACCATCGCCTCGCCGACAATCGCGGCGGCAGGAACGACGCAGACGTCGCTGCGCACGATGGTCGCGGGAGCATCGGTGCCTTGGTGGAGATTCACCGACGGCAGCGCCTTCATCAAGGTTGGTATCGGCTTGACGGAAACGCGCAAAACGATCGCCTCGCCGTTGCTCATGCCGCCCTCGATGCCGCCGGCGCGATTACTCCCGCGCACCACTCGCCCGTCGTCGAGTGCGAAAACGTCATGCGCCTGCGAGCCCGGCGTGCCCGCTACGTCGCTACCGAGTCCGATCTCGACCGCTCGAACGGTTTGCATCCCCATAACGGCGCCCGCGAGAATTCCGTCGAGCCGTTCGGCCGGCTGCCGATTGCTGCCGAGACCAACGGGCATTCCGTCGATGCGAACGATAAAGCGACCGCCGAGTGTGTCGCCCGCGCTTTTTGCGGCATCGATCGCGCCAATCATACGCGCTGCCGCGGCAGGCTCCGGGCAACGCACGTCGCTTGCTTCGACATCGCCTTGGTCCCAATCATCGAGCTCCGGAGTTTCGATGCTTCCGATTTGGCTGACGTAACTGCGCGTTTGAATGCCCACCGCCGCCAGAAATTGCGCGCAGATCGCACCGAGCGCCACGCGCATCGCCGTCTCGCGCGCGCTTGCGCGTTCGAGAACATTGCGTAAGTCGCGTTGTCGATACTTCAGCGCGCCTGCGTAGTCTGCGTGACCGGGACGCGGGTTCGTCAGCGGATCGCCCGCGCCCGCAATCGGATCCATTAGCGCGCGGTTCTTCGGCGTCTCGTAGTCGCGATTGCGAACGATCGCGGCGATCGGAGATCCCAGCGTTTCGCTGCCGCGCACGCCGGCAAGAAATTCGATCTCGTCCCGCTCGATCTTCATGCGCGCGCCGCGGCCGTAACCGCCTTGACGCCGAGCCAGCGTCGCGTTGATCGCTTCAACGTCGAGCCGCAGACGCGCGGGGATGCCATCGAGAATCCCGACCAGCGCGGGACCGTGCGATTCACCCGCCGTGAGATAGCGAAACATTGCTGCGTCGTTCGGCAGCGCTCACCGACCCTACTTCACATTCACTACGCAAGCGCTCCAACGCCAAGCGATGGATCCGCGTGACGTGGCGGCGCGAGTAGCCCAAGCGGGCCGCCAACTCCACGACCGTTCGGCACTCCAAATGAATCCCAACGACGATGCGCCGCTCGAGCGGGGACAAACGCCGCAGCATCGCCTCGACCGTCAAACGGTCCAGCAGTTCGTCGATGCCGTCCTCACGAGCGCGGCATTCTTCGGCACGAGCGAACTCAAGTGAAAGGGTCGTCGGCCGCGCCCGGTCGCGCCGCAAGTAGTGCATGAGCTCGCCGCGCACGAGCAGCGACGCGAACGCCTCAAACGGCGCGCTATGCGGCGACCGGTAGCGATCCACCGCTTTCATGAGACCGATCGCACCGACTTGCTCGAGATCGGCTCGCTCGAACCCGCAATGCCTGAAGCGCCGAGCGGCGCGCCGGCAGAGATACCAATATTTTGCAACAAGACGCTCGCGCGGAATCAACCGCCGGCGCAGCGTTGCACCGCAGCGAAGAGCCACACCCAAACCCTCCGTTGCTAATCGTTATAGCCTAGCCACTCGCAAAGCGCAACCCTTTGCAGGACTTCCATTAAGGTGACGACTAGACTGCGCAAATGAAAGCGTCGCGCGGCGTTCTGTTCGTCGCGCTCGCTCTTCTTGCGGTAGCCGCGTTGCGCGATCTCTCGCGGCTGGGCGATGCGCTTCCTTGGCATCAGCTTTACGATTTCGCCGATTTCTATTGCGCCGGCGCGGCGCTCGATCGAGGTGCGGACCCCTATCGCTACGAACCGCTCCATCGCTGCGAGCATGTCGTCAGCACGAATCCGGTCTTTCGCGCGGATCGCTTGCGCGTCGTTCCGGCGCCGCTGCCGCCGTACGACTTTCCACCCTTCGTGCTTGCCGCACGTCTCAGCTTCACGCAGGCGCGCGTCGTGCATGCCGTCGCGATCCTCGTTGCGGTGGCACTCGCCATGTGGGGCCTGGCACTTGTCGCGGCGCCGTTTGACGTCGCGGCACTCGCGCTCGTGTTGCCTGCGGGCTACGTCTTGCTCAATGCGGGCCAGGTCGTGCCGTTCGCACTGCTTGCGCTTATTTTTTGCGGTGTCGCTCTCGCACGCGGACATCTCGGTCTGGCAGGGATATTCGCGGCGTTGACCACTATCGAGCCGCACCTCGGCCTCCCGGTCTGCATCGCGATCCTCCTGTGGGCGCCGCGTGCACGACTCGGACTCATCGCCGCCACGGTCGCATTGGCAAGCATCGGCGCGCTCCTCGTCGGGACGGCTGGCATTGTGGAGTTCGCAACGCGGGTGCTTCCGGCTCAAGCCGCCTCGGAGTCCGGTTACGCTTATCAATACAGCTTGACGTATCTGCTGCGAGCCTTTGGCGTTCCGGCGACGCCGGCATTGCTGTGTGGCGAACTCTCGTACGCCATCATGCTGATCGCCGGCGTTGCGCTCGGACGACGGCTCTCGAAGCAACTCGCGCGCCCCGAGCTGCTCGCGTATCTTCCGGCTGCATGCAGCATCGTGGCGGGCCCCTACGTCCATATGGTCGATCTCGCATTCGCGATTCCCGCGGCGATCGTCCTAACGGCATCGCTGCGCGGTACTGCCCGCACGCTCGCGATCGTGGCGCTCTGTCTCTTGACGGTGCCGTGGATTCCGGTTTGGATAACGAAGAAGCTTTTCTTGACGACGCTCTTTGTGGTCGGGGCGTTGCTGGTTCGGCTGCGTGCGCCTGCACTATCCGGCGGCGCGCTGTTTTTGGTAATTGCCGCGGCGATCTATCTGCTGGAGCTCGCGCCGCCTGCCCCGCTGCTCGCGACCACGACCGGCAGTTTTTCCGGTGCCGATCTCGCGCAGCGCGCGTGGGCCGCGTACGTCGAGCAATTAGGGCGGGGCAGCGTGAGCTGGCTGCTCGTTAAGGTGCCGACATGGATCGGGCTTGGGTCACTGCTCGCCGCGTGCTGGACGGCGGTGCGCGCAGCGCAACCAGTGCGGGCGTGATGATGCCGCGCCATGCGCAGCGGCTCGCCTTCGCAGTGTTGCTGGTGCTACTCGGCATTGCGGCGCTGCGCGACTTGAGCCGGCTCGGAGCGGCGGCGCCGTGGCGCGGGATGGATGACCTGCCAGACTTTTACTGCGCGGGCGAAGCGCTAGATCAGGGCAAGAGCCCATATACGTACGAGCCCCTGCGCACTTGCGAGCATCGGGCCAATACCGGAGACACCTTCCGCGCGCAGCTTTTCGCGAGCAATCCGGGGATCGCAGTGCCGGCGCCGCAGCCGCCCTACGACTTTCTCGCTTTCATGGCTTTGGCGAAGCTCCCGTTCGGCGCAGCGCGTCTTGTCGCCGCCGCAGGAATTTTGATCGCCGTGGTTCTCTCTGCAGCAGTGCTCAGTGCGCTTTTCTTACCCTGGGAGGTTGTTGGCGCATCGTTGCTGCTCTCGACAGCCTACGCGGCAATCAACACCGGGCAGATCGTTCCGTTTGCCCTCCTCGCGCTGGCCGGCAGCGGGCTCGCGCTGGCGCGCAAACGTGATGCAGTCGCCGGCATTCTTAGCGCGCTCGTGGCAATCGAGCCCGCTGCCGGCATTCCGGTCATTGCAGCCGTGTTGCTCTTCGTTCCGCGAGCGCGCATCGCCGTCGCCCTCACGGTACTGGCACTTCTCGGCTGCTCGGTGCTGCTTGTCGGTCCCGCGGGAGTAGTGTCGTACGTTTCGGCGACCTTGCCCGCCCACGCCGCAGCGGAGCTTCACTTCCCGTATCAATACAGTCTGACATACGTCGCGGCGTATTTCGGCGCCGGTGCGGAGGTCGCGCGAGCGGCCGGTTTCATCTCGTACGTTGCGCTCTGTCTCGTGGGCTTAGTGCTCGCGCAACGGACAAGTCAGGCATTGCAGCGGCGTGAACTCCTGCTCTTCGTACCGGCGCTCTGCTCCGTCGTTGGCGGCTCGTTTGTTCACGCCGAGGAGCTGAGTTTCGCGCTCCCCGCAGTGCTCGTTTTTGCAACCGCGCTGCAAGGCCCGCTGCGTGCAGCGTCGGCGTCGGCGCTTTGCGCGCTGTCGATTCCATGGATCCTGGTCTGGGGTGAAAAGCAGCTCTTTCTTGCGAGCCTCTTCGTATGCGCCGTCATTTTGATGCGCTTGCGCGTCGATGTTCGCCTCGCCGCGAGCGCCTTTTGCGCAATCGCCGCGGTGATCTATCTCTTCGAGCTCCATCCGCCGCACTTGCCGGCATCGCTGCGCCTCCCACGCGCTTATGCGCCCACCGAGCTAGTGCAGAACGAATGGCGTGCGTACGCGGACGGACGAAGCACGCACGATCTGCTCTGGTTTGCGATCAAGCTGCCGTCATGGGCCGCCTTGACGGCGGGTGTGGTCGTCGCCTTCCGAGTCGGAACGCGCCCCGCAAAGGTCTAAGCGGAGGCGCTGCGATACTTTTGCGGGATGGCCGCAAGCGTGAGCATTAGGCTCGTTCTCCATAGCCGCGCTTGGGCGCTAGCCGGCGCGCTCGTGATGCTCTCGAGCGGCTGCGGCGGTTCAGGCTCGTCGGGTTCGGCGCCGTTCCTGCCGCTGCCCCCCTCGCCAAAAGGTAAGCATTTCGATCACATCGTCATCATCGTGCAAGAGAACCGTACGTTCGACAACCTCTTCGCGACGTTTCCTGGCGCCGACGGCACGCGCGTCGGCAAGACGCACAAGGGAAGCTTGCGGCTGCGCCAGGCTGATCTCTACAGTCCCATCAATCCGCGCAACCGCTATAACTTTTGGAAGACCGACTGCGACGCAGCTCCCGACGGAGCGTGCCGGATGGATGGCTTCGACACCGTTCCAGTAGGCAGTTCGCCCGGAACCTACGTCTACGAGTACGTCAATCCGGCGCAAATTAAGCCCTACTGGGCGATGGCGCAGCAGTACGTTCTCGGCGATCACTTCTTCCAGCCACAAGGCAGCAGCAGCTTCACCGCGCATCAAGATCTCATTCGCGGCGCGACGGACGTCGACGCGAAACACAGTCTCGTCGATCTGCCGACCAGCACGCCGTGGGGCTGCGACGCGCCGCCTGGGACGGTAACGTCGCTCATCACGAACGACAACCGCTACGAGCCCAACGCGGGTCCGTTCCCATGCTTATCGTATCGCACGCTGCGCGACGTGATGGACGCCGGCTCGGTCTCGTGGCGCTATTACTCGCCCGATGTCGCGGAGCCCAGCGGTGCCGTTTGGGCCGCGTTCGACGCCATTCGTGCTGTCCGTTACGGACCCGAGTGGTCTACGAACCAAGTCTCACCGGAGAAAAAAATTTTTACGGAGGTTCAGCGCGGCTCGCTTCCCGGCGTTTCGTGGGTGATTCCGGATTACAACAACTCCGACCACGCCGGAAGGACCGGCGATACCGGTCCCTCCTGGGTGGCGCAGGTCGTCAATGCGATCGGACAGAGCTCGGCGTGGGATACGACGGCGATTCTGATTCTCTGGGATGATTGGGGCGGCTGGTACGATCACGTTCCGCCGCCGGGCCGCCACCGCGCGGGTGGTTTAGGGTTCCGCGTTCCGTTCATCGTCGTATCGCCATTCGCAAAGAGCGGCTACATCTCGCACGCGCAATATTCGTACGGTAGCATCCTGCGCTTCGTCGAGGACAATTGGAATTTAGACCGACTCGGGACGAGCGACCAAACCTCGGCCGACTTCGTGCCGGATTTCTTCGATTTCAAGCAGCAGGCGCGCCCGTTTAAGCCAATCGAGGCGCAGTATTCCAAAGAGTACTTCCTCCGGCAGGCGCCGTCCGGCAAGCCGGTGGACGAGGATTAGTTAGCTAGCGGCGACGCGGATGCGCTCGATCTCGGCGCGCATCTGAATCCAGCCGCGAAAGTTCGCATGGAATCCGTCATCGCTCGAGGGCGTCGCGACGTGCTCGAACGGGCTGAGATGACGATCGATTCGCAGCCGTTCGTAAAGTTCCAAATCCTTGGCAAGCTCGCGCGAGCCCTCGTGCGTCAGGTACGAGACGCGCGCGCAACGCGCAGCCGATATTCGCTTGCGGGTCTCCATATCCAGCGCGAGCTCATCCTCTTGAACGAGCGGCGTGTGCCACTCACCGGTGGCGATGGCGCGCGGTTTGCTCGTCGCCATCGCGTCGCGCATGCGCAGCGCCGCCTCGCGAATCTCCGGTTGCGCGTTGGGCGCGCACCGTAGTTCGAAGAAGTTTTGCCACTCCGTCGACGTCACGATGACCGTGTGCCACAAAAACGGCTCTAATATTCGGTTGAGCTCTTGTTTGTGAACCTTCAGCGCGAGCAGCGCCTTCGCATGACCGACCGCATCGTCACGCGCACGTAACCACTCGTCGCGCGCTGCCTTCGCTTCGTCTTCCGAGAGCACGTCGCTCGCCGACATCCCCGCCTTGTTGCGCCCCCACTCCAGCGGGAGCACCGGATCGAGCTCGACGCGCTCGATAAGCTTCGAAGTCGGCACGGCCCTGCTGCTCGATGAATTTCTGGAGAGCTGCCGGTGCGTGTTAAATTCCGCGAGCACGAAGCGCGGGAAGGTCACCTCGAGTGTGGTGAGCTGGACTCCGTTCGACGCAACGGAGTCCAGCAGCACGCGCGCGTTATAAGCCACCGCGCTAAAGCTTACCGTTTAGCCGCGATAACGCAGAAATGCGGGCACGTCAATGTCGTCCATCGACACCGGCGCAACCGCCTCGAGTCTCCCCGTATCGAAGGCATGGCTGCCTTGAGCGCCGCGATAGGCGCGCCGCGAGCCGAAGCCGGCGGCGAGCACCGTTACTCGCACCTTGCCCGACATCGTCGGGTCGATCGAGGCGCCAAAAATAATCTGCGCCTCCGAGTCAACGGCGCGGCTGATCATCTCGGCGGCCTCGTTGACTTCGTACATTGCCATGTCGGGGCCGCCGGTGATGTTGAAGATGACGCCGTGCGCGCCTTCGACCGTCGTCTCCAGCAGCGGCGATGCAATCGCCTTCTGTGCGGCGTCGGCGGCGCGATGTTCGCCGCTTCCCTCGCCGATGCCCATCATCGCCGAGCCGGCGTCGGTCATGATCGTCTTGACGTCGGCGAAGTCCAGGTTGATCAAACCCGGCTGCGTGATCAAATCGCTGATGCCCGCGATGCCCTGCCGCAGCACGTCGTCGGCGTACGCAAACGCTTCGTTGAGCGGCGTCTTCTTCTCGATAACCTGCAAAATGCGCTCGTTGGGAATCGTGATGAGCGTGTCGACTTTCGATTCGAGCTCGGCGATGCCATTCTCGGCGATCTGCATACGCTTCTTGCCCTCGAAGGCAAACGGCTTTGTCACGACGGCGATCGTCAGCGCGCCGGACTCGCGCGCAAGCTCAGCAATCACGGGCGACGCGCCCGTGCCCGTCCCCCCGCCCATGCCGGCGGTGAGAAAGACCAGATCCGCGCCGTCGAGGATCAGCGCCAGGTCTTCGCGTGAGGCCTCCGCGGCTTCGCGACCGAGCGTCGGATTCGCGCCCGCACCCAGACCGCGCGTTTCGCCGCCGCCGATGTGAACGCGGTTCTCGGTGAGCGTGCCGCGCAGTGCCTGCACGTCGGAGTTCACCGCGAAGAAATCGACGCCGCTCAAACCGGCGGCGATCATCCGATTGACGGCGTTGCAGCCGCCCCCGCCGACGCCCACGACCTTGATCGTCGCGGCGTGCTCGCTCTCGGGTATGGAACGTCGTCCTTCTGCCATTACTCCTGGTCCCTCCGTCTACAGTAAGTGCTAAATTAAGCCCAAAGATCCGACAGCCAGCGCGAAACGCGGTGCATCACCGTCTGGCCGCGCCGACCGGTCCGCAAGGCATCCTCACGACCGCCGTTCGAACCAAAGAGTACGAGCCCGACCGCCGTTGCGTATTGCGGCGACGCCATTGCGTCGGTCAACCCCCCGATCGTATTCGGCGTTCCGGTACGAACCGGCAACCCAAAGACCTCCTCGGCAATCGCTTCGATGCCGGGCAGCTGTGCGCCGCCTCCCGTCAGCACGACTTCGCCGAGCACCAAGTCTCGCGGCACGTTTTCGACGATTTTCTGCCGGGCCATGCGCAGCGTCTCGACAACGCGCGGCACCACGATCTGGCGCAGCTCGGCCGTGGTGTGTTCGCGGGTTGCTCGCCCGTCGAGCGTGCGGACTTCAAATCGCTCGTCGCGCGCCGTCGCGCCCAAGCGCTTCTTCACGTCTTCGGCTTCGGTCAGGGTGGTCTTGAGTCCGAGCGATATGTCGCTCGTCAAGACGTTTCCGCCGACGGGAATCGTCGCCGTGTAAATGGCGCTGCCGAACGAGTACACCGCGATGTCGGTCGTGCCGCCGCCGATGTCGAGCATAACTACGCCGACTTGCCGCTCCTCTTGCAGCAGCGTCGCGGCCGAGCTTGCCAGGGGCTCGAAAACGATTCCGAGGGGCTCGAGGCCGGCGCGTTGGACGCACTTAAGGACGTTTGTGATGAAACTGCTGCTGCCGGTGACGATGTGCGTGTCGACTTCGAGCCGTCCGCCGGCCATTCCGACCGGATCGCTGACGCCCTCTTGACCGTCGACGGTGAAGTAGCGCGGTAAAGCGTGGATGATTTGACGATCGCTTGGGAGATTAATGATTTTGCTCGCATCGATGACGCGACGCACGTCGCCGGCAGTCACCTCGCGATCCTCGCCGGAGACCGCGACCACCGCGCGGTTGTTGGTGCTGCGAATGTGATCGCCCGTGATTCCGACGAAGACCTCATCGAAGTGCGTGCCGGCCATTCGCTCGGCTCGCTCCGTCGCGGCCTCGATCGACTTGATCGTCTCGTCTAAATCGACGACGACCCCTTTGCGCATTCCCAACGATGGTGCTTCGCCGAATCCAACGATTTCGAGGCCGGCGGAGCCGTTGACGGCAACGACCGTACACGTCTTAGTCGTCCCGATGTCGAGCCCGCATACGGTCTCGTGCTTCATCCCCGCTCCGTCACCCCTCGTCCATAAGCAACACGCCGCCTGCTACGATATATTGTGGTCCAATCGAGCGATTCCTACTATTTCTAGCAGTTCGCTGCGCGATTGGCATGCCTTGGCGAGCGCTCCGTCAAGTCCTTGGGGAGAACCGGCTAAAGGTGTGGAGAGCCTGTGCATGGTATCGGCGGCCAATCGCGGGAGTCGCAATCTTTTTGAATTGGGAGTCTATCTTGTTGAAGAGAACTTGCACGTCGCTCGTCCTTTGGGCCGTCGCTTTTATGCCGCTCGCCGCTCGCGCCGCTACCGTCGCAGCAAATTCGATTCCGAACGGCACATATACGGTTAAAGTAGTGAAGATCGTCGATCCTAAACATGTTGACGTCGTGCTCGACAATGGGCAAGAGGCGGTCTTACCCGCGGGACGTGCGTATGTGGACTTTTCGAAACTGCAGGCGAACGATCAGATCAAACTCTCACTGATCGACGGCAACGTAATGGTCTTTATGGACCTCACGAGCCACTAAGCACGACTCTCTTCCACTACCGATAGACGAGAACGGGCGCCGACGGCGCCCGCAGATCGATCGCGGCCACGCGCCGCCGGCGCGTGACGATCTGCGTAAGAATTGCATCGGCCAGCGTCAGTTTTTGCGAAAGATCGGCCTCCCCACCCAATAGCAAACGCAAACCCCCACGCATCGTGACGACGAGACCGCCGTAGCGATCGAACCCGAGCTCAACGGGCACGATTTTTCGCGCAGCCATCGTTTCGAACGCGGACCGCAGCGTAACCGCTTCCGAGGAATGCACGAAGCTGCCCGGCGTTAGTGCGAGCGTCGGCTCGACGTCGAGGAC
>Ga0070731_10005338_pt1 | contig 10647 bp, 7 predicted proteins | sample Coa_R1_2_FD_66448 | JGI IMG/M metagenome (GOLD analysis project Ga0070731, IMG submission 66448) | Surface soil microbial communities from Centralia Pennsylvania, which are recovering from an underground coalmine fire - Coalmine... | ecosystem: Environmental > Terrestrial > Soil > Unclassified ... | reverse complement strand
GCCAACTCCGCCTACAACTCGCTGCAGGCCAGCCTGGAGAAACGCTTCTCGCACGGGCTTCAGTTCCAGTTGGCCTACACCTTCAGCAAGTCCATTGACCAGGCGTCCAGCTTTGAGGGCATTCTCAATCCCGTTGATCCGCGTCGCAGCCGTGCGCTGTCTCTGTTCGACGCGCGGCACCGCTTCGTCGTCAGCTACGACTGGCAGCTGCCGGTTCCCAAGTTTGAGGGTGCGCTGGGCAAGGTGGTGGACGGCTGGGCGGTGTCCGGCATCACTACTTTCCAGAGCGGCTTCCCCATCCGTATTCTCTCGGCGGCCGATAACGAGCTGATGTACAGCTATGATTTTGAGCTGCCAGGCGAACCCGACCAGTTGCTGCCGTTCACCACCCAGAATCCGAAGACCAACGGCGGGTACTGGTTCAACCCCGCTATATTCACCGAAAACGCAACCGATCCCAGCTCGCCCGGGTACGATCCCAGCCTCCTGGGCCGTATCGGTACTGCGCCCCGCACCATCTGCTGCGGACCGGGAATCCAGAACTGGGATATCGCCCTGCACAAGAACATTGGAGTTACTGAAAACACGCACGTCGAGTTCCGGGCCGAGATGTTCAATGCCTTCAACCACACCAACTTCCTCAACCCGGACGGCAACAGCAGCGACGGCAGCCAGTTCGGCCAGATCACACAGGCACGCGACCCGCGGCTGCTGCAGTTTGCGTTGAAGTACATCTTCTAGAATTAAGGCCGGGGCACACGTGATTTGTGCGCCCCGGCATTGGTGCGTTTTAGCAGTTACTCTTCGCGACAGCGAAAGGAATTACAAATCGTGTATGAAGCATTGCGCAAAGAACTAGAGACTTTTGAGAAGCGCACGCCCAAATCGGCGGAAGCCCACAAAAAGAACCTGAAGCGCATTCCGCTGGGTGTGGCCAGCAATTATCGCGCCTATGACCCCTACCCCATTTTTGTGAAGGAGGCGCAGGGCTCGCATTTCCGCGATCTGGATGGGAATGACTACATTGACCACAACCTCTGCTTTGGCGCGCTGATGGCGGGGCATTGCCATCCCGCGGTCATGAAGGCGGTGGAGTCGCGGCTCAAGCTGGGCACCATGTTCGGCATGCCACATGACATGGAATGGCAACTGGCGGAAGAGATTTGCCAGCGCTTCCCGGTGGAGATGGTGCGGTTTGGTTCCAGTGGAACCGAAGCCACCATGCACGCCATTCGCCTGGCGCGCGCCGCAACCGGCCGCGACAAGGTGATCAAATTCGAAGGCGCTTACCACGGCCTGCATGACACCGCGCTGGTCAGCGTGAAGCCTCACGCCCCGGAATTCGGCGATGTGAATGCTCCGGCCTCGGTGCCCGGGGGCCTGGGCGTGCCCAAGGCCAGCATCGCCAACGTTCCGGTGGCCACCTTCAACGATCTGAACAGCGTGGAGCGGCGGTTCAAGGAGAATCGCGACGAGATTGCCGCGGTAATTCTCGAGCCCATCCTGATGAACGTGGGCATGTGCATGCCTCGGCCCGGGTTTCTCCAGGGTTTGCGAGAGTTGTGCGACAAGTACGGCGCGCTGCTCATTTTCGACGAGGTGAAAACCGGAGCAAAGCTGGGATGGGGCGGCGCCTCGGAATACTTTGGCGTGCGGCCCGACCTGATTTGCGTGGCCAAGTCCATTGGTGGCGGATTCCCGCTGGCGGCCTTCGGCGCTCATCCTTCGGTAATGGACCTGATATCGCAGCACAAAGTCTTTCACGGAGGAACCTACAACACGAATCCGGTATCCATGGCGGCGGGGCTGGCGACCTTCCGTGAGGTGCTCACGCGGGAGAACTACGCGCACGTGGACAAGCTCGGCAAGAAATTGACCGATGGGTATCGCAAAACGGTGGCCAAGGCGGGATTGCAGGGATACATTGCGCAAGCGGGCGCCAATGGCGTGCTGATGCTCTATCCGCAGGAGATCCGCAATTACCGCGATTGGACGACTATTGATGTTGACCTGTGGCGGCATTACTGGTTCGGCATGGTCAACCGCGGAGTGATGGCGCAGCCGTACTGGTGGGATGAGCAGTGGACCATCAGCGTGCAGCACACCGAGGCCGACATAGACAAGCATTTGGCGGCCTTTGCGGACGTCGCCCCGGCGCTGGCGGAGGCGCAGCAGGAGCGCTCGGCGGCGGCGGCGCGCTCGGCCTAGGATTTGACGGTTGACATCAGCCACCAAAATCGCAGAACCAGGAACCATCGAGGCCGGCGCCCCGCACCTGAAGCGGGTTCTGGGGCGCTGGGACCTCGTGCTCCTGTTCGTGGTGGCGGTATTCAACCTCAACGTGGTGCCCTCCATCGCCGCCAACGGTGGGGTCACGGTTTGGCTGTGGGTGATTTCGCTGCTGCTTTTTTTCTGGCCGCAGGGCATCGCCGTGATCGAGCTTTCGCAGCGTTTTCCGGGAGAAGGCGGGGTTTACCTGTGGGCCAAGGAAATCTTCGGCGACTTCCACGGCTTTCTTTCCGGCTGGTGCTACTGGACCAACAACATGATGTATGTGCCCACGGTGATGCTCTACTTCGTGGGTGTCTCGGTGTATGTGCTGGGCCCGCGCCACGCCGGGCTGGCCGACAGCAAGGTATTCGCGCTGGGGGCCTCGCTGGCGCTGTTTGCCGTGCTGGTGGTGCTGAACATCATTGGGCTGGGCGTGGGCAAGTGGATTAACAACGTGGGGGCGGTGGGAACATTCGTGGCCGCCGCCACCCTGATAGGCCTGGGCGCGGTGGTGTGGCTGCATTTTGGAACCACGGTGAGCGCGGCGGACTTTCGTATTCCGGCCAACCCACGCTTCGTGATGAACGCTTTTGGGGTGATCTGCTTTGGGCTGGTAGGTCTGGAACTGGCCTCGGTTATGGGCGACGAGATTCACGAGCCCAGGCGCACAATGCCGGGAGCGGTGGCCCTGGGCGGCATCATTTCCGGCGCGCTTTATATCGGCGTGACTTTGACCCTGCTCATCGCGGTGGACAAGCGCGACATCAACGTGCTGCAGGGCATTGTGCAGGCGGTAAGCCACCTGGCGGCGCGCGTGGGAGTGAGCTGGATTATTCCCGGCTTCGCGCTGATGCTGAGCCTGGCGATTGCCGGCATCGGTTCAGCGTGGCTGGCGGGTTCGGCGCGCATTCCCTTTGTGGCGGGGTTGGATTCGTATCTGCCTTCCTGGCTGGGAAAAGTGCACCCGCGCTACGGTACGCCCTACGCCGCCCTGATTGTGCATGCCGCGGTTTCCGCGGTGCTGGTGGTGCTGAACTTTTCCAGTTCCGGGGTGCAGGAGACGTTTCAGAAGCTGCTGTCGCTGGCGGTGGTGCTGCAGTTGGTGCCGTTTCTGTACGTTTTTGGCGCCCTGCTCAAGATTGCCGCCAATCGGTCCGCCAAGACCTATTACAGCCGCGGCACCCTGGTGGCAGCCGGGTTGAGCGGGCTGCTGACCACCACGCTGGGCATTGTGATGGTCTTTTTCCCGGCGCAGCAGATTACCTCGCTATGGTCGTACGAAATCTGGATGTTCGGCGGAACGCTGTTCTTCATCGGCCTGGCGGCGTTCTTCTTTTATGTGTACGGGCGCCGCAAAGCGTTGCGCCAGGCGGCAGGCGTGTAGTTCGAGTGTCATCCTGAACGAGCGCGGTGTTTGCGCAAGTGAAGGACCTGGGCGAGCGAGCGCGCGCCGGTGAGCGCCGCCAGCCGGCATCCAAGCGCGAAGCGAGCATCCTTACGGCAGGAGATCTTATGGCAACCGCAATCAGACCTAATGTTCGCAGCTACCAGATGTACATCAACGGCGAATGGGTAGACAGCGCCAGTGGGAAGACTTTCCCCGTTTACGATCCGTCCACGGAGGAAGTCATCGCCGAGGTTCCAGACGCAGACGCCAAGGACGTGGACCGCGCGGTCAAAGCCGCGCGCGAGGCCTTCGATACCGGCGCCTGGCGCGGTACCACCGCCCAGGAGCGCGGCCGCGTGTTGTTTCGTCTGGCGGAACGCGTGCGCAAGGAAGCGGCCATGCTGGCGGAACTGGAGTGCCGTAACACCGGCAAGCCCATCGTGGAAGCCGAATACGACATCGCCGACGTGGCCACGTGCTTTGAGTACTACGGCGGGCTGGCAACGAAAGTGGTCGGCTACGTCAACCCGGTCCCCGACAACGCGCTTAGCCTCTCCATGAAAGAACCGGTGGGTGTGGCCGGGCAGATTATTCCCTGGAATTACCCGCTGCTGATGGCGGCGTGGAAGCTGGCGCCGGCGCTGGCTGCGGGCTGTGCCTGCGTGCTCAAGCCGGCCGAGCAGACGCCGCTCACGGTCCTGGAGATGGCCAACTGGTTCGCCGAAATCGGCCTGCCTCCCGGCGTGGTCAACATCGTGACCGGCTTCGGCGAGAGCGCGGGCGCCCCGCTGGTCACCCATCCCGACGTGGACAAAATCGCCTTCACCGGCAGTGCCGCCGTAGGCAAGCAGATCGTGAAGATGGCCGCCGACACGGTGAAGCGGGTCACGCTGGAACTGGGCGGCAAGTCGCCGAACATCTTTTTCGCCGACGCTGATTTCGAAGCCGCTATTGACGGCGCGCTGTTTGGGGTTTTCGTCAACCAGGGCGAAGTTTGCTCCGCCGGCAGCCGCATCCTGGTGGAGAAGTCCATCTACTCGAAGTTCGTGGACGCCATGGCGGCGAAGGCAAAAACGATTCGCCTGGGGCCGCCCCTGGAACGCGAAACCAAGATGGGCCCGCTGGTCAGCAAAGAGCAATATGACCGTGTGCGCGGCTATCAGGAGACAGGCAAGAAGGAAGCCAAGCTGGCGGCTGGCGGTGGGCGCCCGGCAAGCATCGGCAAGGGCTACTACGTGGAGCCCACCATTTTCTACGATGTGAACAACAGCGCCAAAATCGCGCGCGAGGAAATTTTTGGTCCGGTGGCAGCGGTCATTCCCTTCAAGGACGAAGCCGAGGCCATGAAAATCGCCAATGATACGCCCTATGGTCTGGCTGCGGCGGTGTGGACCCGCGACATTTTCAAGGCCATGCGCGCCGTTAAAGCCCTGCGCGCGGGCATTGTGTGGGTGAACCACATGCAGCCCACCTACGTGGAAGCGCCCTGGGGAGGCTACAAGCAGTCAGGATTCGGGCGTGAACTGGGGCCGTGGGGCATTGAGGAATATTTGGAAACCAAGCAGGTCCACATCAATCTGAACGAACAGCCGATAGGATGGTACAGCTGAAAATGGGCGCGATTCAGTTACGCACAGCAGTTCCGGGCCCGCGCTCGCGGGAACTGATGGGGCGGCGGACGGAGGCGGTGCCGCGCGGCATATACCTGGGCACACCCGTCTACGTGGCGAAGGCCGAGGGCGCGGTGCTCGAAGATGTGGACGGCAACCGCTATCTCGATTTGGCCGGGGGCATTGGCTGCCTCAACGTCGGCCACCGCGCGCCGGGCGTGGTGCAGGCGATCCACTCGCAGGTGGACCGCCACATGCACACCTGCTTCCAGGTGCTGCCCTACGAAGGTTACGTTCGCCTGGCGGAACGAATGAACCAGCTGGCGCCGGGAAACTTTCCCAAAAAGACTTTCTTCGTCAACAGCGGGGCGGAAGCGGTGGAGAACGCCATCAAGGTGGCGCGCGCCTATACCAGGCGGCCGGCGATCATTGCCTTTGAGGATGCTTTCCACGGACGCACCATGATGACCATGGCGCTGACCAGCAAGACGCATCCCTACAAGGCGGGCTTCGAACCCTTTCCCGGCGATGTGTACCGCGTTCCCTTTGCGTACTGCTACCGTTGTTCCTATTCATTGAAATATCCGGAGTGCGGTGTGTATTGCGCCCAGCACCTGGAGGACAGCTTCAAGCGGGTGGTGGCAGCTGAATCTGTGGCCGCGGTGATTGCCGAGCCGGTGCTGGGAGAAGGCGGCTTCGTAACCCCTCCGCCGGAATTTTTCCGCATCCTGGGGGAGATTTGCCGGAAACACGGCATCCTGTTCATTGCCGACGAGGTGCAGACCGGCTTCGGCCGCACCGGCACTATGTTCGCCTGCGAACGTTACGGCATTGAGCCCGACCTGCTGGTCACCGCCAAGTCGCTGGGCGGCGGCCTGCCGCTGGGGGCGGTGACGGGCCGGTCAGAAATTATGGATGCCGCCGGCGAGGGCGCCCTGGGCGGCACCTTCGGCGGGAACCCCGTGTGCGTGGAAGCCGGGCTGGCGGTGCTGGATGCGTTCGAACGGGACGGTCTCTGCGTCCGCGCCAACAAACTGGGAGAGCGCTTTGCCCAGCGTGCCCGTCACTGGCAGCAGCAGTGGCCGCAAATCGGCGAGGTACGCGGCCTGGGAGGCATGCAGGCCATGGAACTGGTGCGTTCGCGCCAATCACGAGAACCGGCGGCCAGCGAGACCAAGGAAATTGTGCGCTATTGTTATGAACACGGCCTGATCGTGCTTTCGGCGGGCTCCTACGGCAACGTCATCCGCCTGCTCATGCCGCTGGTGATGACGGACGAGCAGTTGGAGGAAGCTTTGGGCGTGCTGGAAGCGGCGCTGCAGGCAGTGCTACAGTCACGTGGGGTTGCCGTGCAGACCGTCTAGCTGATCTCTGCATGGGGTTGCGTTTTTTGGCCGGTTCGTTGGTAGAGATGTAATTTGTTTCGTCTCTCCTGTGTTCGTGATACTGCACGCGAGATCCTTCGGACCCAAGGGTCCTCCGGGTGACGCCTTCCTTCGGAAGACGAGATCTTGCAGGCAATATCTCTACCCAGCCTTGTAGAGGCGATTGAAAGTAGCCCGGCACTTCAGTGGCGGGAAGCTTCAGCCAGTTAGATCCGAGTCCCGCAGGGACGGCTGAACCGCTGGAAAAGAGAGATTATGAGCATCGCAGCACCCACCCAAACCACGGTTCGCAACTACATCAACGGCCAGTGGCAAGCTTCCACATCCACCGAGCATCGGGACGTCATTAACCCCGCGAACAACGAAGTGCTCGGCCAGGTGCCGCTTTCGACGGCGGCGGAGGTGGACGCCGCGGTCGAGGCGGCGGCGCGCGCGTTTCCGGAATGGCGGCGCACCCCGCCGGAAGACCGCATCCAGTACCTGTTTAAGCTGAAAAATCTGCTGGAAGAACATGTTGACGACCTGGCGCGCACCATCACGCTGGAGAACGGCAAAACGGTGGGCGAGGCCAAGGGCGAGTTGCGGCGCGCCATTGAAAACGTAGAGGTGGCCTGCGGCATCCCCACCATGATGCAGGGGCGCATGCTGGAAGACGTGGCCCGCGGCATAGACGAGACCATGATCCGGCAACCGCTGGGGGTGGTGGCGGCCATCGCGCCCTTCAATTTTCCGCTGATGATTCCGTTCTGGTTTCTGCCGTACGCGATTGCGTGCGGCAACACCTTCGTGCTCAAGCCTTCGGAGCGGGTGCCGCTCAGCAGTCAGCGCACGTTCGAAATGATGGAGGCGCTGGGATTGCCTCCCGGCGTGCTCAACCTGGTGAATGGCGGCAAGGAGGCGGTGGACGCCCTTCTGGACCATCCCACGGTGCGCGCCGTCAGCTTTGTCGGCTCCACTCCCGTGGCGAGATACATCTACGCCCGCGGAGCGCAAGCAGGCAAGCGCCTGCAATGCCAGGGGGGCGCCAAGAACCACGTCATCGTGCTGCCCGATGCGGATATGCAACAGGCCACCAACATTATCAGTGACAGCGCCTTTGGCTGTGCCGGTCAGCGCTGCCTGGCGGTGTCGGTCGCCATCACCGTGGGCGAGGCACAGAAAACCTTTCGCGAGGCCATCGCCGATAACGCCGCGTCGCTGCGCGTGGGCTTCGGTCTGGATTCGGGCGTGCAGATGGGACCGGTCATCACCAAAGATAGCAAGGCGCGCATTGAGTCGCTGATTGCCAAAGGAGCTGGTGAGGGCGCCAAAGTGCTGGTGGATGGCCGCAACCCAAGAATCGCAAAATATGAATCAGGCAATTTTGTTCGCCCCACGGTGCTCGATGGCGTGCGCACCGACAGTTCGCTCGCGGATACGGAAATCTTCGGTCCGGTGCTCAGTCTGGTGCCGGCCAACGACATTGACGAAGCGCTGGCCTTTTTGGCGCGCAGCCCGTACGGCAACCAGGCCTCGCTCTTTACCTCCAGCGGCGCTGCGGCGCGCAAGTTCCGCTATGAGGCGCCGGCCGGCAACATCGGCATCAACATCGGCGTGGCCGCCCCCATGGCCTATTTTGCCTTCAGCGGCTGGAAAGAGAGCTTCTTTGGCACGGTGCACGCCCAGGGCAACGACGCCATCGAGTTCTACACCGACAAAAAGATTGTGATCGAGCGCTGGGCCAGGGAGCACAGCAGGAAGTTCTAAAACCGTCCGCGGCTGACGGATCATGTTTGCGGTCCTGAGCTTTGCCGTAGACCGTCAATCGTAGACAAGGAACTCATGTCCAATACCATCCAGAAATATTCCGACTACGTTATTACCAGCTTCATGAAATCCGTTCAGCCCGTGGTTGTGGAGCGCGCCTCCGGCGCCACCGTGACCGACGTGAACGGGCGCGAGTACGTGGACTGCTTTGCCGGCATCTCTGTGGTCAACGCCGGGCACAACCATCCCAAAGTGGTCGCCGCCGCCAAGGCGCAGATGGATAAGCTGGTGCACTGCGCGTCCTACATCTACCACTCGCAACCCACGGCCGATCTGGCGGAAAAAATGGCGCAAATCATGCCGCGCGGGCTGACCAAGACCTTCTTCGGCAATGGCGGAGCGGAGGCCATTGAAGGCGCGCTCAAGCTGGCCCGGCTTTACACCGGCAAGCACGAATATCTTTCGCTGCAGATGAGCTTCCATGGCCGCAGTTGGGGCGCGCTGAGCGTGACCGGCAATTATGGCCGCAAGAAGCGGGGCGGCCCCTATGCGCCCGGCGTGGCCTTCCTGCCCGCTCCTTACCTGTTCCGCTCAGCCTGGCGGGACAACCCCGATGAAGCCGTGCGCCAGTGGACGCAGACGCTGGACGATGCCATTCGCTACAGCACCTCCAACGATGTGGCCGCCTTCATTGCCGAGCCGGTGATGGGCGAAGGCGGCATCATCGTGCCCCCGCCAAATTATTTTCGTGAGATGAAGAAGGTGCTGGACGCGCACAAGATTCTTTTCATAGCTGACGAGGTGCAGAGCGGTTTTGCCCGCACCGGCGAGTTGTTCGCCATCGAGCACTACGGCATCACGCCCGACATCCTGGTGACCGCCAAGGGCATTGCCGATGGTTTTCCCCTCAGCGCCTTCACCACCCGCCCGGAAATTGCCGCCGCTTTCACTCCCGGTGACCATCTCTCCACTTTTGGCGGCAATCCTGTTTCCTGCGCCGCCGCTCTGGCCAACATTCAGGTCATTGAGGAGGAGAAACTGTGCCAGCGCTCACGCGAGAGCGGCGCCTATGCCATGGAGCGGCTGAAAGCCATGCAGAAGCGCACGCCGCTGATCGGCGATGTGCGCGGCCTGGGACTGATGATCGGCATTGAACTGATCAGGGATGCGGCCCTCACTCCCGCCGCCTCCGAAGCGGAGGCGGTGCGCGACTTCTGCTTGCGTAACGGCGTGCTCATCGGCGTGGGCGGGGTATTCGGCAATGTGGTACGTATGCAGCCGCCGCTGGTCATCTCCCGCCAGCAACTAGACAAGGCGCTGGACGTGCTGGAGCAGGCCTTCGCGGAAATCTCTGGCAAGCGGGTAAGAGCGGCATCGTAAGCCGTGCCGAACCGGTCAGCCGCGGAACTCCCAGCGGGTGGCATCGGTGATAAATCCCTTTTCGGTCCAGGCCAGAGCTACCCGCGGGCGAACGCAATACAGGACGGCTTCCGGGTGCAAGGGCGTTTTGTACTTTGCCCGATAGGCTTTATCAATTTTGCGAAAAGTGGCCGGGTCGCTGACCTCTACGGCGGTTCCCTCCAGGATGACCACGTCGTCTCCCGATTCCAGGTGGACTGATAGCGCGGGATTGCGCGCAAGGTTGAGCGCCTTGCGGGAGGTGCGCGCCGTTCCAAAATACAAAGCCCCGTCAGCCCAGGAGCCCCACACAGGAATGGAATGCGGCCGCCCGTCGGGCCGGGTGGTGCAGATCCAATAATTGCGTGATTTCGCCAGCCGTGATTCCGCGTGTTCCCAGGGTAGATATTGCTTGCGGGGCTTCAGGCCATAGTGAGAGGGCAGGTGAGGCAGGCCGACTGTGACCGACGGTTTCGGGGTGGCCGCTGATATTTTTCCCATGCTTTTCCTCATGTCTGCGGCCACGGGCTGCGACGCGGCTCGCTTTGCGCTGTCATTTTGCCAGCCGGTTGTATTTATTCAACACCTGACGCAGCTCGTCGTGGGGCAGAGCGATAGCGGTGTGGCCGTCGCGGCCGACCATGGTCTGGGCAGCGACCATGGCGTTGACCTCAGCCTCTTCCACCGCCTGCACCGTGGCTTCAAACAGCGGATCGAGCTGATCGTTGGCCATCATGGCCGGATGCGTGATTTTGGAATAGTTGAACGCGCCAGGGTTGGCAGTGGAAAAGGCGAGGAAGATGTCTCCCGAACCGTTGCCGGCGATGGCGCCGTTGCGTCCCAGGCCCAG
>Ga0070731_10005337_pt1 | contig 10652 bp, 10 predicted proteins | sample Coa_R1_2_FD_66448 | JGI IMG/M metagenome (GOLD analysis project Ga0070731, IMG submission 66448) | Surface soil microbial communities from Centralia Pennsylvania, which are recovering from an underground coalmine fire - Coalmine... | ecosystem: Environmental > Terrestrial > Soil > Unclassified ... | reverse complement strand
CGCTCGGAGGTGGCGACGCGTTGGGCTTGTTCGGCGGCGAGCTGGTCGGCGCTCTCGCGGATCTGCGCGATCGCGGCCGCGACCTGATCCGCAGCCGACTTCTGCTGCTGCGTCGCCAGGATCGACTCCTCCACCATCGACGCCGTCGACCCCATCAACTCACCCGCCTCACGCACCTGCCGCGCACCCTGCTCGGTCGCCATGATCGTCGCGTTCGTCTCGTCCTGAACCGACCCGATGATCTCCCGAATCGACTCCGTCGACCGCAACGACCGCTCCGCCAACTTCCGCACCTCAACCGCCACCACCGCAAACCCCTTCCCCGCCTCACCCGCACGCGCCGCCTCGATCGCCGCGTTCAACGCCAACAAATTCGTCTGCTCCGCGATCTCGTTGATCAACTCCAAAATCTCGCCGATCCGCTGCGACCGCTCCCCCAACGACAACGACCGCTCCGCGATCACCCCCACCTTCTCCTGCACATCCCGCATCCGCTCACCCGTCTGCTCAGCCGCCACCCCCACCGCCCGCGCGTTCTCCGCAATCGAACTCGCCGTCGCCGCCAACTCCTCAACCGTCGCCGACGTCTCCGCCACCGCCGACGACTGCTCCGTCGTCGCCGCCGCAGCCTCCCGCGCGGCGGCGCGGTTGTCGAGCACCGTCTCGCCGAGCACGGTCGCCGTCGAGCGCACGCTTTCGATCAGGCGGCGGACGAGTCTGATCGAGTAGAACGCGAGGAGCAGCGCGACCACGAACGCCCCTGCTGCGAACCCGACGCCGGTGTCGAACGCTTCCGACTTCGCCGATGAGGCGTTGCGCCTCGCGGCGGTGACGTCCGCCTGGAAGTCGCTCGAGAGCCGGCCGAGTCGCGAGATGAGCTCGTTCTCGCCCGCGTCGAGTCCCGGCAGCACGAGCTGAGGGCGCTTCGCCTTGCTGCGTTCGAACGTCGTGACGAAGGAGTTGTTCGCCGCCTCGATCTGCGCCACGAGCGCGGCCTCGCCGGGCGAGTCGGCAGACACGGCCCGGATTGCCGCGCCGAGCGCGGCCTCGTCGCCGGCGAGCTCGTCGAGGAGCACCGGTGAGTGGATCAGCAGGTACTCGTTCATCGACTCGCGCTCGCGCCACGCTTCCGTGACTGCGACCTGCGACTGGTAGCGGTCGGCGTCGGCCGCCAGGGCCCGCAGGTACTCCGACCCGGCGTGACTCGACCGCCAGAGTGCGATCCCGACGGCCGCCGCGAAGAGCAGCACGATCAAGCCGATCGCAGCGGCAATCCGTCCAGCAGGCCCAATTCGCATGAACACGCTCAATCGGTCTCCGTTGCCTCCGGGAAGCGGGACCGAGGATGCTGGTTCGCCTCCTCGGCCGGCTGTCCTCCCGGATATCGGCAGCAAAGGCCGTCCGGGCGAGAGGGAACCGTTGACTTCGGCTGGAAACGCGGAGATTCGGCCGGTCCGGCCGCTAGGCTTCGTCGCCTTGACCACGGTGCCGGACGGGGGTGTCACGGTGCTCGTCCGGCGAGAGGCGCCCAAGCGGATCCTGGAGGCATCCGAGCAGCTCAGGCGCGATCTCGAGGTGCTCTTCGGGGAAGAGCCGCAACCGCGGCGTGCGAAGCCGCTCGCCGGTTCACCCGCGAGGCCGCGGCAACTGCTCCTGGTCGACGACGACGACGAGCTGCGCACGCTCCTGCGACTGACGCTGCCCGAGGACGACTACGACCTGCGGGACACGTCTGACCCGAACTACGTGCCGGGGCTCGTCCTCGAGGCCACGCCCGAGCTCGTGCTGCTCGACTGGAACATGCCCACCCGCTCGGGAGCGGACGTGCTCGAGGCGCTGAAGCGCGGCTGGCCTCGGCTGCCCGTGATCGTGCTCACCGCAGAGGGACGCTCGAGCGAGCGCGAGCTCGCCGCCGAGCTCGGTGCGGACGCTGTCCTGCGGAAGCCGTTCAGCCCGATCGAGCTGCTCGAGACGATCGGCCGGCTACTGGCCGAGCGCCTGCCCAACCAGGCGGCGTAGCTCGCCCGCCGAGTAGCTCGTCTTCTCCAGCAGCGCCCCGGTTCGACTCGAGAGGAAGCGGCGGTCGTCGGCGCTGAGGTCGTGGCCCGTGATCACGAGCACCGGCAGCGACCGCGTCGCCGGATCCTCGTGCAGCCGCTCGAGCACCTCGAAGCCGTCGACGCGCGGTAGCAGCAGGTCGAGCAGATCAGGTCCGGGTGCTCCTCGGCGACGAGCTCGAGCGCCTCGACGCCGTCCGCGGCGCTGCGGACCTGCCAGCCGTCGCGGGACAGCGCCGCCGAGACGATCGCGCGGATCGTCGCATCGTCGTCGACGACGAGCAGCGACTTCCCGCCGCCGGGCAGCAGCCGGGAGACCGTCTCGCGGAGGCGCCCGGCCGAGAACGGCTTGCTGAGGAAGTCGGCGGCGCCGAGCGCGGACGCCTCGCCGCGACCGTTGCCGCCGGTGCACACGACGACGGGGATCGACTCAGTGGCGGTCGCCGACTTGAGCAGGCCGAGGACGTTCCAGCCGTCGAGCTCTCCGGCGAGGAGCATGTCGAGGCAGATGACATCGGGTACGTGCGTCTTGATCTCCTCCAGCGCCTCCTCGCCGCTGGCCACCGCCTCGACGACGTAGCCGGCGCCGCTGAGCGACTCCAGCAGGAACGCCTGTGCCTCCGGGTCGTCCTCGACGACGAGCACCCGGGGGCCGCCTTCGCCGCTGGCGGCGTACGGAAGCTCGAACCAGAAGGTCGAGCCCTCGCCCTCGACGCTCTCGAAGCCGACGCTCCCGCCGTGCGCCTCGACGATCTCGCGCGAGAGCGCGAGCCCGAGGCCGCTGCCGCCGATGCGACGCGTGTCCGACGAGTCGACTCGGAAGAACTTGGTGAAGACCTTCTCCTGTTCGCCCGCCGGGATACCGAGCCCGCTGTCGGTGACCGAGACGCGCACGGAGCCGTTGTGGCGGTTGGTGCGGACGACGACGTCGCCGCCGCCGGGTGAGTACTTGATCGCGTTCGAGAGCAGGTTGCCGACGACCTGTTCGACGCGATCGCGGTCGGCCGCGACGACGTAGGGGCCGTCCGTGGTCTCGAGGCGCACCGAGTGGTTACCGTCGTAGACGCCGTAGAGCTCGACCTCGGCGAGCAGCAGCTCGTCCAGGTCGACCGGCTCGACCGTGAGCCGTAAGCCGCCGGCCTCGATCCGCTGCAGGTCGAGGAATGCGTCGACCAGCTTGCCGAGCCGCTTCGCCTCGCGCTGGATGTGCGCGAGGTACCGCGCGCGCGTATCGCGCTCGAGCTCCCGCGTGGCGAGCAGCTCGGTGAAGCCGAGAATCCCGGCGAGCGGCGTCCGGAGCTCGTGCGAGACCGTGGCCACGAGATCGGACTTCAGCTGCTCGGCCTGACGCTCTGCGGTGATGTCCCGGAGGACGACGATCTGGCCGATCACGGCGCCGCCGATGTCGCGAACCGGCGCGACGTAGCGGCGCAGCCGCATCGGCGGGCTCGCCAGCTCGAGCTCGGTCTGGTGGACGCTCTCGACGTCGACGAGCGACAGCGCCGGCGGCTGAACGCCATTCAAGGTGGTGACGAGCTCCGCGAGCTGCGCGAACGTGTCGTCGGCCCGCTCGTGCTTCTCGATCCCGAGCTCGCCGAGCAGCTCGACGAGGCGACGGTTCGTGATCGCGAAGCGGCCGTCGGGGCCGATCATCGCGATCGCGTCGGTCGTCGCGTCGAGCACCGCGTCATTGATCGACGCGTGCTCGACGGCGAGACGCAGGGCGGTGGCGTTCGCGAGTGCGACCGCCGCCTGCTCGCCGAGATGCTCGACGAGCTGCTGCTCCTCGGCGTCGAACGGGCGCTCCGCAAGCCGACCGAGGGTGGCGACGCCGACCACCCGATCGCCCTGGACGAGCGGCAGGCAGAGCTCCTCCGCAACGGCGAATTCGCGCCCGACCGCAGGCACCACGAGGCCCGGCGATCCGAACGAGCTCGTCAGCAGCCGTCGCTCCGAGAACGCGCGTCCTGCCAAACCTTCGCCTGCCGCGATGACGGTGGCGACCCCACCGGCATCGAGGCCACGTGAGCCGAGCACACGCAGCGCGTCCCCGTGCACGCCGTAGACGACCGCGACCTGGGCGTCGGCAAGGTCGCACAACGCCTCTGCGGTCACGGCCGCGACGCCCGACTCGCTCGTCTGGGCGACCAGCTGCTCGCCGAAGCCGTAGTACGTCTCGACGTGGCGCTTTTCGGTCGCGAGCGACGCGAGCGTCAGCTCGAGCTCGTGCCGGCGCGCGTCGAGCTCGTCGTTCGCCGCAGCGAGCGCTTCGCGCTGGTCCTCGAGCTCGGCGGCCTGGACCTCGAGCTCCGCGTTCTGGCTCTCGAGCTCGTCGCGGGCCTCCTCGAGCGTCGTCGCCATCTGGTCGAAGGCGTGCGCGAGCTGCCGGGCCTCGCCGACGCCGACCGCGCCGACGCGGGCTCCGAGCTCACCGCGGCCGCGCGCGGCCGCGACGTCGGCGACCCGTCGCAGCGGCACGAGGACGAGCCGGGCGATGTAGGCGCCGGCCGCGAGGATCAGCAGCGCCGAGAGCACGAGCCCGCCGACACCGATCAGGATCGCGAGGTGCCCCTGATTGCGGGCGTTGCCGTCTCGCGCGTTCTGCAACGCACGTTCGGCAGCGTCGAAGGTGGCGAATCGCGTGCGGATCGCGTCGACGCGACGCTTGCCCGCGAGCGTCGTCGCCACCGAATCGCCGGCTGCTGGGCCGCCGGCCCGCACGGCCACGACGAGCGGCTTCGAGTAATCGGCGACGTACGCGTCGACCGAACCGGTGAGCGCCTTCGCCCGCGTCTCCTGGAGCGCATCGCCGGCAACGAGCGACTGCAGCGAGGCCGTCGCGGCGGGCAGCTGCTGGAGCGCGGACCGCCAGGGCTGGAGGAACGATTCACGACCCGTGATCACGTAGGCGCGGGTTCCCGTCTCGAGGTCGAGCACGAGCATCTCGACTTTGTTCGCGACCGCGAGCGTTTGCGAGGAGTGCTCGGCCTGCGAGCTCGTGCTGCGGAGCTTCACGACTGAGAGCAGGAGCAGCGCGAACGACGCCGCGACGACCAGGAACGGAATCGCGCCGACCACGGCCGCCCGGCCACGGAGGCCCATCATGCACACCGCCTATAGGCGTGCGGTCCGGCGGGTGCGAGCCCGAGTGCGGCCGGCGCCGCGAGCCGCTCGCTCCGTCCGAGCACGAGCACTCCGTCCCGCGCGAGCGCAGATGAGAGACGGCGATGGAGACGCTCCTTGCCCGCACGCGAGAGGTAGATCGCGACGTTGCGGCAGAGAACGAGCCGGAAAGCGCCGTCACCATCCGCCGTAGCGAGCAGGTCCTGCTGCTGCCAGCGAACGCGCGCGCGCACGTGTGCCGGGATCCTCACGTCGTCGAACGCGCCGCGGCGCGCGAGGGCAAGGTTGTCTGCGAGCAGGTCGGTGCCGAGCAGGAACGAACGGTCGAGAACTCCGAGGCGATCGAGCAGGAGCGCGACGCTGTAGAGCTCGGAGCCGTCGGCGCAGCCCGCCGACCAGACAGAGATCCGTCTCGTGCCGGCGACGAGCCCGGGGAGGACCTCGCGCTCCAGGAAGTCGAATTGCTCCGGATCGCGGAAGAGACCGGAGACGGAGACTGCGAGCGAGCGCCTGAAGCGCGCGCGGGCAGGAGCGTCGCGCTCGATAAGACCTGCGAGCTCTTCGACCGAGCCCAGGCTTTCGCGCGCGAGCGCACGGCGGATGCGCTCGCCGACATGCGCCTCGTGGTAGGCGCCGAGGTCGAGCTCGGCCGCCAGCGAGAGCTCGGCGAGCTCCGTCGTCGTCACGCCGCCCCTGCAGCGAGGAGCTCGTCGACGGCATCGAGCAAGGTCTGGAGGCTGAACGGCTTCGCGACGAAGCGGGTGACGCCGGCGTCGGTCGCGGCATCGCGGTCTGCGGCCTGGGCCCGCGCGGTGAGCAGGATCACGGGCGTCTCCGCGAGGTTCGGGTCGCTGCGCGCTTCGCGCACGACCTCGAGCCCGCTGCGGCCCGGCATCATCATGTCGATCACGATCAGATCGGGCCGGCGGCGCCGGGCAACCGCGAGCGCCTCGTCGCCGGTCGACGCCTCCAGCACGTTCACGGTGCGCTCGGCCAGCGAGGCCCGTACGAGCTCGCGCAGAACGTCTTCGTCGTCGCAGATGAGGATCGTCGCCGCCATCGCTGACTGCGGACAACTCATCGGCGTTTCGCACAACGGCCTAAAGACCCGTCCCGCGATCAGGGGACAGCTAGCCCGACCCCGCTCCAGCACAACCAGTACGGCTGCGAGCGGTTCGCGTCGACGGTGGCGTGGGCGTACTGGCAGTCGCCGAACAACTGCATGAAGCCGTCCGCCGTCCAAGGCGAGTCGGGCGGCATGGCGCCGGCGGCGTTCCGCGCCCTGCTCTCGAACATCCTCGGCGCCTCGAGCCAGAGCCAGCCGGCGCCGTCGACGGCTGTCGGCTACGCGCCGCCGGTCAAGCCGGCGAGCCCGAAGCACTCCTGATCCCTGCGTCGCCCGCCGCCGGCTGGTCTGAGAACGATGAGCTTCCGCTTCTCCCGCGGTCTAAGCTCGAAACGAAAATCGACCGGAGGGGTGAGAGATGTCTCGGACGATGCTGCTGATCGGAACGAGGAAGGGCCTCTTCATCGTCGAGAGCGACGACCGCCGGAGCTGGACGACGCGCGGTCCGCTCTGCGAGAGCTGGCCGGTGTACCACGCGATCCACGACCCGCTAGGTGGCTCGCTCTACGCCGCCGCGGCGAGCGAGTGGCACGGCTCGGCCGTCTGGCGCAGCCCGGACCTCGGCGAGACCTGGGCGCTCTCGAGCGAGGGGATCGGCTACGGCGACGACGACCCGCGCAAGGTGTCGAAGGTCTCGTCGCTCGCGGCGACCGACGGCCGCGTCTTGGTCGGCGTCGAGGCGCCGGGGATCTTCGAGAGCCGCAACGGCGGTGAGTCGTGGTCGCTGCTGACAACGCTGTCGGGGCAGCCGGGTAGCGAGGCGTGGGACGACCCGAAGAGCCAGCCGCCGGGGCACCTCGGCATCTCGGCGATCATCCCGGGAGCCGACGGGGGCCCTCGGTTCTGGGCGATCGTGCAGGGGGTCGGCCTGTTCGAGACCGACGACGGCGGCACGAGCTGGGCGCCGCGGAACAAGGGTCTGCGCGCCGACTGGCCGCGCGAGCACGAGGAGGTCGGCTTCTGCGTTCACAAGCTCGCGCCCTCGCCGGCCGACCCGAGCCGCCTCTACCAGCAGAACCACGTCGGCATGCACAGGAGCGACGACGCCGGCGGCTCGTGGACCGAGATCACCGACGGGCTACCGACCGAGTTCGGCTTCGCCGCAGCCGCCCATCCGCACGATCGCGACACGTTCTACGTGATCCCGCTCGACCCCGGCCACGCGCGCTGCATGCCCGACGGCAAGGCTGCCGTCTGGCGCACCCGCGACGCCGGCGAGAGCTGGCAGCGCCTCTCGAACGGTCTGCCGCAGGATGACGCGCACCTCGGCGTCCTCCGCGCGGCGCTGTCGTTCGATCGCGCCGACGAGCCCGGCCTCTACTTCGGCACGAGCACCGGCCAGCTCTTCGCGAGCACCGACGAGGGCGACACGTGGGCGCAGATCGCCGGCTACCTGCCGCCGATCTGGTCGGTCGAGATCGCGGAGGTCGACTGAGATGGCCGATCTCTCGCTGCCGAGGACGCTGACGCCGCTGTTCCACGACCTCCCCCGCCACGTCGAGATCGACGCGGCGACGGTCGACGAGGCGATCGACCAGCTTGAACGCCGCTGGCCCGGCCTCCGTGACCGTCTCTGCGAGCCGGGCCCGTGCCTGCGCCAGCACATCCACGTCTACGTCGACCGGGAGCGCGCCGAGCTGACGACGCCGCTCGAGCCGCGCTCACGCGTCCACGTGATCGCGGCAATCAGCGGCGGTTAGCGGCCGAGCGACCGCCGGGCTCGGTGCTGCGGGCGCCTTCAGCGCGTTGCTTCGGCGCGAACGCAGCGAGAACGGCGTCGGCGAGGTCCGCGCTCAGCTTGCGGTCGAGGGGACCGCCGCTGAGCAGCAGCCGGTAGAAGACCGGACCGAGCAGCAGCTCGTGCGCAAGCCGGAAATCCGTGTCCGGACGAAGGTCGCCGCGCTCGATTCCCCGCTCGATCACGGGCCTCAGCGTCGCCCGCCGCGGCTCGACGACCTGCTCGCGGTAGACGTGCGACAGCTCGAAATCGGTCGCGATCTGCGAGACCAGGCCCTGCATCGCCGGCCCGTAGGGACGCTCGGCGAACGCCTTGACGACCGAGTCGACAAAGGTGATCAGCTCCTTGCGGGTATCGCCGACGTCGACCGGTTCGGCGAACTGCGGGAGAACGTCGATGATCACCGCGTCGAGCGCGAGCTGCCACTTGTCGCGCCAGCGCCGGTAGATCGTCGTCTTCGCCGCCCCCGACCGCGCCGCAACCGCTTCGATCGTGAGCGAGCCGACATCGCCTTCGACGAGGAGCTCACGTGTGGCATGGAGGATCGCCTGCCGCGAGCGCTCGGCGCGGCTCGCCGTCTTCCTGGTCGACTCCTCCACCCGCGTAGTCTAGTAACGAAACGTAGCGTTGCCCGCCGGTTCGAGGGCTCGCCAGACCGTAGAAAAGCCCCGCGTTTGCGGGGCTTTTCCGTAGCAGGCCTGTAAGCCGGATTCTGTCGGGGGGTGACCATCCCTCTCGGCAGCTACCCGGGCCCTGGGCGGGCAGCCTCGTGACGGGCCCTGTTCGCCTTGCACCGGACGGGGTTTGGCGAGCCGCCGCGTCGCCGCGACGCTGGTGGGCTCTTACCCCACCCTTTCACCCTTACCGCCCGTACCTCCGGAGATGTGCGGGTGGCGGTCTCCTTTCTGTGCCACTTTCCGTCGGCTTTCGCCGCCTCGCTTGCGCGAGCGTCCTGCCCTTCGGTGTCCGGACTTTCCTCGACGTCGCCTGACGCCGCGGTCACCCGGCCTGCACCCCGAATCGTAGCCGTGCGCCCTAGGTGATCTGCACGACCGCGGTCGACTCGGCGCGCGAGACGCCGGCGACCGCTGCGATGGCGAGGCTCGCCCGGCCGCGCGGCGCCGTCGGCTTGATCCGCACGCCGAGCGTGAACGGGAAGCCGCCGAAGCTGCCGTCGTCGATCCGCTGCGAGCTGCAGACGCGACGCCCGATGCGCGGCGGCGGCGTGATGCAGACGCCGAACTTGCCGGACAGGCCGGCGCCGGCATGGATCACGACCTTGACCAGCACCGTGCGCCCCCGCGGCACCCTGCGGGGAGCGAGCGTCGTGATGCCGACGCGCGGAGTCGGGCCGACCGTCTCCGTGTCGACTGTGCGCAGCGCCGCGGTCCCGCCGTCGTTCGTCGCGAGCACTCGGCAGTAGAGAGACCTCCCGACGTCACCGGTGACGATCGTGTACGCCGGCCGCGGTCCCTGCTGTAGGACGGTGTCGTCCGCGGAGTCGACGAATTGATATGTCAGCGCAGGCGAGCCGCTCCACCCGCTCGACGCGCACGTGACGGTCGTGCCGACCGCGAGCCTCGCGCTCCACGAGATGTTGATCGTCGTAGCGCCGCTTGGCCTCGGCGCGATCGGCGGTGCGTCGTTGCCCTGGATGAAGTCGAGGATCTCGGGCGCGGGGACGTACGTGAAGACGCCCGCGCCACCGGTAGCGCATCCAGGCGGTCCTGCGCTGGCGATGCCGACGAGCGTGGGCGTGCCCGACGTCGTCACGAGTCCGCTGCCGCTGTCGCCCGTGCACACCGAGTTGGACGGCGAGCTCGCGCAGATCGCGACCGCGTCGTCGTCGGGGATGACGCTGTTCGAATAGCCGCCGCAGTTGTCCGGATCGCCTGTCGTCGCCGTCCACCAGTTGAGCGAGCCGTTCGGAGGCGACGTCGGCACCTCGCGGCCGAACCCGGCCAGAGCCACCGACGCATGCGGGGGCAGCACCTCCCCGGCGTTCGGGAGGGCGACGGCCTGCACCGCAGAGCCGGAGACGTCGAGCGGATCGCTGAGCGCTAGGACGGCGACGTCGTCGGCGGACGCGCCGGTCGACCACTGGTACCCGGGATGGACGCGCAGCGAGGCGACGCCCCGGTCTTGCTCGGCGTCGGCGCCGCCCGGGTTCGAGTAGCTCGAGATGCCCGCTCTCACCGTGAGCGACGTGATCGACGCTTCCTGCCCGCTCAGGTCGTAGACGCAGTGCGCCGCCGTCACGACGTGGAGCGGGTCGACGATCGTGCCGCTGCACTGGAGCGAGCCCGTCGACGTCGTCTGGCGCACGAACACCGCCCACGGCGCCGCCTGGATCTCGATCGTCGTGCCCCCGATCACACGAACGGCGGGACGTGCGAGCGGCGCCGAGACGAGCGCCGTCGCCAGCGCGAGCAGGATGACGTTGCGACCCCCGGTCATCGGCCGCGGCCAGCGTAGCCGCGGCTCTAGCTGTAGGACCCGAGCAGGTTGGTTCTGCTGATCGGGGGTTGGTGGCCGAGTGCTGAGTGTCGGCGTTGATGGTTGTAGTGCCAGAGCCAGCCGTCAAGGGCGGCGGTGCGTTCTTGGCTTG
>Ga0070731_10005336_pt1 | contig 10653 bp, 6 predicted proteins | sample Coa_R1_2_FD_66448 | JGI IMG/M metagenome (GOLD analysis project Ga0070731, IMG submission 66448) | Surface soil microbial communities from Centralia Pennsylvania, which are recovering from an underground coalmine fire - Coalmine... | ecosystem: Environmental > Terrestrial > Soil > Unclassified ... | reverse complement strand
GCACCGACGCGGGAGATAGCTGCACGTCGGCCGAAGCAATTTCAACCGGACCTCCCAGGCCGTGATGCGCGATCTCCACATTGCGTAATTTGGCTGCGCCCGTTATCTGAGGCCCGAGGAAGCCACCATTTGCTGAGGCGGTCTGCCCGGTCCACGATCCGCTCACTTGCAGATCCACTTGTGCCGGTCCCTCTATCGCGAGGCTTGAAGCGGGAAGGCCAGCCAGACGCGCCAGGCGCAAGGTCCGCGCGATCTCGGCTTCGCCGGAAAGTTCAAAATCATAGGCGCTGCGATTTAACCAACCCCGCAGCGTCGCATTCGTCGCGCGCACCGGTCCCAGCACAACGGGACCGATTTCTACGTGCGGCCCGTTGGGAAACTCCATTCCCGTGCCCTTCAATGCTTGACGCTTCTTCGTCTCACTGCCGGCGGTAAGCACGATGGGCACCGTCTGGGGGCCAAACTCAACTTTGTTTGTTACCGAGTTCAGCTGCAGGTCCGCAATCTCGCCCTTCCCCTCGAACCGCGGCTGCGTCTCCGAATCGGCATCGTCCTGCATCGAAAGATTGCCGCGCAGCGTTCCGTTCGCCGTCAAATCCTGCGGCAGATTTTTTTTCACGCGCTCGGCCAACATCAACGCAGCGCTTACCGGAACATTCTCTGCGCGGAATGACACAGCGTACCGAGGGCTTCCGGGAAAACCCATGTCACCGGTAAAGGTGAGCATCCCGTTGCCGACCGGCGCGTTGCACATGACTCCGTTAAATTCGTGGCTGACCGTGCTGTACTCACCATCGCAATGTGCAGCCAGCCGCAGGGCCTGTCCGCTCGTGATGTCGTAGCGGCGGAAGTCTTCGACCGAAGCATCTTGGCTGATCTTAAGTTTCGCCGGAGTTCCCGTGAGCGTCAGATCCACTATGATCCCGCCGCGCCAGCCCTTGTCCGCGCCCGTAAGGAATTTTGTAACCTGGCCCAGTTGTGCGTGGCTCCATTCGATATTGAATTTCAGGGGGGTTTCACGGAGGACGTCGGCGCGCTGCCACGTTCCGTTGACCTGCAGCAGGCCCGTATCGTTGAGGTTGAAATCGCTGCGGAACGGCTGCGCCTTAATGCGCATTCCCCAGGTATTTTCTGAGTCCTGCCAGAACGCAAAATCGGCGTTCGTTAAAGCGTAGGGTTTCTTCTCCGAGCCTGTCTTGAAGTTGATGCGGCCCGATGTTCCTTCGATATAAGGAAACGCAGGTCGCGGCTCCGATTTCGCTTTGCTGGTCGGCGCCAGCGGAGTATGAGCCGTCCGCTCCACGAGCGCTTCCACGTTCCAGCGCCCGTCGGGCCGATGCACCAGATTGAGGCTTGGCTCGGTGAGATTAAGGCGGGAGATTTCGAGGCGCCCGCGCACCAGCGACATCAGCCGAAGATCCGCCGTAACTTCACTCGCCCGAACCATCGGTTCAGCGCCAAAGGTAGGATCGTCATATACCACCAGATTGTCGAGATCGAATCCCGGTTGCGGCAGCAGGCGGATATGCACCGCGCCAATATCGACGGGACGTCCCACGCCTGCGCTGATGGAAGTGATAATTCGCGATTTCAGGCGAGAGGCGCCGGGGCGCAGCGAAAACAGAACGAGCAGGATCGCTCCCGTTGCCGCCGCGACGCGCCATTTGGAGGAGAACAATTTCACTACGCCCTCATGCGGGGCTGGAGGGCCTTCATCGCACAGGCCGGAGCGTTCGCGTCCAGCGCGTTTGGTCGAAGAAGTGCACCACTACTTTTCCCAGAAATAGCAGGCGATCACTCCACGCCGTCTTCAGATACTGGTCGTCCGGAGTTCTGAATGACCAGTAGATGAACATTGGCCGCCCGATGACATTTTCCTTGGGAATGAAGCCCCAATAACGGCTGTCGAGGCTCACGCCGCGATGATCGCCCATGCCGAAATAATGCCCCGCTGGCACGACCAGATCGTCGCCCTGAATGAACGAGGGCAGATCCACCGCCCAACTCGACCACACATTCGGATCATCCGTTGGAGGCACAGCCGGAAAATTATTGCGGTAAGGATCGAGCGTGTCGCGATCGTGATCCACATACGGCTCATCCAGAGCCTGCCCGTTGCGGTAAACCACCCCATTTCGCAGGTGAATTCGGTCCCCCGGCAAGCCGATGATTCGTTTTACTACATAGAGGCCTGGGGTTTCAGGCGAGAGGAACACGACGATATCGCGAAAATGCACGTCGCGGTAGGGAAGCAGGGGCCCGATCCAGTTGCTTTTCGGCGCGAACTGGATCCGGTTCACGAAAACATGGTCGCCGATCAGGAGCGTCTCTTCCATCGAACTCGATGGAATCTCAAAGGCCTGCACCACAAAAGTGATGATGAACAGCCCCGTCACCAGCACGGCAGCCAGTGACGCCAGAAACTCGACGGTAGTTTCTTTCGGCTTTTCTTCTTCTACGTTCTTATCTACGTTGGCGTCTCGTCTCGCCATCGTCGTGTTCGCGCCCATTCAATTTCTCTCGTTCCTGCCGGCGGCGGTGCCACTGATCACAAACCCTTCTCGGGCGCCGCACTTGATTTCACCCTAGCCGGAGTTCGCCGTGAAAGAGCGGCCGCTCAGGGCCGCGTTTGGCACGCAGCGCCGAGGGCTTTAGCCCTGTCGTATCAGTGTACCAGCCGAAGCGTCCGGTTCCAGCGCGTGATCTGAAAGAAGTGGGTCACGGAGTACAGCAAATGGTGTAGCCGCTCCGAGAATGTGCTGTTCGAGCCCCGGTCCCAATCGAGCACCGACCAGTAAATGACCAACGGCCGCCCGATAATATTTTCCCGCGGCACAAATCCCCAATAGCGGCTGTCTTCGCTGTCGTCCCGGTTATCTCCCATCACAAAATAATTACCCTGGGGAACGATCAGTTCGCCATCTTCCACGAGCTTCCGCATTTGCAGCCACCACTTTCCTTCCAGGCGCGGAGCCGGGATGTCGAGCCTGGGGAAGTTATCGCGAAACACGTCATTCGGAGGATCGATAAACTTCACGTACGGTTCCTCCAGCGGTTGGCCGTCGATGAACACCTTTTTGTTCACCAGCCGCAGACGGTCTCCGGGAACGCCGATGACCCGTTTGACGAAGTGCTGCTGGGGATCGACCGGATAATGAAAGACGACGACATCGCCGCGCGCGATCTTCCGGTACGGCATCAAGTGATCACCCAGGCCGTGACCGCCGTAGCAAAGCTTGTCGACGAGCAGGTAATCGCCCACCAGCAGCGTGCTTTCCATCGACTCGGAGGGAATCTGAAACGCCTGCACGATAAAAGTGATCACGAAAATTGCGATCACCACGGTCCCCATCAACGATTGCAAAGAAGTAATAAGGTCGCTGCTGAAGTCGGAAACAATACGAAGCTGCGGCGTCACGTTCGGCTGGCTGGCAGGTTCGATGGGCGGAGAAATCGGGCTCGCCTCCGTCGGTTCCGGAGGCGGCAAGATCGCTGCGGGATCCGGCGATACTAAGGGCTCGTTGGGAGAATTCATCGACTCTACTAATCCACCTGCACGGGACGTGCGCTTTTTCCTTCGGCCTTTGGCCGCGTCGCGAGAAACGTCAATACCTGCCTTGCCGCATCCTGCTCGGCCGTCTTCTTCGTGGATCCCTGCGCCCGGCCCACGAAATCCGATTCCTTATCTTTACTGCGCAACCGGGCCTCGACCGTGAACGTCTTGTTGTGCTCCGGACCCGCTTCCTCCACCAGCACGTACGCGGGTTGCGGAAGACCCAGACGCTGCACCGCTTCCTGCAGCGCCGACTTAAAATCGGTGATGGGCAGCGTTCCTCCGCCTTGCTCCATCCGCTCCAGTTCCGAATCAATCACATTCCGGACCACAAACTGCCGGGCAGCTTCCAGGCCGCCGTCCAGGTAAATCGCCGCCAGGATCGCTTCCAGCGCATCGACCAGCAGGGCAGTCTTTGACCGGCCGCCACTCTTCTCTTCGCCGCGGCCCAGCCGCAGATAGTGCCCCAGTTCCAACTGCTGCGCTACCCGTATGAGATGCCGTTCGCTGACCAGGTGTGCTCTCAGTTTCGAGAGTTCGCCTTCCCGAAACTGCGGAAACCGTTGAAACAGCTCCTCGCTCGTGATCAGCGCCAGCACCGCATCGCCCAGGAATTCCAGCTGTTCATTGTCGCTGACCTTGTACTTGCTGTCTCCCGCCTGCTGCGCCTCTTGCTCCCGAGCCTGCGAACTGTGGGTGACTGCTTGTTCAATGACGGAGCGGCGACGGAAATGGTAGCCCAGTCCCTCTTCCAGCGCCGTAATTTCGCGTTCCTTCATATAGGGAAAAACATCCGGAGACGCGCTTCCGCGGAAAGCGCATCTAGGGACAGCCACCTGCCCGGCAATCCCCAGTCGAAGGCCACCCAGGGAGATCTCTTATTTCTTCTGCGGGGGCGGTGCCTGTCCTGGCGCTGATCCACTGCTCAGCTTCGTCAAGCGATCCTGTTCCGAGCGGGCCGCCTTTCCGGCCGCCGAATCGGGATGATCCTTCGTCAAATCCACCGCCTGATTCGCGTACTTCAACGCATCTGGAATCTTGTTCTGCATGTCGAGGGCGATCGCCAGCCGCAGCACCGCAACCGAATCCACCTGTTCCGGGAAGGCGTCAATCGATTTGCGCAGGTTCGTCTCCGCCTCGGGCCAATTCTTCTCGTTCGAAGCCAGCGCCCCCAGGATTGCGTATGCTTCCGACTTCAAAAAGCCCTTGTACATCGCCAGCTTCTCGGGCGGATATCCCGTCGAGGGCAAGTCGGTATCTACCGTGACCAGCGCCCGCTCTGCGTCTTTCTTCGCCTCGGCCAGCTTCTGATCTTTGTCCAGATCGCTGTCGTGCGTCCTTTCCGCCAGCACTTGCGACACTCCGATCAGCGCATCCGGATCGTCCGGGTCTAGGGTCAGCGACTTCTGCGCCATCTCCAGCATCTTGTCAGCATTGTTGGCCTGCTGATATTTCTGCATGGCCGCTTTGTATAGAACGACCCGCAGTTCGCTGTCGGGATACTTCGCGGCAAAGTCATCCGCGGCTTTCTCAGCGGCTGCCGGATCCGGCAACGCGATTGCTGCCTGGTAGGCCGTAAACTCCGGTTGCGTCTTCGCCTGGGGAGCGCGTTTGCCCTGCGGAGCGGACGCTGCCTGTCCCGCCGGAGCAGCCTGGCCCGCCGGAGCACTCTGTGTCGCCGGCTTGTCCTGTCCCCAATTCGTTGCGCACATTGCCAGCACTGCGATGCCAATCGCTGCCCGTTTCATGCGTTCTCCTCGACCATCCGTGTCTTTAATGAATTGTTTCCCGAACAGTGCATTCTAACGTAGAACGAAGCATCGATCAGTGCCGGCGATTATTTCGCAGCATCATCGCGGTTTCGACGGAGGCTCATAGGCCTGTTGCAGTCCGCGCTCGGCAGCCGCCTTGACCTCGGGCAGAGCCGACCCGGCTGTCAGCGCCGCGCGATACTCATTCATCGCCGCCTGCCGGTCTTCCTTCATATCGAGAATGCGTCCCAGGTACAAGTGCGACCACGCCACCACCTTCGGATCTTTCGTTGCCTGAATTGCCTTCTGGAAATTCTCCGCTGCCCCATCTCGATTCTTGTTCGCCACCGCAACCTGCGCCAGGATGAACAGCGCCCGGCCCTCATCTCCAATTTTTTTGTCGAGCGCTTCCTGCGCCAAATCCTGCGCTCCCTTGGGATCTCCCGCGGCCAGCCGTTTCTCTGCCGTGACCAGGATGCGGCGGTCTTCCAGGCGCGACAATTGCACCAATTCGGGCGCGGTTACGTCCGCGAATTGCACTTCGCCCGCCGCCTTCTGCTCCTGCTTCAGATCGATGTTATACAGAAGGTCCGCATACGCCGCCCGCAATCCCGCCGGATCTTTCTCGAATGCCACCATGGCGTTGTAGAAATATCGTGTGAGGATGTACCCCTGCTTCACCGCATCATCCACGGCCTGCAATCGCATCGCATCGGCCGTTTTTTTATTGCCCATGGTCCGGATTTCGATGGCCCGCACCAGGCATTCGGTCACCAGCAGAGAAATATCCTTGCGGAAACTTTCCTCCAGGGGCGCGCGGTTCACCGATTGCAGCAGCGGTTCCAGCCGCTTCATCGCCGTGAAATGCTTTTCCGCCATCGGATCGAGCAGGTAATGCAGATAGGTGTGCCGGATCTGTTCCATCTTGAGCGGTTGACTGGCACCCGGGTCTGGCGAGGGAAATACCACAACGTAGTAATCGCTGCCGTAATTGCGGGCGTTGGCTTCGTTGGGATCCGCCATGTAGTCAAGATAGATGGTGAACGTACGTCCCAGGTATCCGCCCGACTGCAATTTCAAATAGATATCGGTGTCGAACACCATCTTGGCCAGCGGTTCGTGATAACGCGCCACCAGCGCGGCATAATTCGCCCGGTGCCGCTCCCAGATCGCATGCAGCCCCGCCTTGTCGTAGAACCTCTCGAGCAGCGCTCCAAACGACGCGATGGGCGCAGCATCTGGAGGCATGTCGTCTTCTTTTACTCTCGGCAAAAACTGTGGAGGTCCCTGCAGATACAGAGCCAGCGAAACGTACTGTGACAGATCGTGTTGGATGTCCCGCTCGCGGTGCGCGACGTAAAACTCGCACATCGTCGTCAGGGCTGCCTGCGCCTCTCCTGAGCCCTGCAGATTCCTGTCGACCTCGTTCCGGATTTGCGTGCGGATCGGATCGGAACCCGGCAGATTCGCGTCGTAGCCGCACGAATTCATTGCTGTCAGCACCGCAAACAGCGTCTCGCTCGTATCCAGCGTGATGGGAGAAGAGGTCTGCCCGGCGCACAGCGATGCCAGCAGGCCCAGACAGGCCGCGACAATAGAAGTTCGAAGCCCCAAACCCAGGAAACGACTCAGGAATCCCTCCCGCACACAGCCGCCGGTGGCTGTTCAAAATAGGCGGAGAATACCTCTAAAGTTTAAGGTCTCGCTCGCGGGGGGTCAAACAGGGGTGGGGGATAGATATAGAGCGCGTGAAAATTCCTACACTCCCGCCCCGGCCACCCACCACGGACCTCAACCGCTTTTGACTTGGCCTGGGGCCCGCCCGCCCGCGCGCGCGTGGGGCCTTGTGCGTGCGCGCGTAGGGTTAGAAATCCCAAGCGACAAACGCTCGGATGTGAACTGAATCGAAAGAAGTTGAAATTTGAGTGTTAACGCCTGTTAACAGCGCGAGCAGTCTTGCGAATTCCAAATTCAGCAATTTGTTTTCTCAGTTCTTCATCGGCAATTGTTTTTCCGTCGCTATATTCCGAGCAGTGGAAGTCCACTAGACTCGGATCGTCTCCCTGTTCCCATTTCCGAGACGTTTCTTTCCCAACGTACCGATGTTGATTCGCGACAATATGGCTCCGTCTTAACAAGCCGCGCGTCAGCTTGTTACATGGTTCCCCGTCCGCCCCGAGAAATTTGGCTTCCGGATGTTCTCGATACGAACCAAGTATGTTTCCGTAGCACTTGACTTCGATCTTCTTCGCCCGTCCCCTCGGGTCGAGCAGACAAATGGAATATCGTTTTCCGCTATGCGTCTCTATTGCTTTCGTCTTTAACCATTCTTCGCGATGTTTCGAAAATGGCATGATGAGCCCGAAATTGGACGGGTCTTTCCCAGCGGGATACAGGTTTGGAAACAGAAGCGGGACGTGCACGAAGTTGAATGGTTTAGTAAAGCCCTTCAGCAATCCCAAGACGGCAGGAGTGCTAACGGTCATGCGCATCATTGCCGGAACCCTGAACCATGCCAACCAAAGACACGCGGTCGCCTGCGGAGGCCGCACGTAATTGGAGGCGAGCGCCATCGCATCGGGAAGGAAGTTGACCGGCGCTGGGAGGAGGGCGACGATCTAGATGCAATGCATCAGACGCCCATCGAGTACACGCGCAGGGCGAGCCGCGCACCACGGGAATCGCTGATGCAGCCGAGCCTTTCCCTCAGCCAGTTGGTCAAGAAGGTCGGTATCCGAAAACTAATTCGCCAGGGGTTGGGCAGACGCATCATTGAGAAAATCAGTCGCCGCGAACTCGTGAAGGCGTCCACCTATCGGACTACGAACGACGCATCGAAGAATATTCTCGGAGACGACAGAGAACGAAGCGCTCTGTGTAATTAGCGACTCCGCACCCTTCTATTCAACCTCATGAGTGGTACACGAGTCTGGAGGTTCAAGAGAAGAGCTAGCCGTTCTATTGGTCCAAGCCCGCGAGGTGAAGCGCAGCCAAGGTTTGGGGGTGATCTGGGCCTAAGGCGTGCTTGAAATGTTCCGCAGCGGCAAGGGCGCTGGCTCGCGCTTGATCGTGCTTACCTTCTGCTTCCAGGGCTCTCCCCAACGCTAGAGAACACTGACCGACACTTGCGTTGAAGGTTCCAGGATTCGCCAGGTTCTTCGCCAATTCCAGAGCCTTGGCAGCATCTGAAACGGCAGGCTCCGAAAGTCCGCTCGAAGTCTCAATCTCCGAGCGCTCAAGGTATAAGGACCAGAGCTTGAATGCACCTTGACCGCCGTTCTTGATAGCGGCCTCGTCCAGAGAAATAGCCTCGGTTGCGAGATTCAACGCAAGCGGTAGGTCACCTCTCCCCTGTGCAATAAGCGACCGCTCAAAAGCAATAGATGCGAATGCATAGTGACCAAGAGGCAATGACTTCCGGAGAAGAGGTTCCAATTCGTTCAGCATGGAAGTTGCATGGTCAAAGTTTCGTTGAACACGGTAGATCTTCGCTCGTTCAATCAGGGAGAAATTGAAAGTGAGCTGATCCTTGACGAGCTTGGCCTTGACGGATGCCTGTTCTGCGTAGGCGGCGGCTTCCTCAAGTCGATTTAGCTGGATCAGGAAATCTGCGTAATTGATCAGCAAGCTCGCGCTCGCTTCCTCCACACGACCATTGCCTCTACTTAAAGCAATGCCCCTACTGTAGATTTTTCCCGCTTCCGACATCCGATTCGCCAGCATGAGCGCGAGGCCCCAATCGTTGTACAACGTGACGGCCGTTCTCGTCTCATCCAGGCCGAGTTTGCGCAATTCGGCGGATGCTTCCTCATATACGGGAATGGCTTCGCGCGGTTGCCCGGCCAGGGAGTATGCTCCTGCCAGACTCAGCGACACTTCGAGTCTCAGGTTAGCGGGCTGGTATGGTGCTTGTTGCAATGCCGTTTCGGCCCTTTGTGCTTGAAGGATGCTCCGCTCCGCAGATCCGTCGGCCTGTGCGATGTCGCTGCCATGTAACAAGCAGAGGACTCGATCCAGCGCCAATTCTTGACTGCTGTCGAGTTCATTCAGTCCTTCGCTGATCAAAGACTCAGCACGGACATGCTGCCCTGTGCGGTCCACTGCGATAGCCAAACCGCAAGAAGCCTGTGCGCGTGCCGAGCGATCCTGCAGACTGCGTGACAGCGTATAGGCCTGCTGTAATACTTCAAGAGCTTTGTCATCCTGATCCCGCCCGAGATAGTGGTTCCCAACTGCAACAAGAAGTTTCACGTGATTGGGCGCGTTGTCTTTGTAGTCTTCCTGCTGCACAAACCTCTGTTCATCTCCGACAAGTTCATTAATGCTGACTGGCTGGTCCGAAGGGACAACATCGGTCAACAAAAAGTAGTTGAGGTTGTTAACCTGTTCGGCTCGCGACAGCTCTCGAAATGCAAAATCGCGCTGGCGGCGCGTACTGCGCGCCTGAACGATGATGGTCGCCACCCCGGTCACAATAGCAACCACCGCAAGCGAAGTTAGCGCTACTGCCACGCGATTGCGGCGCAGGAACTTTTTCGCCCGGTATGAGAGCGAGTCGGGGCGCGCCAAAACGGGCTCGTGTTCAAGATAGCGGCGTACATCATCAGCGAAGCTGATCACGGACGTATACCGATCGCCCGGATTTTTCTTCAGCGCCTTCGCGACAATCGTTTCCAAATCCCCCTGCAAGGCGCGTTTGAGTTTGTCAGGCGCCGCGCTCCGTTCGATAGCGACGATACCTGCATCCTCAGCCGACAATGTCGCCACCAACCTTGACATAGGGACCGGTTCCTCTTCCACGATGGCCTTAACCAAATCGGCGGGAGAACGGGTTCGCGAGCCCGCCGGATGCTGGCCGCTCAGTAGCTTGCAAAGCAGCACGCCGAGCGCGTACACATCGGTCGCGGTTGTGACCGGTCCGTTGTTCAGCTGTTCCGGGGCGGCATACTGAGGCGTCAGGGCCTGAGCCCCTTCGCGGGTGAGGGGTGCATCCACACTTTGTTCTTCGAGCAGTTTCGCAATCCCAAAATCAAGAAGCTTTATCTGCCCATCGTGGGTCACAAGCACATTCGAAGGTTTGATGTCGCGATGAACAATCAGATTGGCATGCGCGTGCGCGACTGCGGCGATGACATCGAGAAATAACCGGCAGCGCTCCTCGATGCTCAGCCGGTGTTCATCGCAGTACGCATCGATGTGCACGCCCTCTACGTGCTCGAGCACAAGGTAAGGTTCGCCTGATTCGGACACTCCAGCGTCCAGCAGTTGGGCAATATGAGGGTGAGCGAGACGCCCAAGAATGCTGCCTTCGCGGCGGAACCGTTCTTCGCCGCGGCCATAGAAAGCAAT
>Ga0070731_10005335_pt1 | contig 10654 bp, 9 predicted proteins | sample Coa_R1_2_FD_66448 | JGI IMG/M metagenome (GOLD analysis project Ga0070731, IMG submission 66448) | Surface soil microbial communities from Centralia Pennsylvania, which are recovering from an underground coalmine fire - Coalmine... | ecosystem: Environmental > Terrestrial > Soil > Unclassified ... | reverse complement strand
GGCCGCGCGTTTTTCAGGACCTCTTGCGGGTCCTTGGCCTTCGAGATCCTCCAGCACGCTTCGATCGCCGCCGCCGCTTTCTGCTTTCCGATGACGGGGTCGGCGAGCGAGTGGAATTTCTCCTCGAGCTGCGCATCGGAGAGCGGGCGCTCGAGCGATCCGATCGCATGATCCACGCGGACGTGGACCGAGCGGCCGCCGCGCAGCGTCACCGTGACATCCGCGGCGTCTTCCGCGATCGACGCGTCGACGGTCGCCGAAACCTTGCGGCGCAGGGCCACCATGTCGTCGCGGCGAACGATCGCGTCGTCGTATTCGCCCTCGCCCGCCTGGCCGAAGACGAGTCCCGCGGCGAAGCCGTGATAGACGCTGAACTTGCCCTGCAATCCGTCCTGGGGCTCCTTCTTGCCGGTGAGCTCGAGCACCAGGGGATGGACGCGAAGGTCCACGCGCTCGACCTCTTCGGCCTTCACGCCCTGGGCGCGCAGCTGGATCGCGGCATCGATCGTGGGATGGATCACGATCCCGCAAGCGAAGGGCTTGTAGGTGTTGAACGAAATCTCGAAGCGCTGCCCGAGCTCGCCGGTGATCTCGCTCCAGTCGGTCTTCGTGGAGACGACCTGCGCATAGCCTCGCGGAGCCTCGATCGCCCTCACACTCGCCGTGAACCCGTTCGCCGCGAGCAGCGCCGAGGTGAGGCCCGCGCGCGCGGCGCCGCCGGGATGGAAGGGCTTCGTCATCGTCCCGAATTGCTCGCGCATGCCGATGGGCTGCGAGGCCGCGATACCGAGGGCCATCATCGTCCCACGCTCGTCGAGCTTCATGAGGCGCGCGCAGCCCGCGGCCGCGCCCAGCGTTCCCGTCGATCCGGTGATGTGCCAGCCGCGGTCGTAGTGCTCGGGGTACATGCAGTTGCCGATGCGGCACGCCACGTCGATGCCGAGCACGAGGGCGTCGACGAGCTCGCGGCCGCTCGAGCCGCGCACTTCGGCGAGCGCCAGCAGCGCCGAGGCGACGGGGCCGGCCGGATGGATCACGGTCTTGAGATGCGTGTCGTCGAAGTCGAATGTATGCGAGGTGATGCCGTTCACGAGCGCGGCGCCCGCCATGTCGAGCTTCTCGGATCGGCCCAGCACGCTCGCCTGCGGGGCGGGCTCGAGCATCTTCATGGCGGCGATCGCGGCCTGCGCCGATTCGTGCCTCGCGGCCCCGACGGCGCATCCCACCCAGTTCAGGAATGTCCGGTGGGCTTCGCGCTCGACGGCGTGGCTCCACCCGCGCGACGGGTGCGTTGCGACGAACTTCGCGAGGATCTGGGTGACGGGCGGAGCGGCGGCGTCCGCCGTGACGTTCGTGTTCCGGGCCATGGCCCGATTATACGAGGGCCATGGCTTCGGAAACGTCGGTGAAAACGGTTGCTACTTCTTCGGCGCGGCCGGGGCCGCGGCGGGCGCGGGGCCCTTGTCGACCCTGATGGCGACGGCTTCCTGGTAAACCGCCGTCACGAAATCGCCAACCTTCACCTTCTTGAGCACTTCCGGATCCTTCACCTGGATGGTCTCCGTATGCTCCGGGCCGCGCAACGTCACGTGGTCCTTGTCGATCTTCTCGACGGATGCGACGACTTTCACCTCTCGCATCGCGACCATGCCCGGCTTCTCGCCCGGCTTCGAGCGCTGGCCGCTTTCGGTGACCGTGCGCTCGCGCACCTTGCTGTCGGTCTTCTCGAGCTTGATGCCGAGCGCCTCGCCATAGGCGATCGTGACGAGGTCGCCCTTCGCGACCTGGGCGAGGTTCTTCACCTCGGGGCCCGCGACGAAGCTCACCTTCGAGCCGGTCTTCGTGTCCTTCAGCGTGACCTCGCGCGTGGTCTGGTTGATGTCTTCCACCGATGCCGTCACGGTCGCGACGGCCGCGACGCCAACTTGCGCCAGCGCCGCGAACGCCGCTGCCGCGAAGAATCCCGCGATCACTCTCCATGTGTTGCGCATCTTGCCTTCTCCCCTTGTCGTGGCTACGGAACCGGGAATGATATCCCGTCGCGAGTCTCGCGAAGGCCAATAGGCCCTTGGTCCTACGCCTCGAGGGGAGCGGTCTCGACGACGGGCTCGATGCCCGCGCGTTCCGTGATGCGCACGAGTCCCGCGACGGAGCTCACGCCCATCTTGCGCATGACCCGCGCGCGCTGGATCTTCACGGTCTTCTCGGCGGTGCCGAGCGACTCGGCGATCTGCTTGTTGAGCTTTCCGGCGATGACATATCCCATCACCTGGCGCTCGCGGGGACTCAACGCCGACACGCGACGCGCGACATCCTCGACCTGTTCCTGGTGTGCGCGCTCCGCACGCAGCGCAGCGAGGGCGCGCTCCACGGCAGCGAGGATCTGGTGGCGGTCCGCGGGCTTCACGAGGAAATCCACCGCGCCCTCCTTCATCGCCTGCACGCTCGTGGGAATGTCCGCGCGTCCGGTGAGAAAGACGATCTTCCATCTTCCGCCGCGGGCCGCCATGGCCGCCTGCAGCTCGAGCCCGTTCATGCCGGGCATGTCGTAATCCAGCAGCACGCATCCGCCCGCGCGATCCGCGCGGGCCAGGAATTCCTGCGCCGAGGAATGGTGCGCGACCTCCCAGCCGCTCGCCCGCAGCAATCGCCCGAGGCTCTTGAGTACCTGGGGTTCGTCGTCGACCACATGCACCGTTTCGGACGCCATGGGACCTCCGGGGTGGTGTAGTTCCAGCGTATCATGTTAACGAAGGCAGGTAGCCCAGAATCCCGCTCCTACCGAGGACGCATGTCCGGCTTTTCTTACCGCGCCCCGGGGCGCAGTTTTGCGCCCCTCCTCGCAGCCGCGACCACGGATGCGAACCTGCGCAAGCTGCGCATCGCGCTGCTCGTGTTCGCGGGCTATTACGCCGGCGCGCGCCTGGGCCTCGCGCTCACCTTCCACCCGTCACCGATTTCCGCGCTCTGGCCGCCCAACGCGATCGTCTTCGCGGCCATGGTGCTCGTTCCCCCGCGCCTCTGGTGGGTCGTCGCGCTCGGCGCGCTTCCCGCGCATCTCATCTCGGAGCTTCAGGACGGAATCCCCGTGTCGATGGTGCTTTGCTGGTACGTGAGCAACATCGCGGAGGGAATGATCGGCGCCGGCGCGCTTCGCCTGCTCGTGGGCGAGGCCAATCCGTTCGCGCGTACTCGCGGCGTGATGCTCTTCATGCTTGCATCGATCGTCGCGGCGGTGCTCTCGTCTTTCCTGGACACGGCGTTCGTGCGGTTGAATTCCTGGGGCTTGCAGGACTACTGGCCGATGTGGTCCGCGCGTGTGCTCTCGAACGTCACGTCGGACTTCGTGTTCGTCCCCACGATCCTGACCTGGGCACACCTTCGCCACACCCCGCATCGCGCGAAACCGCGCCCCGACGAGGCGGTGCTGCTCTACTCGGGCCTCGCCACCGTGACGCTCGCGGTCCTCAATACAGGCATCGTGGGCGCCGTGCCTGCCGCACAGGTATGCCTGCCGCTCCCATTCCTGCTCTGGGCGGCATTCCGGTTCGGCCCGACAGGCGCTACGACGTCGTTCTTCGTCGTGTCAGTTGCCACCGCATGGGGAACCGCTCACGGCATCGGCGCGCTCGCCACTCGCTCGCATGTCGAGAATGCGCACTCGGTGCAACTCTTCCTCCTGTGCATCGGGCCCACGCTGCTGGCTCTTGCCGCATCGATGGAGGAACGGTTGCGCAGCCTCGCCTCGCTTCGCCAGAGCGAACGGCGGTTCGAGGTCGTGCTCGAGGCGACCCGTGACGCCATCTACGAGCGCGAGATCGCGACGGGCGAGCTCTGGTGGAACCGCGATGGGCCGACCCGTCTCGGATATCCGAACGCCGCCGCCCTCGCGAGCTTCACGGCATTCGCGAGCCTCGTCCACGACGACGATCGGCCGCGCTGGCTCGACCAGCAGCAGCAGGCGCTGCGCAAGGACGAGCCGCACTGGGAGACCGAATACCGCCTCAGGCGCCCCGACGGCACCTACACGCACGTGCAGGAGCATGGCTCCCTGGTGCGGGACTTCGACGGCAATCCGGTGCAGATGATCGGTGCGCTCGTGGACGTGACCGAGCGCCGTGCCACCGAGGAGCTGGGCCACCGCCTCGCGCAGGCCTCGCGGCTCACGGCCATGGGCGAGCTCACCGCGTCGATCGCGCACGAGATCAACCAGCCGCTCTCGGCGATCCTCAACAATGTGGACGCCGCGGAGCTGCTCCTCGATTCGGGGCGCCTCGAGCGCGCGGAGCTGCGCGAGATCCTCTCCGACATCCGCAACGACGACCTGCGCGCGAACGAGATCATCCGGCACATCCGCTCGCTCGCGAACAAGCGCAGCCTCGAGAAGGAGTCCTTCGACCTGAATCTCACGGTCCAGGCGGCCATCCAGCTCGCGGGCGCCACGGCAGCGCGCCGCGGCGTGAAGATCCGCGCTGTGTACAGTCAGATTCCCAAAGTCCGTGCCGATCCCATCCACGTGAAGCAGGTCCTGCTGAACCTCATGTTCAACGCGATGGACGCGATGGGCGAAACCCCGCCGGATAAACGCGCGCTTGCTATCACGACATCGCTCGCCGCCCCCGACAAGGTGCGCGTCTCGCTGCGCGACTCGGGCCACGGCATTCCCGAAGCGCACATGACGAAGATCTTCGACTCGTTCTTCACGACCAAGAGCGACGGCATGGGGCTCGGACTGTCGATCGCGCGTTCGCTCATCGTCGCCAACGGCGGACGCATCTGGGCGGAAAACAACGCAGACGGCGGAGCCACGATGAGCTTCACGCTCGCAATGGACGAGCCCCCGGCATGAGCCACGACCCGCTTGCGAAGGCCCGTCGATGAAGTCCGTCGTCTCGCTCGCCTGTGCGTGGCTCCTCCTCGCCGCTCCATCCGCATTCGCCATTGACGTCCCGCCGGCAGAGATCACCGCCATCGCGAAAGACGCCTACATGTACGGATTCCCGATCGTGGAGTCCTACCGCATCCAGTTCGGGTACTTCGTCAACAAGAGGGACAAGCAATACAAGGGCGAGTGGAACCGGTTGCAAGAAGCGGGGCCGGATTCCGTGCTCGGCGCCGACCTGCGCACCGAGCCGCTCGTGATCACGGTGCCCCAGGTCGAGAAGGCCCGCTCCAGCTCGATCCAGTTCGTCGACCTGTACACATTCGAGTTCGATGCCGTGGGCTCACCGGCTTCGGGCAGCGAACCGGGAAACTATCTCCTCGCCGGACCGCAATGGAAGGGCGAGAAGCCCGCCGGTGTGAAACGCGTGATCCGCTCGGAAACGGAATTCGCGATGGCGATCGTGCGCACGCAACTCCTCAACGCGGCGGACGTGGATAACGTGAAGAAGATCCAGGCCGGGTACAAGGTGCAGCCGCTCTCGGCGTTCCTCGGAAAGCCGGCTCCGGCCGCGGCACGCGCGATCGAGTTCCCCCAGCCGCTCGCCCCCGGCCAGGCGCGCAAGGCGCCGCGCTTTTTCGACGTGCTCAATTTCGTCTTGCAGTTCTGCCCCGTTCATCCTTCCGAGAAGGCCATGAGGGCCCGTTTCGCGAAGATCGGGATCGCGGCGGGAAATCGATTCGAACCGAGAACACTCTCGCGCGAAGAGCGCGATGCCATCAAGGCCGGTATCGCCGATGCCTGGAAGGAGCTCGCCGCGTACAAGGCAAACGAAACGCATGCCGGGACGCGCGCCGCCATGACGAAGGCGGACGGCCAGCGCATGTACCTCGCGCGAATGGCGGCGGCCCAGGGACTCGAAGCCCGCTGGAAGTGACCGCATCGGGTCCGTTACCGTTCGTGACGCAGCCCTTGGTCCTATTGTCCTCAGGCCCGACGCATCCGATCATCGGGGCGCAACCTGACTCCACAACCACGACAGGGGGATCCATGAAGACCCGCAACCGCACCGCCGCCCTCCTTGCCGCTTCGGCCGCGCTTCTCGGCGGATGCGCCGGCGGCAACATGTATTCGCAGCCCTACGCGCAGTTCGTCCCCGAACGCCGCAGCGCGACGGAAGACACGCGACCTGCCCTCGTGATGCGCATCGACGGCCACATGGTGGATGCGACCCGCGACGATCCCGTGCCGCCCGGCGTGCACCAGGTCGAGGTGAGCGTGCCCGGACCGCCCGGCATGAGCGATCCGAAACGCGACGTCCTCACGGTCGATGCGAAGGCGTGCACGCGTTACTACTTCTCGGCCAAGCGCGCGACCCGCACCGACACCGACTGGCATGGCTTCGTGTCCGCGTCGGAACCCATCGGCGAATGCGCGAAGAAATTCGGGATGTGACGCGGGGCCGCCCCCGGTTCCGCTAGTAGGCCCTAGGTCGTAGGACCTTGGGCTGATTGTCGAATCCCGCACCCGGCCGGATGATCGGTCCACGGTTCCACAGGTTCGCGACGCCAGGAACAGAAAGAAAACGCGACGTGGGAGGGCGGACACCATGGGGGCGATCTCGAATTCGGTCGTCGTAGTCGAGGACGATCCGAGCATGAGCCAGGCCATGGCCCGCATGCTTCGCGTAAGCGGCATGATCCCCGTGATGTTCTCCTCGGCCGAAGAGTTGCTGGAAGGCGACGAGCTCGGCATCGCGGCCTGCCTCATCATCGACGTCCAGTTGCCGGGGCTGAACGGCTTCGCGTTGCGCGACCGCCTCGCGGCCGCGGGGAAGCTGCCGCCGGTGATATTCATCACCGCCTTCGACGACGCGGACACGCGTGCGCTGGCCGAGCGGGCCGGCATGTTCGCTTTCCTGCGAAAACCCTTCTCGGGGCAGGCGCTGATGGAGGCGGTGCGCCGTGCGGCCGAGGCCGCTGCCTAGGCCATCGACACGCGTGGCATTCCCGCGGGCGCCGGGACGCTCCTGGCACTGAGGAGTCCGGGGGTCCCCGGCGCTATAATTTGGGTTTCGCTCGAAGAATCCCGAGGAACCCCCATGGCCGCGAATCCACAGGTCGCGACGGCGCCGACCGTCAAGCTGCTGATCAACGGAAAGTTCGTCGAATCGAAGGCGAAAGCCTGGCGCGCCGTGGTCAATCCCGCGACGCAGGAAGTCCTCGCGCGGGTGCCGATGTGCGATGCCTCCGAGGTCGATGCCGCCGTGAAGGCCGCCGCGGATGCGTTCAAGACGTGGCGCAATACGCCGATCGGCGCGCGCGCCCGGATCATGCTCAAGCTCCAGGAGTTGATCCGCCGCGACATGAAGAAGCTGGCGGCGTGCCTCACCGCCGAGCAGGGCAAGACGCTGCCCGACGCCGAAGGCGATATCTTCCGCGGCCTCGAAGTGGTCGAGCACGCCTGCTCCATCGGCACGCTTTCGCTGGGCGAGTTCGCCGAGCAGGTGGCCAACGGCGTCGACACGTACTACATCCGCCAGCCGATCGGCGTGTGCGCGGGAATCACGCCGTTCAATTTCCCGGCGATGATTCCGCTGTGGATGTTCCCGATGGCGATCGTCTGCGGCAATACGTTCGTGATGAAACCGTCCGAGCAAGACCCGATGACGCCGATGCTGCTCGCGGAGCTCGCGATCGAAGCGGGCGTTCCCGCCGGAGTGCTCAACATCGTGCATGGCGGCAAGGACGCGGTCGATGCGCTTTGCTCGCATCCGGACGTGAAGGCCGTCTCGTTCGTGGGATCGACCCATGTCGGCGAGCACGTGTACAAGCTTTCGAGCGAACACGGCAAGCGCGCCCAGTGCATGATGGGCGCCAAGAACCACGCCGTCGTGATGCCCGACGCGAACAAGGAGCAATCGCTCAATGCCCTCGTGGGCGCGGGATTCGGCGCGGCGGGCCAGCGGTGCATGGCGACCTCGGTCGCGGTCCTCGTCGGCGACGCGAACAAATGGATCCCCGACATCGTCGAGAAGGCGAAGACGCTCAAGGTGAACGCGGGCACGGAGAAAGGCGCGGACCTCGGCCCCGTGATCTCGAAGCAGGCCCTCGAGCGCATCGAAGGCCTGATCGAAGCCGGCGTGAAGGAAGGAGCGAAGCTCGAGCTCGACGGCCGCAAGCCGAAGATCGCCGGCTACGAGAAGGGCAACTTCGTCGCGCCGACTGTCTTCTCCGGCGTGAAGGCCACCCACAAGATCTACACCACGGAGATCTTCGGGCCCGTGCTCGTGATCGTGAGCGTCGACACGCTCGACGAGGCGATCGCCGTCGTGAACGCGAATCCGTTCGGCAACGGCACCGGCATCTTCACGCAATCGGGCGCGGCTGCCCGCAAATTCCAGAACGAGATCGACGTGGGCCAGGTGGGCATCAACGTGCCGATCCCTGTGCCGGTCCCCTACTTCTCGTTCACGGGCTCGCGCGGCTCGAAGCTCGGCGACCTCGGCCCGTACGGCAAGCAGGTGATCCAGTTCTACACGCAGGTGAAGACCGTGACGTCGCGCTGGTTCGACGATGACGTCGTGCACCCGGGCATCCATACAACCATAAGCCTGAAGTAGCAGTCTCCCCTCATGAAAATCGCCTTCATCGGTCTCGGCAACATGGGCAATCCCATGTGCCGCAATCTCCTCAAGCACGGGCACGCGCTCAAGATCTACGACGTCGTGCCCGACCTGGTGAAGAAGCTCGAGAAGGAAGGCTGCGAGATCGCGACCTCCGCGAGCGAGTGCGCCAGGGGCGTGGACGTCGTCATCACGATGCTTCCCTCGTCGCCCCACGTGCGCTCGGTCTACCTCGGCGAATACGGCGTGCTGAAGGGCGCCAAGCCGGGCACGCCGCTCATCGACTCGTCGACGATCGATCCGCTCACCTCGCGCGAGGTGGCGATGGACGCGAAGGCCAAGGGCTGCCCGATGATCGACGCGCCGGTCTCCGGCGGCGTGGGCGGCGCCGAGGCCGGGACGCTCACCTTCATGGTCGGGGGCGAGACCCACGACTACGAGGCCGCGAAGCCGATCCTGCAGGCCATGGGCAAGAACATCGTGCACTGCGGCGGCGTCGGCAACGGCCAGGTCGCCAAGATCTGCAACAACATGATGCTCGCGATCGAGATGATCGCCACGAGCGAAGGGATGACGCTCGCCGCGAAGCTGGGCATGGACCCGAAGACCTTCGCCGCCATCGTGAACACTTCGAGCGGCCGCTGCTGGAGCTCCGACACCTACAACCCGTATCCCGGCGTGCTCGACAACGTTCCGGCGTCGCGCGGCTATACCGGCGGCTTCGGCGCGGACCTCATGCTGAAGGACCTCACGCTGGTGACCGACGCGGCGAAATCCGCGAAGCACCCGGTGCTGCTCGGCGCAGTCGCCCAGCAGGTCTACCAGAAGCACTCCAACGACGGCAACGGCGCCAAGGATTTCTCTAGCGTGATCCTCCAGTACATGAAGGGCTAGGCGCGAGAGATGAAGCACGAGATCCGCGGGCACACCGCTTTCGTCACGATCGACAACCCACCGGCCAACACCTGGACGCCGGAGAGCCTGCGGTCGCTCGAGAGCCTCATCGCGGAGCTGAACGCCAACCGCTCCATCTACGTGATGGTGATCACGGGCAGCGGCGAGAAGTTCTTCTCCGCAGGCGCCGACCTGAAGACCTTCACGGGCGACAAGGCGGTGGCGCGCGATTTCATCGCCCGCTTCGGCGCCGCGTTCGAGGCCTTGCAGAATTCGCGCTTCGTGACGATCGCCGCGATGAATGGGTACGCGATGGGCGGAGGACTCGAATGCGCGATCTCCTGCGACATCCGCATCGCCGAGTCCCACGCGCAGATGGCGCTACCCGAGCCGGCCGTCGGATTGCTGCCCGCCGGTTGCGGCACGCAGATGCTTCCGTGGCTCGTGGGCGAAGGATGGGCCAAGCGCATGATCCTCACCAACGAGCGCGTCGATGCGGCCACGGCGCTTCGCATCGGCCTCGTGCAGGAAGTCGTCGACAAGGGCACCTCGGTCGCCGCCGCCACCGCCCTCGCCGATCGCGTGGCGACGCTCTCACCGCGCGCCGTCGAATACTGCAAGGGCCTCATCCACAATGCCCGCAACGGCATTCCAAAGCATGCAGGCCTCGCGCTCGAGCGCGAGCGGTTCGTGGACCTCTTCGATCACAGAGACACCGCCGAGGGCGTGAACGCGTTCCTCGGGAAGCGCAAGCCCGAATGGAAGAACGACTGAGCGGCGCCGACGGCGAGCTCCTCGCCGAGGTACGCTCCGGGGCCGCAACGGTCACGCTGAACCGGCCCGCGGCCCTGAATGCGCTCTCCTTCGGCATGCTGCAGGGGCTCACCGAATGGCTGGATCGCTGGGAACATGACGAGCGCGTGGGACTCCTGGTCTTCCGCGGCGCGGGCGAGAAGGCCTTCTGCGCCGGCGGCGACATTCGCGCGCTTTACGGGAAGCTCACGCGCGATCCCACGGAGCTGCACGAGTACTTCACCGTGGAATATGGCCTCGACTACCGCATCCACAATTACCCCAAGACGATCGTGTCGCTCATGGACGGCATCGTGATGGGCGGCGGCATGGGCCTCGCGCAGGGGACGAAGATGCGCATCGTCGGCGCGCGCACGAGGATGGCGATGCCCGAGACCGCGATCGGCCTCTTTCCCGACGTGGGCGGAAGCTACTTCCTCTCGCGCGTGCCCGGCGAGCTG
>Ga0070731_10005334_pt1 | contig 10655 bp, 6 predicted proteins | sample Coa_R1_2_FD_66448 | JGI IMG/M metagenome (GOLD analysis project Ga0070731, IMG submission 66448) | Surface soil microbial communities from Centralia Pennsylvania, which are recovering from an underground coalmine fire - Coalmine... | ecosystem: Environmental > Terrestrial > Soil > Unclassified ... | reverse complement strand
AGTTCGTATTCGCCGAGCGCAAAATCCACCTCACCAAGATTGGCCAACGTGGTAACGATGCCCGTTTTGGAGTTTAACTGCGTGAAGATCTTCTTTGCGCTTTCATAGTACGATCGCGCGCCTTTGTGTTCCCCGAGGTTGTAATGCGCGATCCCGATGTTATTCAATGCCTGAGCGCGTTGCTGCTGCGTCCCAACTTCGGTAATCATACCAAGGGCATCTTCCCACTTTTCCAAGGCCTTCCGATGTTCCCTCATGGCGTTAAAGACGTTTCCGATGTTCGTTAGTTCGTCGATCATCTTCCGCCGGTTCTTCATATCCTGATAGATCTCAAATGCGGTCGTAAAGCATACCAGGGACTCGGAATATTCACCCTTGAGGAAACGCGCGATTCCAAGATCGGTTTCGACTAACGCCAGGAGAGTCTTATCGGGATTTCGGGCGGCAAGATGGCGTTGGCCGTCGCTCATCCGTATGGCCTCGTCGTATCGCCCTTCGTCGATCTTAAGAGATATGATCTCCTGCTGAATTTCAAACTGATCGTTCTCCGTCAACGTATATTTCAAGATTTCGGAGAAATTTTTCATCGCATTCGCATTCTCACCAAGACGCAGATAGGCCTTGCCGAGCGGCTTATGGACAACAATCCTCCGTAAATCTCCCTCGGGAATGAGTGCCAACATCTGCTCGTATGTCTCCACGCTTTCACGGTAAGCATCGTTTGCATCGTGGACCTGCGCAAGTTTCTGGAGGATCGAAAATCGCAGTTCGGGTGGTTCGCCATTTGACAGGGCATATGCGCGGCGAAACGATTCCGCAGCCTCACGAACCTTCTCTAAATGTGATGCACCATCTCCGGCGATAATATAAAGTTCCCGTGCTTTTGGACTGTTCTCACCCAATTCATTCTGTCTCGCCAGCTCTGCGATGAATGGCCAATTATCGCTATCAAAATGTGGATCCATCCGGCTAGAGATGAATGAGTGAAGCTTCGCTCGTTCCCCCTTCAAATCTTCGTATATCCTGTGTTTGATGCGTATATGGCGGATATAATACCGGTGATTGTCCTTTGTTGAAAGAATGAACCCCTCTTGTTCGAGACTTGTGAGAATTTGGATCAACTTGCCCTCGCCATACGGAACAAGATCTCGCAGGATTTCAAAGGTGGGCGGCATTTTGAAACACGAAAGGAGATCGATCAAAAGTCTTCGATGTTGCGACAACGCGAGGTATCGTTCGAAGAATAACTCCTCAAATGCCATTCCCAGAAAATCTTCTAAGCCGTCGGTCATTTCCGCAATCGCAGCCGGGTTATCAATCAATGCCAGCGGCAATGCGCGGATCATCGATTGGATGGCGCTTGAAAGTATCGATGGATTTCCTCCAAAAGTTGAGTACGTCGCGTGCCCCAAATCTGTCGATGCCGTTGCAGGACTGACATAATCGATGAGCATCTCTTGAAAATTTTGCTCGGTGAATTCACGAAGTTCTATGACACTCTTGACCTCCGCTCGGAGCGAAAACTCATTCAATTCTTCCGGCCGGATCGATCCAAATATTGCGCAGCGGGCATCAGTTTTGGAAGATAAGAGCGATCGGAGCAACGCCAAATCTTTTTTGCCGAGTGCATCTACATTATCAATCATGATAAATACGGTGCGATCGGAGAAGCACTTCAACAGCGCTTCGGCATGCTCGGAGGGTGAATACAAATCTTCTCCCTCTCGAACTTCTTCCACCATCCCAACCGCCAAGGAAACTTCATCTTCCAAGGTCCCATCGTTGGCCAGCGAGGGCTCAAATTTTACTACTGTTATCCCCTCTGTTCGAAGAATAGATGCCGCCTCTTCAATAAAGAGTGTCTTTCCCATCCCTCGAGAACCTACAAGAAGATTGAGTTCAGCGCGTGCTGGGGGTAGGGTTGTTATTTTCGAGATGAGAGCCTCAAGAGTCTTCAATTCTTCTTGACAATTGAGAAACCGTGGAGTTCCCGAAAGGTAGATGTATTCCTTTACTGCTTCTTCATATCCCGAATTCGCAAAACCGGAGGCAATTTCGAGAACGTCGAGGAATGGTTCTTTGGACTTCCGTTCATCGAGCCGCGCGAGGATTCCCCCAAGCACCTTTCCGCCCTCCGAAATACCTCGACCCGTCTGGAGTAAAGTTGAGAATGCTTTTCCCAACGAAAACATGTCGATGCTGCTTTGTTCAGTGAAACTCTTTTTTTCAGTTTTGTTCTCTTCAGTCGGGAGGAATTCGGGCGGCCGCCTTCCAATTCCCGTTAACACGCAAATGAATCCGCCTGAACCCCGGCGTACCAAAATATCATTCGAGTCGAACTTGCCGAAAGAGATGCTATGCCGGTGAAGTTGGCGTAAGGCCCCCAGAACTTGGATGAACGCCAATTCCGCGGAAGCATGACGTTGCGCAAGGTCCGAAATAGATTGCAACCATTCCCCCAGCTTCTGGCCATTGACGTGCTCTTCGATTACAAAAAACGATCCCGCATTAGCTTGCTCATCGCATTGCGTAATTTCTCCTAAATCCAAAATGCGTGCCAACGAAGGATGTAAGAGTTTCTTCAGGAGAGCATATCTCATCCGAATGTTTTTGCCATCTCCTGCATTTCTGTTGAAAGGCGGCATGATTCGGAGGATACAACGGTGCTGCCGGATTCTGTCGTTCGCAAGGAATGTAGCATTGCCCTCGCTTCCGCCGATCCGTTCAACTGTAATATATCTCCCGTTAACAATCATCCGGGATGCCGAAAATGTTTTTCCGAATAGGCGTTCGCCGCAATGATTATCCCTGTCAGGACAACCCCCGGCAGTACACTCATCCACCATGCCTGCGTAAGGTATGGCAACGACTCGTTAATCATATTTCCGAGACTCGGCGTAGGCGGTTGAATACCAACGCCAAGAAAGCTTAACGCGGCCTCTGCAAGAAGAACACTGCAGAACTGCAAGAGCGCCGCCGACCGAATGGTGGGATACAGGTTCGGCAAGATGTGCAATCGAACAATCTGATACGGGGTTTTGCCAAGCATCTTTGAAATGAAAATGTACTCGCGCGTTCGCGCGTTCAACGTTTCCGCTCGTACCACTCGGGCGATATTCATCCATCCGGTAAGCGCAAGTGTCGTAACAAGCAATAACGGAGAGTTGCCAAAGAAGGCAACCAACATCAGCAATAATATCAATGCTGGTACTGCCAGAAATACATCCGTCAATCTCATTAGCAATGCATCGGCGATCCGGCCACCCAAACCGGCTGTCAACCCAATCGCTACTCCGAGGAACAACGTCAAGGACACGGCCGCAGCGCCAATGACGAGTGACTCTCGGATAGCGTAGAGCAATCTGCTAAAGACATCCCGCCCGAGATCATCCGTGCCAAGGAGGAAGAAGCTTCGACTTGTCGAAACATTCAGTTCGGGAACTTCACGTTGAAAATCCGGCCCATACACCGCCGAATGTTGATGAACGATACGCTCGTTTATCGAACGGAGCAATCTTTCCACTCCTAAGTCGCCAGTCTCAATTGATGCAAGCTGAATTCTATTCCCCGTCAATGGAGGAAGTAATCTTGCGCTTGATAAATCTCCCTGCTCTGCAGGATTAAATGGCGCAAGGATCGGAATAATCAAGACAAACATAAAGAGCATCCGGAGGGGCAGCTGAAAACCTCCCGAGCGCGAACGATTGTTTTCCTCGGAGAGGCGGCCCGCGTTGAACAGCCGATAAAGTATCCAGGCCGCCGAGACGAGGAGTACAACAAATGCGCCTGCCGCTATCCAGTATGCTCCTATTCGCTCAATGCTCCCGAAAACATATCCGGCCGATCCTATGAATATGCAAACGACGCTTAATCCTATCGACTCGATAGCCCACACAATGAGTTGAAATCTCCATGTCGCAACTCCTACAACAACGAGTGCGAAGAATATTTTCCCCACGTTCCTCATGCCAGCCTCACTCGAGGGTCGATGAATCCATGCGCAACATCCGCCAACAAATTTCCAACGATCACTACGGCTCCTGCAAATATCGTGCAGCCCATAATCAACGGATAATCCCGCGTCAGAATCGCCGTCATAGCTAATCTTCCCATACCGGGGAGGGCAAAGACCGTTTCGGTTACCACAACTCCGGCCAACAAGGCGCCAATCTCTGTCCCCAAGACAGCGATAACTGCCCCCACTGCATTCGGCAATTCATAACTCAAGAAAATTGTCTTCGGGGAAACTCCCCGACTCCTTGCGAATAAAACATATTCTTCTCCCCGAACCGTGATAAGAGAATCACGGAAATACCTTGCGATCGCGCCTGCGCCGGGTACCGCGAGGGTAAGCCAGGGCAAACCGAGATGCCAGATACGATCTGCAAGCGATTCGAGCGTGGAATTTCCACCTCCGTTTATGGATTGCAGTTGGGATGAAGGGAACAAACCAAGGCCATACGAAAAAACTGAGAGCAGCATGATCCCCAGCCAAAAGGCAGGCACCGTATAGATGACAAGCGAAACCGTGGAAAGAACTCTATCGATGGTGCCGCTACGAAAACGAGCGGCTGCAGTTCCGATCGCGAGTCCAATTATTAACTCCAAAACGATCGCCCCTCCTGCAAGAGAAAATGTGCATGGAAGCACATCGAGAATCGCCTCTTTAACCGGGCGCTGCTGCCGAACCGAATAACCAAAATCGCCGGTTACTACTTGCCCGATCCACCGTGCGTACCGGGTCAGCAACGGCTGATCCAGCCCCATTTCATGGCGAAGTTGGAAAATCGTTGATGCAGACATGGTGACACCGCCTGAAAGCATCACGGGATCTCCCGGTGCCGCATAGCCGATGAAGAACACCAGCGTTGTTAGGAGAAATAGGATTATCAAACCCGTCCCAATGCGTCCTGCGAGAAACGTCATCATCGCGGAGCCTCCTCCCAATCGGCGGCATTATATGTTATACCTAGCGCATCGATATTGGCATGATGGATACGGTTGTTGGCAGCTACAAGATCGGTTTGCCAGTACAAAAATGTGCACGGCTGCTCGTGTTCAATGATGCGTTGGAATTCTTTCCACTGCGGGGCATAATCTGTTTCTTGCGATACCTGCCGCGCACCGGCAAGAATCTCGTCGATTCGTATATTCTGGAACGAGGGGATGTTAAATCTGGATTTCTGCAGATCTCCTCCCCAGAGTTCATCGAGCTGCATTTGCAATGGTACATTGAATCCGGCGATGCATGCATCGAAATTCTTGTCCATTATCGCTCCCCAAAAGGCGCCGCGTTCCTGTTGCTCGATCTTCATATCGACCGATATTGCTTTAAGTTGCTCTTGCACGATTGCGGCGATCTGAGCACGCACTTGGTTCCCCGATGGAATCTTCAGAACGAACGAAAATTTCTTGCCGTCTTTGTCCAAGATGCCGTCGCCATCGGTATCTTTCCACCCTGCCGCCGCGAATAGTTTTTTCGCAGAATCGGGATTGTACGAAAGCGGCCGGATCGAATCGTTGTAAGCCCACCGGAACATCGGCGATATAGGCGAGAACGCCACACGCCCGTACGATCTAAAAAATGCATCGATAATCTGCTTTCGATTGATCGCCATCGTCAGTGCCTGACGAATCTTCTTGTTTCCAAACAACTTATTCGGAATAATATGCTTGCCTTTCGATTTCGCGTACTCTATACCATCGATATTATTCCAATTGATTGCGTCATAGAACCGTGGTCCGAGACGATAGATCTGAACCGCTACCTTGTCCCGGATTAACGCGTCAGCATCGGCGATTTCAATATAAGGTAGCACATCGATCTCGCCTGATCGGATTTGCGCGAGCCGCTGATAATAATCGGGAATAATGCGAAAGATGATTTGGGAATATCTGCCCGGATGAGGCAACGTGCTTTCGGTGTTCGGCGTTAGAATAATGTCTTGGAGCGGTTTCCATTCCTTGACATTGAACGGGCCGGCGCCGACGGGAATTCGCAACGAAGAATCCTGATGGATCTTATTGCGTTCGATTTTTTCATAGAGGTGCGATGGTAAGAGCGGCAAGCCAGCATCGAATAACTCTCCGGCATACAGATGGTCGAAGTGAAATATTACGGTTGAATCGTCCTTCACCTCGATAGATTTCCGCACATCCGGAATCGTTCCGGACTTGAGGAACGCGCTTGCCGCATCCTGACGCACGCTTCCGACTGATGTATCTGCATACATGATGTATGAATACTGCACGTCTTCGGCATTAACTGCCGATCCGTCTGCCCACCGAGCCCCGCTTCGAAGATGGAAGAGGATATCTTTTCCCGAGTTCAGAAATTCCCACGAGCGCGCAAGGGAAGGAATTTGCGTTATTGCTCCTCGTGAGGAGTCAAAAGTTGTGCGCGTCATGGATGGAAAGACAAGGTCGATGATATCGCTGGCATTCGCGTCTTCGGCATACAAAGGGTTAAACGTATCAACATCTCCCTCGATGCCCACCACGACATAATCTTTAGCGGCCGAAGACCGCTTCCGCGAACAACCGTTGTACAACAGCAGTATACCGAACATGAGGCAAATCGCAAAGGCGACCCACCACCTTACGGAATGGTGTGTGATATGATTAGTCATCACTTTTTGTTCGGTTTTGCTACAAATATCCCGTAAATTGATTGAAGAAATTTACCGAAAAGGTTGTATATTATCAATCAATAGTGTAATATTTTGTTACATATTCAAACTACGATGTTTATCTGAAATTCGCAAATTTTTTTGGATTTGCGTCACATTAAAAATAGTTAAGTATAATGTTATTAAGCGTTAACGAGTTATCGGTTTTTTCGTCCGATGATGTTTTGTTACTCTCACGGGTGTCTTTTGACATGGAGGCACGCGAGATTATGGCGATTGTAGGTGAGAGCGGCGGCGGCAAGACAACTCTCCTCCGTTCTCTTGCCCCACTGTATCCACCTTTTTCGGGTGTCCGCATCACCGGAACTGTTAGATTCATGGATCGGAATACTCTTGAAATGAGTGAACAGGATCTCACCGAGATGCGGAAAAATTCGTTGCGCCATATCTTTCAAGAGCCCGGCCGGGCATTCAATCCGGTGATGAAAATCGCGTCACAATTCAAAAATGAGATCAGTTCTGCGAACAGGAATAACCTCACCCAGAAGCTAACCGATGCCGGCATCGACGACCCCAGACGGATTCTCGATTCCTATCCTCATCAGTTAAGCGTTGGGACGCTTCAACGTGTCATGCTCGCGATGGCCTTGATTTCTTCTCCAAAACTCATCCTTGCGGACGAGCCCACAAGCGCCGTTGATGCCGACCTGAGGGATCGGATGATGGAGACTCTGCTCGCAGCATGCCGTAAACATGGTATCGCATTAATATTTACCACTCACGATCTTCAAATTGCACGCAAATATTCCGATCGCATTGTGATGTTATTTAAAGGACAAATTGTTGAGGAAGGCCCAACATCACAAATCATAGATCAACCCCTCCACCCATATTCACAACTTTTGATCGATTCATTCCTTAGATCGGATGGAATTTCTCTTAAACGCGATTTCGTACTATTGGATAACCCTCGCGTCGGAGTTTCGAAGGGATGCTCTTTTGCCTTCGCTTGTCCGAAAGTGCAGCCTAGTTGTACCGCCACTGAACCCGAATTGATCCCAGTCGATTCCCGCCGATCCGTCCGATGCCCCTACTGGAACTCGTAAATCTCTCTCTTGGATATACTACCGGGCGGTCATTTCGGAAAGAGTTCAAGACCGTCCTTCGAGACATAAGCCTTTCGATTGAACACTCTGAAATAGTCGCCCTTGTTGGATCGAGCGGAAGCGGGAAGTCTTCACTTGCACGGGTAATCGCAGGACTTGAACAGCCATCGAGCGGCGTGATTTCGTTTTCAGATCTTAATATTTATCCCGAAATAACGAACCGCAAGAAGATCGGCACGGCGATCCAATTGCTATTTCAAAACTATTCTGCCTCCCTCGATCAATCGATGACCGTTCAATCCATCCTATCAGAACCATTCCCGGAGTTTCGAAGCCCTGGCGCCGTTCTTTCTGCCTCTAACCTGGGTAAAATGAAAGGCGCTTTGCACTCAGTGCGATTAGGAGATGATTGTATGAATCGATTCCCTCGCGAACTGAGTGGAGGCCAAAGGCAAAGAGTAGCACTCGCTCGCGCCCTCGTTGTTTCGCCTCAACTTCTGATATTGGATGAGCCTACTTCTGCCTTGGATGGGATTACGATGATTCAAATTCTCGATTTGATTGCAGAAGTGCAGAAAAACACAGGAGTTGCGGTCATTTTCATCACCCACGATTTGGCAGCCGCAAATTCGGTTTGTTCTCGAATTCTTCTCCTTCGAGATGGAGCAATACAAACTGCGTGAACAGATCGAATTATCGTTCTAACAGCCGTTTTGTTTTCATTTTCCTATTACCTATATTTTTTATTGAGATTGTTGATCGAAACAACCCCCTAATCCCGCAATAAATTTTATGAAAGGATAACCTATGCAGAAAAGATTTTTAATGATGGTCGTCGCGATTCTCGTGGTTTGCGCTTTTGCGTTCGCTCAGGACAGCACGAGCTCTATGGGCGGCAGTAAGATGAAATCGATGTCGAAGAGCAAAGCCAAGACAACGAAAATGTCCGGCTATCTCGTCGATGCTTCGTGCGCTAAGGATATGGCAATGAATGCCGATAGCTCAATGATCAAAGCCGAAAAGCACACAAAGAAATGTGCCCTCATGGATATGTGCGTGGCAAGCGGTTACGGTATGATGTCCGGCGGCAAGTGGTACAAATTTGATGCAAAGGGCGATGCCAAAGCGCAGGCCGTGATTGAAAAATCCACCAAGAAGAACGGCATTATGGCGCAGGTCACTGGGACGATGACCGGAGACACCTTCACCGTTGTCTCGATCAAAGAAACCACGGAAAAGAAACCGACCACCAAGAAAAGTTCAATGTAATTTGTTTTTCCCTCGCCTCCCTTCGCTTATGCGGAGGGAGGGTGTAGGGTTATCTCTCCTCTAGCTTTCCTCCGGTTCCACTTTCAAATCGTTCATCTCGTCACTTTTGTCGCCTTCTCTCGTACACTCCAACAACAATGTTTGGATGTGTAGAGCATACTCCCTAAATTAAGGCAAAAGCTAAAACCTCATCTTGCGATATTCTGCGCTATCCGTTCTCTTTGTAATACTTGTACACGGCGTCATCCTCGCTCAACCTTCCTCCATAGTGAACGGTACAGTAAGCGACGCACACTCAGGTGAACCGCTGCCCTCTGCTAACATCCGCATCATGGGAACGAATCGGGGGACAGTGACAAACCCGGGTGGTGAATTTACGCTTCCCATCGATTCCGGCGCTCAAAGAATCATTGTCAGCTATATCTCCTACCAGCCGGAAACACTCACAGTAGATTTGAAATTGTCTTCTGTTCTTACCGTAAAATTGCAACCATCCCCTATCATCGTGCCGGAAGTTCTCATCCTCGGCGAGGATCCTGCCCTAGAGATAATCCGCAAGGCAATTGCGCACAAGCATTCGTGGATGGAAAAACTTAAAACCTATAGTTTCGATGCGTTTACAAGACAGGTATTGTGGAGCGATACCTCCATCGCGGGCATTACGGAATCGTACTCGACCGGCTATATGCGGACGGGCGATACACTGCGTGAAATCATTCGGCAACGGCGTCAGACGCGCAATATACCCGAATCCGATAATCTCGCAGCTGTGCAACGCATAGTTAATTTTAATGAAGACGAGATTCGTTTATTTTCGTTCCACGTTAATGGCCGTCAATCAGCATATAAGTTCGTCGGTCCCACTGCCCCCGATGCACTCGATAATTATGATTACACACTACTGGGGACCTCGGTAACTAATGGCATCGAAACCTATCGCATCCGAATGACGCCGAAATCGCGCATCAAGCCGTTATTCGATGGCACAATAGTCATCGCAAACGAAACATTCGCGATCATCGGTGTCGACGTAAAGACCAATGAAACATTGAGCATCCCGTTCGTTAAGGACGTGGATCTGCATTACCAACAAGAGTTCGCTCTGTACGATTCGTGCTTCTGGATGCCCGCGGATATCCACATTGATGGCGGTTTCTCAATAGGCGTTGTCGGGCTATCGTTGCCCCGCATTGGGATTAACCTCATTTCATCGATATACGATTACCGCATAAATCCCGATCTGCCTGACAGCGTTTTCAAGAGGCCCCATCTTGATATCGATAGCAGCTCCATGAAGATGGACTCTCTTTTTTGGAAGACGCATGACGTATTGCCGTTAACCCACGAACAAGCCCATGCTTATGCGTCATTAGACACCGGTGATACGATCGATAAACAATTCAAGCCCAAGGGCGCGCTCGCATCGTTCGGGGACAATAACAATACCGGTTCCCTTCTCGACTACCTGGACACACGATACGATCGAGTCGAAGGATTCTATGTTGGCGGAAAGATCGATCTCAACAAACTCACTGGATATGCAAAGCTTGAAGCCGGATTAGGAAGGGCTCTCGCCGGGAAATGGACGGAATATTATTCCCGCGTAACTGCGTTTCCATTCAATCATAACCATTTGGATTTCGGTGGTGAG
>Ga0070731_10005332_pt1 | contig 10659 bp, 8 predicted proteins | sample Coa_R1_2_FD_66448 | JGI IMG/M metagenome (GOLD analysis project Ga0070731, IMG submission 66448) | Surface soil microbial communities from Centralia Pennsylvania, which are recovering from an underground coalmine fire - Coalmine... | ecosystem: Environmental > Terrestrial > Soil > Unclassified ... | reverse complement strand
GAGGCTCGCAATGGGGCCCAGGCACTAGCTCTGGCGGCAGAATTGCCCGATCTGATCACGCTTGACGTGAATCTTCCCGACATTTCAGGTCTCGAGGTTTGTCGGAAGCTTAAGGACAACGAGGCGACAGCCCATATTCCGGTTTTGCAGGTCTCGGCGACATTTGTAGACGCCGATTCACGCATCCGTGGGCTCGAGGGGGGAGCCGATGCCTACCTCACCGAGCCTGCGAACCGCGCCGAACTCGTCGCCACCGTCGGCGCGCTCTTGCGCATCAAGAGCGCCGAGCGTTTTGCGAAAGTGCAGGCCCACGAAGCGGAGCAGGCCCGGCAGCAACTCGCCGAATTGAACGAAACCCTGGAAAAACGGGTAGCAGAGCGCACCGCTGAACTCGAGGCGGCCAACAATAGCCTGCGCGAACTTTCCCACCGGCTTCTTGTCATTCAGGATGATGAACATCGTCGGATCGCGCGAGAGCTGCACGATGGCGTGGGGCAATTGCTGGCGGCGATTGCGATTAACTTGTCGCTCGTAAACATGGAAGCCGACAAACTCACGCCTCGTGGGAAAGAAGCTGTATCGGATGGTACCTCGATGGTTCAGGAAGTCGTACGAAGTATCCGAACAATCTCCCACCTGCTACATCCGCCATTGCTGGACGAATCCGGTCTGCCGACGGCATTGTCGTGGTACGTGGACGAGTTCGGCCAGCGTAGTGGAGTCAAGGTTGGTTTTGAATGCTCGCCAGAAGTGGGCCGGTTGTCGAGCGAGCTGGAAATGGCCATCTTTAGAATTGTGCAGGAATGCCTCGGCAACGTTTTGCGTCATTCGCAGAGTCCTACAGCGTATGTCACTCTTGACCTGGAGGACGGCAATGTCTGGTTGAGCGTGCGAGATGAAGGCGTCGGTATTCCCGCAGAGAGGCAACAGCAACTGAGCATTGGAAGCCGGGGGGGAGTAGGGTTGCGGGGAATGCGGGAGCGCGTCCGGCAACTCGGTGGCAGGCTGCAGATACACTCCAGCGAGGAAGGAACCGAGATCTCAGTGGTGCTGCCCTGCCGGCGGGATCAAGTCTCGAGTGACGCGGTCGCTTAGGTTCCTCCGAAACTCACGTGGGCTTCTTGCTGACGGTAAATCTCTCCGACGAGAGAAATCCCAGGTTCAGAGCGTACTGAACGATTTGGGCGCGCGATCGTAGGCCAAGTTTATCCGCGAATCGGGCGCGGTATGCCTCCACGGTCTTCGTGCTAATAGATAACTGATCGGCAATCTCCCTGCTACTGAATCCTTCCGCGACCAGCTTCAGAACCTGTTGCTCGCGCTCACTTAAAATATTGCTCGCTTCGGTCTCCAGCTTGTGCGCTTTGCCGCCCAATGCGTCGTGAACGAGGACATCGGCCAGTTCCGGATCCACATACCTCCGGCCCTTGTGCACGGCACGAATTGCCGACAGGAGATCAGCATCCACGCTTTTCTTCAGCACGTAGCCCGCCGCGCCCGCAGCCAAGGCAGTTCGGAGATAAGCTGGGTCCTCGTGCATTGTGAGAAACAGAACCTGAGTTGGCAATTTAGCGTTCAGGATCTGTTGAATAGCGTCGAGGCCGCCGGATCGCGGCATCGTTAGGTCGAGAATAGCCACGTCGGGTCGTTGCTCTTGAACCTTCTCAACCGCATCAATGCCGTCCTGCGCCTCGGCCACCACAGTCATGTCTGCCTGGGCATCGATAAGCATGCGCAGACCTGCGCGCAAGATCGCATGATCGTCCGCAATCAGAACTCGGATTTTGCTGTTCTTCGCCATTGACTAGAGTCAACTTAAGCCTGGGTGCGGATGTACTCCCGAAGCGGAACTTTGACGAGAATTCTTGTGCCCCCTTCGCGGCGGGAATCGATCTCCAAGGTACCTCCAAGCATGGTCGCTCTCTGCCGCATGACTTCGATCCCGAGGTGACGAGACGGGTGACGCGTCACGTCTGCAATTTCGAATCCCTGGCCGTCATCTGCGATACTCAGGATCAAGTCTGCTTTGTTCCACGCGAACTTGATCGTGACACCTTTCGCTCGGGAGTGTCGGGCGATATTCGTCAAAGCTTCCTGAACAATACGGAACACACCCAGCTGAAAACTGTTTTCTTGTGTCACGAAATCCGGCCTGCCGAAATCAAACTTGACCTGGACCTTGTGTACGGCAGCGTAGTCATCAACCACTTTTCGCAGGGCTTCTTCTAATCCCAGATCTTCGAGGATGCCCGAATGCAATCCGCGAGCCATCCGGCTCAGCTCGGTGATCGTGTCGGAGGTGATCTTCCGGAGTCGTTTCGCGTGTTCCTTCACCTGTGCCAGCCGTTTGGCGTCATCAATGCTGCGAAGTCCGACGAGCAGGGAAGTCATGAGCTGTCCGGCTTCATCGTGCAGCTCCCGGGCGACCCGGCGGCGCTCTTCTTCCTGCGCCTGAAGAACTCTGTGCAAGAGGAGCCGCCGAACCTCCTCTTCACGCTGCGCTTGTTCGCGCTTCCGCTTTTCCGTGATGTCTTGCACGATTGCCAGGCGAGCTTTTTTCCCAGCAATCTGCAAAGGCGACCATAGCACCTCCACGTCCAGGAGATCTCCGCTCTTGGTTCTGTGTTGGCCCCTCATAGCCTGATGCACAGAAGACATCGGGCCTTCCATCGGAACCTTATTTCCCGCCCCATTGCGACTGATGTCACCGACCGTCATAGTCATGAACTCAGGGCGGCTGTATCCGTACATCTGTACCGCGGCCTCGTTTACAGCGAGGATCGAGCCCGTCGCGCCATCGAAAATCCAGCACGCCAGTGGATTTGCCTCGAAAAAGAGTCTGTATTGCTGCTCCGATTGCCAGAGAGTTTCCTCAGCTTTTCGCACGCGTAACAAAGCGCGCACGGTCGCGAGAAGCTCCTCCGGCTCGACCGGCTGAACCAGGTAGGCGTCAGCCCCACCTTCGAGTCCGGCAACTTTGGCTTGCGTGGAAACGAGTGTGGCTGAGAGGTGGAGGACGGGAACACGGGCGCTAAGCTCGTCTAATCGGATCTGCCGGCAAACCTCGTACCCGCTCATATCTGGCAAATTGACATCGAGGATCACGAGGTCGGGGCGCTCCAGAATGCACTCCAGAGCTTTTTGCCCGGTGTCTGCTTCGACCACATCGAAGCCGGCATGCTTCAAAATGCGCGAGGTCGCATACCTTTGTGCTTCGGTATCGTCGACGTTGAGAATGGTGCTCATCGCAAAATACACATTCGCCCGGTAAGGCGGATTCGAACTGAAGCTGAATTATCTTCTATTTAAACGAAACACCTTGTCGGGGAATTCCCTATCTACTGGACTTTATTTCGTAAATCTCCCGCTACCCCCAGCGATTTGAGTTTGCGACATTAGCGTACCTCAACAATGCAACGCCTGGAGGGGTGCGGATGCAAGAGGCTGCCAAGGAGAAAATGAAGCAGTTGTGTGAATCGATAGCTTTCGAGCGAGATCCGGCGCGGTTCATGGAACTGGTAACCAAGTTGAATGAGCTTCTTCAAAAGAACGAAGATGAAGGGGCGTCGGAAATTGTGCGAAAAACACCCGTTTAAGATCATCGCGTTTGACCGTCACCGTGTTGAACGCCTGCGTGCTTTGTTCAGGACACCTCGGGCTCCCAGCCTTTTTCGTACGTTCGAGTCCACATTTTCATGGCGGCGTCGTCATTTTGAACGCGACCGTCTCGTGTGTCCAAGGTCAACTCCCGATTGACCTCCCAAGCGATGTTCGAAATCTGAAGCATCGTAACGGAGATGTTACCGTCTGAAATCGGAGCATTGAGTTTTTCGCCCGAACGAATCGCAGCGATAAAGTTGGCGAAGTGGGCGTCCGTCATGGAGTCGCGGCCTAGCACATCGGCCGATGAGGTTCTCGAACCCGTTCGGAATTCGCTGGTCTTTGTTCCTTTCAGGTCATACACCTCAAATCCGTCTCGGTCGACCAGCACTGCTCCAGTTGTTCCCATGATGAGAGCGCCACGATCGCGCCCGTATTGCTTCATTCCTTGGCAGCTCTGTCCTTCCCACAAAATCAACTTCTCTCCGTAATCAAAATTCGTGACCAGCGTGTCGTAGAACTGCCAGTCATCCTTGAAATGGTAGCGTCCACCGGCGGCAGTCACGCGCTGTGGGAAATCCACTCCCAGCGCCCAACGACAAACGTCCACCTCATGTGTGCCATTGTTCAGCGTTTCCCCGGTTCCGTAGACTCGGAACCAGTGCCAGTTGTAGGGGTGAAGGTTGTCCTGATACGGCCGGCGAGGTACGGGCCCTTGCCACAAATCCCAATCGAGACGGGGGGGAACTTGGACTTCTTTGCCCGTTCCGATTGATTTCCTCACGTTGGAATACCAGGCCTTTGCGAGATAGGGGCGGCCGATCAGGCCGCCATGTATCTTCTCAACAACCTCGGCAGTGTGTTTGGAAGAGCGCTGCTGCGTTCCCATCTGAACCAGCTTGCCGTATTTCTGTTGGGCTTTGACGAGCATCTGCCCTTCCGCTGGGTTATGACTGCATGGCTTCTCGACGTAGACGTGCTTCCCGGCGCGCAGACCGGCAATAGCCATGGGTGCGTGCCAGTGATCCGGTGTAGCGATCGAGATCGCGTCAATGTCTCTTAGGGCAAGGACTTTCCGGAAATCCTTTTCTGCAGTAACCGGTTCGCCCGTTTCTTTCTGCGCCGTTTGAGCGAATTTCGCGAGGATGTCGCTGTCGACGTCGCAAACATGAGTGAGGCGAGCGCTGTCCTTGTTCGCCTTGATCGATGCAAGATGAGCGTAACCGCGGCCATTGAGGCCGATCACGGCGAAGTTGAGCCGGTCGTTCGATCCGAGGATCCGAGCGTAGCTCCTCGCCGTCATTGCTGTAGCCACCCCGGCCGCTGTAAATGCGAGCGCGTCCAGGAACTCACGTCTTGTCGTCATTTTCGTTCCCCTCGTTCGGCGAATCTAAGCAGTTGGGGTGAGCGGGTGACAGACCGGATCAGCACGAAGTTCCGGCAGCCACGAGAGCTTTCCGAAGGCCCTCCATGCTGATGCGGGTCGAGGCTTCGGGCGTGCCCCCGCCGTGCCAATGAGTTTCGAGGCTCAGTCCGTAGTGAAACCCGTCATGCATCAACGCCTGTAATTGTCCCACCCAGTCGACCATTCCGGCTCCGACCGGCGCCCATTCATACTTGTTCGCGGGTTCGCGTATTACATCTTTGCAGTGGCAGTGCCCGATGCGCTCTTTCGGCAGCAGATCGTAACCGGGCCTATAAGGAATACCCGCAAGCGCCGCGGCATTTCCGGGATCCCAGTTCAACATAAAATTCCGATTCGGAATGGCGTTGAGGACAGCGAGTGCCTCCTCCCCCGTCGCTGTGTTGCACGACATTTCATTCTCCAGCAGAAGGATGAGGTTGCTCTTCGCACACCGGTCCGATGCATCTTGTAATTTCGCATTGATTGCCCGTCGGTAAGGTTTCTGGTCGTCAAGCCGCCAGAAATCGAAGCAACGAATCCTGTCGGTTTCAAACGATTTCGCGAGCGCGATGCAGCGGTCGAGAAGTTCATCCTGGGCATTGGCATCCAAGTTTGCGTGAAATTGATCACGCGTTTCACTTTGCGAGGATCGTGGAGCGCCGGGCCAGTCGGTCTTGAACAGGGGGCTCGCGATGTCCGTGACCCGCAGTTTGTGTTGAGTCAGAATCTTCCTGGCATCGGCTACTTCTTGAGCACTCAGAGAGGTTACATTCTTGCCCCACATGGAGCGTAGTTCGATCCAATGGAGTTGAAAGTCGTTTGCGACAATCTGACAGGCTTTCTCAAAATCCTGCGTGATCTCGTCGTTGATCACAGCGATTCGAAACGGGCACGTTGTTCCTGCTCCTTGCTTCACCATCTGGGCAATTGCACCCCTACCCAGCAGCGAAGATAGTAGAACGTCGGCGCTCGCGGTTCCCACAGCGGCAAGCCAATTACGTCGTGTTAACACGTTCGGGACTCCTTCGCTGCAATTTCAGACGAAAGGCGATGATCAAGTGAAACCGCAGACCCCCGGGCTGAACATTTTACGGCGAACTGCATGCGGAGTGAGACATTTTGAGGTTTTGTATTGAACTTCGCGTTTGTGTGAAACGTGCGCAAGATTGCGTCATTTGTCAACACGGTAAAACACCTACCGCTGATTTCTCGCCGACAGGGCAGACATAAGCATCTGAAATGCGATGGCTTGCTCAAGGGTGGCACAATGAAATCGGGGCTTGCTGAATCTGTCGAAGCTCAGAACAGTGGTCGCCGTGGGGAACAAACCCCGAAAGAGCTTTCGAAACGATGGACACTGCTGATCGTTGGGCTCTGTGGCATCGCCGCCTTGATTGGTGTAATTCGTCTCTCGCTTGCCTGGCCCTTTACGCGAGAAAACGTAATCAAGCAACTCGAACTTGCAACGACCAGCACGGTCACAATCGGCGCCTTCCATCCAACGTTTTTTCCTCACCCAGGGTGCGTGGCGGACGCGGTCGTATTGAAACGTGGTTCCAATCCTGAAAACCAGGCCGTCATGACCGTTGAGAAGTTGACGATCGTTGGCAATCTGACGGGATTGGTCACAAAACATCTGGCTTTGATAGGTTTGCAGGGAGCGCATGCCGTGTTTCCAACACTCGGAAATGGAACATCATGGACGCCCACGCAGTCCACTGTCGTTGTTGATAAATTGATTGCCAAAGAAGCTTTGCTGGACTTTGTTTCGTACCCGTCGGGCGAGAAGCCGGTCAGGTTTGCGGTGCACGAGTTCATCGGGAATCATCTCGCCGCGCGCGAGCCCATGAAGTTCGAGGTCCGAGTCCAAAATCCGGTTCCGCCGGGCGAGGTGGAGGCAAACGGTACCTTTGGCCCATGGAAGACGGAGGACGTTCGCGGCACCCCACTCGCGGGCAGCTACGAGTTTCGGGAGGCCAACCTTGGTGTGTTTAGAGGTATCCACGGAATTCTGTCGTCTGGCGGGAAATTTCAAGGGACGCTGGAAGGTATCTCGGTTGAGGGCGAAACGAAGACACCAGAATTTCAGGTTCAGGGAAGCTCGCACAAAGCCCCGCTGGATACCGGTTTCAGCGCTTTTGTGAATCCTTCAAATGGCGACTTGGAACTACACGGCGTCACCGCGCGCGTCCGCCAAACCACAGTTCACTCGCGAGGCCGGGTTGCTGGGCGTCCGAACAACCACGGTAAGACCGCAACAATCGACCTTGCTGTGCAAAACGGTCGCATCCAGGACCTGTTGCTGCTGTTCGTCTCCGAGAAGCAGTCTCCTCTGAGCGGGACAGTGAGTCTGAAAGCAAATGCATTCGTTCCGCCAGGAGAGATCGCGTTTCTAAAGAAGTTGCGGATGGTTGGCGATTTTGGCATTGGCGACGCACTCTTCTCGAAACCCGAGACTCAACAGAGTCTGGACAAACTCAGTGCGAGCGCCCAAGGCAAAACTGACGAAGTGGATGATCCGGAGAACATCGTCTCGGACCTGCAGGGGCATGTGGTGGTGAACAACGGAATTGCGACTTTTTCAGACCTTTCGTTTCGTGTGCCTGGAGCCCACGCTCATCTCCACGGAACATTCAACCTCATCAGCGAGAGAATCGATCTGCATGGAAATCTCTCCATGGATGCCAGCCTTCCGAAAGCCACCTCAGGGGTGAAATCGTTCTTGCTGAAGGCCTTAAATCCGTTTTTGAAGAAAAATCATCGCGGTGGCGCAAAATTCCCGGTGAGCATTACAGGCACCTATCAGAAGCCAGAGTACAGGGCGGACCCGGTATGAGGTATCGAAGGTTGAAAACCTTTCGGTTATCTTGCGGTCCGAGGAAACCATTTCTACGCGTGCTATAATCTGAGGTACTTTGGGGTTACTGCACACACCAACAGATGCAATCTTCGCCGAAACGTAATATCGACAAAATTCGCATTCTGTTAGTAGCCGCGGCAGTTTGCTCGCTCACCCTGAGCTTGGCAACGCGTTTTTCTATGCCAACGGCGACTGGACCCCATACCGCGAAGTCGTTCGATACCAGGTCGGCTGAGCCAAAGCGTCAGAACCTCGATCGGGATGCCTTTCGTTTGGTGGGCCCGGTTCCAGTTTCTGAGCTTTTTGTGCCAGCTCCCAGCGGTACCCATATCGTCGACGTTGAGCTTCCCTCTTCCACACTCATCCTTTCGTCCAGTCTTAGCAACCGGCCGCCTCCGGACTTCATTTAGCCCGTCGGGCGTGCAACTTTTTTCCAAAATCTAACCAGCTTCTCGTTCGGTTGAATTGGTTTGTTGGAGCCGTTAACAAGAACGTTGGGCCACAGATAGTTGCTTGATGAAGTCGTGCGAAAGGGATTCGCATGGTGCTCGGGCCATTAGTCCATGAGGATGTATTCAATGCTCTACGACGTATCGACACGTGCGTCGTATCAAACGCAATTGAAACGTTTGAACTCAGGCTGCGGAACGTGGGTTTTGCCGATTCCCGCATTCGCTGCATGTTCCAGGACCTTCCGCCGCTGGTGGGCTACGCTGCGACTGCGCGCCTGCGCGCCGGAACCCCGCCTATGTCCGGGCGTTTCTATCACGACCGCGCCGATTGGTGGAAAAGCATTCTTGAGGTGCCGGCCCCTCGCATCGTCGTGCTGGAGGACTTGGATAAACCCCCCGGTGTCGGTGCGTTTCTGGGCGACATGCACGCCGCCATTCTAAAGGCGCTGGGTTGCGTCGGGTTTGTCACCGACGGGGCCGTTCGTGAATTGCCTCGCGTACACGATCTTGGGCTGCAATTATTCGCGGGGAATGTGGCGGTTTCGCACGCTTACGCTCACATTTTCGATTTCGCCAGCACGGTCAAAATCGGCGGGCTCGAAATCAAACAAGGCGACTTGCTGCACGGAGATCGACACGGAATTCTGACGGTTCCAATCGAGATCGCATCGGAAATTCCCGCCGCGGCGGAAAGGTTGCAAGGCGCCGAGCAAAGAGTTATCGACTTCTGTCGTTCAGGGGCCTTTTCAGTCGAGCAATTGTCTCGAATCATTAAAGAGTTGTAGGCGAAGGCTTTCTGGCATTGTGCTGGAAAAGCGGGGTATTGAGAAATTGATGCACAAACACTATTCGAGAAAACCTAAGACAGTCAGTTCATGGGCCAGAAGTATTCCCGTCGCCTTCGTTGCGATCCTGGCCGCTGGCCTTTCTTCGTGCTCTGGCGGAGCAGGTTCGAAGGTCGAAGCCAACACTGGGTCGGTGCTTACCGTAGGCGTTACAAGAGTGACGAAGAAAACGCTCAGTCGCCAGATCACTTTGTCGTCAGAGTTGGTGCCCTTCCAGGAGATCGACGTGTACGCGAAAGAGTCGGGCTATGTGCAGAAGCTCAACGTCGACTACGGCAGCCACGTGAAGCAAGGCCAAGTGATGGCAACGCTCGAAATTCCTGAACTGCTGGCGCAGCTCAACGAAGACGAGGCGGAAGTCAATAATGCCAATAATCAGGTAAGTCGGGCGGCCAACGAATTGAAGCGTGACGAGGCCAAGTACAACGCGCTGCACCTCGAATACACGCGCCTGAATACTGTGTTTCAAACGCAACCCGGCATCGTGGCGCAGCAGGAGGTCGATGATTCCCAGGGCAAAGATCTGGCTGCAGCGTCGCAAGTAGACGCCGGGAAATCCGCATTGGAAGCCGCACAGAGCGACCTGGTTCGAGCGAAGGCTCGCTGCGCACGCGACCAGACTCTCTACGACTATTCGAAGATCGTCGCGCCATTTTCAGGAGTTGTGACACAGCGTTATGCCAATCTCGGCGCTCTGGTCCAGGCCGGCACTACCTCCAGCACACAGGCGATGCCGATCGTGCGATTGTCGCAGGATGATCTATTTCGACTTGTGATTCCGGTTCCTGAATCTTACGTCCGGTACATCAAGGTCGGAGATCCCGTGAGCGTCCGCGTTCCATCTCTAAATCGGAGCTTTCCCGGGAAAGTCACGCGCTTCTCTGTGGATGTCCGGCAAGACACTCGCACCATGCACACCGAGGTCGATGTGCAGAATCGGGATCGCATGTTGATGCCTGGTTTGTACGCAGAAGCAGATGTCTCTCTTGAGCATCGGCAGGACATTCCAGCGATTCCGCTACAAGCCATTAACCACGAGGGTGAAAAGACGACGGTGTTTGTTGTCGCCGCCAATAGTGAGATCGAAGATCGGCCAATCACCCTGGGGATCCAGACCGCGACTGACGCCGAAGTCCTAACGGGTTTGAGCGAAGGCGAGCAGGTGGTCGTGAGCGATCGCAGCGGACTGAAACCCGGGCAGAAAGTCCATCCTCAGGCTGTGCAGATTATGCAATACCAGGAAGGGAAGCAGGAATAGCGATCCCCGGGTGGCGGGGTTTGGAAGCGAGAGCAAATGTCAGGGTTTTCCATCCGTAATCCGTATTTCATCATTGTGATTTGTCTGGCGCTCGTGGTCATCGGCGTGACCAGCCTGGCTCGCATGCCGGTGGACCTGTTTCCGTCGATTAACTTGCCGGAAGTCGTGGTGGCGACTTTCTACTCCGGCATGCCGCCTCAGGATATCGAAACGGACATCACCGACCCGCTGGAACGTTT
>Ga0070731_10005331_pt1 | contig 10660 bp, 9 predicted proteins | sample Coa_R1_2_FD_66448 | JGI IMG/M metagenome (GOLD analysis project Ga0070731, IMG submission 66448) | Surface soil microbial communities from Centralia Pennsylvania, which are recovering from an underground coalmine fire - Coalmine... | ecosystem: Environmental > Terrestrial > Soil > Unclassified ... | reverse complement strand
CATGATGGCCACGACGGGTTTCGGGTAGCGCGCGATCAACACGTCCAGATGGTATTCGGTCGCCCAGAATTTTTCGGGAAGGGGATCTTTGGCCTTCGCCGCGTCGTAGAGCGCGCGCAAGTCACCGCCGGCGCAGAGCCCACGCTCGCCCGCGCCGTCGATCAGCACGGCGCCAACGTCGTCATCATCGGCCCAGGCGCGAAGACACGCCGTCATGGTGGTAGCCATGCCGAGCGTCAGTGCATTCAAGGCTTTCGGCCGGTTGAGCGTGAGGCGGCGTAGTGCGCCGATCTCGCGCACTATGATGTCGCCGTCGTGGACGACCTTTTCGCTATTGGCGTTCATCGTCCAACGAGGCTTCGCGCCACGATGAGGCGCATGATCTCGTTGGTGCCTTCGAGAATCTGGTGCACACGCAGGTCGCGCACGATCTTCTCGATGCCGAACTCGGCGAGATAACCGTAGCCGCCGTGCAGTTGCAGTGCCTGATTGGCGATATCGAAGCAGGTATCGGTAACGAACCGCTTGGCCATGGCGCACAGCGTCATCGCATTTGCCTCTTTGCGGTCGAGCGCCGCGGCGGCGCGCCACAGAAACGTGCGGGCGGCCTCTAGTCCGGTCGCCATATCGGCGAGGCGGAATTGCAGCGCCTGAAATTCGTCGAGGCGTTTGCCGAAGGCCTTGCGTTCCTTCATGTAGGCCAGCGACTTTTCCAGCGCCGATTGCGCGCCGCCAAGTGAACACGCGGCGATGTTGACGCGGCCGCCGTCAAGCCCCGCCATGGCGATCTTGAAGCCTGTCCCTTCTTCGCCGAGCCGGTTGGCGGCTGGGACGCGGACGTCCTCAAACGTCACGGCGCGCGTCGGCTGCGCGTTCCAGCCCATCTTGCGCTCGTTGGCGCCGAGCGACATGCCTTTTGCGTCGCCCGTCACGACGAAGCTCGATATTCCGCCCGGACCTGCACCGCCGGTGCGTGCCATCACCACGTAGAGGTCGCTGGCGCCGGCGCCCGAGATGAAAAGCTTCTGGCCGTTGAGCACGTAGCTGTCGCCATCGCGCACAGCCCGTGTCGTCAATGCGGCCGCATCCGAACCGGCGCCAGGTTCGGTCAGACAATAACTGCCGCATAGTTCCATTTTGCAGAGTCGCGGCAGCCATTTCTGGCGTTGCTCGTCCGATCCATGCGCATCGATCATCCACGCGACCATGTTGTGGATCGACATGTAGGCTGAGACCGTGGGGTCTCCGGTCGCCAGCGCCTCGAAGATCAGCGCCGCAGCGAGACGCGACAGTCCCGATCCGCCGACGTCTTCGGCGACGTAAATGCCGCCCATGCCGAGCTCGGCCCCCTTGCGCATTTCGGCGATGGGAAAGTGCCTGGCTTCATCCCAGGCAATCGCATTCGGCGCGAACACTTCGTCGGCGAAGCTGCGCGCCATGTCGCGAAGGGCGATTTGGTTTTCGTCGAGCGAGAACTGCTCTCGAGCGGTTGCTGGCTGATCAAGCATGGTGGCTGTGCCCGGCCCAATGATTGACTAAGCGACTTGACCCGGCACGTCAGTGCGGTTGCGGGTACCTGTGCCGATGATGGTGGTGCCGTGCATAGGGCCACGGCGGGCCGGGTGGATATCCGGGCTCGAAGTAGGGGTTGATGTTGCAAAATCCTCTGTTGCCGGCCACGACGGCCGGGGCGCATTCGGCGGCTGAGGCATACTGGCAATCCCAATCGAGTTCGCCGGCGCCGAGGTTCGTGACTGCGCACCAGGGCGCGTGCCCGTAGGTTGCGGCGCGACTGGACGGAGCATTGCAGAAGAGAATTAGCGACAGCGCCGCGATCGAGAATGCTATTCGCATCATGCTTCTCACCTTGGTTTGCCATAAAGTCTAGTGCGTACCGGGTTTTTCGCAACCGCATCATGCGCTAAGGGTTCTACTCATTGTGAGGAGAGGGGCGCCGCATGGACTTCACCCTTTCGCCTGAGATCGAGAACTTGCGGGTTCGAACGCGCGCCTTCGTCGACGAGCACGTGCTGCCGCTTGAAGCGGATCCGCGCAATTTTTCCGATCACGAAAATATCCCGCACGACCGCCTCGAGCCGGTTCGCGACAAGGCGAAAAAGGCCGGCTTGTGGGCGCCGCAATCACCGAAGGAATACGGCGGCATGGACTTGCAGATCGTTGCTTGGGCGGTGATGTACGAGGAGGCGGCGCGCTCGTTGTTTGGTCCGCTGGCGATGAATTGCATGGCGCCGGACGACGGTAACATGAACGTGCTGAAAAAACTCGGTACGCCCCAGCAGAAGGACAAATGGCTCAAGCCCATCGTCGAGGGTAAGGTGCGATCATCGTTCGCCATGACCGAGCCTGCGCCCGGCGGCGGCTCCGACCCGAGCATGATCAAGACTTACGCCGAGAAGCACGGCGACACGTGGAAGATCTACGGCCGCAAGTGGTTCATCACCGGCGCCGACGGTGCCGCGCATTTCATCCTTGCGGCGCGCACCTCCGACGACAAGCGCAAAGGGATCACCACGTTTCTGTTCCACAAGGACCAGCCCGGCTGGCGTATTCTGCGCCGTATCGAGATCATGGGGCCGGAAGAGCACGGCGGCCATTGCGAGCTTGAATTCGACGGCCTCGAAGTGCACGACGATGACGTTTTCGGCGGTGTCGGAAACGGCCTGAAAGTGGTGCAGGTGCGGCTCGGACCGGCGCGGCTGACGCACTGCATGCGCTGGCTTGGCTGGGCAAAGCGCTGCGTCGAGATTGCGCAGGAGTATGTGGGCCGCCGCGAGGGTTTCGGCATCAAGCTCGCCGACCGGGAAAGCGTGCAGATGAAGCTCGGCGAAGTCGGCCACAACATCCATATCGGGCGGTTGCTCACCATGCACGCGGCCTGGAAGCTCGATCAAGGCGACTATGCGCGTAAGGAAGTGTCGATGGCGAAGCTCCACGTCGCCAATACGCTGCACCAGGCGGCCGACGTCGCCATCCAGCTCAATGGCGCGCGTGGCTACTCGAAGGACACGATTGCCGAATGGGTCTATCGCGCCGCCCGCGCCGCGCGTCTGGTCGATGGCGCCGATGAGGTGCACAAGATGGTCTTGGCAAAATTCATGCGCGACGAAGGCCGCGATTTCTGGAGCTGGAGTGCCGGAAATCGCGTCTGAGGCACAAATGCTCGACGCCACGATGACAACTGAGCGCACTGATCCGGCGGCCGGCACGCACGATGCCGTGCTGGCGCGCGTGCGCGAATTGATTCCTAGCATCCGCGACGGCGCGGCGGTGGCCGAAGCGGCGCGCACGATCTCGCGGCAAATCAGCGACGCCTGGCTCTCGGCGGGCTTGGCGCGAATTCTCATTCCGCCGCGATTTGGCGGATACGGCCTCGGCCTCGAAACCTGGTTCGAGGTGGCGCGCGAGATCGCCAAAGCGGATGCCTCGCATGCGTGGTGCGCGGCGTTGCTAATTCATCACCCGCATTACGTCTGCCAGTTTCCTGAGGAAGCGCAGCGCGCGATCTGGCGCGATGGTCCCGACGTCGCCATCGCGGCCTCGATTGCGCCGGTCGGCCGCGTCACGCGCGTCGCGGGCGGTTATCGGATATCGGGTCAGTTCGGCTTTGCTAGCGGCATCAACCAGTGCACCTGGACCATCGTTGCCGGCATGACCGACTTTGGCAGCGGACCCGAACACACCTGGTTCCTGATCGGGCCGGGCGACTTCACGGTTGCGGACACCTGGTTTACTGCGGCGATGTGCGCGACGGGCAGCAACACTGTCGTCTGCGACGATGTTTTCGTGCCCGAAAGCCATGCGGTTCGCATGCTGGATCTCCGCGAGGGCAAAGGGCCAGGCGGCGCCATCAATGCGAGTCCGATTTTTCGCGCCCCCTTCGTCACCTATTCGACATTGACTTTCGTCACGCCGATCCTCGGCGCGGCGCAAGGCGCCTATGAGTTATTCCGCGATTGGACGCGGACTCGGCGCGGCGTCACCGGCGCCCCCGTCGCCGAAATTCCGCGCATCCAGGCGCGGCTGGCGCGTGCCGCCGCAGATCTCGACGCAGCCGAATTGCTGTTGCGCCGCGCCGTCACAGTCCCGCAAACGCCGACGCCCGCATCGCTTGCGCTCCGCGCCCGTTCGATGCGGGATTTCATGCGCGCGAGCGAACTCTGCATCGAGGCAATTGACGACATCGTCGCCATGAGCGGTACCGCCGCATTCGCCGCCTCGCATCCGATCCAGCGCGCCTGGCGCGACATTCACTTCGCCGCCATGCACATCAGTCTCAACCTCGAACGTAACTACAACCATTTTGGCCGGATGGAGCTTGGCCTGCCGCCAGACCCGCAGCAGCGCATATACTGAGCGCGAGTAGGAAATAAGGTGTGAGCGACCATGGACGGCCGGCGCGCGACCTCGATTGCGATCATCGGCGGCGGAATAGGCGGTCTCGCTGCCGCGGCTTCGCTGCTGCGCGCGGGCTTCGACGTGCAGGTTTATGAGCAAGCGAAAGCGCTCAGCGAAGTCGGCGCCGGAATTAATATCGGCCCCAACGCATCACGCATTCTCCATCGCTTCGGGATTGCCGCACAGCTCGCCCGGAACGGGGTGCGACCGCTGACCTTCGACCAACGGCGCTGGGACGATGGCCGCTTTTTGCTTCGTTCTCCCCTTGGGGAAGCCGTCGAGACGACTTTTGACGCTCCGTACTACACGATGCATCGCGGTGACCTGCATCGCGCCATCGCTGCGGCCGTCCCAGCGGAGCGCGTTCATCTCGGTCGTCGTTTCACGCATCTGATCGATCACGGTGACCGCGTCGAGGTGCATTTTGAAAACGGTGCGCCGATCTCAGCCGATGTTCTCATCGGCGCGGATGGAATTCATTCGGCCGTGCGCCACGCGTTGTTCGGTCCTGAGAAACCTCGCTTCACCGGCTGCGTCGCCTATCGCGGCTTGGTCCCGGCCAATCGCCTGGCTCATCTCGATCTGGAAACGACGACACAGATCTGGATGGGCCCGGACCGGCATTTCGTTCATTACTTTGTATCGGCGCGAAAGCTGGTCAACTTCGTGGCGGTGACCGAGGAGGACAGCTGGCAACGGGAATCGTGGGTCGATCGTGGCGAAGTCGCCGACGCGCTGGCCGCGTTCGCGGGTTGGCACGATCAGGTTCTTTCGATCATCGGAGCGGCGGACGAGACCTACAAATGGGCCTTGTTCGACCGCACCCCGCTACCGCACTGGTCGGCCGGACGGGTGACGCTGTTGGGAGATTCCTGCCATCCGATGCTGCCGTTCATGGGGCAGGGCGCCGCGCAGGCGATCGAGGATGCGGCCACCCTCAAAGGATGCCTGGAAAAGTTTTCCGACGACGTTTCGGCGGCGCTGCGTCTCTACGAACGGCTGCGATTGCCGCGGGCATCACGCCTGCAAGGGATGTCGGCGATCAATAAGACCCGCTTCCATTTGCCCGATGGGCGAGCGCAGATCGCGCGCGACGCGGAGATGGCGAACGGCGCGACCGACTGGTCGTGGGCCGCAATTGCCTGGCTCTACGAGCACGACGCTGATGTAGTCGAGGATTGCTCGTAGGCCGCCCGGTCTCCTTTCGCACAAACTGCAATCGGGCTAGAAAGGCCAATCGATTTCATCGCTTGAACCTCAATCAGGGACACCCAGGGAGCATCCATGAAACTCGCGTTTTTTGACGACTACAAACTCGGCGTGGTGGTCGGCGATAAGATCGTCGACGTTTCGTCCGCGACCAAGGGCATCAAAGCGCTCGGCCCGCAGGATGTGATCCGCACCGTGATCGAGAAATGGAGCACCTATAAGGGCAAGCTCGCCGCGGCGGCCAAGAAGGGTAAAGGCAAGCCGTTGTCGAAGGTAAAGCTTCGCCCGCCGCTGCCGAAGCCTGAGAACATCATTTGCATGGCGGTGAACTACATGGAGGACGGCACGCTGCCAGAGCCTGCGCCGATCAACGCCTTCATGAAATCGCCCAGTGCGATCATTGGTCCCGGCGGCACCATGGTGCTCCCCGATATGGCAGCGAGCGTTTTCGAGGGTGAGGCGGAAATCGCCATCGTGATCGGCAAGAAGGCCTCGCACGTGAAGGCCGCCGACGCCATGAAATACGTGTTCGGCTACGTGAACTTCATCGATGGCTCGGCGCGGGGCGTGGTCCCGCCGACCAACGTGTTCTATCAGATGAAGTCGCGCGATACGTTCGCGCCGATTGGGCCCTACATCGTCACCAAGGACGAGATCAAAAATCCGCAAAAGCTTCAGATCACGCTGAAGAACAACGGTGTCGTCTATCAGAACTTCAACACCGACGACATGGCGCACAAGATTCCGCGCTGCATCGAATGGGCCACCGCGATTCACACCCTGATGCCCGGCGATATCCTGGCGACCGGCACCAACCATCGCGGGCTCAACCCGTTCATGGACGGCGACAAGATCGAGCTGACCTGCGAGGGCTTGGGCACGCTAAGCATCAAGGTGCGCGACGACCTCAAGCGGACCTGGCAGCGCATCACCCGCCTGCAGCACAAGCAGAGCGGAGCGGAAGGCGTGCATACCAAGCAGACCGGCGGCAAATACGCGAAGTAGTCCTGCCGGCGCGGAGCGCCGCCGGCCTGGCCGGCGGCATCTGTCTTATGCCAGCGCAGCTCCGGAGAGCGAGGACGTCAGGCCCTGCGCTCCTCCGCAGCGGCGTTGGTTCCGCAAATGAAGCCCTGACAGGTGGCGCGGGCCAGCCCGTGCATGCTGAATCCCCCCGCGGATTCGCCGCCGCAATAGAGGCCTGGAATGATTTGGCCGTTCATGTCGATGACCTGGCATTTGCCGTTGATGCGCAGGCCGGCGCGCGTATCGTGCAGCGCCGGCGTCGCCCAGCCGGCGTAGAACGGCGGCTTCTGGATCTTGTAGAGCGGCTTCGGTTTGCCGAAGTCCTCGTCGACGCCTGAATCGACGAAGCCGTTGTAACGCGCGATCGTCGCTGCGAGGGCCTCGGGCGGCATCGGTACGCGCTGGTATTTCATCACGATCTTCTTCGCCAATTCCTCGATCGAGTTCGCGGTGAAGCAGAAGCCTTGGTCGTAATCGACGTAGGGCGGCTTGGGATCCCAGTTCTGACGCACCACCGCGTCGGCATCGAAGATCGCCCAGATTGGGCCGCCGCCATTGTGGCCGTCACCGATCCCCGCGAGTGCCGCGTCGAGAAAGCCGTTGGGATTGAATTTCAGATTTTTGCCGTTGCGCCAATCGCCCGGCACGTAGGGTAGCATCGATTCGTAATTGGCCACCGAGAACTGCCGCGCCGTTTCGTCGTAGAAGCGTTTGCCGATCATGTTGACCAGCACGAGGTTCTGCCAATCTTCAACATGCAAACCGATGGCGCGCGCCTTGTCGAAAACTTCGCTGCCCGGATACCAGCGCAGATTCACGTAGCCGTATTGGCCGCCGACGGTGCCCGGTTTGGTGATGCCCGAGCCGAACTCGCCGGTGTTGTTGAAAAGACCCCACAGCGACGCGCCAATCGCCATGCCGGCAAGTTCGCCACTGGCGTCCTGATCGGACCAAGGCTGCCCTGCCACGCCGCAATATTCTTCCGTCAAGCGCGGATCGAACATGCGCCGGAAGTTGACGTTGGTGGTTGATCCGCCGGTGGCGATGATCACGGCCTTGCGCGCGCGGATGTTCACGGCCTTACCGTCATTGTCGCAGGCGATGCCGACCACCCGGCCGGTGTGCGGCGCTTCGCGGTGGATCGATGTCATCCGGTGCTTGACGAGAATTTCGACGCCGGCCTTCCTCGCCGCCGCGGCGAGCGGATGCATGAGGCCGTTGCCGGTCGACATGGTGGTGCGCTTGTCAGGCGGCGCGGGCTGGCCGGTCTGGATCAAAGGCCAGTCCATGGGCGCGGCGTGCATTTCACGCGGAATGGAATTGCCGACGGCGCCGCCGCCGAGTTTGTCTGGCGCCTTATCCACGAACACCACGCCATGGGCGATCAGAAACTCACACGTTGCCGCGCAATTGTCAGCGAAGGCGCGGATCACTTCGCGGTCGTTGAAACGATAGTCGGGAAAGCCGTTCGGTTCGACGACGGTCCAGTCGGTCAAATCCTGGAACACGAGGTCGGGCGAATCCTTGACGCCCCATTTTTTTTGAACGCTGGTGCCGCCGCCGAGCGGTACGTTCCCGCCGCTGCAGATTGCGTGGCCACCGACGTGACTCTGCACCTCAACAAGAATGACCGATGACCTCCCTCGCGCGTCACGATGGCGGCGGGAAGGCCCGTCGCACCTGAGCCGATGACGACGACATCGGCCTCGTGATCCCAATGAACGGCGCCTTGTCGTGTCTGCGCCTCGGCCCGAGAGGTCAGGCCGGCCGCCGCTACGCTGGCCGCCACACCGGCGCTGCCTTTCAGAAGGTCGCGTCGTTTCATCGTCATGGTTCCCTCCCGCAATGCGGCCCTAGCCGAGCCGGGCTTTCATGCATCGTAATCGTGACGGGGCGTCTTGGTCGAGGTGCTCGCGGACGGTACTGCTCTGCACAAGGCGCAACATCCTCACAATTTTTTCCGCGCGATATAGGTGTAGAAGTTGTTCGCCCAGAACAAAGTGCCGGCCTTCGAGGCGGCGTCCAGTTCATCCATCAAACTGTCGGCGTCGGCCTTGGCGATGACGCCGGAGACCGGCAGCAAACGGCGCCAGGTCGTGAGATTCTCGGCAAAGAATTCGGCGCGTCCCACATCGGCGATGACATAGGAACGATGAGATTCGATGGCGAAGCCCGCCTCGGCAAGGAGTTTTGGTAGCCGACGCATAATGAAAGGCTGCGCCGCGAACGCGCGGGCGATGTCCGCAACGTCGATCTTCGCCGCGATGGTGCTGTCGAGAGATAGGGCCGACGACCCGAAGTCGCGATCGAAGATTAGAAGCTGTCCGCCGGAACGTAATACGCGCGCGCTTTCCGCCAGGATCGCGACGGGATCGGTGGCGTGACTGAGCAGTGTGTGAGCAATGACGAGATCGCAATCGCTGTCCTTCACGCTCAGGTTCGTAGCGCTGCCGACTTCGAAAGCGATGCGTTCGGTGACTCCTTCCGCTTTCGCGTGCTGGCGTGCGATCTCGATCAGATACGGACTCATGTCTGTCGCGACGATGCTACCGCGAAAGCCGGGCGAGGCGGCCAGCCGCCGGGACACGACGCCCGTGCCGCAGCCGATCTCGATGACGGGGGTAATTCGCGGCAGGTCGAGCGCGTTGATGTAATCGGCGATGACACCGCGAAAGAACGGATGCTTGGCGCGGTTTTCGAGGCGCGCCGCCATGACGGCCAGCGCGCTCTCATCGATCTCGGACGTTCGGCCCCAGACGTCGCTCGTGCTTGCGCCCGCCATCGTCACATGCGGGCCAGCTGTCTAATTCCGATAACCGCGATCGATGGTGTCGAGCATGCGCAGGTATGCCGGCCAATCGGCCGAACCGCGGCCGGAATCGTGGTGCTCGTACTGATGCGCGGTCTTCTCGCAAATCTCCGCCGGTATCTCGATCAGCGCGCCGCCGGTCGCTTCCATCTTGAGCTGAATGTCCGCCGCTTCGATCAGCGACTTCATCAGTACGAATGCCTCGCGCGTGGTTTGGCCGACCGTGAGCAGTCCGTGATTATGCATGATCAGCGCGCGGTTCTTGCCAAGCGCCTTGTTGATGCGCGCACGCTCGCCGAAATCCTCGGTGATGCCTTCGTAATCGTGGTAGCCGATGCGATTGTGGAAGCGGACCGCTGGCTGCGAGACCATGCGCAGCCCGTGCTTCAAGCCAGCGATCGCCATGCCGATCTCGGTGTGAACGTGGACCGCGCAATTGACGTCCTGGCGGCCGGAGAGCACGCCGCCGTGCAGTGTGAAGCCTGGCCGGTTGACGCCGGCGGATTCGTCGAGATCGTCATCCATGCTGACTTTGACGAGGTTCGACGCCGTGACTTCGGTATAGAGCAGCTCGTGCCGCTTGATCAGGAATTTGCGGTCTTCGCCCGGCACCCGCATCGACGAGTGATTGTAGATGACATCGCCCCAGCCGTAGTGGGCAACCAGCCGGTAGGTGGCGGCGAGGTCGACGCGCGCCTGCCACTCGGCGGGCGACATTTCGGTCTTTTTGGCAGTGGCGATCCTGACATGCTTGTTCATGGCGCGAGTCTCCGCGTGCTATGGGGTGACATTAGCATCCCGCCCCGCTGCGGCGCAGCCCCCTTCAGGAGGGCCGCGGAATCTTGAGGTCTGCCATGAAATTCTATGATTGCTCGACCGCCCCGAGCCCACGGCGGGTGCGTATTTTTCTCGCCGAGAAGGGCATCAGCGTGCCGACCGTGCAGGTCGACCTGCGCAATGGCGAGCAATTCAGCCCGGCGTTTCGCGCGATCAATCCGGACGCCACGGTGCCGGTTCTCGAGCTCGATAACGGCACGCGCATTGCCGATGCCATCGGCATCTGCGTTTATTTCGAAGCTACTCATCCGCAGCGGTCGCTCATGGGCGAGAGCCCTGAGGAGAAAGCCGCTATTGCCGAGCGGCAGCGCTTCGCCGAACGCAACGGTTTCTATGCGGTGATGGAGGCTTTTCGGAATTCGACGC
>Ga0070731_10005330_pt1 | contig 10663 bp, 6 predicted proteins | sample Coa_R1_2_FD_66448 | JGI IMG/M metagenome (GOLD analysis project Ga0070731, IMG submission 66448) | Surface soil microbial communities from Centralia Pennsylvania, which are recovering from an underground coalmine fire - Coalmine... | ecosystem: Environmental > Terrestrial > Soil > Unclassified ... | reverse complement strand
CGATGTTCGCTCCCCGGATGCGGCTGCAGCCGGACTCCGCGCGCAGAATCTGGCGGCCTCGGGTGTGTACCGCGCATCAAGCATCGACGGCCGGGTCGTCATCGACACGTTCGGCGCGCACTGGAATGTGCGCGGGTCGTGGACGCCGGCGCCACGCTCGACAAGCCGGATGAGATACGCGATTGAGGGACAGGTGACAGGACTGCATCCGGCCGCCTTACGGCCCGCCGTCTCGATCGCCGTACTCGAGGATCCACGGTTGGCGGGCACGCTCAACGGGCGATTTCAGATGCGCGGCAGCGCGCGCTCGCTCGACGATCAGGACACGTCGGCGACGATCGATCTGACGGACTCGACGCTCTCGAGCACGCATATCTCGTCGCTGCACGTCTCCGCAACCGCCGCCAACACGCAGCTCACGGCCGATCTCGACGCCGAGGTCGAAGGCCTTACCAATCAGTCGGTCGGATTCGATCGGTTTCCCGTGAGCACGACGGGATCGCTGCATGCGCACGTCGTCGTCCCGGACATGAGGCACGCGCCCACGCTCGCGACTCTACAGGCCGACGTGTCGGCCTCGCTCGGCGCCAGCGCGGTCGCCGGCTTTGCGATCGATCACGCGACGATTGACGCGGCGATCGACAACGGCGTCGCGAGCATCCGGCAGCTCGCAGTCGCCTCGCCGGACGGATCGGTGACGGCCGCCGGGACGCTGGCGTTTCAAGGCGGCGACGAGACGAATCTGACGTACAGCCTCGACGTCACGGATCTCCATCCGTTCGGCGGCCTTGTCCATCACGAGCTGCAGGGGCGCGCGCACTCGACCGGCACCATCACCGGATCGATCGACGCCACGCGCGTCACTGGACTGATTGGCGTGCAGCAGATCCAAATCGATTCGGACACGTCGATTCTGTCGGCGAATCTCGAGATGTCAGGAGTGGTGCCCGATTGGCGGATCGCCGATGCGACAGGCACGGTGCAGGCCGACGGCGCATTCCTGTCGATTCGCGGCGTCGATGTGAAACACGCGTCCTTTGACGTCACTGCGGCCAACGGCGAGCTCGACGTGAAATCCGTGCTCGATCTCCAGCAAGAGTCCGTCGCGGTCAACGCGGTCGTCGCGCCTCATCCTGATTGGCACGAGATTCAGGTCCGCCAGCTCGCCCTCGGCACGCCCGGCAAGCTTTGGACTTCGTCATCTCCCGAAATTGTCGTGCGCAATACGGCGGGTGAAATTGCGATTGGCGGCGCGACGTTCGTGCAGGGCAATCAGCACATTTCGGTCAAAGGCCGCGTTCCGACGTCATTGGCTGGAGCGGCGGATGTCGCGCTCGAGTTCGATCATCTGCAAATCGCGGATCTGAACGCGGCTGCGAAGGGCGCGCACGCGATGACCGGCGAGCTCAGCGGATCGGCGAACGTATCCGGCACGCTGGCCGATCCACATATCGACGCCAAAGCTGGGATCAGCGGCGGCTCGGTGGACGGGATCGCCTTCGAGCGCGCCGACGCCACCCTCTCGTACGCCGCGCGCACGGCGACGGTCGACGCGGCGCTCGTGCAGACGGCAAGCAACGGCCTCACGATCAAGGGCCGGCTGCCGCTCGACGCGAGCGCGACCGGCATCGATCTGCGCGTGCAGAGTTCCGCGATCGACGTCCGGCTCCTGCAGCCGTTGATGCCGGGGGCCGCGATCGGCGGCGGCACGCTCGAGGCATCGGCGACGATCACGGGATCGCGAAATGCGCCGATCATTCAGGGCAGCGCGTCGGTGACCGACGCGGCGTTCTCGACGGCCGTGACCGGCGTCGGCTATCAGCATCTGAACGCGCGCGCGACGTTCACCGGCGACAACGCACGCATCGAGACGCTGACCGTCGAAGACGGCGACAAGCACGTGCTCACCGCGCAGGGCGGCTTCACCGGCTGGTTCAACGGCGCCCGCGCGATCGACGTCACGCTTTCGACGACCGGTTTCCACGTGCTCAAGAACAAGCTCGGCCAGACGGGCGTGGACGCGACGCTGCACGTCACCGGCAGCCTCGAGCATCCGGATCTGTCCGGCCAGATTCGCGTCGACAACGGACGGCTCGACATCGACGCGTGGCTGGCGCAGCTCGCGTCGGATCAGGCGGACGAATCCCACGGCGGCATCGCCGACCGCAGCAGCTGGCATCTGACGCTGGACATTCCCAACAACCTCATCGTGCGCGGCCAGCCGGCGGCCGGGGCAGCCGGTCCGGTCTCACTGGGCGCGGTGAACGCGACGCTGGGCGGACATCTCACGCTGACGAAGATCGCCGGCGGCCTTCCCGCCGTGAACGGCCGGGTCACGGTCATTCGCGGTACCTACATGTTTCAGAACCGGCCGTTTCAAGTGGACCGCGACAGCAGCGTGGAGTTTCGCGGACGCCATCCGGTCGATCCCGACCTGTCGATCACCGCCGAGCGCCAGAGCGGCGGCGCGACGATCGACATTCACGTGACCGGCACCGCCGGCGCGCCCAAAGTGACGCTGTCGAGCGATCCGCCGCTCGATCAGGGCGACATTCTCGCGCTCATCCTCTTCGACGAGCCGATCAACTCTCTCGGACAGTCGGACCGCGCGACCTTGACCGAGCGCGCCGCGTCGATGGCCGAGACGACGATCGGCGGACCGCTGTCGGACGCGCTGGCGCGCGCGTTCGATCTGGATCTCGTGCAGATTCAGGCGGCGACCGACACCGGTACCGGCCCGACGCTCGCCATCGGCCAGCAGATCGGCAGCAACCTGTACGTGCGCGTGCAACAGGGCGTGACCGACACGCAAGACAGTCAGCTGTCGATCGAGTATCAATTCTCGAAGCTGCTGCGTCTGGTGACGACCGTCGCGCAGGACCCGCCGCAGTCGACGATCTCGCGCTGGTCCGAGCGCAGCGGGATCGATTTGATCTTCGTGATTCGATATTGAAGAAGACCAGGCGAAACGCGCATCGCGCCCCGCCTGGCCCGTGACATCTAGCGCCGACGGCCGAGACGCTTTCTCGCGATCAGTCCCGAGATTCCTGTCAGCAGCAGCACGGCCGATGCCGGTTCCGGCGCCACTTGTACATCGTCAATCGCCAGACCGGAGAACAAGCCGTTGGGGTCGCCGACAGCCTGCGTGATCTGCAGCCCGTAGATATCGGCCGTCGTGTCGGAGACGACGTAGTAGCCGTTGCCGGTGTTGACGAGGCTCTCGGTCGTCGCGAGATTTTCGACGAACGCCGCGCCGAGCGGCGCCCCCAACGAGTTGATCGCCTGGAACGTGACCGACACCGGATCGGAGTCCGCGATCCCGACGCCGATGGCAAAGACGCCGTTGAACAACCGGATCGTCAGGCTTGCGCTGCCGTCGGCGCTGGTGTCAACCAGGTAGTTCGGTCCGCTCTGCGTGCTGAAGGATTCGACTGACAGGCCGTCCGGACTGGAAAACAAGATGCCGTTTGAAGTGAGACTCGCGACCACCGAACAAGGCAAGAAGCATTGAGGCAGCGCGTCGAAGTTCGTCAGATTCCCGAAGCGGGGCGACGGACCGGTCACCGGAGACGTCTCGCTGTCGCCGGGCGTTCCTACCGCAATGGTCGTCGCGAATGCGGATGTCGATGTGAGTAGCAAGGCCGAGCAGCACAGTAGCAATGTTCTTGTCACAATTTTTTTCACGTTCGTGTCCTCCTGCGAGTGCGTGAACGAATTGTTCTTCATCGCCGTGACGTACACGTGTCAATCGCGGGCGCGTTGAACAGATAGCGCGATGCGTCGCGTCGATGTTCCACATTCTTCACGCGCTATTTACATCGCGGTGATGCGGCGCTTGTAGTCTGAGATCCGCTGTTCGTCTGACTCGGGAACTGCAGATGTCAATTCTGAATGGAGAATCTATGCGTCATTTTGTTTCGGTGATCACAAGCGCGGCGCTGCTGCTGTCGCCCGTCGCCCCAGCGGCGAGCAGGGCGCAAGACGTCAGCTCGCAGACAACAGCCGTCACGACAACGCCCATCAAGCACGTCGTCGTGATCTTTGGTGAGAACGTGTCGTTCGATCATTACTTTGGAACGTACCCGCAGGCGGTCAATCCTCCGGGGCAGCCGCGCTTCATCGCACGGCAGGGCACGCCGACCGTGAACAACTACGTGCTGAGTCCGACGCTTCTGAGCAGCAATCCAAACCTGAGCGTGGCCAATAACCCCGGCGCGTCCAATCCGTTCCGCCTCAACCGCAATCAGGCGTTGACCGCCTCGCAGAATCACAGCTACCTGCCGGAACAGCAGTCGTTCGACCTCGGCCAGATGGACCGGTTTCCGTTGCGCACGGGAAAGGGCGGCGGCACGCCGAATACCTATCCTCAGGTGGTGAACACGACGGGTCTGGTGATGGGCTACTACGACGGCAACACGGTCACGGGCCTGTGGAACTACGCGCAGCACTTCGCGATGAGCGATAACTCCTACAACACGACGTTCGGTCCGTCGACGCCCGGTGCGATCAACCTGATCTCCGGCCAGACGAACGGCATCATCCAAGGCACCGCGACGCACACGCCATCGGGTAATGAAGTGGCCGATGGACGGGGCGGCTTCACGATGATCGGCGATGCCGAAGCGCTGAGCGACGTCTGCTCGAACGCCGGATCGTTCAACGCCGAGATGTCAGGGAAGAACGTGGGCGACCTGCTCAACACGGCCGGCGTGACCTGGGGTTGGTTCCAGGGCGGATTCGATCTCTCGATCACGAACCCGAACGGCAGCACGGGCTGCTCGCGAAGCACGGTGTCGCCGATTACGGGATTGACTGAAGGCGACTACGTCGATCATCACCAGCCGTTTCAGTTCTACGCCAGTACGCGGAACGTGAGTCACACACGCCCCACGAGCACGGCGACCATCGGCCTCGGCACTCCGGCCAGCCCCGAGCCGGCGAACCATCAGTACGACATTCACGACTTCTTCGACGCGCTCAACGCCGGCAATCTGCCCGCGGTCAGTTTCCTGAAAGCGGCGTCGTATCAGGACGGCCATCCGAGCAACTCGAATCCGCTCGACGAACAGGCCTTCATCGTGAACGTGGTGAACGCGCTGCAGCTCTCGCCCTTCTGGTCCACCACCGCGGTCATCGTCGCCTACGACGACTCCGACGGCTGGTACGATCATCAGCAGGGCGCGATCATCAACGGTTCGTTTTCCACGCAGGACGCAGTGTCGGGAACGAGCGCCTGCGGCGTCAGCGGCTCGACTGCCGTGCTTCCGGGTCCGGCCTCGGGCGGCCTCGGGGTCAATGGCCGCTGCTCGCCGGGCGTTCGCACGCCGCTGCTCGTGATTTCGCCCTGGGCGCGTCCGAATTTCGTGGATCACACGTTGACGATCCAGACGTCCATTCTTCTGTTCATCGAGCAGAACTGGAATCTCGGATTCATCGGCGGCGGGTCGTTCGACGCGATCGCCAATCCCATCAATGCCATGTTCGACTTCAGTCAGGGAACTCCACAGAACACCGCGCTGCTGATGCTCTCGCCGACCACCGGCCTGCCGCAGTGACGGTCGCACGGGAACGACCGCTGGGCATGACCCGGCGCGAGTGGTTGATCGGAGGCGGCATTCTGGCCGCCTCCGCGCGTCGGGTCATCGCACAGATGGCGCACATGGCGCCCATGCCGCAGGCGCCGCCTCTCTTCGAACCGCGGGAGATGACGCCGTTCGTCGATCCACTGCCGATTCCCGACGTGATGCGGCCGGTGGGCACGCGTCTGAATTCGTCTGGAAAGCCGGTCCCGTACTACAACGTTCCCATTCAGGAGTTCTTCGGCAAGATCCATCGCGACGTGCCGCCAACGCGTTTCTGGGGCTACGGCAAGAGCGTGCCGGGACCGACGATCGAGGCGCGGAGCGGCGAAGAAATTCGCGTCGAATGGTCGAACCGCTTGCCGTCAAAGCATTTTCTTCCCATCGACCACACGTTGATGGGCGCGGGCAAAGGCCGTCCTGACTCGAGAGCCGTGGTCCACGTCCACGGCGCCCGGGTGCCGCCGGCCAGCGATGGATGGCCGGAGCAGACGATTGTCCCGGGCGAATCCGCGATCTGCACTTATCCGAATCAGCAGGAACCGGCGCTGCTTTGGTATCACGACCACGCGATGGGCATCAACCGCCTGAACGTCTGCGCGGGCATGGCCGGCCTCTACGTCATCCGTGACGCGTTCGAGGATTCGCTCAACCTGCCGAGCGGCGAATACGAGATCCCGCTGGTCTTGATGGATCGCATGATCCGCACCGACGGGCAGATCTACTATCCGGTCTCGCCGGTACCCGACGCGCCCTGGATGCCCGAATATTCCGGCAACGCCACGCTGGTCAACGGCACGCTGCTGCCGTATCTCGACGTGAAACCGCGGAAGTACCGGTTCCGGATTCTGAACGCGTCCAACGCGCGATTCTATTTCTTGTCGCTGGACGAGGGCCAGGTCTTTCAGCAGATCGGCACGGACCAGGGGCTGCTGCCTGCGCCGGTCGCGGTCGGCCGGCTCGAGCTGGCGCCTGGCGAGCGAGCCGACGTCGTGCTGGATTTCGCGGATCATCGCGGCCGGCGAATCGTGCTCCACAATCAATCCTTCACGCTCATGCGGTTCAACGTCGCGTCCGACGCCGCGACCGACACGAGCGCGCTGCCAAAGACGCTTCGAGCCGTCCCGAAGATCGCAGAATCCACGGCGGTCATGACCAGACGGCTGTCACTCGTCGAGGTGGACAACGTGCTCAGCGAGCCGTCGATCCATCTGCTCGATGGCAAACGCTGGCACGAGCCGATCTCGGAAAAGCCGGTGCTCGACACGACCGAGATTTGGGAGTTTTTCAACCTGACGGAGGATGTGCATCCGATCCACCTCCACCTGGTTCGATTTCAAATCCTCGATCGCCGGCCGATCGACGTGTCCACGTACGTCTACGACAAGAAGACTCTCTACACCGGGGATGCGGCGCCGCCCGAACCCGGCGAAGCGGGCTGGAAGGACACGGTTCGAGTGACGCCGGAAGCCAGCACCAGGATCCTCGTGAAGTTTGAAGGCTACACGGGACGCTACGTCTGGCACTGCCACATCCTGGAGCACGAAGACAACGAGATGATGCGGCCGTACGAGGTGATCGCTCCCGCGCGCAAATGAGGATTGGCCGGCCGCGAGGCACAATATGTAGTCGTGCCGGAGCTGCCCGATGTCGAGCTGTACCTTCATGCCCTGCGGCCGCGCATCACCGGCCAGCGTCTGGATCGCGTGCGCGTCGCCAGCCCGTTTCTGCTCAAGACCGTCGACCCGTCGATTCGTGAAACCGAAGGGCGGGTCGTCCGCGGTGTCTCTCGACTCGGCAAGCGCGTCGTCTGGCGGCTCGATGACGAGCTGTTCGTCGTCATTCATCTGATGATTGCGGGCCGCTTTCGCTGGAAGACGCCTGGTGCCGCGATTCCGGCGCGTCTCGGGCTGGCTGCGTTCGATTTCGCGTCCGGATCGCTGCTCTTGACGGAGGCAGGATCGCGCCGGCGCGCGTCGCTGCACGTGGTTCGGGGCGCCGATGCGCTCGCGGCGCTCGATCCCGGCGGGTTGGACGTGCTCGGATCGTCGTTCGAGGAATTCGCGGGCGCGCTCACGCTCGAAAATCACACGCTCAAACGCGCGTTGACCGACCCGCGGCTGCTCGACGGCATCGGCAACGCGTACTCGGATGAAATCCTGCACGCGGCGCGGCTCTCGCCGCTGGCGATGACGCAACGGCTCGATCCCGAGCAGATCGCCCGGCTTCACGACAGAGCGATTCGCTTGCTCACGGCGTGGCGCGATCGGCTGATCGCGGAGACCGGCGACAAGTTTCCAGAGAAGGTCACGGCGTTTCGTCCGGGCATGGCCGTGCACGGCCGGTTCGGGAAACCGTGCCCGGTGTGCGGCACGCCGATTCAACGCATCCGCTACGCGGCGAACGAGACGAACTATTGTCCGAACTGCCAGACGGGCGGCCGGCTGCTCGCTGACCGAGCGCTTTCGAGGCTGCTGCGGGAGGATTGGCCGCGGTCACTCGAAGAGCTCGAGCAGTACCGGAAAGACCGGCGGCAGCCGTGAGTCAACACGTATCCCGTTAACATGAAGGCCGATCACACACGCGACGACGCGAGGACACCATGGCTCGACAGCCCAACGCGACGGCAATCGATATCAAGACCATCGATGACATCGATCGATACATCAACGAGCTGTTCGCTCCTGAAGACGCCGCGCTGGCCGCGACGGTGAAGTCCATCGAGGCCGCCGGAATGCCGGCGATCCAGGTGTCGGCCGGTCAAGGAAAGTTTCTGTACCTGCTCGCCCGGCTCACCGGCGCCCGGCGCATTCTGGAGCTCGGTACGCTCGCGGGGTACAGCGCGATCTGGATGGCGCGCGCGCTGCCCGACGACGGCCGGCTCGTCACGCTCGAGTTCAAGCCCGAGCATGCCGCCGTGGCGCGCAAGAATCTCGAACGCGCCGGTCTGTCAGCGAAAGTCGACGTCATCGTCGGTCCCGCGCTCGAATCGCTGGCGGCCATGGCGCACCGGCACGAGCCGCCCTTCGATCTCATTTTCATCGACGCCGACAAGTTGAACTATCCGGCCTATCTCGACTGGTCGCTCCAACTCGCCCGCTCGGGCACGCTCATCGCCGCCGACAACGTCGTGCGCGCCGGCGCGGTGCTCAATCCACCTGCCGGAGATGAGGCCGCGATCGGCGCGCGCCAGTTCAACGCCAAGCTTGCCGCCGATCCGAGAGTGGAGGCCGTTGTTCTTCAACAGATCGGTCTCAAGGGCCACGACGGCCTAGCGCTCGCGCGCGTGCGATAAGTGACGTAAAAAGAGCCGACTTAGGCTCGACAGCCGCAATTCTGGCAGTTTCTGAAAGCAATCGACTTCCGGAGTCGATTTTTGAGATCAGTGCGCGTCGGCGGGCGCGGGAGCGCGGCCGCGCGGCTTGCGGAGCAGGAAGACAAGCGGCGTCACGAAGAGAAACGAAATCGCGAGCAGCAGCCACGCGTCGTTGTAAGCGAGCATCGAGGCTTGCCGCATGATCGTGCCGTCGATGATCGCCAGCGCGCGAGTGCCGGCGTCGGCCACCGACGTGCCCTGCGCGATCAAACCCGCGACGATCGCTTGATAGCGCTCCTGAAATGCCGGGTTGCTGATGACCGTGTTCGTCGTCAGATCCGCGCGGTGATACGCGATGTGCCGCGTCAGAAACGCGCCGAGCGCGGCGATGCCGAAGCTGCCACCGAGCTGCCGCGACAGATTGATCAGCCCTGACGCCTGCTGCGCTTCCTCCGGCTTGAGACTGCCGAACGCCGAGTAGTTGATCGGCGTGAACAGCATGCCGAGCGCCAGACCACGGATGATCAGCGCGTACCGCGCGTCGGCCTCGCCGGCCACCGTCGACAGATGTCCGAGCGACCACATCGAATAGAGCATCAGCACCATGCCGCAGAGCATGAGGATCCGCGGATCGACCTTCGGCGTGGTGCCCGCCAGCATCCGTCCGCAGACCATCGCCATGATTGCCGTCGCGATGCCGCCCGGCATCATCGTCAAGCCGGTTTCAGTCGGCGAAAACCCGAGAATCGTCTGCGTGAACAGCGGAAAAATGATGACGCCGCCGTACAGGCCGAAGCCGAGCACCACGAACAGCATCAGCGACACCGCCAGCTCGCGATTGTGCAGCACGCGAAACTGAATCACGGGATGCTTGTTGCGAGCCGACAACTGCCACGCAATCAGCGCCGTCAGCGCAACCGCGGAAGCAATTGACAGATCGACCAGCAGCTTGCTGTTGAACCAGTCCTTGGTGTTGCCCTCTTCGAGCACGTACTGCAGCGATCCGACGCCGACGATGAGCAGTCCGATGCCGATCCAGTCGATCGGACCGCTGCGCCGCTCCTGATTGGGCGGATCGTGCAGGAACGTCCACACCATGAACGCCGACGTGAGACCGACCGGCAGATTGATGAAGAAGCACCAGTGCCAGCTGGCGTTATCCGTAATCCATCCGCCGAGCGTCGGCCCGAGTGTCGGCGCGACGATGACGCCGAGCAGGAAAATCGTCTGCACGAGCGCCTGCTCTTCGCGCTTGAAGACCTGTCGCAGCGTCGCCTGCGCTGTAGATAACAACGCGGCGCCGCCGGCGCCCTGCACGAGCCGCCAAATCACCAACTGCGCCAGACTGCGCGAGAGGCCGCACAGCATCGACGCGACGACGAAGATCACGATCGATGCCGTGAGGTACCGCTTGCGGCCGAACGTCTCGGTGAAAAACGCTGTCATCGGCAACACGACGACGTTGGCGAGAATGTACGACGTCGCCACCCAGGCCACTTCCTCGCGCGTCGCACTCAAGTTGCCGGCCATCTGCGGCAGCGCGACGTTGACGATGGTGGTGTCGAGCACCTCCATCACGGCAGCGGTGATGAGCCCGACGAGGATGAACCATCGGGTCGACTGTCCGCTCTCGTCGAACGGCGCTGCGACGGCCGCCTTCTCGGGAGAGTCGCTCATTTCAGATAGACCGTGGCCGTCACCGACATGCCCGGACGCAGCACGTCGATCGGATCGCCGTGCGGATCGAGCGCGATTCTGACCGGCACGC
>Ga0070731_10005329_pt1 | contig 10663 bp, 10 predicted proteins | sample Coa_R1_2_FD_66448 | JGI IMG/M metagenome (GOLD analysis project Ga0070731, IMG submission 66448) | Surface soil microbial communities from Centralia Pennsylvania, which are recovering from an underground coalmine fire - Coalmine... | ecosystem: Environmental > Terrestrial > Soil > Unclassified ... | reverse complement strand
GGAAGCGACGCACTTCGGCCCGGAACGCTTCGTACTCGGCGCTGTACGCGAGATTCACGCGCGAGCCCTCCCGGCCGGTTGCTTACCAGCTTCGGGTGGAGCGCGACAAACGCGCCGTCAGTCGAGCAGCGCGCTCGCGACGAAGCGGACCGTCGCCATCGACGCGTTCAGTAGATCGCCGAGCACGTCGACGAGGATGCGGCGCACGGCGACGTCGCGCCCGAGGCGCTCGAGGAGATCCGCGCTGTCGCGCAGCCCCTGGACCATTGCGTCGAACTGATCCTGACGCACGACGACGTCCATGCGCGGCTCATAGACCCGCCCCGATTGCGTTGACAAGGGGGCGACGTGAAATATTTCCTCCGCACCGGTAGGAATGTGCCATGCGGCATGTGCGCCGCGTGGTACTCGTCGTCTCGTTCCTCGCCGGACTGGGCGTCGTGCTCACGCTCGCCCACCTGGATGCGCGCGTGCGCGCGTATCTCGCCGGGCCGCCGCTCGGTGGCGCGCGCATCTACGCTGCGCCGACCACGTTACGCATCGATGCGCCCGTCGCGGGCGGTTCGCTCGTGCGGAAGCTCACCCGCCTCGGCTACCGCCCGACGACCATGAACCGCGCGCTCGCGCCGGGAGAATACGTGAGCGCCGGATCGACGACCGAGCTCGTGCAGCGCCCCTCGCCCGTCCCGTGGGCCGAACGACCGCGACACGTGCGCGTCACCGTGCGGGGTGCGCGGGTCGCCGAGCTGCGCGACGCCGACGGCGCGACGCTCGATCACCTGGAGCTCGAGCCCGAGCTGCTCGCGGTCACCGGCGGCGCCGGCCCGGCGCTCGGCGCCGACGCCGAGCCCGCGCCCGCGGCGTGCCGCTCGGCGGTGCTCGCGGCCGAGGACCGGAACTTCTTCCGCCATCCCGGCATCGACCCGCTCGCGATCCTGCGCGCGCTCATTGCCGACCTGCGCCGCGGCGCGCCGCAGCAGGGGGCGAGCACCCTTACGCAGCAGCTGGTGAAGAACGCCTTCCTCTCCCCGCGCCGGACGCTGTGGCGGAAGGCGCAGGAGGCGGTGCTCGCCGTGCTCGTCGAGGTGCACGCGACGAAGGAGGAGATCTTCACCCGCTACGTCACCTCCGTCTACCTCGGCGTCGACGGCGCACTGCCCGTGCACGGCTTCGCGCAGGCGGCGACGGTGTATTTCGGAAAGCCGCTCTCCGAGCTCGACGTCGGCGAGTGCGCGCTGCTCGCCGGGATCATCCGCTCGCCGAACGGGCTCTCGCCCCGTCGCCACGCCGACGCCGCGGTCGCGCGCCGCAACCAGGTCCTGCAGGCGATGGCCGAGGAGGGACTCGTGGACGCGGCGGCCGCGCGCGAGGCGGCCACGAAGCCGCTCCGGCTCGCGCCGCCGAGCGTGCGCCCGGTCGCCGCCCTCTACGCCGCGGCCGAGGTGACGCGCGAGCTGCCGAAGCTCGTGCCGAGCGAGATTGCAGAGGCGCCGGGGGTGACCGTCTTCACCTCGATCGACGCCGACATGCAGCGCGAGGCGGAGCGCGCCACGCGGCGTGGCGTCGCCGCCCTCGAGCGCGGCCGCCGCCGGCGCGAGCCGCTCCAGGTGGCGCTCGTCGCCCTCGAGCCGCAGACGGGGCGGATCCAGGCGCTGGTCGGCGGCCGCGACTACGGGTCGAGCCCGCTCGATCGTGCGCTGCACGCGCAGCGACAGCCGGGATCCGCGTTCAAACCGTTCGTCTACCTCACCGCGCTCGATCCCGATCGCACCAACGCGCCGCCGCTCACCGTCGTGACGCAAGTCGACGACGTGCCGATCTCCGTGCGTACCGGCGGCGCGGTCTGGCGACCCGTGAACTACGACGGCACGTTCGCCGGCCGCATACCGATCGAGGACGCGCTCGCCGAATCGCGCAACGCCGCGACGGTCCGGATCGCGCTCGAGGTCGGTATCGATGCGGTGGCGCAGACCGCGGCCCGGGTCGGGATCGCGTCGCCGCTGCCGCGCGTGCCGGCGCTCGCGCTCGGTGTGGCGGAGACGTCGCTTCTCGAGCTGACCGCGGCGTACGACGTCTTCGCGAGCGGCGGGATCCGCCGCCCGCCCGTCCTCGTCGTCGCGGTCACGTCGCCCTCCGGAGACGTGCTTTACGCGGCGCCGACGGAGGAAGAGCGCGTGCTGTCGCCGGGGCTCGCCTATCTCGTCACCCATCTGCTCGAGCGCGTCATTGCGGCCGGGACGGGACGGTCCGCGCGCGACGCCGGCCTGACCGGTCCGGCAGCCGGCAAGACGGGCACGACCGACGATACGCGCGACGCCTGGTTCATCGGCTACACGTCCGACGTCGTCGCGGGCGTCTGGGTCGGTCTCGACGGCGGTGGGCCGACCGGCTTCACCGGCGCGCAGGGTGCGCTTCCCATCTGGACCGACTTCGTGCGCGCCGTGACGAAGCCCGGCGGGCCGCGCGAGTTCCCGCCGCCCGACGACATCGTCTGGCGCGACGTCGATCCTGCGTCCGGCGCACTCGCGACCGCGAGCTGTCCGGTCGTTCGCAGCGAGCCGTTCCTACCCGGGACGGAGCCGCGCACCGAGTGCCCGTTGCACCGGCCCGCGTGGGCGGCGGTCGGCGATCGCGTCGGCGAGAGCGGGCGCGCGATCGAGGCGACCGGGCGTCGATTGCGCGACTGGTTCGGCGGCCTCTTCCGCTGAGCCGTCGCAGCGAGCTAGTGTGCGCGCCCCATGGCCCGACGTGTGATGCTCGGCATGGCGCTCGCGACGCTCGTCGCCGTCCCGGCGTGCGGGTTTATCCACCGCCACCGCGAGCCCACGCCGCCAAAGGCGATCGATCTGAACCACGCCTCGCTGCGCAAGATCGAGCAGCTGCCCGGGATCACGCCGAGCATGGCGCGCCGGATCGTCGACGGCCGACCGTACTCCACGCCGGACGATCTGGTCGATCGCGGTATTCTCACGCGCCGCGAGCTCGACCGTATCCTCGACAGCGTCGTCGTCCCCGAGCGTGGTGACTGAGGCGCCGGTCGAGCTCGGCGCGCTGCTGCCGACGTGGAGTGCGCTGCCGTTCGCCGGCCTCCTGCTCTCGATCGCGCTGTTTCCGCTCCTCGCGCCCGTGTTCTGGCACCACCATTATCCGAAAGTGGCCGCGGGCTGGGCGGCGGCGCTCGTGGTCCCGTTTGTGCTGATGCACGGGCACGCCGCGCTGCACGAGCTCGCGCACGTGGTCGTCGTCGACTACGTGCCGTTCATCGTCCTGCTCGCGACGCTGTTCACGATCGGCGGCGGGATCCACGTACGCGGCACGCTGCGCGGCACGCCGGCGGTGAACGCGGGGATGCTCGCGCTCGGCACGCTGCTCGCGTCCTGGGTTGGGACGACCGGCGCCGCGATGCTGCTCGTCCGTCCGCTCCTGCGTGCAAATCGCGAACGCCGCCATCGCTCGCACACGATCGTCTTCTTCATCTTCCTGGTCGCGAACATCGGTGGTGCGCTGACGCCGCTCGGCGATCCGCCGCTGTTCCTCGGCTTCCTGCACGGGGTCCCGTTCTTCTGGACGTTCGCGCTCTGGGAGGAGCTCGCGTTCGTCGCCGTCGTGGTGCTCGCGATGTACGTCGTCGTGGATCTCGTGTGGTGGCGGCGCGAGGACGCCGCGCTGCGCGCGCGACCGACCGAACCGCGCGAACCGATTCGGATCGAGGGCTGGCACAACTTCGTCTTGCTCGGGGGCGTGCTCGGCGCCGTGATCGCGTCCGGTCTACTGCGCCTCGGCGACGTGCGCATCCTCGGCGTCGAGCAACGGGTAGAGAACGTCCTGCGCGACGTCGTGCTGCTGACCATGCTCGCGGCGTCGTGGTGGACGACCAAGGGAGAAATCCGAGCGCGCAACGAATACACGTGGGAGCCGATTCGCGAGGTCGCGATTCTCTTCGCCGGCATCTTCGCGACGATCATTCCCGCGCTCGCGATGCTGCGCGCGGGCGAGCAGGGCGCGCTCGCGTTCGTCATCCGCGCCGTGCGTGAGCCGGCGCACTTTTTCTGGGCGAGCGGAACGCTGTCGTCGTTCTTGGATAATGCGCCGACGTATTTGACGTTCCTCTCGACCGCGCTCGGCCGGCTCTATCCCGGCGTTCCCGAGCACGCGGCGATCGGCCGCCTACTCGAAGAGCATCACCAGTTTTTGCAGGCGATCGCGACCGGATCCGTGTTCATGGGTGCGAACACGTACATCGGGAATGCGCCCAACTTCATGGTGAAATCGATCGCCGAGGAGGCGGGAGTGCCGATGCCATCATTTTTCGGTTACATCGGCCGCTATTCACTGCCGTTCCTCATTCCGACGTTCCTTGCCGCGACGGTGATATTCTTCCCGTGAAGCGGTCGTCGATTCTGCGTCGTTTTAATTTCGTATCGAGCTGTTTCCGACGACTATGCGACGCGTTTCGGATGCGTTGTCCGCGCATTCTGGGGAAATCAGTCGCATTCGGTACGCGGAAATCCGCTCGGATCACGATGAAATGCGGTCTTGCCCTTGCGACATTGTTGGAGTAGGAGCGGGCAGTTTCTCTTCTCGGGAGGACGCAATGCCGCGACAGAAGAGCCTCGTGACCGTCATCCGTGAAATGGTCCGCCGGGAGATCGGCGACGCGATCGCGGGGCTGCTCGGCACGTCGAAGCCGAAGCGGCGCCGGCGCCGGCGTGGACGTCGCGGTCCGGGTCGTCCGCCGGGTTCGAAGAACAAGCGCCGGCGCGGTCGTCCCGCGGCGGCGAACGCCTGATCCGCTAGGCCGGCGTGTCGAGCAGCGCGCGCCGCACCCGGATGCGCCAGCGGCCCGCGACCTTGACGAGGTCGTCCTCGTAGCGACCGGTCGTCTGCGCGCTCGATCCCGGCGCGCCGGTCACCGCGAGCACGTACGACTCCGCGCGGGCGCGCTCGCCGTCACCGCGTACGACGACGTTCGTCGTGAAGTGGCGCATGAAGATGCCGATCCCGCGCAGCGTGTCGGCGAAGCGCCGCACGCCCTCGGTGCCCTCGAACACGCCCATCAGGCTGCCGAAATCGAGACGGCAGTCGCTGGTGAACATTTCCGGGAGGTCGTCCCAGCGTCCGAGATCGATGGCGTGGCAGTACGCGGCCATCAGCTCGGCGATGGCGACGCGATCTTCCGGCGAGAGCTGGCTCATGGTGCGGATGTAGCGTACGGGGCGCATCGCTGCCAAGGCTCGGCGACCGGAGGGCGTGGCTTGAAAACGCGTCGTCGCCCCGCCTACTGTGCCGGCGGTCATGGAGAGCCGCTGGTCGGACCGCGAGGCCGCGGAGTACGTCGAGCGCTACGCGCCGCGCTGGGGCGAGCCGCTCGCGCTCCGTGTCTACACCTCCCGGCTGATCGGGCGCGATCCGGATCTCGTGATGCACGGCGGCGGCAACACGTCGATGAAGGGCGACGTCACGACGCTCGTCGGCGACCGCGTCGAGGCGCTCTTCGTCAAGGGAAGCGGGTGGGACCTCGACGCGATCGAGCCACCCGGCCTGCCGGCGATCGATCTCGCGCACCTGCGGCGGCTACGGGCCCTGGCTGCGCTCTCCGACGAGGAGATGGTGAATCAGCTGCGCACCGGCCTGTTCGACGCGGGTGCGCCGAATCCGTCGGTCGAGACGCTGCTGCACGCGTTCCTTCCCCACCGATTCATCGATCACACGCACGCCGACATCGCGCTCGTCGTGACCAACCAGCCGCGCGACGAGGCGGCGGCGATGGTCGCGGATGCGTTCGGCCCGCGCTGGACGATCGTCCCGTACATCATGCCCGGCTTCGCGCTCGCGAAGCTGGCGGCCGAGGTCTACGAGCGCGATCCGGCGGTCGAGGGGCTCGTGCTCATGAACCACGGGCTCTTCACGTTCGCGGACGACGCACGCACGGCCTACGAGCGCATGATTGCCGGCGTCGACCGCGCCGAGCGCTTCGTGCGCGCGCGCGCCCGGGCGTTGCACCCGGCCGGACGCGGCCCGCGCGTCGAGGGGGCGACGGAGCGCGCGATGCGGCTCGCTCCGGTGCTGCGTGGCGCGCTCGCGGAGGCGAGCGGCGATGCGGACCGGCCGTGGCGGCGGATGGTGCTCGAGTACCGCGCCAGCGAGGAGGTGCTCGAGATTCTCGCCGGTCCCGATGTGGACGCGATCGCCGCGGCGAACCCGCTGACCCCCGACCACGTGATCCGGACCAAAGGGCGAGCGCTGCTGCTGCCCGAGCTGCCCGGCGACGACGCCGCGCTGCGCGCGACGATCGACGCCGCGGTCGCCCGCTACCGCGCCGACTACGACGCCTACTTCGCGGCGCACGCCGGGCGGGCGCGCACGCGGGTCACGAAGCTCGACCCGGTGCCGCGCGTGATCCTCGTCCCCGGCGTCGGCGTCTTCACGGCCGGGCGCACGAAGCAGGACGCGCGCGTTGCCGGCGACATCGCCGAGCACACGCTGCGCGCGAAGGCGCTCGCCAACGCGATCGGGCGCTACAGCGCGCTCGCCGACGACGATCTCTTCGACATGGAGTACTGGTCCCTCGAGCAGGCGAAGCTCGGCAAGGCGAAGGAGCCGCCGCTCGCCGGCCAGGTCGCGTTCGTCACCGGCGCCGCGGGCGCCATCGGCTTCGGCATCTGCGCGAAGCTCGTCGAGGCGGGCGCGCACGTCGTCGCGACCGACGTCGACCGCGAACGGCTCGTGGCCGCGGTGGCGGAGCTCGATCCGAAGCGTCGCGGCGTTGCGGCGGGCGTCGTCATCGACGTCACCGACGAGGCGTCCGTGGCGGCCGGGGTCGCGGAAGCGTGCCGCCAGTACGGCGGCATCGACGTGCTCGTGCTGAACGCCGGCGTCGCGCACGTGAGCCCGATCGCCGAGATGGACGCGGCCGCGTTCCGCCGCGTCCTCGACGTCAACCTGCACGGCTACTTCCTCGTGCTGCGCGAGGCGACGCGGCTCTTCCGGCGGCAGGCGACGGGCGGGCACGTGATCGTGAACTCGTCGAAGAACGTCTTCGCGCCGGGCGCGGACTTCGGGGCGTACAGCGCCTCGAAAGCGGGAGCGCACCAGCTCGGCAAGGTGGCCGCGCTCGAGCTCGCGAGCATCGGCGTGCGCGTGAACATGGTGAACGCGGACGCCGTGTTCGGCGACGCGAAGCGGCCGTCGGGCCTCTGGCAGGAGGTTGGCCCGGCGCGCGCCCGCTCGCGCGGTCTCGATCCCGCCGAGCTGCAGGAGTTCTATCGGCAGCGAAACCTGCTGCGAACGATCGTCACGCCCGCGCACGTCGGCAACGCCGTCGTTTTCTTCGCGTCGAACCTCACCCCGACGACCGGCGCGACGCTGCCGGTCGACGGCGGCGTGGCGGACGCGTTCCCGCGCTGACGGGGAGGCCGGCGACGTCGGTCGAGCTCGGCGAGCGGCTGGCGACGTACGTCGCACACCGGCTCGGCGTCGAGCGCGTCGCCGTCGAGGGCCTCCGTCGGCTCGCCGGCGGTGCGTCGCGCGAGCTCTGGTCGTTCGAGGTCGTCCGGGCGGAGGGAGATCGCGAGCGCCTCGTTCTCCGTCGCGACCCGCCCGGGCAGTATCTGCAATCGAGCCGGCGCGACGAGTTCGCGCTCCTCCGCGCCGCGGCGGCGAGCGGCCTCCCCGTCCCGCGCGTTCGCTGGTGTGAGGACGACCCGGCCGTCCTCGGCTCGGCGTTCTTCGTCATGGACTTCGTCGCGGGCGAGACGCTGGCGCGTCGCCTCCTGCGCGACGCGGAGTACGCCTCCGCCCGTGCGGCGCTGCCCGCGCAGCTCGCCGATGCGCTCGCGCGCATCCACCGGATCGATCCTGGCCTCCCGGATCTGGCCTTCCTCCCCCGGCCGGCTCCGGACGAGACGCCGGCCGCCGCCGAGCTCGCGCGCTACGAGCAGATCTATCGCGCGATCGCGCCCGATCCGCATCCGGCGCTCGAGCTCGCGTTCCGCTGGCTCGCGTCCCGCGGCCCGGCACCGCGCGCGCTCACCGTCGTGCACGGTGACTACCGGATCGGCAACGTCATCTTCGGGCCGGAGGGGCTGCGCGCCGTCCTCGACTGGGAGCTCGCGCACGTCGGCGATCCGCTGGAAGACCTGGCATGGGTCTGCGTCCGCTCGTGGCGCTTCGGCGCCGATCTGCCCGTCGGCGGACTCTGCGAGCGCGCGCCGTTCTTCGCCGCGTACGAGCGTGCGAGCGGCCGCCCGATCGACCGGGACGCCGTCCGCTGGTGGGAGGTGTTCGGGAACCTGCGCTGGGGGATCATGTGCATCATGCAGGCGCGGACGTTCCTCGACGGCGCGGTCGCGAGCGTCGAGCTCGCGAGCCTCGGCCGGCGGGTCGCGGAGATGGAGCTCGAGCTGCTCGACCTGACGGAGGACTGACCCATGCAGGACCGCCCGACCGCGCTCGAGCTGCTCGACGCCGTGCGCGGCTTCCTCGAGCGCGACGTCGTGCCGGCCCTCGACGGGCCGCGCCGCTTCCACGCGCTCGTCGCGGCGAACGTGCTCGCGATCGTGCGGCGCGAGCTCGACGGCGAGGAGGACCGCCTGCTGGCCGAGTGGCGCCGGATCACGCCGCTGGTCGACGAGGCGAGGCCAGCGCCGGCGGGTCTCGCCGCGCTCCGCAGCGCGGTGCGCGAGGTGACGGCGAAGCTCGCGGAGCGGATCCGGCGCGGCGATGTCGACGCGGATCCGATGCACGCGGCCGTTCGACGCGCGGTGCGCGAGATGGTCGTCGAGAAGCTACGGGTGGCGAACCCGCGCTTCCTCGACGGCCATCTTGGGTCACCCTCCTAGCCGGTGCTGGCGGGATTCCCGGCGTGCGCAATACTCGAGACGGCATGACGGATCCCGCCACACCGCGGCCCGGCGACGCGCTCGTCGTCGTCGACGTGCAGCGCGACTTCCTTCCCGGTGGCAGCCTCGCCGTGCCGCGGGGCGACGAGGTCGTGCCGGTCCTGAACCGCTGGGTCGCCGGCTTCGTCCGCGCCGGCCTGCCGGTCTTTGCGACGCGCGACTGGCACCCGCCGGACCACGTCTCGTTCCGCGCACGCGGCGGTCCCTGGCCGCCGCATTGCGTGCAGGGCAGCGAGGGCGCGCGCTTCGCGCCCGGGCTCGCGCTTCCCGATGCGACGGCCGTCGTCTCGAAGGACGTCGACCGCGATCAGAACACGTACTCCGCCTTCGCGGGCGGCGACCTCGACGGGCGCCTGCGCGCGGCCGGCGTGCGCCGCATCTTCGTCGGCGGGCTCGCCACCGACTACTGCGTGCTGCACACGGTGACGGACGCCCGCGCCCGTGGCTACGACGTCGTGCTGCTCGTCGACGCGATCCGCGCGGTCGACGTCGCGCCCGGCGACGGCGCGCGCGCCCTGGCCGAGATGGAGCGGCTCGGCGCCGTCCCGCTCGGTGGCACCCGGCCACCTGAATGACCGGCGGCGCCCTCCTCACCGATCTCTACCAGCTCACCATGCTGCACGCGTACTTCCGCGCGCGCATGGACGAGACGGCCGTGTTCGAGTTCTTCGTCCGCATGCTGCCGCCCGCGCGCCGGTTCCTCGTCGCCGCCGGGCTCGAGCAGGTGATCGAGTATCTCGAGGGGCTGACGTTCACGCGCGAGGAGCTCGAGTGGATCGGCCGGGATGGTCGGTTCTCGTCCGCGTTCGTCGACTGGCTCGCCGGCATCCGGTTCACCGGTGACGTCGATGCGATGCCGGAGGGAACGGTGTGTTTCGCCGACGAGCCGATCCTGCGCGTCACGGCGCCGCTGCCGGTCGCGCAGCTCGTCGAGAGCCGGATCGTGAACCTGCTCCACTTCCAGATACTCGTCGCTTCGAAGGCCGCGCGCGCCGTCCTGGCGGCGCCGGGAAAGCTGCTCGTCGACTTCGGGATGCGCCGTGCCCACGGCGCGGAAGCGGCCGTGCTCGCGGCGCGCGCCGGATGGCTCGCCGGCCTGGGCGGCACCGCGACCGCGCTCGCCGCGCTGCGCTTCGGTATCCCGGTCTACAGCACGATGGCGCATTCGTTCGTGCTCGCGCACGACGACGAGCTCACCGCGTTCGAGGGGTTCGCGCGTGCCGACCCGATGCACGTCGTGCTGCTGCTCGACACGTACGACACCGAGGCGGCGGCGGAGAAGGTCGCGGCGCTCGCGCGGCGCGGAATCCGCGTCCACGGGGTGCGGCTCGACAGCGGCGACCTCGCGGTGCACGCGCGCCGCGTGCGGGCGATCTTCGATCGCGCCGGGCTCGCCCACGTGACGATCTTCGCGAGCGGCAACCTCGACGAGTACGCGGTCGCCGACCTCGTCGCGGCGGGAGCGCCGATCGACGGCTTCGGCCTCGGCACGCGCCTCGACACGTCGGCGGACGTCCCCTACCTCGACTGCGCCTACAAGCTGGAGGAGTACGCGGGACGGCCGCGTCGCAAGCGCTCCGAGGGCAAGGCGAACTGGCCGGGGCGCAAGCAGGTCTACCGTCGTCTCGCAGCCGACGGTCGCCTGGGCGAGGACATCGTCACGCTCGCGGAAACGCGGGGAGAGACGGGCGAGCCTTTGCTCGCGCCCGCGCTGCGCGCCGGACGGCGCGTGCCGGGGTTGCCGACGCTCGCCGATGCACGCG
>Ga0070731_10005328_pt1 | contig 10664 bp, 8 predicted proteins | sample Coa_R1_2_FD_66448 | JGI IMG/M metagenome (GOLD analysis project Ga0070731, IMG submission 66448) | Surface soil microbial communities from Centralia Pennsylvania, which are recovering from an underground coalmine fire - Coalmine... | ecosystem: Environmental > Terrestrial > Soil > Unclassified ... | reverse complement strand
GCTTCCGCAAGGTTGTACTGATCCTTCAACGTCGGAATCGCGTCGAAGAGCTCATTGGCGAGCGGAAAGCCGAGCCGCGACACCTGTACAAACGCGTTGCTCGTGCCGGTGGTGCCGTCGGCGTTGAGCACGGTCATGGTCGGCCGACTCGCGGAGGTGTACATGCCGAGGATCGGCTGCTGCGGGGTGACCAGCTGGCTGATCGGCACCTCGAGCGCGATGGAGTGCACGTTGAATCCCGCCAGCGCGTCCCTCCCGCCGCCCGGCTGCCCCAGCCGGGCCGGATTGTCCATATGCAACGTCCCGGTCACCGGCCGCAGCTGCAGCCCGTCGAATACCGCACCGAGATCGATGAAGAATGGGTCGTCGCGCTGTCCGGCGAACACCCGCACGCCGTTGCCGAGGTCGTAGACCGCCGCCGCCGCCAGCTGCGCATAGTTTGGCGTCGAGAACGGCCCGATGTTGTTCGGCGGAGACAACAGCCGATGCCCGTTCACGTCCATGCTGATCGGCGCTTGCGCGACGCCGTTCACGATCTTGGTGACCGTAAAATACTGCCGCAGGTTGTAGTGGCTGTCATCGAGCGACGCGATCGGCCCGGTGGCGGCCAGGAACGTCGCGTCCGGGCTCTCCACCTCGGTCTGAAAGGCGAACTCGTAGACGATGTCGTCGACGGGCAGTTGGCCGTCGATGTCGATGTTGATGCGGTACCGCGCGGCATCCGCGAAGCGGTAGTAGTTCGGGCCCGCCGACGGCTCCTCACCCGGAATCCAGTTGCCGACCAGGATGACCTTGGTCGGATCCTCCGGACTGACGAACGCGTACGGGTCGGTGTCGTCCACCGTCGGGTCCTCGCTGATCGCCGGCGCCTCACGATGACTCGATGCCCACGACGCGGCCGGCATCGCCACACAGAACACAGCGAGCAGCGCGCTACCGAGCCGGGCCCGGGCGCAACCGCCGTTCAGTATCCTCATGCGCTTCATGGCTTTCTCCTTCTGCACGTCCGTCATGACTGGCTGCGCTGCCGACCGGCCCTTCACTGGACCGGTCCTGCGTGTGGCGTATCCTTGCCCTGGCTCGGCAGCGCGATGAATGGGAACGAGGTGAGGAACGGTTGATCATTCACATCGACACCGTCGCTCAGGAGGTTGTTCGGTGCGACGTTGAAATCCGGCCCTTGCGGAGCGATGAGGGCCTTGTAGAGCACGCCAGCCGCGACCCGCAGCTCGATATCGACAATATCGTCCCAGGGCCGGCGCCCGTTTGGAAAGCCGGTCACGTCACCGCCAATGACGCCGAGGCGGCTGTACCCGAACTGTCCCGGTAGCCTGGCGACGCCGAGGCTGGTGTTCAGCCGCAGCAGATCAGCGGGCGCCGGGTTGGTGCCGATACGATTGAGACCGGGCACGCCGGTGAGGATCGCCGCGACCAGATCGTCGCGCTGGTCCTGCGGCGGCAGATTCATGGTGGTAAAGGCCGCCGGGAACAACGCCCGGAACAGGCCGGTGAGCTCGGGGTTCCGCAGACGCGGCTGCAGGATGGTTACATCGAAGGTGTCCCCCGGCTCGGCCCGGTTGTACTGATCTTTCAGTGTCGGGATGGTGTCGAACAGCTCGTTGGCGAGCGGGAAGCCCTCGCGCGAGACTTGCACGAAGTCGGTGCTGTCCGTGGTCGTGCCGTCATTACTGAGAACGTGCATGCGCGGCCGGCTCGCAGACGTGTACATTCCGAGAATCGGCTGCTGCGCGGTCACCAGCTGCGTGATCGGCACCTCGATCGCGATGCTGTGCACATTGAATCCGGCGAGCGCATCCCTGCCGCCCCCGGGTTGGCCGAGCCGCGCCGGGTTGTCCATCTGGAGTGTGCCGGTGATCGGCCGGAGCTGCAGTCCGTCGAATACCGCTCCGAGATCGAGGAAGAACGGATCATCGCGTTGGCCGGCGAAGACCCGCACCCCATTGCCGATATCGTACACCGCAGCGGCCGCGAGCTGCGCATACGCCGGCGTCGAGAACGGGCCGATGTTGCTGGGCGGGCACAGCAGCCGGTGGCCTTGCACATCCGTGTCGATGGTGGGGCCGCGCGTGCCGTGGGTGATCGTCGTCACAGTGAAGTACTGGCGCAGATTGTAATGGTCGTCGCTGAGCGAGCTGATTGGACCGGTGGCCGCCAGGAAGGTGGTGTCCGGAGCGTTCACCACGGTTTGAAAGGCGAACTCGTACACGATATCGTCGACCGGCAGTTGGCCGTCGACATCAATGTTGATCCGGTAGCGCGCCGCGTCCGAGAAACGGAAATAGTTGGGACCACTCGACGGCTCTTCTCCGGGCACCCAGTCCCCGACCAGCACCACCTTGCTCGGATCTTCGGGACTTACAAAGGCGTAGGGGTCGGTGTCATCGACCGTCGGATCTTGGCTGATCGCCGGCGCCTCGCGGTGGCTCGATGCCCACGACGACACGGGCATACCAAGGCCCCCGAGGGCTACCAGCGCCGCCCCGAGGTACCGGCAGCGCCGCGTTGAGATGATGGGTCCTGACGTCATCGCATCCTCCCTTGTTCGACCATCGCCGTGGCGCGTCTTCGCGCCTGGACGGGTCACGCGCAAAATGACCTTCGTGCACACGTATACGCAGGGACGACACGATTGGATTCATCAGCGCCACAGCAGGTGATGCTCCGGACGCTCGCAGCCACGATGTGGCAGCCGCCGGCCACGCTGCCGCGCCCGGCGCCGCTCGAATGCCAACAGCGCGCGGATGAACCCCGCCAGCACGGCGCGGCATAGGCGGCGGTCCACACCAGCGCATGATCTCTCGGCCGCCGAATCGTCCGGCGATGGGTGCCGTACAAATGGACACGCGATGCGCACGGCCCTGCTCCGCCGCGCCAGTAGGCTCGCAGCCGTGACCGGTTTCGGCTAAGGGCTCCACAACCTGACCATGTATGTTGACGATACCATCGCCGCCATCGCCACCGCCGCTGGCCACGGGGGCATCGGGGTCGTGCGCGTCAGTGGCCCACGCTGCACCGCCATCGCCGACGCTGTCTTTGCGGCGTCGCGGCCGGCGAAGACGTGGGTCGCGCGTCACTTGTATCGTGGCCGCGTGGTCGGCGCCTGCGAGCGCGTGCTCGACGAGGGACTGGCGGTCCTCATGCGGACGCCGCACAGCTACACGGGCGAGGACGTTCTGGAGCTGCACTGCCATGGCAGCCCGGCGGTGCTGCACCAGGTCCTGACGCGTGTCTTGAGCTGCGGTGCCCGCGCCGCGCTACCCGGTGAGTTCACCAGGCGCGCCTTCTTGAACGGCCGACTCGATCTGGCGCAGGCCGAAGCGGTGATCGACCTGGTGCGCGCCCGCACCGGGAGCGCGGTACAGCTTGCCGCGCAGCAGCTTGCCGGACAGCTTTCTGACCGGCTGAACGACCTACGCACCCGTCTGATCCGACTCAAAGCGCTCCTCGAAGCCCAGATCGACTTTTCCGAGGAGGACTTCACGGTCCTGCCGGTTGAGCTGAATAATATTATAGACAAGTGCATAACAGATATCATCAGCATGATTCGTACATATGACCATGGAAAGGTTGTGCGCGACGGCATCCGGATCGCGATCATCGGCAAGCCGAACGTCGGCAAGTCCAGCTTGCTGAACGCCTTGCTGGGCGAGGAGCGCGCGATCGTGACGCCGATCGCCGGCACCACCCGGGACACGATCGAGGAAGTCGCCGATTTCGAAGGGATTCCGGTCGTCTTGACGGATACCGCGGGGCTGCGGCAAATCGAGCGCGCAGACCCGATCGAGCGCATAGGCATGCAGCGAACCGACGGAACGATCGCCGGATCCCAATTGCTCCTGGCAGTTGTGGACGCCGCGGCACCCATCGACGCTGACGATCTCGCCGTGTTGGAAGTCGCGCGGCAACGGCCCGCTGTCCTGGTGCTGAACAAGATCGATGTGTCTCCGCCTGCTTTCGACGTGGCTGCGCTCGCCGACAGCCTGGCTACCGTGGCGGTATCCGCCACGCAACGCCGCGGCCTCGACGACCTGCGGCAAACGGTGGTGTCGGCCGTGACCCATGGACAGCCCATTGACGAGACCCATCCGGCTGTTACCAACGCCCGCCATCACGCTGCGCTACTCCAGGCCGAGGAAAGTCTGAACTTGGCGCGCCGCTCGATCGCCGCCGATCAACCTGCGGATCTCGTAGCGGTCGATGTTCAGGATGCTATTGACCATGTAGGGTCGATCACGGGAATCGTGTCCAACGAGGACGTCCTGGATCGTATCTTCAGCGAGTTTTGCATTGGGAAGTAGGCACGAACGACTCGAAGGCGTCACCGACCCTTGGACTTTGAGGGGCTTCCCTTATACTCATGCTCCTCAGGATCACACGTCATCCGGACGTTTCACGTGAAACACCGAGGCACTTATGGGACCATTTTCAAAGCGTTTTGACGTCATCGTGGTCGGGGCTGGACATGCCGGCATCGAAGCCGCCCTGGCGGCGGCAAGGATGGGGTGCGACACGCTGATGCTGACGTTGAACCTTGATCATATCGGCCAGATGTCGTGCAATCCAGCCATCGGTGGCATAGGAAAGGGCCATCTCGTGAGAGAGATTGACGCTTTGGGTGGTGAGATGGCCAAGGCCATTGATGAAACCGGCATCCAGTTCCGCCAGCTAAACACCAAAAAGGGACCGGCCGTGCGTGCTTCGCGAGCCCAGGCCGACAAAGCCCTGTACCGCCAGCGTATGAAGCATCGCCTCGAGGCCGCCCCCGGACTCACCTCGTATCAAGCCAGTGTCGAGCTGCTGCTGCTCGACAAGAATGCAGTCTGTGGCGTGCAGACCCAGATGGGCGAGACCATCGAAGGGCAAACGGTGATCTTGACCACGGGCACGTTCCTGAACGGTCTCATCCACATTGGCGAGAAGAACATGGCGGCTGGGCGAGCGGGGGACTTTGCATCCACGGGCATCAGCGAGCAATTGGCGCAACTCGGCTTCCGCGTGGGTCGCCTGAAGACGGGAACCTGCCCGCGGCTCGATCGCCGGACCATCGACTATAAGCGACTCGATGTCCAGGACGGCGACGAACCGCCGATTCCGTTCTCGTTCTCGACGGCAGCAATTACCCAAACCCAGATTCCCTGCCATATCACATACACAAACACCCGCACCCACAAGATCATCCACGACGCCATGCACCGGTCGCCGCTGTACAGCGGCCGCATTCAAGGCCGCGGGCCGCGCTACTGTCCGTCGATCGAGGACAAGGTCGTCCGCTTTGCGGAAAAGGACCGCCACCAACTGTTCCTCGAGCCGGAGGGTCGCAACACGGTGGAGGTCTACCCGAACGGGCTCTCAACCAGTCTACCGCTGGATGTGCAGCTCGATATGGTGCACTCGATTCAGGGCCTCGAAGAGGCCGCTATCATGCGTCCTGGTTACGCCATCGAGTATGACTACGCCGATCCAACACAGCTCTTCCCGTCGCTCGAAACAAAGCTGATCCGTAACCTGTACCACGCCGGTCAGATCAACGGCACCACTGGATACGAAGAGGCGGCCGCACAGGGTATCATGGCAGGCATCAACGCAGCGCTGCGGGTGCGTGCTGCGGCACCGGTGGTTCTGAGCCGCGACCAAGCCTACATTGGTGTTCTCATTGACGATCTGGTGACCAAGGGGGTCGGCGGCGAACCGTACCGCATGTTTACCTCGCGAGCCGAGTACCGTCTGTTGCTGCGCGAGGACAACGCCGACATTCGTCTGGTTGACATCGGCAAGAAAATCGGCGTGATCGGGTATGACGACTACCAGCGAACCGCCCGCAAGGCTGAATTGGTCCGCAACGAGATCGAGCGCTTCGAGCAGACCGTGCTGCTGCCATCAGCAGACGTGAACGAACGGTTGCGGGCTCTCGGCACCGCGGGCATCAATACCCCTGCACCCTTGGCGCAGATCCTACGCCGTCCCGAAATGGGATACGCTGCGGTCGATAGTCTCATGGAAGGCGCAGGGGGACATCCAAAGCTTTCCCCGGATACCGCCGCCCAGGTTGAAATTGCTTTGAAATATTCAGGGTATGTAAAGCGCCAACACGATGCCGTAGAGCGCCTCAAGCGCCTTGAGGACACCAGTATTCCAGTCGAAATTGACTACGCCGTTGTTGTTGGTCTGTCCCGTGAGGTGCGAGAGAAATTGGGAAACATACGACCGCTGTCTCTTGGTCAGGCAGCCCGGATCCCGGGTGTTACGCCCGCAGCTTTGTCTCTGTTGTCCATCCACCTCAAGCGGTATGGCAGGCGCCAGGCGTAACCCTACAGCCGCCTCGCTAACCGTCGCCGATCCGTTCGCGGCGTTGGTGCGTGCCGCGCTCGCTATCCCGGCTTCACTGACCAATGCGGAGATCGAGCGCTGTCGGATCTATGTAGACATCTTGCTCCTGTGGAGCTCGCGACTATCGTTGACCGCGGCCAAGAGCGCAGAATCCATCATCCTTGAGCACCTTCTCGACTCCCTCTACATCGTACCGCTTCTCGACCGTGGATTCTGCGTCGCCGATATCGGCAGCGGCGCCGGCTTCCCGGGTATCCCATTGGCGATCGTGTGCCCGGACGTGAACTTCATCTTGCTGGAGCCACGCCGCAAACGAGCCAACTTTCTGCGAGAGGTGACGCGACAGACCAATCTCCAAAATGTTGAGGTGCTGGAGCAGCGGGCCGAGAAGCTCGACGTGGACCGATGCTTTGATCTGATTGTTGCGCGTGCGGTCGGAACCGTGGGCAATCTGCTCAGCTTGTCCGCTCCGTTGATCAAACCTGGCGGTCGCCTGATTTGCATGAAGGGTCCCATGGGTCGCAATGAGTTGGCGGCGTATCCGGCGTTTGGTGAGCCCGAAATCACCGAGTACCGCCTCCCGAACGGGGCCGTGCACCTATTGATGATTCAGAGGCGGCTGTAGCGGCGTCACAGGCCGGACTGTTTCACGTGAAACACTTCCCAACCGTCCGCGGCCCATGCTACAAGCGGCCAACGGTTGGATTCTCCGTTCCCAATGGATCGACGTGGGAACGATGAGGACGACACGACAAGTGTTTTTGATCGCCAGGGGATGTGACGGTTGTGGGGCGCGTCATCTGCATAGCGAATCAGAAGGGTGGGGTTGGAAAGACGACCACGGCGGTCAACCTGGCCGCCAGCCTCTGCCTTGCCGGTCATCCGACCCTGCTGGTCGATCTCGACCCGCAAGGTAGTGCGAGCAGTGGAGTCGGGGCCGCCAACCGGCGTGACGCACCCGCAGATGACGCGGCCAGTGATCCGCCAACGATCTATGAAGTGCTTCTCGGCGAGCAATCGGCCGCCGCAGCCATTCGTTCGACGGCGGTCGATCGCTTGTCGCTGTTACCCTCGGCCCGTGACCTGATTGGCGCGGAGATCGAGCTGGTACCCATGCTTGGCCGTGAGCACCGACTCGCGGAAGCGCTAAAGCCAGTTCGCCAGGCATACGACTTCGTACTCATAGATTGTCCGCCGTCGCTTGGGCTGTTGACTATCAACGGTCTTACAGCTTCGGATTCCGTGTTGGTGCCACTGCAATGCGAATACTATGCGCTTGAGGGCCTGAGCGCGCTCTTGCAAACCGTCGATCTCATTCGCAAGCGTCTGAATCCGACATTGGCCATCGAGGGAGTGCTGCTCACCATGTTCGACACGCGCAACAGCTTGTCGCATCAGGTTTCCGACGAGGTGCGCCGGCATTTTCCGAACGGCGTCTTCCACGCTGTCATTCCGCGCAACGTGCGGCTCAGCGAGGCGCCGAGCCATGGGCTACCGGCAGTTGTGTACGACCCAAGCTCGCGAGGCGCAGAAGCCTATCGCGCATTGGCGGAGGAACTCCTCTCAGCGAGACGAAAATATAGCGAAAGTGGTCAGGTCGAGGAGAATGCGGCTCACGCGACCCGAGAAGGAGGCAGGTGATGGAGGTGGCAGCGAAGCGGCGCGCGCTGGGGCGCGGTCTTGGCGCGTTGATTCCTGGAGCGTTTGCAGCGGAAGCGCAACCGGCTCTAACAAGCCCGATGGTGGCACTAGCGTTGATTCGGCCCAACGCCCGACAGCCGCGGCAGGCGTTTTCGGAGGCCGGCATCGATGAGCTGGCGGCATCGATCGAGCAAAAGGGCATCCTACAGCCACTGATAGTCCGCAGAATCGAGGGTGGCTACCAGCTGATCGCCGGCGAGCGCCGCTATCGAGCCGCGCAACGCCTGGGGCTCGACGAGGTACCGGTCACCATCCGCGAGGCCGACGACGGCGAAGCACTGGAAATGGCCCTCATCGAAAACCTCCAACGCGAAGACCTCAATCCGCTGGAGGAGGCGCGCGCCTACCGGCGCCTGATCGACGAGTTCCGTCATACGCAGGAGCACGTCGCGACGCGCGTCGGTAAAGACCGCTCGACGGTTGCCAATACTCTGCGTTTGTTGCAGCTCCCTGACGCGATCAAGCGTGATATCGAGAGCGGCGCGCTCACAGCGGGCCATGCCCGTGCCCTGGTGACCATGGCCTCCGACGCCGCCAAGCTCGCTCTGGCGCAAGACGTGGTCGCAAAGCGACTCACCGTGCGCCAAACCGAGCACCTGGCCAAGCGCAGCGTACGCGCCATGGCGGACGCCGATCTCCACGCCGCCGAACAGCGGCTCGGCGAAGCCCTCGGCACCAAGGTGCGCATTGCCCATCGTCGCAATGCTAGTGGGCGCATCGAGATCGACTATTACTCGCTGGCGGAGCTCAATGGTTTGATCGACCGCCTGAACGCGTCGCGCCCGGCTTAACGGCGTCTCGTCCACCTCATCGGTGCGGTCCCCTTCGCGGTGTCAATGTCAACCGCCAGGATTGACTTTCGTATTTTGTTCGTATACCATAGCGCAGCGAGGAGGATCGCGATGGATGCTGCCGAGAGCTGGGAAATCGACGAGGCGTTCGACTGGTGCGAAACCATGGAAATCCCGCTGCTCGGTGTCGTCGCCGCTGGCGAGCCGTATCAGGCCTTTCCGGTTGATGAGACCTTGAGCGTGCCCACGACGTTGTGGGGCGGCAAGCGCGTCTTTGCGCTGCGCGTGCGCGGCAACTCGATGATCGACGAGGGCATCCACGACGGTGATCACATCATCGTCGAACCGCGGCAAACCGCCGACAATGGACAAACGGTGGTGGCCGAGATCGACGGCGCCGTCACGGTGAAGAAGTATCATCGTGAGACCGACGGCAGCATCCGCCTCGAGCCGGCCAATCCGGAGATGTTGCCGTTGATCGTACGTGGCGAGCACGTACGAATCATCGGCATCGTCGCCGGTGTTCTGCGGAAGTTCGGTTTTGGAGAAGGCCGGCCCGTGACGGCAGCGCCGCCGCGCCGTGCGGCGCAACAACCATCGCCGTCAAAGCCCCGCCGGCAGGTCGACGAAGCGTCGATCGATCTCGAAGTCAATGCCATCGATGCGCAGCTCGTCCGCTGGAATACGGCAATCGCGCATGCTCAGCACGATCGGCGGCTGCGTGCACATGTTGCCGAAATGGCCGAGCTGGGGCGCGACCTGCAAGCGCTGCGTGACTGGTGTGCCCGTACTCAGAAACGGAACCTGCGCCGGGCGCTCATCGACGAAGCCAACAGGGTCATGCGTCGCATGCAGCGCTTCGCGACGGTGACACCGGTGAAATTGCCGGACCTCGTGCTGCACTGAACAGGCGGCGACCTACTCGCGACGCCTGAAGCGGTGCAGCAATTTGCTCAGTCGCCTGCAGGCGCCACTGCGCGAGCCCTTTCGTCCAGTGGGCTCTGAGTTTTTTTGCGCTGCCGCAGGTACTCGATCACCGGAGGCAGCATCGAAAGAACGACAATGGTCAGGATCACGTAATGGAAATTGTCTTTCACGAAGGCGACGTTCCCGAACAGGTACCCCGCCATGATGAACAGCGTCACCCAGGCGACGCCGCCCACGACGTTGTACGTCGCGAAGCGCGTGTATCCCATTTTGCCGATACCGGCGACAAAGGGCGCGAACGTGCGGATCACCGGCATGAAGCGCGCGATGATGATCGTCTGGCCACCGTAGTGCTCGTAGAACTCGTGCGTGCGCAGCAAATGCCGCTTGTTCAGCCAGCGTGAGTCTTCGCTGATAAACACCGCCGGGCCGATGCGCAAACCGATGCCATAGTTGACCGCGTCACCGAAAACCGCCGCGCAGATGAGCAATCCCAGGAGCAGCGGCAAGCTCAAGGGTGAGTTATGGATCGACGCCAGCATGCCGACGGCAAACAGGAGGGAATCTCCCGGCAAGAATGGCGTCACCACCAGGCCGGTCTCACAGAACAGAATGAGAAATAAGACAGCATACAGCCGTCCGCCAAGCATGCCGGCCCACATGTTCAGATGGGCGTCGAGATGGAAGAAAAGATCGAACAGTTGATGCATGAACCCCATTGAGCGCTCCGGACGTCCCTGATTGCAGCTGCCTGCCGGCGGTGTCAGGTACCTAACACACGGGGCATCGGCGCCGCAACGTCGTTGTCATCCAACCCGGGCCGCTGCGTCCGCCGACCGCGCGCTAAGGCCTGCGGCCGGCGTCATTTCTATGGCCCGCTCCCGTTGGTCGCTGCGG
>Ga0070731_10005326_pt1 | contig 10665 bp, 11 predicted proteins | sample Coa_R1_2_FD_66448 | JGI IMG/M metagenome (GOLD analysis project Ga0070731, IMG submission 66448) | Surface soil microbial communities from Centralia Pennsylvania, which are recovering from an underground coalmine fire - Coalmine... | ecosystem: Environmental > Terrestrial > Soil > Unclassified ... | reverse complement strand
GGCGAGCTATCCGGTCGTCTACTGCGTCTTCGACCTGCTCGAGATCGACGGCGTGGACCTCACCGAGCGGCCTCTCGTGGATCGCCGCGCTCGGTTGGTCAAGGCAATCCGACCAAGTGCGGCGTTGCAGTTGAGCGAGGCGTGGCGTGGGGACTCCGAGCGGCGGTTCAGCGCAGCCTGCCGTTCCGGCTGGGAGGGGCTGATCGCCAAGCGCGCCGACGCTCCGTACACGCGCGGCCGCTCGAAGGACTGGCTCAAGCTGAAGTGCACCGCGGGTCAGGAGTTCGTGATCGGGGGCTACACCGACCCCGCCGGCAGCCGCACGGACTTTGGCGCTCTGCTCGTCGGCTACTACGACAGCGGCCGCCTCGTCTACGCCGGCAAGGTCGGCACCGGCTTCAGCAAGGCGGTGCTGCGCACCCTCGGCGCCCGGCTTCGGCGGCTTGAAACTCCTACCCCGCCGTTTATCGAGGTGCGGCCCACTCCGCGCAGGACCCACTGGACCCGCCCCGAGCTCGTCGCCCAGGTCGGCTTCGCCGAATGGACAAGCGACGGTCGGCTGCGCCAGCCGCGCTTCCTCGGCCTGCGGGATGACAAGCCGCCGGCCGATGTCATCCGGGAGGAGCCCCAGTGACTGCGAGCCATGACCAAGGACGCACCGCGACGCCGGCGGCGGGCTGAGATACCGTCGGGCCTGTGAGCACCGAAGACGACATCGATCCGTCTGTACCCCCGAGCGGATCGGGCTGTGTCGAATGCCTGGCGGCAGACAGTTGGTGGTTCCATCTCCGTCGCTGCGCGCGTTGCGGGCACATCGGCTGCTGTGACGCCTCGCCGTCACAGCACGCGAGCAAACATGCCGCTTCGACCGGGCACCCGCTGATCCGGAGCTTCGAGCCGGGCGAGGACTGGTTCTGGAGCTACGCGACCGAGCAGTTCTACGATGGCCCTCCGCTCGCGCCTCCACAGCACCACCCGCTCGACCAACCGGTGCCAGGGCCAGCCGGACGCGTTCCGCCGGACTGGCAGCGCCACCTCCACGGCTGAGAAGGTCGTCTTCCCGGCGCTATTCCCGGGCTCCGTTCGGCATTGTCGGCGCCGAGGAAGGCGCCGTTTGCCGAATCGAGAATAAGGTCGGCTGCCGGCTCCGGCATCGCCCTCGCCCCGCTCACGACTCGGCCGGGGCGGCAGCCCCGGCAACACGGTCGGCCGCCTCATCGCACTCGGTTGCGCGATGCAACGACCGGTCGGAGGTGAAGCGTTCAGCCACTCGCACGACCTCGCGGCCCAGGGTCTCCAGCTGCACCCGAACGCTCGTGTCCCGGAGCTGGCCCTCGCTGTCGAACACGCCCAGCGCACCCGCGATCGGGACGACGTACGGGACGGCCCAGCCACGCAGGGCCCGGACCGAGTATTCCATCGTGTTGATCGCCTGCAGTCCGTGGACTCCGCCCGCGGCGCTGATCAGCCCGATGACCTTGTCGTGGAGGAACGGCGGCTCACGGCGACCCAGAACATGCAGCCAGTCGAGCGCGTTCTTGAACGCTCCCGAGATCGTCCCCTGGTAGAGCGGGCTGCTCCAGAGCATGCCGTCGGCGCCATAGCACGCAAAGACCAGGCGCTCGGCCGAGCCGGTCGGCTGTTCGTGCTCGGGATCGAACATCGGCAGCTCGAGCTCCCGCAGATCGAGAAGAAGCGTTTCCGCCCCGGCCTCAGCGGCACCATCGAGTGCGACCTGCAGCGCCGACCGGCTTCGAGAGGTCCGTGCCAGCGAACCACCCAGACCGACAATCGAAAGGGCTCGCCCGGGCGTCGGTGTCACCTCCCGAGTATCTCTGCCGGCCGACTCAGCCCGCGCGTGCATGGTTGATGATCATCGTCGACGTCTTCTGGACGTCCGGTAACGATCTGGAGACCGAGCCCGCGCGTGCGGGCTCAGTCGACCGGGTCGAGGGCCTCGGGATCGTCACCGAGACCGAGCGCGCGGGCCAGCCGTTCGAGCGCGTGGTGTCGCTCGATCGTGAGGGTGAAATCGTGGTAGGCGGCAACGGCTTCACGACGCTGTTTCCGGACCTCGGGAGAGTCTGCGTCACCGTGGCGCCGTTGGATCGTTTCGAGTCGTTCGCCCAGCTCTGTCGGCGTCAGCTCGCCGTCGCGTGCGTCGAAGAAGAGAGCTCTCAGCTCGTCGATCATCTCGGGCCTCGAAGCGGAAGGGTCGCAGGAAGTCGCAATTTGGGCGGGGCGCAAACTCTCGCCGGGTCCTCGCGGCGGGGCGCCCAGGCTAACTGCGCCCTCGGCTGATCTGGGTTGCAATCTGGTAAACGGCCGAGCAGCGCCGACGGCGGTGGATTACCGGCCGGGTGGGGTCCACCGACACCAGACGACACAATCGACGTGCGCTCCGAAAGCGTTGCCGGTCGGATCCTCGTCGTGGAGGAGGCGGATCGCATGACCTACAGCTATTTCGTCGCGTCTAGGTCTGGGTCGGAGCGCACGTCTTCGCCCTTCGCCTTCTCCATGTCGTCCGTCAGCTCGGTTTCGAGGCCTTCTCCGAGGGCTCGAGTGTCCTCGGCAATCTTGTCGAGTGCATTCTCAGGGCCGCTGTGCACGAAGAGCTCCTTTCGTTGCCGAAACTGAATTGAACGCATGCGTGACCCACTCGCCCTCGACGCCGGCGGTCGCGGCCACGGCCGGCACCGACGCGCCCTTGATTCGGTCCTTCATCAGCCCGATGCGGACGGCCTCTTCCCCGTGCATCGGCAGGAAGATTCCCGCGCCGCGCGTGACGAGTGTGGCGCCGTACGCATCGCGCCAGCGAACGCTCGAGCCCGGGAACGTCGCGACGAGGAGATTTCGCCACGCCCGTGACCTCACAGCGGCCTGGGCGAAGGAAGGTCAGGATGCCCAAGAGGTACGCCCAGACGACCAGGTGCGAGGACGCGCGCGCGAATTCGCCGGAGAAGTTGGAAACGGTGCTCACCGGACTCCTTCACACTCGCGCCGCAGATGGAGCTCGGCCGGGTACACCAGGAGGTCGATCGAATGCCGGCACGACGAACGGGGCTGACCAGAGATCCGGTGGTACGTCGGCGCGGTGCGTGTGCACGCGGCGACTGAGCGGCGAGCGGTCACCCCAAGCGCCGGGACTCTGTGCTGTCGTCACTCCAACCGGACGTCGTCGAGAGCGCGTAGACCACGAGCACTCCCAGGAGCAGGGCCGCAAACGCGTACCAGGCGCGGTGCGGGTGAGCAGGAAGCTCTCGACGATCACGAGGATCGCCCAGAGGTAGCCGATCACACGCCCAAAGGTGTGGCCGCCGAGCAGCGAGTAGCCGCCTGCGAGCGAAAGCGCCGAGATCACGAGCTCCCAGATGCGCAAAACGAACAGCGTGAAGACGTAGCTGGAAGCGCGTCGACCCTGACCGCCGCCACCTCGTGCACTCGACGACGCCGCAGGCCCTGTAGCCAAGATCGTGCGGGGAAGAACGAGCGGATGCTCGGAAAGCGGAGCCGGGTCGAGCCGGAGCGTCGGCGTATTTCAGCCGGGTCTCGGGCCGCGTCTTGTTCTTCTGTGATCGCCACTCGACGGTCCGTTTCTTCGACTCGCGACACCGCTTGGCGTCCTTGACCGCGGAGTCGTCAAGGAGCTGACGGCGATCGTCGCCGCCGCAGCCGGTGACCCGAGCTACCAGAAACGGACTTGGGTGTTGATCACCGAGTCGCCCGAGGGGGGCTGGGGCATCGCCGGCCACGCGAACACGAACGCAGACATCGCCGCCGCCGCCCGAGCCGCACTCGCCGCAGACTGACAGCGCGACGCTACGCTCGGGTCATGGCACCTCCTGCCAGCCCCACGCTGTCGGCCTCGCAGTTGGCCACGCTTGCCGGTCTGGGCGAGGAGCGGACGGCCCGTGTGGGCGACGTCCTGTTTCGAGTCGGAGATGCCGCCTATCCGTTCATCGCCATCCGTGACGGCGAGGTGGCGATCCTCGATGCGGCCGGCAACGAAATCGTCCGCCACGGCGCCTCCGGGTTTCTGGGGGAGCTGAACCTCCTCTCGGGCCAGACCGTCTTCCTGACCGCGGTCGTGACGAAGCCGCTGCGCTACGTCGCAGTCGACCGCGACGCGCTGCGCGCGCTCCTCTTCGACGACGGGCCGCTCAGCGACCTCGTCCTCTCGACGTTCATCGCCCGCCGGGAGGCGCTCCAGCGCGTCCAGGGGATCGGCCTCGAGATCGTCGGGCCTCGCTCGTCCGAGGCGACGATGCAGATGCTCGACTTCGCTCGCGCCAACCGGCTCCCCTTCACCTGGCACGATGCCCCACCGGCGGATGGAGCTGAGCCGCCGCTCGTGCGACTCCCGGGCGGTACCGAGCTGCAGCACCCATCGCGAGGCGCGGTCTTGCGCGCGCTCGGGGTCGGCCGCGAGCTGGCGCCACGCGAGGAGGTCGACCTGCTCGTCGTCGGCGGCGGCCCCGCCGGACTCGCCGCCGCCGTCTACGGCGCCTCCGAGGGACTTGACACCCTGATCGTCGAGAGCACCGCGCTGGGCGGCCAGGCCGGATCCTCACGCCGCATCGAGAACTACCTCGGCTTCCCGGCCGGCATCGGTGGTACCGAGCTGACCAGCCGTGCCGTCAGCCAGGCGCGCAAGTTCGGTGCCCGACCGGCGACCCCCTACCGCGCGATCTCGCTCGAACCCGGCGACGGACTTCACCTCGTACGGCTGGAAGAGGAGCACGAGATCGCAGCGCGCGCGGTCGTGCTCGCCACCGGCGCGGCCTACCGGCGGCTCCCCCTCGAGGGCTTGAGCGACTTCGAGGGTCTAAGCGTCTTCTACGCAGCGGGACCGCCCGAGGCGCAGCTCTGCGGCGCTTCCCGCGTGGCGGTGGTTGGCGGCGGCAACTCAGCCGGCCAGGCCGCCGTCTGGCTCGCCCGCGGCGGCGCGCTCGTCACACTGCTTCACCGCCGCGCCGACCTGCGCGAGACCATGTCCGACTACCTGATCCGCGAGCTCGAGCGCTACGGCATCGCCGTCCGCGACCGAAGCGAGATCGCCGCCCTCCACGGAACGGAGGGCCGGCTCGAAGAGGTCACGCTCAAGAGCGGCGAGCGCCTCCCATTCGCCTTCCTCTTCTTCTTCCTGGGAGCCCAACCGTGCACGGAATGGCTCGACGATGCCGTCGCACGCGCTGCCGACGGCTTCATCCTCACGGGCGACGCAGCCGGCGCCGACAACCTGCTCGAGACGAGCGTGCCCGGCATCTTCGCCGCCGGCGACGTCCGCTGCGGGTCGACCAAACGTTGCGCCGCCGCCGTCGGCGAAGGATCGATGGCCGTGCAGTTCGTTCACGAGCACCTCGCGGCTTCCGCTGCCCGAGTGCTTTGAGTGGGGTCAGGCCGCAAGATGATCACGTCGTCCGCCGAGCAAGCTGCGCGTGCACCGCGCTCGCCGTCGAGCTTCAGCGCGACTCGGCATGCGAGATCGTGCTCACCCAACGTCTGCTGAAGCAGTGACGGCAGTCGCCGATCCCAAGGGGCGCGAGTTCCTCCGGAACGCCGATCCGGTGCTCGCGCGCCTGATCGACGCGCATCCAGAGTTCCATCCGCGCGCCTGGATCGACGAGCTCCCCGGACTCGAACCGTCAGGGCGACACGAACGATTCTGTCCCGCCTCGCGGAACACTTCGGGGGGCACCTGCCGTCATCGTCGGAGCTGCTCGCAGCGGATCCGGAGGTTCTCCGCGCCAGCGGGCTCTCGACCCGGAAGGTGCGACGTTGCGCAAACACGCTGGACGCCGACGCGCTCGGCTCGACTCTGAGGACCCACCACGATGGCGAGCCGACGCACCCGCGGCCCCGCTTAGACGTCGACTGCCGCGCCGCCGGCACCGCCGGCTCGACGTTGGGCGCGTTCTTCTCGCCACCAGAGCAGCTCGTAGGCGTGGAGACCGATCCAGACAGCCGCGACGAGGCCGACGGCCGCAACTGCCGGCAACGAGGTGGCGGCGGGAACGAGCAGCACGAACGCGACTGCCGCCGACGACCGCCCGACACCGAGCGTCTTCGTGAGACGCCAGCGCAGCCAGACGAAACCAAGGAGGTAGAGGGTGCAGCCGCCGCAGAGGGCGAGCGCGGGAATCAGCTTGAGCTCCATACCCGGGTGCGCGAGCGTGGTTCGCATCGCGAACGCGAAGAGGATGATCCCGATCACCATCGGCAGGTGCGCGTACGAGTACGCGTCGCGCGCGACCGCGATCCGCTGCTCTCCACGCCGCTCGGCGAGCAGACCGCCAACGGCAACCGAGACGTAGTCGAAGTACGCGAGCCACAGCGAGGCAGCGACGAGCAGGCCGAGCACCGCCCCTACGATCACGCGGAGGTCGAGCCCGGTGGCCCGTGCGCCGAACCCGATCGCACCCAGCGATTCCCCGAGCGCGATGATGACGATCAGACCGTGGCGCTCGACGAAGTGCGCCGGCTGAATGCGCCACCCGCCCAGGCCGCCGACCACGGGCCCGAAGAAGCCGATCACGAAGGCGAGCGCCCACAGCACGGGCCGTACGGACGCAGACGCGAATGCCGCGGCCACGATCAGCGCACCGCCCGGCACCACGCTGCGGCTCATCCGCAAGACGGCGGCAAGCTGATCCGGCACGTCCTTGCTCACAAGCGCATAGAGCCCGACGAATGCGACCAGCACGACGAAGAACGCCAGCGCAAACAGCAGCCGGTGGCTGCCGAACGCATCCGGGACCGAGAGCGCTGCGATGAACAACGCGCCCATCGCGAACAGCAACACGCTTGACACGAAGCCCGCTTCCGCGTCGGCGGCGTTCGTCAGCCAGGCATAGCTCGCCCACACCCACCACAGCACGAGCAGCACGAGCAGGCCGCGGCCGAGCCCGCCCCACGAACTGTGCTCGAGCCAGAACGTCGTCACCTGCGTGAACGCAAAGACGAACACCAGGTCGAAAAACAGCTCGATGGAAGAGACGCGCCGCTCGCGCTCTTCCAGATTGTTCACTCGGGGCAGCAGAGTTGGCATCGATCCAATCTTCACGGAGCGGCCTGACCTCCAGGGGCGGCATCCCTCTTCCACACCTCCGACGCGGGCTCGCCCGGCACATGAGGCCGGTATCGCAGGTGACGACGACTGCCTGGGGCCGGTTTCGGAGGTCGAGCTTCTGCAAGATGCTCGCGACGTGCGTCTTAGCTCGAGCCCTCGCGCCGCCGCGCGGGAGGGACGGGCGAAGGAGTGTCTCTCCAACTGCCTAGGCGATGCGTTTGTACGTCCACCACGCCGCGGCGAGGACGAGCAGCATGCCGACGCCGGCGACGATGCCGAACTCGATGCCCTGGAGTTCCCAGAAGCGGCTCGCCGGCTGGTACAGGGCGGTCATGTACACGTGCGCGCCGCGGGCGAGGGGCTGCCCGCAAACGCTCGTGTGTGTGAGCAGACCGCTGGAGGTTCGGATGCAAGGGCCCGCGGAGCCGGCGAGCTGGTGTCCATTCTTGTCGCTGATGAACTGGTTGATCACCAGGGCTTGGTTCAAGTTCGGACCGCTCCCGCTCGCCGCAAGCCAGGTTGTCTTGACGGGCGAGAGGAGCCGCTGCCGCAGCCAGCTGTCCATGAACACGCGCCCGACGACGTAGACCGCGAACGCGACGAGGAGCGCCGGAACCGTTCGCCGCCACAGCGCCCCGATGGCGACGGCGACGCCGAGCACGAACAGCGCGTACGCGACCGGGACGATCCCCTCGGTGTCGTAGCTGTTCGTGCTCATGCGGCCGTTCAGGTGGTCGAGCGGCGCACGCGACCAGGTCGCGAGCGCGATGAGCGAGGCGGCGACCGCAACCGAAGCGGCCACGCTCAGTGTCAGCTTCGTGACGATCCAGCGACGTCGCGTGATGCTCTGTGTCCAGTAGAGGCGATAGGTGCCGTTGTCGAGGTCGAGCACGAACGGCGCCGCGAGCAGGAGCGCCGCCAGCGCCGGCAGGAGCGTCGACCACGTGAACAGGAGGTTCAGGCCGGTGAAGCGGATCAGGAACGAGCCCACCGGGATGCCACAGGCGGCCGGAGTGTAGTTTCGGGCGCAGGCGGCGAGGCCCTCGTGCGAATAGACGGACGCCATGTGAATGCCGATCGGAATCGCGACTGCTGCCAGCACGAGGAGCATCGCCGCGGCGATCAGCGTCTCGATGCGCTGCTGACGCCAGCCGACCCAGATCATCGCGCCACCGCCGCCGGCGCTACGACACGAGCGGCCGCGCTGGTCATGCCGAGATAGGCGAGCACGATCTCCTCGAGGTCGACCTCGTGCGTCTCCCAGCAGGCGTCGTAGACGTGACCGTTCGCGCGCACGAGCAGCGTCGTCTGCCGTTCCGTGTGGCTTTCGCGGATCACCTGGTGGACGCGCGCGACGGCGGCGGCGTCCGTGCGCGGGCCGGTGAGCAGACGGTGTCCGCCGAGGATCTCCTCGATCGGACCGACGAGCTGCGTACGACCTTTGGCGAGGATGATCAGCTGATCGCAGATCCGCTCTAGATCGGCGACGATGTGCGAGGAGAGCACGACCGTGATTCCGGTCTCGGTCACCGCCTGGAGCACGCCGGTGAGGAACTCCCGCCGCGCCAGCGGATCGAGCGACGCGACCGGCTCGTCGAGCAGCAACAGCTCCGGCCGCTTCGCCAGTGCAAGCGTCAGAGCGACCTGAGCCTGCTGACCTCCAGAGAGGGTCCCAACGCGTTGACGACGCGACAAGCCAAGCTCGTCGACGCGGCGTTCGGCGATCGCGTCGTCCCAGCTCGAGTTCAGCTCGCGGCCGAGCCTGAGCGTCTCGCCGATCGTGAAGCGACGAGGCAGCGGATGATCCTGCGCGACGAAACCGACGCGCGGAAGCACGGCGAGCGGCTCCGCGCGCGGGTCGTGTCCGAGCACGCTGATCGCCCCAGAGGCCGGCTCGATCAGCCCTACTGCGAGCTGCAGCAACGTCGTCTTGCCCGCCCCGTTCGGACCGACGAGGGCAGTCACCGATCCCGCCGGGATCGTCAGCGTGCAGTCGCGAAGCGCCCAGTTCGAGCCGTAGCGCTTCCCGAGCGCTGTCGCTTCGAGTGCCGGCGAGTCGTTCATGCCACCCGGGAGATCGTCGGCGGCCGGAGCGTATTCGCAAAGAGTGCCGACATGTTCTCGTCGTCGAGACCGGCCGTGCGCGCGCGGTCGATCCAGCGTTGCAGCGACGACCGGAGCGTCTTCACGTCGTTCGGAGGCACCGGAGGCGGCCCGCTCGCGATGAATGTGCCCACACCTCTCCGACCCTCGACGAGCCCTGCCAGATCGAGCTCACGGTAAGCGCGCAGCACCGTGTTCGGATTGATCGTCAGCTGCTCGACGACTTCCTTGACCGTCGGCAGCTGATCGCCCGGATGCAGGATCCCCAGGCGCACCGCCTGCCGGACCTGCTGCACGAGCTGCAGGTAGGTCGGTACCCCCGAGCGTGTCTCCAGATGAAACTCAATCATTCTCTTTTTACCTAGGTAGCTAGATAAAAGAGTATCTCGCTCGGCTGATCGCGTCAAGAGGCCGCAGCGACGACAGGAGCAGCTTGCATCGCGGCGAGGAATGCGCTATAGTGAACCCAATGGTTCAGTATTCACCGAGTGTCGACCTCGCGTTCGCCGCCCTGGGCGACCCGACCCGGCGCGCCGTGCTCGAACGGCTGGGTTCCGGCAGCGCGACGATCAGCGAGCTCGCCGGGCCTTTCGGCATGTCGCTGACCGGGATGAAGAAGCACATCCGGCTGCTCGAGGATGCGCAGCTCGTGGCAACTGAGAAGGTCGGCCGTGTCCGCAGATGCACACTCGTGCCCTACGCCTTTGAGGGCATCAGCACGTGGCTGCAGCGGCTCGACCGGTTCGCGCAGGTCGTCGAACGGACGAAAGGAGCAGCATGAACGAGACCACCGTCACCACCCCGAACGAGCTCGAGATCCGGGTCGAGCGGATCTTCGACGCGCCGCGCGCGCACGTCTTCTCGGTCTGGACCGACCCGGCGCTGATCCCGGAATGGTGGGGCGACGGCACCGTCGTCGAGGAGATGGACGTCCGTCCCGGCGGGACCTACCGCTTTCGAACCGCCTTCGGCCTCGTCGAGGGCGAGTTCCGCGAAGTCGAGCCACCGGAACGGCTCGTGCAGACGTTCCAGAACCACCTGCAGACGCTCGAGTTCGAGGAGCTCGGCGAGCAGACCAAGCTGACGCAGACGATGCGCTTCGACACGGCCGAGCAACGGGACACCACGATGCACTACGGCGTCGAGAAGGGCGCCAAGGGCGGCTTCGCGCGCGTCGACGCACTGCTGCACCGGCTCGCGCTCGACGCGTGAGGCGCAACCTCTCGCCGAGACTCTGGTACGGAATGCACCGCGTATGCAAAGGACGGCAAGATCGTCTGCTTCCTCCGCGACCGCCAGAGGTTCAAGGAGGGGTACTTGCGCCGCAACACCTCGGAGCGGCGCTCGCCGCCCGGTAGCTCCACGGGCTCACTGCTGAATCGTGAAGGCAGCGGTCTGCACCAGGTACGGCCCGCCGGACGTTGTTCGGATCACGGATGTGGAGACGCCGGAAGCAGGCGAGAACGAGTTGCTGGTCAAGGTCGAGGCGACGA
>Ga0070731_10005325_pt1 | contig 10667 bp, 12 predicted proteins | sample Coa_R1_2_FD_66448 | JGI IMG/M metagenome (GOLD analysis project Ga0070731, IMG submission 66448) | Surface soil microbial communities from Centralia Pennsylvania, which are recovering from an underground coalmine fire - Coalmine... | ecosystem: Environmental > Terrestrial > Soil > Unclassified ... | reverse complement strand
CGAGAGCCTCGGCAGCGTGCTCGCGCAGCTCGGCCCCGACGACGAGATCGTCGTCGTGGACGACGGCTCGACGGACGACACCCCGGCGCTGCTCGCGACGTACGGCACCCGCCTGCGCGTGCTGCGCGCGAGCCATGCGGGATACGCCGCCGCCCGGAACCGCGGGCTCGGCGCGGCGCGCGGCGAGTGGGTGAGCTTCCACGACGCGGACGACGTCGCCCTGCCCGACCGGCTCACCTTCCAGCGCGGTCTCGTCGCCGCGCATCCGGACGCCGAGGCGTTCTTCTGCAACGGGGAGCGCATGGACACCGGAGCGCCGCTCGTCCCGCCGACGCTCGCGCAGCGCTGCGACGGGCGCCTCCTCACGGCCGCCGACGTCTTCGACGGCTTCCCGATCTACTTCCAGGCGGCGCTCGTCCGGCGGACGACGTTCGGGGCGGTCGGGCCCTTCGACCCGGCGCTCCGCATCTACGCCGACATGGAGTACGGCTACCGGCTGGTCGCGCGTGGGGCGACGCGCTTCGTCGACCGGAGCGTCTTCCGCTACCGCTGGCACGGCGCCAATACGACACGCGATCGACTGCGCGGCCGCGAGGAGATCGCGTCCATCCTCGACGGCTGGCGCCGGCGCGATCCGGCGGGCGTGCGCGCGGTCGGCGAGCGCCGCGTCCGGGCGCGGCTCGCGCGTCACTACTACCGGATCGCCCGCTGGCGACTGCGTCTCGCGCACGTCGGCGAGGCAGGCGCGGCGTTCCGCCGCGCGCTCACGCTGTGGGCGACGTGGTGAGCCGCCCGGTCCTCCTCATCGGCATCGACGGCGGGGCGTTCGACGTCCTCGATCCGCTCGTCGCCGCGGGCGAGCTGCCGGTGCTCGCGAGGCTCCTCGCGCGCGGCACGCGTGCCGTCCTGCGCTCCGTCGTGCCCCCGATCACGCCGGCGGCGTGGTCGTCGTTCATGACGGGGAAGCATCCCGGGAAGCACGGGGTCTACGACTTCCGCGTCTACGACCCGGCCGCGTACGCCGACGCGTTCGTGACGAGCCACGCGTTACGCGAGCCGACGCTGTGGCAGCTCCTCACCGCCGCCGGCAAGCGCGTCGCCGTCGTCGGACTCCCGATGATGTATCCGCCGCGCGCCGACAGCGGGACGATCGTCGCCGGCTTCGACAGCCCGTCCGTCGCGTCCGCGTTCACGAAGCCGCCCGAGCTTCGCGACCGGATCCTCGCGCGGCTCCCCGCCTACTCGCTCGTCGCGGTGGCGGATCCGAGCGACCCGAGCCTCGAGCGGGACGCGACGTTCGCCGCGTTCGTCGCCGACGTGGAGCGCGGGCTCGACCAGCGGACGGCCATCGCCCGGGACCTGCTCGCCGAGGGCGGCTGGGACGTCTTCATGGTCCACTACCAGGACGTCGACGCCCTCCAGCATGCCGCCTGGCGCTTCATGGGCGACGGGTCGGCGCGCGCCGCGCGTCTCCGCGCCCTCTACCGCCGGCTCGATGGATGCCTCGAGGAGCTGCTGCGCGCGGCGCCGGCCGACGCGCTCGTCTTCGTCGTCTCGGACCACGGCTTCGGGAACCACACGGGCCGGCTGTTCCCCAACGCCCTTCTCCGCCGCTGGCGCTACCTCGACTGGCATGGCCGCCACCGCACCCGACTCCGCCGGTTCGTAGCGCGACGGCTCGGGCGGCGCGCGACCCGTACGGACACGCCTTGGGACGTCCAGGTCCGCGAGCACGGGTTCGCGCGCGCGCTGCCGCTGGTCTGGCGCCGGACGCGCGCCTACGTCGCCGTCGCGGAGATCTGCGCGCTCCTCTACCTGAACCTGCGCGGGCGCGAGCCGGAAGGCATCGTCGCGCCGGGCGCGGAGGCCGAGCAGCTCGTCGACGAGCTCCGCGAGCGGCTCGCCGGCGCGCGCGACCCGCGCGACGGGGCGCCGGTCTTCGCGCGCATCGCGCGCGGCGCCGACGTCTATCCGGACGACCGCCACGGCCGGCGCCCGGAGCTCGTCCTCGTCCCGCGCCCCGGATACACGATCTACCGCGAGCTCCGCCCCCGCCTGTGGATCGACCACCACCGGCTGATGGCGGGGACGCATCGCGACGACGGCATCCTCGTCGCGTCCGGAGACGGCGTCCGCGCGAGCCGACTCTCCGAGCCCGCCTCCATCGTCGACGTGATGCCGACCGTGCTTGCCGCCGCCGGCGTACCGATCCCCGACGACGTCGACGGCCGCGTGCTCGCGGAGCTCTTCACGGAGCCGCCCGCGGCGACCTACGTCCCGGCGGCCACCGCCGGTGCGGCCGACGGTGGCGGGCTGTCCGCCGCAGAGGAGGACGAGCTGGCCCGCCGGTTGCGTGGGCTCGGCTACATGACATAGCGTCGGGGAATGGCACAGACTGCCCAGTTGCGGCGCATCGACGTCGCGGACAACGAGGCCCAGCGTGTGTTTGCGCTGCAGCGTGCCGCCTACCTGAGGCATCCGTACCCGAGCTACGAGGAGCGCCGCGCGAACCTCGACAAGCTCGAGCGGCTGCTCGTCGACAACGCCGACGCAATCGCCGAGGCGATCAATGCCGACTTTGGCCACCGTGCGTTCGAGGAGACGATGATCGCCGAGCTCTTCACGAGCGTCGACGGTCTGCGCGACACGCGGAAGCGCCTCCGCAAGTGGATGGCGCCGCAGCGCCGCCACGTCTCGGTGCTGTTCGCGACCGGCGCGAACCACGTCATCCCGCAGCCGAAGGGCATCGTCGGCGTCGTGTCGCCGTGGAACTATCCCCTCTTCCTCACGATCAGTCCGCTCACGAGCATCCTCGCGGCGGGAAACCGCGCGATGGTGAAGATGGCGTCGAACTCGCAGCACCTGTGCCGGCTGCTCGCCGACAAGTGCCGCGACCTCTTCCCAGAGGACACGGTCGCCATCCTCCCCGGCGTGCGCGCGCAGGACTTCTCCACCCTGCCCTACGACCACCTGATCTTCACCGGCTCCGCCGACGCCGGTCGCACCGTGATGCGCTCCGCGGCGGAGAACCTGACGCCGGTGACGCTCGAGCTCGGCGGCAAGTCGCCGACGATCATCTGCGACGACTTCGACGTCCAGGAGGCCGCCTCGCGCATCCTGTACGCCAAGTTCCTGAACGCGGGGCAGACGTGCCTCGCGCCCGACTACGTGCTCATCCCGGAGTCGAAGCGCGACGAGTTCGTCGCGGCCGCGAAGAAGATCATGCCCGAGCGCTACCCCGACACGAACGAGCCGAGCTACACGTCGGTCATCGACGACAAGTCGTACAAGCGCCTGCGCGCGACGCTCGAGGACGCGCGCCACAAGGGCGCACAGGTCGTCTCGCTCGTGCCCGGCGCGTCGTTCAACGATGCGCTACGGAAGATCCCGCCTCACATGGTGCTCGACGTCACCGACGACATGGTGATCATGCAGGAGGAGATCTTCGGCCCGCTCCTCCCCGTCCGCACGTACCGGAACCTCGACGAGGTGATCCAGACGGTGAACGCGAAGGATCGCCCGCTCGGCTTCTACGTGTTCACGAACGACAAGGCGAAGGAGGAGAAGCTCCTCTACTCGACCATCTCGGGTGGCGTCACCATCAACAACTGCATGCTGCACGTCGCGCAGCACGACATGCCGTTCGGCGGCATCGGCGCGAGCGGCATGGGGCACTACCACGGGCGCGAGGGCTTCCTCGAGTTCAGCAAGCTGCGGCCGGTGTTCCGGAACCCGCGCATGTCGCTGCTCCACCTCTTCTACCCCCCGTACACGGGGTTCACGCGCCGGGCCCTCGGGCTGCTGATCAAGTACAAGCGCTAGACGGCGCGGCGGAGGACGGTCAGCGTATCGGCCGCGCCGGCGCGCTCCCAGCCGCCAGCCGCGAGCAGCTCGTCGACGACCCGCCGCGGGCCGAGCGACGGATCACGCGCGTCGTGGAACGCGACCGCGCCGCCCGCGACGACGTACGGCGTCCACGCCTCGACGTCGCGGCGGACGGCCTCGTAGGCGTGGTCGCCGTCGATCCAGAGCAGCGCGATGGGCTCGCGCCAGCCCGACGCGACCTGGCTCGACGGCGCGTGCAGCAGCCAGACACCCTCGGCGACACCAGCGAGGAGGAGGTTCTGCAGCAGGTGGACGCGGTCCGCCGGTCCGAAGTGCCCGCCGCATGGGCCGACGAACGGCAGGAACGGGTCGATCGCGTAGACGCGCGCGTGCCCGCCCGCCCGCGCGCCGAGCGCGCACGCGACGGTCGACTTGCCGCGGAACGAGCCGATCTCGACGATGACGCCGTCGCGCGCCTCGCGCGCGAGGTCGTAGAGGCGCTCCGCCTCCGCGCCCGTCATGTCGCCCTCGGTCTCGGCGACCCAGACGAGATCGCGCGCGCGACCCGTGCGACGGCGAAGCCGCGCGTGCCGGTGATAGCGCCACCAGGGCGCGACCCATTCGCGCAGCGCGGACGCGAGGCCTATACGCGCTCCTCCGGGTCGAAGAGCTTCTTGTACTCCTGGAGCGCGAAGCGGTCGGTCATGCCGGCGATGTAGTCGGCGATCGCACGCGCCGTCGTCTCGCCGTCCTCCTGCGCCCGGGCGGTCACGTGCGGCGGGAGCTGCTTCGGCTCCTGCATGTAGACCTCGAAGAGCGCGCTCATGATGCGGTCCGCCTTCTGGGTCATGCGCGTCACGCGGTAGTGCGTGTACAGACGGTCGTAGAGGAACGCCTTCAGGTCGCGGTTCCGCTCCGTCATCTCGGCCGAGTACTCGATTAGGCGCGGCTTCACGCGCCGCACGTCGGCGAGGGTCGCGATCCGGAGCTCGCGGATGCGCGCGAGCAGCGTGTCGATGAGGTCGCTCGCCAGCCGATCGATGACCCGCCGCACCGCCTGGTAGCGCCGGATCTGGAGCGGCGCGTCGGGTGCCTGGCGCTCGACGTCGGCCATCGCATCGGCCCAGAGCGCGACGCCGGCGAGCTCCTCGGGGTCGAGCATCCCGGACTTGAGGCCGTCGTCGATGTCGTGCGCGTTGTAGGCGATCTCGTCCGCGAAATCGACGAGCTGCGCCTCGAGGCACGGGGCGAGCGACGCGTCGAACTCCTGCACCTGCGGGCGGTCGTAGCGCGTCGAGTGCTTCACGATCCCCTCGCGCACCTCCCACGAGAGGTTCAGGCCGCGGAAGCTCGGGTAGCGTTCCTCGAGATGGTCCACGATCCGGAGGCTCTGCGAGTTGTGGTCGAAGCCGCCGTGCGGTGCCATCAGCCGGTGTAGCGTGCGCTCGCCGGCGTGCCCGAAGGGCGTGTGACCGAGGTCGTGCGCGAGCGCGACCGCCTCCGCGAGGTCCTCGTTCAGCGCGAGCGCGCGCGCGAGCGTGCGCGTGACCTGCGCCGCCTCGATCGTGTGCGTGAGCCGCGTCCGGTAGTAGTCGCCCTCGTGGTTCACGAAGACCTGCGTCTTGTACTCGAGGCGACGGAACGCGCTCGCGTGGATGATGCGGTCGCGGTCGCGCTGGAAGGCCATCCGGAAGGGGTGCTCCGGCTCGGGGTGACGGCGGCCGCGCGAATCCCGGCTGGCCATCGCCCACGGCGCGAGCGCGGCCGCCTCGCGCGCCTCGAGCTCGCTCCGGGTCGGCATGAAGGCGTCGTCCTATCGCGCCCGCCGGCGCGGGAGCAAGGCGCTAGTCGAGTGCGATGCGGACTATCGCGACGCGTCGCGCGAGCCGCGCGGCGTCTTCGACCGTGAGCTCGCCGCTCGGGTCGAACGCGATGCCGAAGAGGCGCGGGATGACGCGCGAGCGGCGGAAGCTCTCCTCCGCGGTGCGGCGGAACTGCTCGGTACCGGACGGAACCACGACGGCGCGCCCGGAACGATGCGCCCCGCGCAGCCTCATCTCGATCGGTCCCGGCTGCATGTAGTTTCGCCACCACGTCTTCGTCGGTGCATCACCCACGAGGACGATCACCGCGTCCGGTGTCTCGAGATAGCCGACCGGGATCGTGTACCGGCGGCCGGTGCGGCGGCCGGTCACCGTGATCAAGGCGAGACCGCGGCTCAGGAGCCAGTGAAAGCGCGACCGCAACACGACATCGACGAGCGGTTCATCCGCATCGACACGCGAACCGCGAGGCTCTTCGGTTGCGCACGCACGTGACGTCACCGACGAAGATGCGCGTCCAGATTCTGCATGGCACGCTCGAAGAGTGAGACGGTCGTGCGCCGCATGAGCGGGCGCGTCAGCAGGGCGAGCAAGCGCGGCTCGAGGCCGATCGTCCAGCGTACCCGCGTTCCGCCTGCCACGCCTTGCAGGTCGAACGCCTCCACCTGCGCCACGGCGAACGGCACGGTGGCGGCGGTGACGGTCCACGCCCAACGCGACGGGTCGTCCCAAGCGATCATCTTCTCCACCCAGTGCGTCCCGCCGACCTTCGCCTCGCGGATGGTGCCGACGCCGTACGGCGGCGGCGTCGAATACCAGGCGGCGCGGACGCCGGGAAACCAGCGTGGCCAGCCGGCGGCGTCGGTCAGCGCAGCGAACACGGCCCTCGGCGGGCTGGAAACAGTCGCCTCGACCACTTGCACCATCGGCGCGCGATCGATGAACGCGATATCCTCGTGCCGCATCGCGAACCGCATGTGACGCGCGGCTCATCTTGCGGCGGCCGCGCGCGAGATGCTAGTCGCGCGGCGCGATGTGGCGGCCCCGCTTCGCGCTCTCGGCGTTCTGCTTCACCTGCCTCGCGCTGAGCTACATGGACCGCTGGAACCTGTCCGTCGCGGCGCCGCTCCTGATGAAGGAGTTCGGGTGGAACGAGGAGACGGTCGGGCTCCTCCAGTCGATCTTCTTCTGGGGCTTCACGGCGTCGCATCTGCCGGGCGGCTGGCTCGCGGATCGTTTCGGCGGCCGCCGGGTCCTCGGGCTCGGGACCCTGGGCTGGACGGTTGCGACCGCCGCGACCCCGTTCGCGGGCGGCTTCACGGGGCTCGCGACCGCGCGCGTCGCGCTCGGCCTCGGCGAGGGCGTCAACATGCCGTCCATCTCGAGCCTCGTGGCGCGCGCCTTCCCGCTCGCGGAGCGGACGCGAGCAACGGTCGTGAACATTGCCGGCATTCATGTCGGGACGCTCGTCGCGATGCCGCTCTCGGCGTGGATCGCGGCGACGTGGGGCTGGCGGGTGATCTTCTGGGCCTACGCCGCGATCGGCGTCGGGTGGCTCGTCGCCTGGTCGACGTGGGCACGTCGCACGCCGCTGCCGGAGGCCATCCGCGAGCGCGCCGAGCCCGTACCCTGGGCGACGCTCCTCCGGCACCCGCCGGTCTGGGCGCTCCTCCTGACGACGTTCGTGACCAACTGGACCGCGTGGTTCACCTACTCGTGGCTGCCGACGTACTTCATCCAGGCGCACGGGTTCTCGCTGCGCGGCAGCGGCCTCGTCTCCGCCATCCCGAACCTGGCGATGATCCTGGCCGGGCTCCTCGCCGGCTGGTTGGCGGACCGCCTGATCGCCGGCGGCACGCCGGTCACGCGCGTCCGGCGCGCGTTCCTCGCCGCCGGCTTCGCTGGCGCGATGGCGTTCCTGCTCGTCATCCCGCGGGCGACGGGTGCGGTCAGCGCGGTCGCGTGCATGTCGGGCGCCCTCGCCTGCTTCGCGTTCGGGTCCAGCACCGTGCTCGTGAACAGCCTCGACCTGTCGCCACGGCACGCGGGTGTGCTCGTCGGACTGCAGGGCACGGCGGGCAACATCGCGGGGATGATGTCACCGTTCCTCGGTGGCGCGATCGTCGCGCGCACCGGGCGCTGGGACCTGAACTTCTACCTGATCGCAGCGCTGCTCGCGGCGGGGATCGTGGTGTGGCTGCGATGGTCGAGCGGCGAGCCGATTACTCTGGCTCCGCCTCGACCGTCAGCTGCACCGTGGCCCGCACCGCGCGTCCGATCTGCACCGTGATCGGGTAGCTGCCGAGCTGCTTGATCGGCTCGTCGAGCAGTATCCGGCGCCGCTCCACCTGGAAGCCCTTGTCCGCGAGCAGCCGCTCGACGTCCATGTTCGTGACCGACCCGAAGAGACGGCCCTCCTCGCCGGCACGCGCGCGGACGGTGATCTGCAGGCCCTCGAGCCGCTTTGCCGACGCCTCGGCGCTCTTGTGCTCGCGGTCCGCCTTCGCCGTGATGACCCGCTTCTGGTGCTCCAGGACGCGGAGGTTCTTCGGGCTCGCCTCGACGGCGAGACCGCGAGGCAGGAGGTAATTGCGGGCGTAGCCCGGCTTCACGCGCACGACGTCGCCGATCTTACCTAAGTTCGGCACGTCGTCGCGCAATATCAGTTGCACCGGCATGATCGTCTCCTCACGGATAGGCGGTGGTGAACGGTAGCAGCGCGACCGTGCGCGCGCGCTTGATGGCGAGCGTGAGGGCGCGCTGGTGGCGGGCGCAGTTGCCGGTGATCCGGCTCGGGATGATCTTCCCTCGCTCGGAGAGGAAGTTCCCGAGCGTGCGCGAGTCCTTGTAGTCGATCAGCATCGTCTTGTCGGCGCAGAAGCGGCAGACCTTCCGCCGTCCCATGCCGCGGCGGCGAAAGCCGCGGCCCTCGCCCTTGCCGCCCCGCCGGTCGCCGCGCTCGCGGTCCTTGCTCATCATGGAACCTCCTCGCCCATGCCCTCGAACTCGGCCGCGCCCTCGAACTCCTCCTCGCGCTCGGGACGGCGCGGGGCAGGACGCGGCGGCGCGGGCGGCGCGTTCTCCGCCTGCCGCACGGAGCCGAAGCGGAGGACGCGTTCCATGAGCTTCAGGTTGCGCTCGATCTCGAGCAGCGCCTTCGACGTCGCGCGGTACTCGAAGAGCACGTAGAACGCGCGCCGCTGCTTGGCGATGAGATACGCGAGCTCACGCGCGCCCCAATCCTGCACCTGGCTGACGGTGCCGCCCTGTTCCTCGATCAGCTTCTTGATGCGCTCGCTGATCTCCTTCGCGCCGGGTTCCCCGGCGTCGGGATGGATCAGGACGAGTGTCTCATAGCGGCGGTCCGCCATGCGGTGCCTCCCTCTGGTTGATGCGATTCATGGCCCGCGCCGGGCCCTCGGTGAGGATGATCTCGACCGCGTCGGCGGCGCGTTCCTCTGCTTCGGTGAGGAGGGTCGTCTCGGCCGGTGGCGGCGCCGAGAGCACCCAGTTTGGCGGGACGGGTCCCGCCGGCGGGCGTCCGACGCCCACCTTCACGCGGACGAAGCCGGGATCGCCGAGCACGCCGAGGATCGACTCGACGCCGCGGTTGCCGCCCGCGCGACCGCCGGTCCGGACGCGCACGCGCCCGACGTCGAGGTCGACGTCGTCGTGCACGACGACGACGTGCGCCGGCTCGACGCGGTAGAAGCGCTGCACGCTGCCGACGGCGCCGCCGGACTCGTTCATGTAGGTCTGCGGCTTCACGAGCAGCACGCGCTCGCTGCCGCGGCGGGCCTCGCCGACCAGCGCGCGGTGCGCCTCACGCGACACGTCGGCCTGCCAGCGTGCCGCGAGGCGGTCGACGACCCGGAAGCCCACGTTGTGACGGGTCGACAGATACCGCCTGCCCGGGTTCCCGAGACCGACGACCACCCACACCGATCAGCCTTCGCCACCACCCCGCTTGCCCTTGCCCTCGCCACCGGCTGCCTTGCCCTTCCCCTCGGCTGCCGGCGCGGCCTCGGCCCCGGCGGCTGCAGGCGCTGCACCCTCCGCGGGCGCACCTTCGACCGGCGCGGCCTCGGCGGCCTCGGCCGGCTTCGTCTCCTCGACCGTCGGCGGCAGCACCGTGACGAGCGGCTGCGCGCCGTCGCCGACCGCCGTGATCCCCTCGGGGAGCTTCACCTCGGACAGATGCACGGCCTCGTGGATGCCGAGCGGCGAGACGTCGACCTCGATGAACTGCGGGATCTCGGTCGGCAGACACTCGACCTCGATCTCGCGCAGGATGGGCTGCAGGATGCCGCCGGTGACCACGCCGGCCGCCTTGCCGATGAAGTGGAGCGGCACGGAGACCGTGAGCCGCTCGGTGAGGTCGACCTCGATGAAATCGACGTGGAGCACGTCGTCCGTGACGGGATGACGTTGCACCTCACGCAGCAGGACGGCCTTGTCGTGGAGCTCGGCGTCGGCGCCGCCGTCGTTCACGAGCCGGATGAGGTGCGAGCCCTCCAGGTGCTTGAGCTTCTTCTCGAACTCATCCGCGGACACGCGGACGGACACCGTCGTGCGCTTTGGGCCGTAGAAGACCGCGGGGATGACGCCCGTCCGGCGCATCTTGCGCGCCCGGCCCTTGCCGTTGCCGTCACGGCGCTCGACCTTGATCTCGACCATCTCCATGGGAAACCGTCCTTCAGATGAACAGCGAGCTGATCGACGCCTCGTCGTGCGTGCGACGGATCGCCTCCCCGAGGAGGGGCGCGACGGACAGCACGCGGAGCTTCTTCAGGGCCGCGGCATCGGATCGCACGGCGATCGTGTCGGTGACGATGAGCTCGTCGATGGTGGACTTCGCGAGCCGCGCGATCGCGGGCCCGGAGAGCACGGGATGCGTAGCGCAGGCAAAGACGACGGGCGCACCGGCCTCGCGCACCGCCTCGGCCGCGGCGCACAGCGTGCCCGCCGTATCGATCATGTCGTCGACGATGACCGCGACCCGCCCGTCAACGTCGCCGA
>Ga0070731_10005324_pt1 | contig 10667 bp, 14 predicted proteins | sample Coa_R1_2_FD_66448 | JGI IMG/M metagenome (GOLD analysis project Ga0070731, IMG submission 66448) | Surface soil microbial communities from Centralia Pennsylvania, which are recovering from an underground coalmine fire - Coalmine... | ecosystem: Environmental > Terrestrial > Soil > Unclassified ... | reverse complement strand
TCGCCGTGTGCACCTCTTCTGTCAAGTCTACTCTATATTATAAGGGAGAAGCTTGCTGTCTTCCCTTCTCGACATTCACTATTTCGTTGCACCGCCGTCGCTGTCAAGTTAATTCTGCTCGGATCAGTATCTCACCCGGCGTTGCGGTCCCCGACGTTTAGAGGACATTGATTATCGTGACACTTCTTCCGGCCTTATCGCGTTCTCTTCGCCTGCATTCTCCATGTCTGCACATCGCTCAATTAGGAAGTCGGTTCCGTTTGCCTCGAATCCTATTGCTGACCCAATGTTTTACAATTATTCCCCGCCGATGCCCTTACTGTACCATCAGAAGTCCAATTGTTCACCGCTGGTCGACGACACTGAACTCAGGTCCCCTGATTTTGTTTGGGAGGCCGAATACCAGGACAAAATGCCTGTACTTGAGAGCTCCATATCTCAAGTCCCTTCAAGCGAGCGAAGGCAAATAAACTTCCAGTTCATCGATGATATGAAAGCCACCTTCGACTTCAAATCCATGCATAGCAAGAAAAAGCGTTCAACAGGAAAACAAGGAGTTGCAGAACCCAAAGCGGCCCCCAAAAAGGACCGGAAAAACGCAATCAAATTACCCGACAACAATAAGAAGAGAAGACCACGAAACGCATTCATTCTTTATCGGACGGTTTTGCAGGCAAAGGCAGAGTTTAAGGGGAAGACACAAACCGAACTGAGTCGCCTAATCGCCCATTGCTGGCAAAAAGAGCCGCCTGAAACAAGAGCGCGATTCGAGCGCGCTGCAGAACTTGAAAAGGGTACATACATTACTGACCGTGTCATGGTTAACTCTTCGTAGCATTCGGATACGGCGCAACGGATGTCTTTAATGTCCGCGTCGGAAGTCAAGAGAAAGAATGGGATACGGAAGGCGATTTGGTGGATCAAGCGTCACAAGTCCAGTCCGTTTCTGAGTTCGAAGAGAACGGTTCCTCCTTCGATATTCACCAGGAGGCTGGAGTTTCACCTTTAGTCAATTATCCTATGTACATCCCGCCTTTCTCTCCTCCGTTCGAACAGCCCCAGCAGGATCCTTATCAAGTGCAAGCAAGCTTTCAAATGCTGGGCTCTCCTTACACTGATTCCCCAGTCTATGCAGGAACGCCTTGCGGGCAAATTAATTTATCTCCGGAACAAACCGTGTTTCCCTTCAACACTTACCCTCTCGAATCTACAACTGAACAGAACCCGCTTTCACCGCAAGAATATGGCAGATCTCAACCAACCTATTTCTCGAATTCGATGGACCAGTCACCGAGCAATATGGCGTCAAACGAATCATTCGCGATGCACACCACACCTCCCGATATTTCGGATATCCCGGCTGACTACGTCGCATTTGACGGCTACCATATGGACTATCATTCCTCTTCGCGCCAAGATGACCCCGATGCAATCAACTCGACCTATCCTAGCAACCTCTCCAACCAAGATTCTTATCAGTCTTTTGAACCGAATAATGACTCTTTTACTCAATCTTATCATGCGCAGGCCCATCAACCTATGGAGAACATGTCGAACTCTGGCAATGGAATGTATACCCAATCGCAACATCAATATCCCCTGAGTAATCAAGATAATTTGAACGGTAAGATCTCATACCGATTTCCGATCTGACTCGATTAGAATATATCGGCCTTGGAGGCCAAATATTTGGCAGGGATTCGGATGCCTTTGCCGGCCATGGCAACCAAAATTACCAATAGCAGACATTTTCTCGAGTAGCAATTCTCCTTTTTTTTCTGCTTACGGATGTCGCTCTGTTTTGTGATTGCATATATAACTCAATCCTTTATCTGTACATATTGAATTCGGTGGAAGGATGTTGAGGCATGAGCGCACATTCAAGCTGGCTTGTTGGATTTAGCTCTCCGCGCTTTTTGAGGCCTGTCGTTAGGAGCAGAGGTAGCAATAATATATAGTGCAGAATTGCGCCGATCTCGGTAGTAAATTGGGGCTGTAACCCCCTCGTCAAATACTGTAACTGCCGATTCCAGGCCCGCCGGGGCTGGGTAATGTCAAACCCCAGATCTAGCCCACAGAGCTACAGGATAGTTTGAGACACGAGACATTATGTTCAGCCCCAACCGTTCACCAGGACAAATACGCCGGATTGTGACCGGATTTACGCCAGAGGGCAAGTCCATCGTCGAATCGGACAAGGTGATGGATCCCCAATTTGTTGCTCCAGGGGGGAGTGCTTACTCTTCGACCATTTGGACGACGGATACTTCTCCGGCCAATGTCACGGATCCTACTGATGGAGCAACGAGGGTTTTGCAAGGAAGAGGGATTCGGTCTCCTAATGGTATATACCTAGCATACATATTGACTTGAAACCAAATAGCACACAAGCTAACGGCAGGAACGATTCTAAAATACCATGAGCTGCTCGAAGGCGCCTCCCCCATGCACCTGACGAAAAGTGTCGATTATGCTGTAGTTCTAGACGGAGAAATAGAAATGCATCTAGACGATGGAAGCTGCACTACGCTTCGCCAAGGTTGGTGACACTGAATTGGCTTCAAAATCCGTTGAGCTGATGCAGCATTTAGGAGACGTAGTTGTCCAGAGGGGAACAACCCACCGTTGGCTTAAGATCAAAGATGGACGACCTGTGAAAATGCTAGTATGCCTTATTGACGGACGTAAGACAAAGAATGAAGAGATCTGATGCGTCTTTAGAAGAGTTTGAAATTCCGGGGACGGACACCCTCGTAAAAGATGAGATTTTCCAGAGTAGTGATAAGTAAATAAAATGGTCGGAGGTTGATTCGGGGATTGCGTTGCTCTCTTCCTATTCCAATGCTCGTAGACCAGTATGAGCATTTATATTTAGTCTCTTTTAGGCTTTATGCTAGTTACTGTAATTATAAGGGTCTCTGTGAATTTGGAATTCGCTAAAAGTGATTTGGAATAATTCCGCGGTAGGGCGGCAAGTGTAAATAATTCGTTATTGGCGCTTTGGCGAATAGGATATTCCGGTTTTCGGAGCAACGTTGATTGATATAAATTACGTAGGACCTGAACACTCGGCGGAGCGTCCCTTACTCGCTTTGACAGTCGCCATTCCATCGCTACTTTCAGTGTATGGGAAGTTTCCTCAGCTCTTCTTCGTCCACAGTCGCGCCCAATATGCCTCCTGCAGGAAAACAATTTGCCGCTTTTGCCAATGTAAGTGTCCATCTCTTCCCTTCTCCAATCCTTTGCTTTATATTGCCATATTTGATCTGACATTTCTCGTGCGTAGGGCTGCTTCTGGGGTAAGTCTGTCTCTTTCCTCCCTTCTTCTGTTGTTCGCTCTTCTAACCTCAAGGAACTGAGCAACTTTACCGAAAGCATTTTGGCGAGAAACTGGAGAGAATTGCAGTCGGATACACCGGTGGGACAACTCCTAGACCCTCCTATCGGCAGGTATGTACAGGAACCACTGGACATGCCGAAGCAGTCCAAATCACGTTTGATCCGGCGGTTGTATCTTATGAATCATTGGTCAACTTCTTCTTTAGGATGCATGGTATTCACCGACCCTTATCTTTGCAATCTTGAGTTTCGTTTACTGACATTTGATCCAAGATCCTACAACACTCAATGCCCAAGGTATGTATACCATATATTGTTCAGCAGAATTTGCTGACCATCTTAGGGCCGGACAGAGGGTATTTCTTAGTTCCTAGGGATTCGAAGGCTCATTAGAAGGACTCAATATAGAAGCGCAATATTCACCTATACGCCAGAACAAAAGCAGATTGCTCGCAAGGTCTTAGATGAGGTCCAAGAGAAACACTTCAAGGGAAAGAAGATTGTGGTATGCTTCATTGTCTACCGTAACTGACGATCGAGACTGAGATTGTTGATGCAGGTGAGTTCTATGAAGGTGAGCCATATCATCAGGTAAAACCGTGGATAAGTTTTCCCGGACTGATTTATAGGAGTATTTGACAAAAAATCCTTCCGGCTACGTATAATCAGCCTTCGAAGTTGTTTGACTAACCTACTAGCATTGCCCAGCACATTATTTGCGATGGTAATTCCACTGGGGGATTGTATAGTTTGTCAATAGCCAATCTGGAAATTATATTGTGCTGCCAAGAATCCTATAGGTGAATGTGGCAAATTTCTGTCTGTTTTAGTTCTTGGATTTACTACTGCCGGACTTCTTGACTGATCGGCGATCACAACCGCAGTGACGAACCGAATCGGCATTCTTTAAGATTCACTTCGCAATGTAAATCACTATGGAGAATGAACAGGAGCCTTATATCCGCTTTCGTCTAGGGAATCTAGATAGCTACCAAGGCAAGCCGACCGATCTCGACAGAAGTGAGTTCTCCAAAGTCCCGATTATCCGCATTTGGGGCGCGGTTGAGGATTCAGGACAAAAGGTCAGTTCCCCCTCACTGCATTGTCGTAGTCGGCCAAGTCTGACGGGACAGGTCTGCTGTCATGTCCATGGGGTCTATCCTTACTGTTACATTGAATACACTGGGAATTTGACACCTGATGAAGGTATTCCTTTTTTAACCCAAAGTGGCTCAAATCTTCAGTGGATGCCTCAATTCAGAAATTGCACGTCGCCATTGATCACGCCATGGCCGTCACTTATCGCAGAAATCCTCACGATCCAAAGGACAACGCCTATGTCGCCAGGATAACACTTTGCAAAGGGGTTCCCTTCTATGGCTTTCATGTGGGCTGGAGATTTTTCTTCAAGATTTATATGCTAAGCCCAGCTTACATGCAGCGGCTTGCCGACCTGTTCAGGAAGGGAACTATCATGGGACGAGCAATTCAGCCGTACGAGGTCCATATTCCATACTTGCTTCAGTTCATGGCGGATTATGGTCTGTATGGATGCGGATGGGTGAGCTGCGCAGCCGTTACATTCAGGGCCCCTGTCCCAGCGGGCGTTTTGTCGGACGATTTCGAGAGTCTCGAGTTTAATGAGTCCACAATTCCTCAGCAGATGATTGTAGCCTCTGCCTCTCGGCCCCGACTATCACATTGCGGTATTGAAATCGATCTGCTAGCTCAAGACATTCTCAACCGCAAAACTATCAAACCTCGTCTCCTTCATCATGACTTTATTGAGCGCTTCAATCCCATTCCTCTCGAAGAAAAACTCGTACACAGCATGGCAGAACTTTGGCGAGACGAAGAGAAACGTAGAGCAAAGAACGGTGATAGCTCGCTTCTTCCTTCACTCTATGATACTCGTTATACCTCGGGCGATTGTTCGAAAGGACCTTGGATCCATGAAACGGAGATGCGGCGCAAAGTTGATGAAATAATTCGAACTGAACGAGCGAAGAGTGATGGTCGGACGCTCAATTTTGAAACATTCGTAAGGCAATCGAAATTCCAATATATGGTACAAACAGCTCTGGAGAGTGTCACCGACATGTTCATAAGCGAGGATATTGACCCATCCATGAATAGAGGAGGTTATGTGGGCCTTGGTCTTTCATCTGTAGACTTCCGTGAGAATAGCGGCGAGTTCCCTTCCGCAGATGTCGACGAAAGCCGGTTACTAAGCCTTCTCCGAGACATGGATATGGGTAACGCATTAGATGAGAATGGTCATGCCGATCACTTTTCTGGTTCCGAGAGCGAATCCCCATCAGAGGTCGATTTCGATGGGGATCTTCTAGGGAGAAGCTTGGAAGATGTTCCTGAACGCGGAGATGCATTAGATGACGGTACACCTTTTGACTATGGTACAATTTACTTTTCTGTGTCACTGACTCTGCCAGAGTTTTCGGACGATATGGATCTCAACTTTGACAACAACAGACCCGCTCCGCCTCACCCACCTGCCTTGCATGGGAGCTCAGGACTAAAGCCAAGAGTACCAGTCGCGGAGACAGACCAACCGTCTTTGCGCAGTCGAGGCATCGAAACTGAAGACAAAAGCGACACTCTACTAAGGCTGCGAGGTGGTGCCGCCTCATCTAAAGCCAATCGCGAGAAACGCAAAGCTTCCGAAGTTCATTCCCATATCCCTAACAAGATTCGAGTTCTACGGTTTGAAAAGGCAATTGAAAAAGAAGCGCCTCAAGGATCGCAGCTATCAAGCCGGTCCCACAGTAGGAAGGACAAGCCCAGCTGTACGATAGCTAGCTCCGGCTCGCATTCTGACGATCTCATTGAGTTACAGTGGAGTATCTCGGGACCGACAACTTCCCTTATTCTTTCTACTTTACAGAGTTTAAACATACCAAGGATCATCCCACGGACAGCATACTATAGTCGAGATGAAGATGTTCCCCTCAATAACCGAGAGTATGCCGGGAAAGGCTTCAAGATCGTATCGGACACACTTACTTACTTACCTCCATTCGATCCTGAGATCTCAGTCACCATATCCCCTGTATTCCCTATGCTTATATCTTACTCTCCTCCTATGACGAGAATATGGAGTTTCGAAAGGAAACCTCCTCTGATAATACGTTGTGGCAGTTCTTTTCGTGTGAAAGCCGGGGAATCCGCACGGTTGAATCGAAGAAGCCGAAGCTATTTCGATATTAAAAATCCATTTCTCACCCCAGAGTCGGAAAGATATCGAGGACATATTTCACAGGTACATGTAGAACAACACCGCACTGACCGTGAGATCGAGGGTGTAACTCAACGCAATAAATTTGGATTCAAATTCACTCAAAGGCGAAAATCCACAGTGAATGAACAGGAACTGCATTATATGAGCATCATGAGCGTCGAGCTGCACGGTAGCTGCCTGTCCTTTTTGAATCTGACCTCATTAGTTAACACGCGGGGACAACTACTGCCAAATCCGGAAGAAGACAGTATTGCTTCTATCTTCTGGTGTGTTCAACAGCCTAATTACGGCTCATCTGGAAAGGGCAACAAGTTCCATCCTTGTTGTCAAATACTGACTTGCCAGATTTGTGGCCGGCGTGATAACAATCGCAGATGCTGATTCTGCTACTCCGCAAGGCTCCTTCGGAGATGTGATTATCGATGAGGAAAATTCAGAACTTGATTTAATTAACCGCTTGACCGATATTGTCCGCGAACAAGACCCAGATATACTCGCCGGTTACGAAGTCCAAAGCTCCTCATGGGGTTATGTTATCGAGCGGGCTCGAATTCAATACGGTAAATTCCACCCCAGCTGAGTCCGCAACAGTTAACTCCGGTGGCAGAATTTGACTTGTGCGACGAGTTGTCGCGGATGAAATCAATGTCGCACGGTCGCTTTAGCCGGGAGAATGATCGGTGGGGATTCACTCAGGCCTCAGCAATCAGGGTTACTGGTCGGCATATGATCAATATATGGCGCGCCATGAGAGGAGAGCTCAATCTCAGTCAATATACTCTTGAGAATGTGGTCTTCCACCTGCTACATAGGAGGTATGTACAGCCGAAAACTGCGTTAATCAACAGGGTTCCGCATTACCCGCATTCCGACTTAACTCGGTGGTATCACCAGGGCCACAGTAGGTCGCGTGCCCGTGTTTTTAAGTACTACATGGCCCGTTGCCGTATAAACCTGGAGATTCTAGAAGCGCAAGAACTTATTGCGAGAGTTTGGTATAATGTCTCGTCGCATTAGCTAAATTCGCCACAGCGAACAGGCACGGGTTCTTGGTATAGATTTCTACTCCGTTTTCAGCCGCGGTTCGCAGTTCAAAGTCGAATCATTGATGCTCCGCATTGCCAAAGCAGAATGTTTTATGCTCATCTCGCCCAGTCGAAAGCAGGTCCTTGGCCCAATAGGCGGAGATTCTTATTGCTTAGGTCGGTCAACAAAACGCGCTAGAGTGTATTCCGCTTGTTATGGAACCCAGATCCAACTTCTATCCTAGTCCTCTTCTAGTGTTGGACTTCCAATCTTTGTACCCTTCTATAATCATCGCGTATAATTACTGGTATCCTCTGAGATACTGCGTTGTGCTCAGTGTAGTTACTCTACCTGCCTCGGCAGGATAGACAAGTGGAAAGGGGTGAATAAACTCGGCTTTACGTCCTTGCAGCTCCCAGAGCGCCTGCTTGAGCTAGTCAAGGAAGATATTAATGGTTCCTGTCCTTATACTAGGTTAACCTGCGCAGTGGCACCGAACGGACTGATTTTTACAAAGTCGACGATCCGGCGGGCATTACTTGCCAAAATGCTCTCCGAGATTCTAGACACCAGAGTTATGGTCAAGGGCAGTATGGCATCTGAAGTGGACAGTGCCTTCAAGAAGCTTCAGAATAACCGCCAATTAGCACTGAAATATATAGCCAACGTCACCTACGGTTACACCTCGGCCTCCTTCTCGGGCCGTATGCCTTGTGCTGAAATCGCCGACAGCATAGTGCAGACTGGCCGAGAAACTTTAGAAAAGGTACGCCGCAGATTAAATTCAATAACCCGTAGGCAATTGAAGTGATCCACTCCAAAAGTGGTTGGGGGGCGGAAGTTGTTTATGGGGATACCGATAGTCTGTTCGTCTATCTGCATGGACGGAGTCGTGAGGAGGCGTTTGATATTGGCGAGGACATCGCTCAGACAATAACTAAGATGAATCCAAAACCGATCAAGCTCAAATTCGAGAAAGTAGCTCTAGTGGCTTCGGCGCTGATGATAGGTCTATCACCCCTGCGTATTGCTTGCAAAGAAAAGATACGTAGGATTCAAGTACGAAAATCGGGACGACAGTGAGCCAATATTCGACGCGAAGGGCATTGAGACCGTTAGAAGGGATGGCACTCCGGCACAACAGAAAATCGAAGAGGCGGCATTGAAAATTCTGTTTCGTACAAGTGATCTCTCGCGGGTGAAAGATTACTTCCAGCGGCAATGTGATAAGATTTTGAGCAACAAGGTCTCGATCCAGGACTTCTGCTTCGCGAAGGAGGTGAAGCTTGGAACATACAGGTTGATTTTGCATATGCATGTCTGACTTAGTGAAAAAGGGATTCCTCCTCCCGGTGCAATCATTAGCGCGCGCAAAATGGTCGATGATCCTAGAGCTGAGCCACAATATGGTGAACGAGTCCCCTATGTAGTTAGAGCAGGCGCCCCCGGAATGCGACTGACAGACCGCGTTGTGTCTCCCGAAGAAATGTTAAAAGACAAGTACGACCTCTGCCTTCTTGCTGATGAACCAGGGATATGCGACTCGATGGGGATTACTACATCAACAAAACCTTGATACCGCCCCTTGAGCGCATATTTAATTTGGTGGGTGCAAACGTTCGAAGCTGGTATGAAGATATGCCAAAGTTACAGCGAGATCAGACCCACGGCCGTCAATCAAGGACCACAACTTCGGGGACCATTCATTCCTATATGCGGTCCCGCGTCTGCTCAGTCTGCAGGACACGGGACACGGATGAAGGTAACTTTCCTCAGCGCAACCTTGCTGAATAGAGAAATGTGCTATGCCTGCCAATTAGAGCCGACTCTCTCGTCCTATGTGTTGTCTGAACGCTTCCGGATGCTCGAAAATAGTCATTGGCAATTGCAACGGGTCTGCGCAGACTGCTGCGGTGTACCGCTTGGGGAAACTATCGCCTGCGACTCAAGGGACTGTCCCGTGTTCTATGCGAGATTAAAAGCGAAGTCAAGGCTCGAGGAGGCGCAGGCTAAACAAAGTTTGCTTCTGCATGGTCTGGCTTGGTGAACAGCTGCTGGGACCGTCTGTACTGTGCTGGCCATGGTCGTCGTGTCTTGGCCGGAGTCTCCTTCTCCAACGCAGATCTCGATCCATTAGCACTAATGAGATGAAATGAACCGATAGGCCATGATTTATCGTAACTCTCCGGATACAACGCCGGTGGGACTTTTTCTACATGATTTCAAACTGATTTTACTAAAGTTCCATAGTAGTAGTACTAGCTGTACTACTAGTCACTATCACTACTAGTACTCGGCTGATATCACCTCTGCTAGTACTAGCAGCTATAAACATCTTTGGTTTCTCAATGCATACTACCACTACTGTGTTAGTACCAGGCATAACACTACCAGTAATACATGTCGGCAATGCCCGGATAGTTTCGGGGTTGGTCATATGCAGGCATATTCGGAAGTCCGTCTACACATTGTGGTCACTTCCGGCAGAATTATCAAGGTCAACATTATATGCATCCATACAGACATTGGCGAGACTGTTGGAGTAGTATTATGAAGAATATCTAAGTTGGTTGGGCGTCCACTATTTAGCGGTGGCGGTGCAATGTTAGTACTAATCGGTAAGTACTATGGCAAGTACTTGCTACCAATAGTGTTGGTAGTTGTTGTTTGATATATTCAGCTGAGGTCCATGCTGGAACCCAACCTCATTGCCAGCCCTGGAACCCTGCTTCACTAACACGGATTACAAGCGTGTTCAACTGCAGGTTGTGGAATCCATGCTCGTCCAAATAGAGTTCCAATTGCGTGTACGAAGTAAGAGAAGGCGGGCCCAACTTGTTGGCAATTACACACTAGTAGCAATTATGGCGTGACGAACCCCGGCCGATGAAGCCCACCCTCGATAAGCAAAAAAGGGATGCGAGACAGCCGAGCTTTCCCATCCAACAGATATTCTGGCTCTATTGTCGTCTTAATACCAGCATCCAATTTCCTGCCCTCATTTCTCTGATCTCTTCCTTTTTGAAGTCATATTCTGTGGCAATCC
>Ga0070731_10005323_pt1 | contig 10671 bp, 10 predicted proteins | sample Coa_R1_2_FD_66448 | JGI IMG/M metagenome (GOLD analysis project Ga0070731, IMG submission 66448) | Surface soil microbial communities from Centralia Pennsylvania, which are recovering from an underground coalmine fire - Coalmine... | ecosystem: Environmental > Terrestrial > Soil > Unclassified ... | reverse complement strand
CGCCGGGAGCGAGGCGAGCGGGTCCGGCCCGGGGCCCGGGCGACTGGCGTACAGAGTCACGTCGGGCGCCGTGCCCGCGTCGTCGTCCAGTCGACCGAGGCCGTCGACCAGGCCGCGGACGTAGGTGCCGATCCCACCGGGAACGGCACGGCGCAGCTGTTCCGCCACCAACAGCACCTTCGTGGTGGCGAGACCCGTCTTCGACGCGTTCATCGTGGCCTCGGACTCGACTCGGCCGCGCCTGATGGGCCGGACGCGCCTGCCGCATCGGCGGCGGCGTGGTAGAGCTCGGTCAAGCCCGATGCGCAGAGCTCCCAGGTGAACCCGGCGGCCCGCTCGCGCCCTCGCTCCACGAGCTGCCGGCGTAGGTCGGAATCGTCGAGCACGGCGGTGAGTGCTGCCGCTAGGGCATCGACGTCGCCCGGGGGGACGAGCACCCCGGCATCGCCGACCACCTCGGGCACGGCGCCGGCGGAAGTGGCCACCACCGGCACACCGGCGGCCATGGCCTCGAGCGGAGGGAAGCCGAATCCCTCGTACACCGACGGGTAGGCCAGCAGGGTCGCGTCGGCGCGAAGGGCACCGAGCGTCGCTTCGTCGACGTATCCGGTCCGCACGATCCGATCCCGCCAGGGCGAGACTTCGACGGCGTCGTCCAGCGCGTGGGAACCCCATCCGTCGCCGCCGGCGATGACGAGGTTCACTTCGCGATGGTCTCCAGCCAAGCGGTCGAAGGCGCGGACGAGGCTTGGGTAGTCCTTGCGCGGTTCGACGGTCCCCACCGACAGGATGAACGGGCCCCGCCCCGCCGTGACCGAGTTCGGGAGGCGGCCGGAAGCGCCGTCGGAAGCGGTGTTGGGGCTGTGCGGGATCCCGTGGGGCACGGCACGAACCCGGGTGGGGTCGGCGCCCAGACGTTCCACCACCTCGGCGGCCACGAACTGCGACGGTGTGTGCACCCAGGCGCCCTCGGCCACCGCCCGCCGCACCAGCGCGGGAAAGGCGAGCGACGACGCGTCGCACAACTGGGGGAAGCGCTCGGCGGTCAGGTCGTGCACCGTCACCACTCGGGCCGCGGCGCGTGTCGGGGGCACCACGTAGTTCGTGCCGTGGACCACGTCGCACGGGCCCAGGAAGCGCTCGGCCGCCGGCATCCCCAGGCGTCGCCAGGCGAGGTGCAGTGGGCGGGCGGGCATGGACCGCTGTAGCGCCCGGACACCGGGCGGTAGCTCGGGAGGGAGCCGGCGGCGCCGGCGCCACGTCACGGCGAACGCGGAAACGCAAAGGTCGGATCGCCGGCCCAGGCCTTCCAGTGCCCCGGCGCAGAACGCCCCCACGCCGGTGCGCGGTCCCAGCAACGGAGTCGCGTCCAGCGCGACGCGCAGGCGCCGCTCGGCCGGGGACTCCGGGGTTGGCACCAGCGGAGCCTTGCACACCGGGCCTGGTGACCGTGCCCGTTAGCCTGGCCCAGTGATCACCGCAGTGGCCGGGGGTGTGGGCGCGGCACGGCTCCTGCGCGGGCTCGTACGCGTGGTTGACCCGACGGACGTGACGGCGGTGGTGAACACCGGTGACGACACCGTGCTCCATGGACTGCACATCAGCCCGGATCTCGACACGGTGATGTACACGTTGGCCGGTCGCAACGACGAGGAGCGAGGGTGGGGCCTGGCCGGCGAGACCTGGGCCGTGATGGACGCGCTGCACCAGTTGGGTGGCGAATCCTGGTTCCGGCTCGGCGACCGGGACCTGGCCACCCACCTGTACCGGACGCAACGCATGTCGGAGGGCGCCGCCCTCAGCGCGGTCACGGCCGAACTGGCGGAACGGACCGGAGTTAGGGTGCGTCTGCTGCCGATGACCGACGCTGCTGTGCGAACCCGTCTCGTGCTGTCGGAGTCCGGAGCTGAAGTCGCCTTCCAGGAGTACTTCGTTCGTCTGCGCCACGAGGTGGCCGTTCGGGCGGTGCGGTTCCAAGGCGCCGATCTCGCCACTCCCGGCCCCGGGGTGCTCGACGCCATCGTCCAGGCCGAGGTCGTGATCGTCTGCCCTTCCAACCCTGTGTTGTCACTCGGCCCGGTGTTGGCGGTCCCGGACATCCTCGATGCGATCCGTGGCCGCCGAGACCACGTCGTCGCCGTGTCGCCCATCGTGGCCGGGGCTGCCATCAAGGGTCCGGCGGACCGATTGCTGAAAGAACTTGGTGAAGAGCCCACCGCGGTGGGTGTGGCCCGGCGGTACTCGTCGTTCGCGGGCACGCTCGTCATCGATGAGGCCGATGCCGCGCACGCCCCGGAGATCGAGGCGTTGGAGGTCCGATGTGTGGTGGCGCCAACCATCATGCACGGACCCGAGGAGGCCGCCCGTCTGGCCGCCGTCGTGCTCGACGCGGGCCGCCACGGTCCGGGGCGCCGCTCCCGGGACCACAGCAGCCGGGTCCCGTGACTACGCCGCTCACCGTGCTGCCGGTGACCGGCATCGGCGAGATCCAGCGAGGAGACGACCTCGCCGCCATCATCGCCGGAGGCGCGGAGCTCCGGTCCGGAGACGTGGTGGTCGTCACGCAGAAAGTCGTGTCCAAGGCCGAGGGCCGCATGGTCGCTGTCGACCCCGAAGACCCGGCAGCCCGGCTCGATGTCATCGCGGCCGAGAGCGTCCGCGAATTGCGGCGGCGCGGGGACCTGGTCATCACCGAGACCCCTCACGGCTTCGTGTGCGCCAACGCCGGCGTCGACTTGTCGAACGTCGACCGCGGCTGGGCGGCCTTGCTCCCCGAGGATCCCGACCGGTCGGCCCGACGGATCCGGCATGGCTTGCTGGCGGCCACCGGGGTGGAGGTGGCGGTGATCGTGTCCGACACCTTCGGGCGGCCGTGGCGCCGAGGCCTGACCGACGTGGCCATCGGTTGCGCCGGCATCGCCGCCGTTGTCGACCTGCGCGGCACCGCCGACGACCGCGGCCGCCCGCTCATTGCCACCGAAGTGTGTGTGGTGGACGAGATCGCCGGCGCGGCCGAACTCGTCATGGGTAAGGCCGCCGGGATCCCCGTCGCCGTGGTCCGGGGCGTCGACCCGGAGTGGTTGCGCCCGGGCTCGGTACACGACGAGATCGTGCGGCCCCCGGGCGAAGACCTCTTTCGCTGAGTCAGCCAGCAGCGCGGCGGACGTGGTCCAGCACGGCGGTGACTCCGTCGGCCAACTCGGTCCACGATCGCCAGCCGAGGTGGATGGCGGCACGCTCGGGATCCAAGGCGCTGCGCATCAACTCCCCGGCCCGGGGCGGCGCATAGACGGGTTCCGCCGTCACCCTCGCCCGCTCGGTCATCACGCGGGCCAGCTCGTTGACGGTGACCTCTCGACCGGTGCCCACATTGAGCAGGAGTCCCCCGCCGCGTGTCGCCGCCCGGACGAAGGCGTCCACCACGTCGTCCACGAACACGAAGTCCCGAGTCTGCTCCCCGTCGCCGTAGATGGTCACCGGTTCGCCTCGCAACAGGCGTCCAGCGAACATGGCCACCACGCCCGCTTCTCCGTGAGGATCTTGCCGGGGCCCGTAGACGTTGGCCAGGGCCAAGGCGCAGAATTCGAGTGAGTGCAGCTCGCGGTACGCCTCGAGATAGTCGATGGCCGCCTTCTTGGACACGCCGTACGGCGACAGCGGGTGATGCGGATGCGACTCCCGCAACGGAAGGTCAGCCGAGTCGGGATCGCCGTAGAGCGTCCCGCCGCTCCCGGCGAACACCACCCGCGCCGCGCCCGCCGCTCGTGCTCCTTCGAGGACGCGCAACGTCCCCAGGATGTTCACGTCGGCGTCGAACACGGGCCGATCGACCGAGACCCGCACGTCGGCCTGGGCGGCGAGGTGGAACACCACCTCGGGCCTCCGGCGGGCCAGCAGCTCGACCATCTCCCCCGACCGGATGTCGATCTGGTGGAAGGTGATCTCGTGGGCAGGGTCGGCACGCGCGTCGGCAAGATTGCCGAGCGTCCCCGTCGACAGGTCGTCGACCACGTCGACAGCGTGCCCTTCGGCCAGCAAGCGGTCGACGAGGTTCGAGCCGATGAAGCCCGCCCCGCCGGTTACGAGCGCGCGCACCGCGGTTACCCTTCGACGCCCGCGGCAGCGGGCACCCGGGCGTCACGCAGGATGGCTCCGGCCTCGATCACGGTGCCATCGCCCAGCACGCAGGTCGGTTCCAACACGCAGTCGGGCCCCACCGCCGCGCCCCGCCCCACGATGGATCCACGCACCACCGCCCCGGAGGCGATGCAGGCCCCGGGGAGGAGCACCGAGCCCTCGACCGTCGCTCCGGGATCGAGCCGGCAGTGGGCGCCGACCACGCTCGAGCGCACCGTCGATCCGCGGGCGATGACGGCCCCGTCGCCGACGAGGCTCGCCGGCTCCACTTCTCCGTCGAGCTCCGGGTGGCCGATGACCCACACGCCCTCGGCCACGGACCGAGCCTCCGGCGCCGGAGGCATGGCGCGTCGACCGTTCAACAGATCGGCATTGGCGGCCAGGTACGCCTGCGGTGTCCCGGTATCGAGCCAGTAGCCGGCGTCGTAGCGCGCGTAGACGGCGCCGTCAGCCACCAGCGCCGGAAAGGTCTCGCGCTCGATGGAGACGCGGCGGCCGGAGGGGATGCGGTCCAGGATCTCGGGTTCGAGGACATAGGTCCCGGCATTGACCCGATTGGTGGGTGCTTCCCCCAGGGCCGGCTTCTCCAGGAAGGTCTCCACTCGGCCTTCGTCGTCGGTGGGGACGACCCCGAAGCGCGACGGGTCATCCACCGCGGTGAGCGCGATGGTGGCGAGGGCGCCGTGCGAGCGGTGGAAGGCGACCAGTGCGGTGACATCGAGATCGGTGAGGACGTCACCGTTCACGACGAGGAACGTGTCGTCGAGGTGGTCCGCTCCGGCGGAGAAGCGCACGGCGCCGGCCGTATCGAGCGGCTCGGGCTCGACGGCATAACGGAGGGCCACCCCGGCCGCCGAACCGTCGGGGTACGCCTCGAGGAAGGCGTCGGGCCGGTACCCGAGGGACAGGATCGCCTCGTCCACCCCGTGAGCGGCCAGCTGCGTCAGGACACGCTCGAGGAGGGCGACCTCGGCCACCGGCAGGAGTTGCTTCGGGGTGGTGTAGGTAAGGGGCCGGAGCCTGGTCCCTTCACCCCCGACGAGCACGACGGCTTTCACGTCCGCTGGTTGTGCCCCGCCCCCGGGCGTGTCAGTGGCCGGAGGCGCTGGTCGTGGTGGTGACCTGCGGGACGGTCGTGGTCGGTGTGGGGATCGTCGTGACGACGGGCACCGGCGTCGTCGTCGTCGGCGTGCTGGCCGCCGATCGATCTTGGAGCAGCGTGGTGATCACCGACGCGGGCGGCTTCGGGATCGACGCGCCGGAGGGGACGAAGGCCACGGTGATCAGCTGCCCGTCGGCCAGCTTCAGTGCCGAAGGATCGGACGGCTGGAACGGGTGGTTGGACCCCGGGGGCGCGAAGCTCGGCCATACCTTGACCTGCACCCGGCCGACCTTGCCGGCATCGGGGGTGCCGGCCGGACAACGCTGGCCGTCGACGTGGGCCGTCTTGCCCGGGAGCTTGAACGACGTCCCGGTCAGCTGAAGACCCGGGTACAACGCGACGAAGCGGCCGAGCGTGGCGTTGTTGCCGGCGTCGGCCGCCTTGGCCGGGCTGATCTCGATGACCCCGTCACCGGCGGTGTGGATGCCCGGCGACGCGGTGGCCTCGTTCGGATTGGCGGCCAGGTTGGGCTGCACGGTGCCACAGACGTCGAGCGCCAAGGCAGCGAACCAGTGGGTCCCGATGGTGGGCGCCGTGCCGGCCGTGGGGTGCTGACGCTCGTAGCGGCTGTAGACCACCAGGGCCAAGCCGAGCAGGACGATGAGCACCAGGCTCCCGTACCAGCGCATCGGCATATGGCCGCGATAGCTGCGCCCGCCGCCGGTGGCGGCGGCGCGAGTGACCCACCTGCCCGTGTCGCTCCTGGCCATGACCGGAGGGTCACCCTAGTCCGCCTGCCGCGGCGCTCCGCTCGATCGGGAATGCGGCCGCCAGAGCCGCTGCAGCACCTGACGGATGGCCAGGGCCACGAAGCGCACACCCAGCGCCACGGCGACTCCGGGCAGGGCCAGCCGCCGCCAGCCGGTGGACCGCTGGGCGGCAAAACGCAACGCCGAGCGGTGATGCTCGGCCAGCATGCGCAGAGGGCGCCTCGCGGTGGAATGACCCTGTACGTGGGTGACCGTGGCGGCGGGCACGTAGGACACGCCGTAGCCGAGACGCCGGGCGCGGAAACAGAGATCGACGTCCTCCAGGTACATGAAGTAGCGCTCGTCGAAACCATGGAGCTCGTCGAGCGTGGAGCGACGGGCCATGAAGCAGGCGCCGGACACCCAGTCGACCTCGCACGAGCCGACGAGGTCGATGTCGTCCATCCGGTAGCGCCGGCTGAAGCGGTTGCCCGGGGCCCAGGCCCCGAGCACGACATGACCGGCCGCGTCGACCCACGAAGGGAACCGCCGGGCCGAGGGGTAACGGGTCCCGTCGGCGTCGAGGATCTGTGGCCCGGCTACGCCCAGCGACGGATCGGCCTCGAGCGCGGCCGCCAGCGCGGCGACGGCACCCTGATGGACGACCACGTCGGGATTGGCCACCAAGACGAGCTCGGCCTCCACGACGGCCAGGCCCCGGTTGGCGCCGGCGCCGTAGCCGAGATTCCGGCCGGTCCGCACCACACGCACACCGTCGTCGACGGCTTCGAGTCGCTCGGACGAGCCGTCGCTCGAGGCGTTGTCCACCACCACCAGCTCGGAGACGCCTTCGGCCCGCAACGAGGTGACGCACTCGAGCAACAGGTCGCCGGCGTCGTGGTTCACGACGACGGCGGCCGGCGACCGGCTCACGCCGGCCGGCCTCCTTCGGCCCCGAGCGCGCTGACCAATCGGTCGAGCGCCTCTTCCCACGGGGGGAGCGAGGGCAGTCCCAGCGATCGCCAGGCGGCATTGTCGAGGACCGAGTTGGCCGGCCGCGGTGCAGGACGCGGCGGATCGAGATCAGCGGTGGTGATGGCGACGACCCGGCTGGGATCGTGGCCCGCCGCGGCCAGCGCCTGACGGGCGAACCCGAACCAGGTCGTCGCCCCCTGGTTGGTGAGATGGAACAGCCCGGGCAGGCGCTCGCAGGCCACCGTGGCCAAGGCCCCGGCCAGATCGGCGGTGAAGGTCGGGCAACCCCGCTGGTCGTCTACGAACCGAAGCTCGCCCTGGCCGGCGCCGAGGCGCAGCACCGTCTTGGCCATGTTGGAACCGTGGAAACCGCACACCCACGAGGTCCGCACCACTGTGGCCCCCGCGCCCACTTCGAGCTCGCCGCCACGCTTGCTGCGCCCGTACACCGACAGCGGGTTGGTCGGGTCCCACTCGACATAGGGCCGGTCGGCAAGCCCGTCGAAGACGTAATCGGTCGAGACGTAGACGACATGCGCATCCCACCGGCGGGCCGCCTCGGCCACGTTCCTCGCGCCCATGGCGTTCACGGCGAACGCCCGGTCCGGCTCGCTTTCACAGGCATCGACGGCCGTGAAAGCCGCGGCATGAACGATGACGTCGGGCCGGAGCCCTTCGACGGCGGCCATCACGTCGTGGCGCTGCGTGACATCCAGGCGATCGCGGGTGGCGGCCACCACGTCGCAGGGTGTGCGCACACCGAGCCGGCCGGTGGACGGCGACCCCCGGAGCCCGCCCGCGGGCACAACGCCGTTCAGCGCATCGGTCAGGTCCCGGCCGAGTTGCCCGCCGGCCCCGGTGACGAGGACCTGCACCGCCGATCCCCGATCAGCCGGTCGCCTGGGACCAGGCCGTCTCCACCACCGGCGCCCGATCACGCAACGGTTCCCACCACGACCGGTGCGAGGCATACCAGTTCACGGTGTCAGCCAGGCCCTGGGCGAATTCGATGGTCGGCTTCCATCCCAGCTCGGTGCGGATCTTCGTACAGTCGAGCAAGTACCTGCGGTCGTGTCCGGGCCGATCGGGCACGATCGTCTTGAGCGATTCAGGCTTGCCCAGCGCGCCCAGGACGGCGTCGGCGATCTCGGCGATGCTCGCCTCCACGCCGCTGCCGACGTGGTAGGTCTCGCCGATCCGGCCGTCGTGGAGGACCCGGTCAATGGCCTTGCAGTGGTCGACGACGTGCAACCACTCCCGCTTGTTCTGCGTGGACGCGTACAACGGGAGCGGGCGGTCGTCGAGGGCGTTGGCCACGAAAAGGGGGATCACCTTCTCCGGGAACTGGTACGGGCCGTAGTTGTTGGAGCAATTGGTGATGGTGGCGGCCAGGCCGAACGTCTCGACGTAGGCGCGCACGGCGTGGTCCGCGCCCGCCTTGGATGCGTTGTACGGGGTACGGGGCCGGTAGGGGTGCTCCTCGGTGAAGGCGTCGTCCGAGTCGAGGGGAAGGTCGCCGTAGACCTCGCACGTCGAGATGTGGTGGAAGCGAGGCGTCCCCGCCTGTCGCGCCGCTTCGAGCATCGACTGGGTACCCAGGACGTTGGTGCGGAAGAAGCGGGCCGGGTCGAGGATGGCCAGGCTGTTGTGCGACTCGGCGGCGAAGTGGACGACCGTGTCCACAGCGTGCTCTTCCAGAACGGCGAGGACATGCTCGGTGTCACAGACGTCCCCTTGGACGAAGGTGATCTGCTCGGCCACGTCGTCGAGGTTGGGCAGGTTGCCCGCGTACGTCAGGACGTCGTACGCAACCACCTGGTCACCCGGGTGCTCGTCGACCCAGTAGCGCACGAAGTTCGAGCCGATGAACCCGGCGCCGCCGGTCACGAGGATGTTCACGGGGGGCCATGGTAGACCGCGCCCCGAAGCCGGCTGGACGGTGGCGTCAGCCTCCTGGATGCACGTGAACGACGTCGCCGGCGCTGACGGTGACGAAGCACGGACCCACGTCCACGATGAGGTGGCCTTCGGTGGTGATGTCGACCGCGGTCCCCGCGGTCTCGCCGTGGGGGAGCACGACCCGGACGGGTCGGGACAACGTGCTGCACCGCCCGCGGTACTCGCCGGCCATGCGGGCGCGACCCTCGGCATCGTCCAGCGCGACCAGCCGTGGCTCGAGCTGGGTCAACAACGCGGCGAGGACGTCGCCGGGTTGGACCACGGTGCCGGTCTCCCGCCAGATCGACGTGGCCACGGTACGCAGCTCGTCCGGCACCTCCGCAGCCCCCGCCTCCCCGTCGGGCGAGGGCCACCCGACGTTGAGGCCGAGCCCGACCACAACGGCCCGCGATCCTGAGTCGAGCGGGACCGACTCGGACAGGATCCCTCCGAGCTTGCGGTCGCCCGTCACCAGATCGTTCGGCCATTTGAGCCCCGGGTCGAGCCCGGTCGCTTGGCGGCAGGCATCAGCCGCGGCCAGTGCCACCGCCACGCTGCACAGGTGCAACGCCTCGACCGGCATCATTGGAACGAGCAGCACCGACACGAGCAGGTTGGTGCCGGGCGGAGCCTCCCAGCGACGACCGAGCCGACCGCGCCCCGCCGTCTGGTGGTCGGCCACGGCGACGAGCCCGGGGCGCGGTGCGCTACGGGCCAGATCAGCGAGATACCGGTTGGTGGAGTCCAGTTCGGCGAAGTGGCGCACCTCGGTGAACCGGGTACCGACCGGGCCCGGCTCGGCTTCGTACCGAGCCTCGGCCTCCGCCCCGGACATGGCACCCACCCTAGATGCCGTGCCAGTGTTGTACCTCCTGTCCCCTCCCCCGGGGCATCGACGCGGAAAGGGCGCGTGTGTTCGACAAGGTCCTGATCGCCAACCGAGGTGAGATCGCCGTGCGGGTCATCCGCACGTGCCGGGAAATGGGCATCGGCACGGTGGCCGTGTACAGCGAGCTCGACCGGGAAGCGATGCACGTGCGCCTGGCGGACGAGGCGTACGCCCTCGGCGGGCAGACAGCGGCGGAGAGCTACCTCAACACCGCGGCCATCGTCGAAGCCATCGAGAAGAGCGGCGCCGACGCCGTACACCCCGGGTACGGCTTCTTCTCCGAGAACGCCGAGTTCGCCCGGGCCATCACCGGCCAGGGCGTGACCTTCGTGGGCCCTCCGCCCGAGGCCATCGAGGTCATGGGCGACAAGATCAGTTCGAGGCGGGCGGCTGAGGCGGCCGGCGTCTCCGGTGTCCCCGGCCAGACCGAGCCCGTGACCGACCCGGCCGAGGTCCTCGCCTTCGGCTCGTCGGCTGGCTGGCCCGTCGCCATCAAGGCTGCCTTCGGAGGCGGTGGGCGAGGCATGAAGGTCGTGCGCGACGCGGCCGAGGTGACAGAGGCCATGGAATCGGCCCAACGCGAGGCACAGGCGTACTTCGGCCGCCCCGAGATCTACCTCGAGAAGTACCTGGACTGGCCGCGCCACATCGAGATGCAGGTGCTGGCCGACACCCACGACAACGTCGTGTGGCTGGGCGAGCGCGATTGCTCGTGCCAGCGCCGGCACCAGAAGCTCATCGAAGAGAGCCCCGCTCCCGATTTCCCCGACGACGTGCGCCGCGCCATGGGGGAGGCCGCGGTGACGGTGGCCCGCGCCTGCGGTTACGTCAACGCCGGCACCGTCGAATTCCTCTACCAGGACGGCGCCTTCTACTTCCTG
>Ga0070731_10005322_pt1 | contig 10672 bp, 8 predicted proteins | sample Coa_R1_2_FD_66448 | JGI IMG/M metagenome (GOLD analysis project Ga0070731, IMG submission 66448) | Surface soil microbial communities from Centralia Pennsylvania, which are recovering from an underground coalmine fire - Coalmine... | ecosystem: Environmental > Terrestrial > Soil > Unclassified ... | reverse complement strand
TCCACAGGCCTCTCCATCGAGCAGGTGGAGGAGGCCATCCTGCGCATCGTGCGCGCCCGCATCACTAACGGAAAGGAGTTTCGTTGAAGAATCTTCTCGTGATGAAGTTCGGCGGCTCGAGCGTGGGCAGCGCCGAGCGCATGCGCGTGGCAGCGCGGCTCTCGTCCGAACAACGCAAGAAGCGTCCGCTGGTGATGGTAGTGTCCGCGATGTCGGGTGTCACCGATTTGCTGCTGGATGCCACCAAGCACGCCGAAGCCGGCGATCCCAAGGGCCTGGCCGTCACCATTCATAAGCTGGAAGAGCGGCACGAGAAAGCCTGCCGCGAGCTGCTGCCGCGCGCCGCACAGAAGGCCGCACGCGCCGGGATCAAAGATTTGATTGGCGAGTTCGATCGCATTTCGCGCGGCATGCTGATGCTGCACGACCGGCCGCCGCGCTCCGTCGATGAGGCCATCGCGGTAGGCGAGCGGCTTTCCGCGCTGCTGATTGCCGCGTTTCTCAATGCGGAAGGCACGCCCGCTGCCGCAGTGAATGCCGCCGACCTGATTGTCACCGACGCCGTTTTTGGAAACGCCTCGCCGGTGATGGACCAGACCTCGGCGAAATCGCGCGCGCGGCTCTTTCCGCTGCTGGAGGAAGGTGTGCTCCCTGTGGTCACCGGCTTCAACGGCGCAACAGCCAACGGCCGCCCGACTACGCTGGGCCGCGGCGGCTCGGATTTCTCGGCGTCCATTCTGGCTGCCGCGCTCGAGGCGGCCGAGCTCTGGATCTGGACCGATGTCGATGGCATCATGACCGCCGATCCGCGACTGGTTCCCGATGCCGCCGTGCTGCCAGAAGTCACCTATCGCGAAGCCGCCGAGCTGGCATACAACGGCGCGAAAGTGCTTCACCCGCGAACCCTCGCGCCGCTGATGGATCTCGCCGTTCCGGTGTGGAGCAAGAATAGTTTCGCTCCGGAAAAGCCCGGCACGAAAATTGTCTCGACGCTTTCCACGCCGGGCGGCGCGCGCGCTGTCACCTCGCTGGCCAAAGTGGCGCTGATCTCGCTCGAGCCGGCGTCGGCCGAATTGACGGGCGTGCAAATCATGGCGCGGGCGCTCGATGCCCTGGCACGCGCCAACGTCGAGGTGCTGGTGTTTTCCAGCTCCAGTTACCGCCAGAATTTTTGCTTCCTGGTGCGCTCGGAGGAATTATCCAAGACCACCGAAGTGCTGGAATCCGCGCTGGCCCTGGAGTTGGCGCACGGCTATTTGCGGCCGATCGACGTCGATCAGGATGTCGGGCTACTGGCGGTGGTGGGCGAGGGCATGCGCGGCAGCCAGGGTTTGGCCGGGCGCGTGTTCACCGCCATCTCGCGGGAAAAAATCAATATCATCGCCATCGCGCAGGGCTCTAGCGAATTGACGATTGCCATCGTCGTGCGCCGGGACGGTCTCGAAGCGGCTGTGCGCGCCGTCCATACCGAGTGCAGGATGGGCAAGCCGCCCGTTCGCAGCCGGACACGGCGGGGTTGATATACTGAAGGACTAGCCGCTTACCCAAATTTTATGTTTGATCTGTTTCGTAGCCGTGATAAAGCCGTCCGCATTCTGCTCGGCGGTCTGTTGTTGGTAGTCGCCCTGTCGATGGTGACCTACCTGATCCCTAATTACGGATCGTCCGAGGGAACCGCGCAGGACCCCATCGTCGCCGAAGTGGGCGGGGACAAAATTACCACGCGCAATGTGCAGCTGGTGATGCAGCAATCGCTGAAGAACAAGTCGATGTCGCCGGCGATGCTGCCTGTGCTCATTCCGCAAATGATCGACCAGATGGTTACTGAGCGGGCACTGGCCTATCAGGCGACGCGCATGGGCTTTCATGTCAGCGAGGAACAGGTTTCGAACGCCATCCGGCTCACGATTCCGCAGCTTTTTCCCGAGGGCAAGTTCGTGGGACGCGAAATCTACGCGGCTATGCTGGCCCAGCAGAATCTCACCATCGAGGATTTTGAAACCGATATGGCGCGCCAGTTGTTGGTCACGCGCTTACGGGAAGTGGCTGTGGAAGGAACGGTCGTCGCGCTGTCCGATGTCGAGCAGGAATTTCGCACGCGCAACGAAAAGGTGACCATCCAATACGTTAAGATCGAACCTGAAAAATTCCGCTCCGAAGTGAAGGTCACGGACGCGGACGCACTGGCTTATTTCGAGAAAAACCGCGGCGCCTATAAAGTGCAGGAAAAAAAGAACCTGGCGATTCTGGTAATCGATCAGACTAAGTTCGAACAGTCGCTGGCGCCGAAAGATGCGGATTTGCGCAGGCTGTACGAAGGCGACAAGGATCGCTTCCGCACCGGAGAGCGCGTGAAGGTCCGTCATATCCTGCTCAACACCACCGGGAAGCCACCAGAGGAAGAAGCCAAAATCAAAGCCAAGGCCGAAGATCTGCTGAAGCAAGTCAAAGCCAAGGGTGATTTTGCAGAGCTTGCCAGGAAGAATTCCGAGGACCCGGGTTCAGCTCCCAAGGGCGGAGAACTCGAATGGGTTGTGCGCGGCCAAACCGTGAAGCCGTTTGAAGATGCCGCGTTTTCGTTGAAGCCCGGTGAAACCAGCGGCTTGATCAAGACGGAGTACGGCTACCACATCATCCAGGTAGAAGAACACGAGCCCGCGCATCTAAAGAGTTTCGACGATGTGAAAGCGCTGCTCACCGACGAATATCGCCGAACGACCGCCAGCCAAGCCATACAGGATCTGACCGACCATGCTGCTGCTGAGCTGCGCAAGGATCCGGATCATCCCGATAAGGTCGCGAGCGATCTGAAGCTGCCGCCGCCGGTTCGCGCGGACAACATTGGCCCTGGCGATCCGCTGCCGGAAATCGGCGTCAATCAAGCTTTTGAGAAAAGCATTACTGGCCTTGGCAAGGGAGAAGTATCCCAGCCCGTGGCCCTACCGCCTAACCGCGTAGCCATCGCGGTAGTCACTGCTGTGATTCCAGTGCATCCCGCTGCGTTCGACGATGTCAAGAAACAGATACACGCTGCGCTCGAACGCCAAAAACTGGACGAGATCGTCAACAAGAAAACTAACGACGTGCTGACGGCAGCCAAAGCCTCCGGTGACTTGCGCAGTGCCGCCAAGGCTCTGAAGCTTGACGCAGTGACTTCGCCCGCGTTCGACCGCAACGGTGCGGTGGAAGGTCTGGGCCAGGCCTATGCTTTCGTCGATGCCTTCAGTAAGCCCGATGGCGCTGTCTTCGGTCCCGTGCTGGTGGCGTCCGGCCGGGTGATCGCCAAAGTTGTCTCCCACACTCCGGCCGACATGGCGCAGTTTGCCACTCTCAGCGACAGCATCCGCGACGAGCTGAAATCGAAGAAAGCTCGCGAGCGCAACATGCTGTTCGAAGACGGCCTGCGCGAGGCGCTCACTAAAGAAGGCAAGATCAAGATTCATCAGCAGGTCGTCGACCGCCTGATTGCCAACGCCCGCGGCTGAGAAACGCCCGGATGCTCGAAGCGATTCTCGATTTCTACCGGACCCTCACCAATCCGGAGCGGCTCATTCAATTGCTCACCACGCTGCTCTCCGGCTGGCTCAGCTATGCGGCGCTGTTCGGCATCGTATTTTCAGAGACTGGTTTGCTGATCGGCTTTTTCCTGCCAGGCGATTCCCTGCTGTTTACGGTGGGAGTGGTAGCGGGCGCGGGCCATTTGAATCTGATCTTCGTAATCATTCTGCTGATGGCCGCCGCCATTATCGGCGACACCGCCGGCTACGCGCTGGGCCGCAGCGCGGGACCGCATATTTTCAAGCGTCCCAACTCCCGCTTGTTTCGCCGGGAACATCTGCTGCAGACCCAGGCGTTCTATGAAAAGCACGGCGGCAAGACTATCATCTACGCGCGCTTCATTCCCATCATCCGGACATTTGCGCCGTTCGTCGCCGGCGTGGCCGAGATGAATTACGTGAAATTTCTCTCGTTCAATATTTTTGGCGGGATCGGCTGGGTCTTCAGCATGACCATGCTGGGCTACGGCTTGGGCACCGTGCCGCTGGTGCGTCGGCATTTTGAAAAAGTGATTCTGGGGATCATTCTGATTTCGGTGCTCCCGGTGGTTTTTGAGTTCCTCAAGAGCCAACGAAAGCCGCTACCTGAAAAAGAGACGGTGCGTTAATGCCGAAACTTCTCGTCAGTCTTGCGGATGGCGTCAAGCGCATCACGTTCAACACGCCGGAGCGTCGCAACGCCGTGGATCGCGAAACCTCCGAGCGGCTGCGCGATGCCGTGCAGGAAGCTGCGCGCGACTCAAGCCGCGTGGTGATTCTCACCGGCGCCGCCGACGCCTTCTGTGCAGGTGCGGATTTGGCGGCCAATCCCGGCGGCGACGATGTCACCGAATTCCTGCGCCGCGTGATCACGCCGACGATCATGGCGCTGCGTGAAATGCCCAAGCCGGTGATCGCGCGTATTCACGGCGCGGCCGTAGGCGTCGGCTGCAATTACGCATTGGCCGCCGATATCCGCATCGCCAGCACTGCAGCGAAATTCGGCCAGGTGTTTTCCAAGATCGGATTGATTCCCGATGGCGGCAGTACGTATTTTCTTCCGCGCATGATCGGCTATCCGCAAGCGTTTGAACTGATGGTGACCGGCGAGATCTTCGACGCGCAAAAGGCACTCGCGCTGGGGATCGTCAATCGCGTGGTGCCGTTTGAAGAGTTGGATGCGGTGGTGGAGGAATGGGCCGCGCGGTTGCGTTCAGGCCCAACGCTCGCTATTGCGGGTATCAAGAAAGCGCTGTCTTACGGCGAAACCCATTCGCTAGCTGAAGCGCTGGATTTCGAAGCGGTCACGCAGAAGGCCTGCCACCAGTCAAACGATTTCCGCGAAGGCGTCGCCGCATTTCGCGAAAAGCGCAAGCCGGAATTCAAAGGGCAGTAAGAACCGCTCCTTGTAGTCGCGGCTCGCAACCACCGCGGAAGCGAGCCGCGAGTAGAAGGAGCAGTTTCTCTACGAGCGTTTCTTCTTCGCCGGCGCCCCCACATCCGGACGCGGATCTTTCACGAACCCATCCCGATTGGGCATCTTGATCTGCGGCAGCGACTTCGCGTCCAGCACATCTTTCTCGCCTATGATTCCGTTGAGATACAGCACGTACGCGACGGCCGAATATACCTGGTCGTGCGTGAGCGTTTCCGGCCGATCGAACGGCATGGCGCGGTTGATGTAATCCCAAACAGTGGTCGCATAGGGCCAGTAGCTGCCTACGCTCTTGATCGGCTTGGGAGTCTTGAGGGTGTCCTTGCCGCCCGCAATGGGCTGCTCGTAATCGCCGCCTTCGCCTTTGGCGCCGTGACACTTCTGGCAGCGGCTCTCGTAGAGCGCTTTGCCCTCAACGGCCGAGCCCTTGCCTTCGGGCAGTCCCGTGCCATCCGGCGGAATCGAAATATCCCAGGCCTTGATTTCGTCGTCGGTCGGCGCCCGGCCCACTTTATATTTCGGCGACTGGGCCGCCACTCCGGCGGCCAGGAGAAGCACCAAGCTGAGGGCCTTATACATTGGTGACACTCCCATCGGCGGCCACATGCCATACTTTGGTGCCGTTGTAGTGGTAATTCGAATTCACGCCGCGCACGGCAATGAGCGCTTCTTTGGACGGCTGCACGTAGCCGGTTTCGTCCGTACAGCGCGACACCAGCAGCGCCTCCGAGCCATCCCAATTCCAGGGAAAGCGAAAACGCGTGAAGGCAATGCGCAGGCGCGGCTCCTGCAGTTGCGCGTCTTTCCATGTTTTGCCGCCGTCGGTCGAGCATTCCACCCGCTCGATGCGTCCACGCCCCGACCACGCCACACCCTTCACTTCGCAGAACCCGGGTCCATTGAGCTTTTGCCCGCCCGATGGATAGGTGATTACCGATTTCGCCTCCATCTCGAAGGTGAACTCGCGCGCCGTTCCATCCGGCATCAGATCCGTATACTTCGACGTTTCATCGCGCGTAAAAGTAGGTCCATCGGTCACCTTGATCCGCCGCAGCCACTTCACACTGATGTTGCCTTCCCAGCCAGGAACGAACAATCGCAGCGGATAGCCTTGCTCGGGGCGAATCGCTTCGCCGTTTTGCCCGTAGGCCAGTAGCACGTCGTCCAAGCACTTGGCGAGCGGCACGCTGCGCGACATATGGCAGGGATCGGCGCCTTCCGCCAGAATCCAGCTTGCGCCGGGTTTGACACCGCACTCGGCCAGGATCAGCGAAAGCGGCACGCCGGTCCATTCGCTACAGCTCGCCAGCCCGTGGCTTTGCTGCACCTCGGGCGCGGTTTTCGCCGGCCATTCCGAGCCCGTGTTGCCCGCGCATTCCAGAAAATGAATGCGCGAGACCGAAGGCAGCCGGTGCAATTCGTCCATGGTGAAAATCAGCGGGCGCTCGACCAATCCGTGAATAAGCAGCTTATGCGTTGCCGGATCGAGGCGCGGTATGCCGGAGTGGTGGCGCTCGTAATGCAGCGCGGACGGTGTCACGATGCCGTTGAGATCCTGGTGCGGCGTCATGCTGGAAGCCTGTTCCGGTGTGCGGGTGGTGCGCATCCACCGCAGCGCTTTCTCAGTAGGCGCGCGCTCTCCGTAGCCGCTCACAGGCTTGCCTAATCGCGAGGGCAGCGTCTCTTCGACTTTCGCGGCTGGCTTGCATGCGGCGAGCGTTCCGCCTAACGCACTGATCTCGAGGAACCGTCTCCGGCTCGATGATTTCTTCATGGGGATTTCTCCGTTACTGATCTTACTTCAACTGTGGAAATTGTCCAGAGCTTCAGGATTGGCGACGGTCGATAGATCGCCTAGAGGCTCGCCGAGATATTTCTGGCGGATCAGGCGGCGAACAATCTTGCCACTTTGCGTTTTGGGCAATTCACCAACAGCGTGAATCGCGTTAGGCCGGAACGTGGGACCAAGCGATTCGATCAGATGCGCCGCCAGCGCGTCCAACAAAGCTTTCCCGGTAGCGTGGCCGTGGCGTGTCACCACGAATGCCACGATGCCCTCGCCTTTCAATTCATCCGGGATGCCGATCACCGCGGCTTCCGACACCGCCGGATGCTCGATAAGCGCGTCTTCCACTTCCGCCGGGCCCACCTTGCGGCCTGCGACGTTCATCGATTCATCGGCGCGCCCGTGCAGGAACCAGCAGCCGTCTTCGTCCACGCTGGCCCAATCGCCGTGATACCAATAGCCTTTCCAGCGCGACCAGTACGTTTCGATATAGCGATCGGGATCGCCCCAGATGCCGCGCGTCATCGAAGGCGCGGGTTGGGTGCACACCAGATAGCCCATCTTGCCGCGCACGGGATTGCCAGCTTCGTCGATTACCTCAGTAGCCATGCCGGGGGCCGGGCCGCCCAGCGTTGAAAGTTTCAGCGGCTGGATCGGCAATGGAAGCAGGAAACTGCCCACAATTTCCGTGCCGCCGGAAATATTAATAATCGGCGCGCGCTTGCCGCCGACGTGCTCGAAGAACCACAGATACGACGTATCGTCCCAAGGCTCGCCAGTCGAGCCCAGCAGGCGCAGCGAACTCAAATCCTGCTGAGGCGGACCCGCCCGCATCAGCAACCGAATGGCCGTGGGCGAAATTCCAAACGTGGTAATACGATGGCGCTCGAGCATCTGCCAGAGCCGCGCCGGCGTCGGATAATCAGGCGCGCCGTCGTACATGAAGATGGTTCCGCCGAAGTGATGGTTGCCGATGATGGTCCACGGCCCCATCATCCAGCCGATGTCGGAGAGCCAGAAAAAGCGGTCGCCAGGCTGGTGATCGAAGGCCAGATAAATTTCCTTGCTCATCTGCGCCAGGCAGCCGGCGTGAGTGTGGATCGTCCCCTTGGGCTTACCTGTGGTTCCCGATGTGTAGAGGATGAACGCCTGCCCTTCGGAATCCATCGGCAGGGAAGCGCATTCGGCGGCTTGCCCGCGCACGGCGTCGTCCCACCGCAGGTCGCGTCCCGGCGCCCAGGCAACATCGCCGCCATGATAATGGCAGACGATTACTTTTTCGACGCCCGGCGCTTTCTCAAGCGCGTGATCCACTTTCTCTTTGAGCGGGATCAACTTCCCGCGGCGCTGCAGGTGATCCGCCGTGAAGACGACGCGCGCGCCCGAATCCTGCAGCCGCGTGGCGATAGCGCCAGCGCCGAATCCGGCAAAGATCGGCACCACAATCACGCCCAGCTTGAAGCAGGCATACAGAATCGTGACGACTTCCGGAATCATGGGCATGCACAACGCCACGCGATCGCCGGGTTTCAGCCCAAGCCCGCGCAGCGCATTTGCCAGGCGGTTGACGTCCGCCGCCAGATCGGCAAAGGTCAGCGAGCGGACCGTTTGATCTTCGCCCTCCCAGAGAATGGCGATATTGCCGGAAGCCACATGCCGGTCCAGACAGTTCTCGGCAATATTAAGCTTCCCGCCGACAAACCATTGCGCCCACTCGACTCCGTGCGATGTGTCCAGTACCTGGCGGTAGGGCTCGGACCAATGGATCTCGGTCTCGCGCACCATCTGGCCCCAGAACTCTTCCAGATTTTCGCTGGAGTACGCTAGAAACTTTTCTCGCGAGTCGAAGCCCAGCTTGCGCATGAAGCGGGCGACGTTGGTCTTCTCAATCCAGTCAGCCGTGGGTTCCCAGAGCCACTGGCTCACTTCTTCTCCATCCAGCTCATCCAATATTCTTTCCACTCGACGCCTTCGCCCGCGGGTAGCACGTGGATCGGATTCAGGCCGTCCAGCATAACGGCGTATTCATCGGTCTGGGTTTTCTTTTTCTGGTTGGCTAGCGCTTTTGGATGAGGACCGTGATGGATGCCGCGCGGATGCAGCGTACACATGCCGGCCTTGATATTGTCGCGGCTGAAAAAATCGCCGTCGTGATAGAAGATGAACTCGTCGTAGTCCGTATTGCGATGGTAGAACGGCACGCGCATGGCGTCCTCGTCCTGCTCCAGAGGCCGCGGCAGAAAGCTGCAAACCACCGCGCCACCCGTTACGAAAGTCGTGTGCGCGCTCGGAGGCAGGTGGGCACGGTGGCTCATCACCGGCCGAATGTCGCGCATGTTCAGCTTCCACACCGTCAAATCGCCCTTCCAGCCAATCACGTCAATGGGGTTAAACGGATACACGATCTTGGAAAATTCCCCTTCGACCTTGATCCGCACTTCCCACTCGCGCGGCGTTGCGTCGGCAACAGGCGCAGGGTCGGGCGTTACCAGCACCGCCGGATCGTACAACGCGTGCTGCCCGAGCAGTCCCTTGTCAGGCTGATCGAACTCGGTCTTGGATTCGATGATGAGGAAGAAATTGTCTGTCGTCTCTGGCAGCACGCGGTACGTCACCGCGCGCGGGATGTTGATGTAGTCGCCTTTTTCAAAAGCCAGCGGGCCGAAATCGGTTTCGATGGTGCCAGCGCCGCGGTGCACGAAGATCAGCTCATCGCCATCGGCGTTGCGGTAGTAGAACGGCATGGGCGCGCTTCGCCGCGAGACCGAAACCGCGATATCGTGATTGCCCATGAACGCGACCGGCGCCCCGCAGGGATCGGTGAGGTCGGTCGGTTCAAGCTTGTTCAAATCCAGGCAGTGCGGCCGCAGTTTGCCCTCAAAACGTATCCAGCCCGTGGGCGGATGGGTGTGATACAGGTGCGCCGACTTGCCGTAGAAGCCTTTCCGCCCGTGCTCCTCCTCATAAGTACCCTCGGGTAGGCCAACATGGGCCTGGCTGGTGGTTTTGCCCTTCTTGAGCGGATACATGGTGCCTGACTCCTTTCTCCAACTCTATCAATGCTTTATAACACCACTAAAAAGTGGTTGTCAAATTGATCGAATCGGACTATACTTAGCTCGGTGGTTGAAACGGTCCATTCCGGGCTGACGACGAACGACGCTCCGTTTATCGACGAAGCCCGCAACCAGGGCCGCCGCTTCATCCATCAGCCTTACGAGCAGTACTCCGACGAAAATCACGAAACATGGCGGCGCCTGTACGCGCGTATGCTGCCCCGCTGGAAGCAGTTCGGCAATAAGCATTTTCTGGACGGGATCGATTCCTTATGCCTCGATCCGCAGCGAATTCCGCGTCTGGATGACGTCAACAAGTTCCTCCATCCGTTAACGCAATTTCAAGCCAAAGCGGTTGCTGGTTATGTGCCGGCGTTTGGGTTTTTCGATTGCCTGCGAAATCGCGAATTTCCCACCACCATCACCATTCGCTCCCCCAAGAATTTGGATTACCTGCCTGAGCCCGATATTTTCCACGACATTGCCGGCCACGTGCCCATGCACACCGATCGCGCCTTTGCGGAAACGCTGGTGCGCTTTGGAGAGTGCGCGCACACCGCGGCGGAACTGGTGTCGGGAATGCGCGATCGCGCGGCGCGGGCGGAGCGGCTGAGCAGCATCATTCGCGCCATGGCGCGCTTCTTCTGGTTCACCATCGAGTTCGGACTGATGCGCTCGCCCGACGGCGTTCGCGCTTACGGCAGCGGCCTGCTGAGCTCGTACGGGGAACTCGAGCACAGCGTGACCTCGCCTGAGGTGCAGCGCTACCCGATTCAACTGGAGTGGGCGATCAATCAGTCGTTCGTGATCGACCACTACCAGCCGCTACTGTTCGTAGTCGATTCGTTCGATCATTTAT
>Ga0070731_10005321_pt1 | contig 10673 bp, 4 predicted proteins | sample Coa_R1_2_FD_66448 | JGI IMG/M metagenome (GOLD analysis project Ga0070731, IMG submission 66448) | Surface soil microbial communities from Centralia Pennsylvania, which are recovering from an underground coalmine fire - Coalmine... | ecosystem: Environmental > Terrestrial > Soil > Unclassified ... | reverse complement strand
TTCCAGGTTGATTCGTTCCGTCCCGAAGGGTTGGAAGAAGCGCGCGTATTGTGGAAGAAATTCTTCGTAACCGCTGGCGGGATGTTGATTGACCCCATGTTCGACGGACGAGAATATGATCTGAGCCCCACGCTGAAGCAATTTCTCGATTGGTCTGCCGCCGAGCAACCTCTCACTGGAGAGACGCTGCTAAACGCGTGGATTGGCCGCGACACTCTGCGCGCCAAATTCCTGGCTCAGATGCGGAAGTATCCAATTCTGCTGTGCCCGGCCGCCGCGATTCCAGCCTTCCGCCACGGCGAGCGCAGTTGGACAATCGACGGCACCGAGGTGAGCTATCTCGACGCCTGGAGCTACACGGAATGGTTCAATCTTCTGGGGAATCCCGCGGCTGTGGTGCCGGTGAGCCATTCCCCCGAGGGGCTCCCAATCGGCGTGCAGATCGTCGGCCGGCCTTGGGAAGAAGAGCAAGAACTAGCGGTAGCCGCCGTGTTGGAGGAAGAAATTGGCCCATACCAAGCCCCTCCCATCCTCTGAGAGCCGTGTCCAGACTTTGTTTGTCCTCCACTAGGTGACTGATCGGAGTCGATTGGTTTCCTCTGTGTCCCTTGTGTCCTCTGTGGTTAAATCGTTAGCGAAATGAATCTGCGAATTTCTACTGCCGTCATCACCACGCTGCTTGCTGCCATAGGCCTGCTTACTCCCGAATCGAAGCCCAATCCGATCGAAGCTGCGCGTTTGAACAACTTGGGTGTGGCTTACATGAACCAGCAGCTTTTCGAGAAGGGATTGAAGTCGTTTCAGCAGGCGGCAGAGGCCGATCCGGAGCTGGCGATTGCGCGGCTGAATGTGGGCATTGCATATCTGAACTTGCAGAAAGTGGACGAGGCCAAGGCAGCTTTGGAAGATGCGGCCAAGCGGGATCCGAAGAATCCGAACGCGTGGTATGGCCTTGGGATGCTCGCCAAGAACACAGGCGACGCGCCGGCGGCGATCGATTCCTTCAAGCGAGTGATCGAGATCGACGCGAATGACGCCGACACCTGGTATTTTCTCGGCACGGCGTACGTGCAGGCCAAGGAGTTTCCGCAGGCGATTGATGCGTTCGACCACGCGCTGAAACTCAATCCGCTGCACGCCTCGGCGGAGTTTGGATTGTCGCGGGCGTACCAGCAATCGGGCGACGTCGAGCACGCCCGCGAACATCTGAAGAAATTCCAGCACATCACGCAGGAAAAAATTGGCGCGCCCATGAGCCTAGCTTACGGCGAGCAGGGACAGTACTCGCGCGCGGTCGAGTCGCCGAGCGCGGTGTTGAAGGCGCCAGCGCCAATCAAGGTGCAGTTTGTGGATGTGACGAAGGAGGCGGGTCTAGTTACGAAAAGTGACGGCGCCAGTGCAGGATTAGGCTCGGGCGCATGCTTTCTAGATTACGAGGGCGATGGACGCCCTGACATCTTTGTTGCAGATGATGGGCCAGAGGGCGGGCTCGGTTTGTATCGCAATCTTGGGAACGGCAAGTTCGAGGATGTGACAAAGAGGGCTGGGATGGATCCGCGGTTGCACGCGGTCGGTTGCACGGCTGGCGATTATGACAATGATGGCGCGACGGACTTAGCTGTGAGCCTTGCTGGAAAAGTTGCACTTCTGCACAACGAGAAGAATGGGACATTCGGCTATGTGACCCAAACGGCGGGATTGAGCAGTGTTGGAAGCGGTGCGGGCCTCACATTTGTTGACTACGACCACGATGGCGATCTGGACCTTTACGTTATGTCTCCGTTTGGTGCGGCGACCGGCCCCATCCGCGACTTGGCTGTTTCCGGCCTGAACTCTATGTGGCGCAACAACGGAAACGGCACATTCACTTCGGTCACGGGTGAGACTGGTCTAGCGGGCAGTTTCCCGTCGTTCGGCGCAGTAGGCACAGACTACAACAACGATCGTGCTGTCGATTTGGTCGTCACGACCGACAGCCCGACCGTCTTCGAGAATCCACGTGAGGGGAAATTTATTTCGCGCAAGCCGTGGTCTGCGCCAATGCCCGCTCAAGCAGTCGGGGTCACAGCGCTCGACTTCGATCACGATGGCTGGATGGACTTTGCCTTTACTCACGGAGCTGCGCCGGGCATCACGCTCTGGCGTAACAACCATGGCAAGAGCTTCGATCAAGTCAAACTGCCGGAGACCAACTGGGTCCGTGCCTTCGGCATCGCCGCCTTCGACTACGACAACGACGGCTGGGTTGACCTGGTTGCCGTCGGAGAGACGAAAGAAGGCAAGGGGGAAGTGCGGCTGTTCCGCAATCTAGGGCCGGATGGATTCAAAGACGTTACCGCCGACGTTGGGCTCGATAAGATTCAGCTGAAAGATCCGCGGGCGATTATTACTGGCGATTACGACAATGACGGCGCCACCGATCTGCTGATCACGCAGAACCACGGGCCTGCCGTGCTGCTACGCAATGAAGGTGGGAATCGGAATCACTGGCTGCGGCTTTCGCTTAAGGGACTGGCGGACAACAAGTCCGCGATCGGGACCAAGGTTGAAGTTTTTTCGGGCGGGAACCGCCAGAAGTTTGAGATCTATGGCTCCAACGGATATCTGGGACAGAACTCGACCGACATCGTCGTCGGCCTGGGCGATTCCAAGGAAGCCGACATCGTACGTATGCTGTGGCCGACCGGCGTGCTGCAGGACGAAATTCAGATCGCCGGCGACAAGCAGCAGAATATTCAGGAGATCGATCGGCGCGGCAGTTCGTGTCCGACTTTATTCGTGTGGAATGGGGAACGCTACGAGTTTGTGGCGGACATGCTGGGCGCGGGCGTAGTGGGACACTGGGTTGGGCCGGGGCAGCGCGATGTGCCGCGGCCAGTCGAGTGGATCAAGATCAATCGGGATGCGGTTCGAGAAACGGAGATGCCGCGCTCACGCATAGCTTGTCATCCTGAGCGAAGCGAAGAGCTTGTCCTGAGCTTGTCGAAGGGATCTATGCACTCTTCAGCCGGTTGCACAGATCCTTCGCCGCAAAAAGCCGCGGCTCAGGATGACAAGAGAATGGGGAGCTTCGGGAAAACTCTCAGCTTCCGATTCATGGAGCCGTTGGAGGAGGCCGTCTATCTGGATCAGGTGCGGCTGCTGGCGGTCGATCATCCGGCGGAAACTGACGTTTATCCGAACGAATACTTCGCTTCGAACCCGCCTTATCCGGAATTCAAAGTTGTGGTGAGCCGTGATGCCAAGCCTCCTGTGGGGGCTTGGGATGAGCACGGGCACGACGTCTTGCCCGATCTGCTGGCGCACCGGTTCTTTGGCGATTTCGAGTTGACGCAGTTTGCGGGGTTCGCCAAGCCGCATGCGCTGACGCTCGATCTGGGTGATCCTTATCAAGGCGGGCCGCTGTGGCTGCTGCTGCATGGCGAAGTGGAGTACTTTACCGCGAATAGCATGTACGCCGCGTCGCAGGCCGGACTTGAAGCGACTTCACCCTACGTTGAGGCGTTGGGCGCGGATGGCACATGGAATCGCGTGATCGATGACATGGGCTTTCCGGCGGGCGGTCCGCGGACGATGACGGCCGATCTCACGGGCAAGCTTCCGGTAGGTACGCGGAAGATTCGCATCACCACCAACCTGCAGGTCTATTGGAACAGCATTCTGATCAGCCGCTCCGAGCAGGTAGCGTCGTCCCATTCTCAGAGGCCGCGCCTTACACCGGTGCCACTGGTCCGCGCCGATCTTGAATATCACGGATACCCTCTGAAGATTGAGGGCAAGCCTGCGGGGAACGTGCAATACATCTATGAAAAGGCGAGTGCCACCGGGCCGTACACCCGTCCGGCGGGAACTTACACGCGATACGGGGACGTCTTGCCGCTCCTCACTGCGACCGATGACAAGCTCGCGGTATTTGGTTCGGGAGACGAAGTGCAGCTCGACTTCGATCCGTCGAGTCTGCCTGCACTTCCGAAAGGCTGGGTGCGGGATTATTTCTTTGCGGCCAACGGCTACGAGAAAGATATGGACTTCTACGCAGCCGAGGGGAACTACGTCGCTCCGCTGCCGTTCCTGAGCATGGGAGAGTATCCGTACACGCCGAAGAAGTCGTTCCCACTCGATGACGCGCACCTGAACTATCTTCTTGAATACAACACGCGGCACATGTCGGGGAACGAGCAGCGTGGATACTGGTTCGACTATGGCGATAGGAACTGATCAACGGCCAGCGAGGCGGAAACAAGGCTATAGTCTTGAGATATGTCCAATCTATTTCCAGGCCGCTACGCTGCTTCGATCAAAGGCCCTTTTGTAGTCTTCCTGATCGGCTTTCGCATCAACCGGCTGTTCGCCTTCGGCAAGTGGTTTCCGGTCGCCAAAGCGATGGGACCAATGATACGAGAGCTCTATGCCGATCCTTCCCTTGGCCTACTCGCCGCTTACTCTTCTGTTTACTGGCCGGGGGTCATGGTCACACAGTACTGGCGCAGCTTCGACCATCTCGTCGACTATGCGCAGTCCCGCGATGCTTCACACCTGCCTGCATGGAAGGCTTTCAACCAAAGCGTCGGCTCTGACGGGACGGTCGGGATCTGGCATGAAACCTACCAGGTCGCCGACGGTCAGTACGAGACCGTCTATGCCAATATGCCGCGCTTCGGTCTCGCCGTCGCGGGCACTCATGAACCTGCTACAGGCCACCTCCGCGATGCCCGCTCACGAATGGGCGCACCAAGTTCGAACCTCTAAGCGCGGCGTGTATGCTGCCTCTGGCGCGGGACATGGAACCACAAAACCATAGCTACCCTAGTTGGGTTCCGTATTGGCTCTACGGAAACGTTTTAATATTGACAGTTTTAGGCATTCCATAATCCAATAGCCGGACTCATGGAAAACACTTCCGCGCAGTCCTCTGCCGCACCCCGGCTCCGCCGCACACTCACGCTTTGGGACCTGATCCTTTACGGGATCATTGTGATTCAGCCAGTCGCGCCCATGTCAGTGTTTGGGGTGCTGAGCGATAGCGGCCACGGACACGTCGTGACCACGCTGCTCATCGCTATGGTGGCGATGCTGTTTACCGCGTTCAGTTATGGGCGCATGGCGCGAGCGTATCCCAGTGCGGGATCGGCGTTCACCTACGTCGGGCAGGAAATTAATCCGGCGCTTGGTTATGTCACGGGTTGGAGCATGGTGATGGACTATATCCTCAACCCGATGATCTGCATTATCTGGTGCAGCCAGCAGGCCTTTGTGTTTGCACCGGGGATTCCGTACTGGGGATGGGCAGTCATTTTTGGCGCGGTGTTCACCTTCCTAAACCTTCAAGGGATCAAGACATCGGCGCGCGTCAACACGCTGCTGGCGGCTGGGATGGGCGCGGTAGTGGCGGTGTTCTTCATGGTTGCAGTGCGTTACGTTACGGGACATCCGCATGATGGCTCAGGATTTTTCACGCGGCCGTTTTACGATCCTGACCTCTGGAACACGAAGGCGGTGCTGGGGGCTACTTCGATTGCGGTGCTGAGTTACATCGGGTTCGATGGCATCTCGACGCTTTCGGAGGAAGCGGAGAATCCGCGGCGCAACATTCTCCTGGCCACGGTGCTCACCTGTTTCGTGATCGGGATACTTTCCGCGCTTGAAGTCTACGCTGCGCAACTGATTTGGCCTGCGACGCAGCCGTTCCCGAACAGCGATACGGCGTTCACTTTTGTCGCGGGGCGCGCCTGGAAACCGATGTTCGCGATATTGGGCTTCACGCTTCTGGTGGCGAACTTTGGGTCGGGCATGGGCGCCCAGATCGGCGCGGCGCGGTTGCTCTATGGCATGGGACGCAGCAAGGCGCTGCCGCAGAAATTCTTTGGGACGGTCGACGCCAAGCGCCACGTGCCCCGCAACAACGTGCTTTTTGTGGGAGCCATTGCACTGGCTGGGGCATTGCTGGTGAGCATCAATCTGTTCAGCTACGGATTGGGCGCGGAGATGCTCAACTTTGGAGCGCTCATCGCGTTCATGGGCGTGAATCTCGCGGCGTTTGTGCGCTACTACGTGCGCGAAAGAAAGAACAACTCCGTACCGCCGCTACTGCTAACGGCGCTGGTGATCGCGCTGGTACTGTGGCCCGGGTCGAACTGGCATTTGATCGCCGCCGCAGGAGTTGCACTGGCGGTGCTGGCGGTGTGGACGCCTCCGCTGGCCGGATTCACGATTTGTTTCTTTCTCTGGAAAAACCTGAGTTGGAAGGCGTGGATTGTTGGCGGCATCTGGATGGTTGTCGGCATTGCGTTTGGAGCCTGGAAGACACACGGCTTCCGCGGCGATTTGGTGAACTTTGATCTGCCGCCGGAAGAAGAGTAAGATGAATTGAGTCGTTGGGAGATTTGGTGATTGAGCGATTTGAAACCGCTCGCGCGACCGCGCGATTGGGTTTCAGTTACTCAATTACTAAGTTTTCCAATTTCTCAATTCCATTCTTTTCTTCATCCGATCCGTTGACTCCTGGTTTGCTCCTGTTCTTCTTCGAAAATCTAGAGGAAGTGATCACTCCCAGCACTGGGCGCCAGCCTCGGGCTACCCGAGGTAGCCTATCTGACGCGCCCTGATCGAATGCCCCTCTGTCCCTTGCTCGCATGGGAAGGTTGCGGGGACCGCCAGTTTCCCTAGGACTGGGCAGCTTTGCATCCGGTACCTTCGATGTCCACAGTAAGCAGGTGAGATTTCTCAGTAAAGGTTGCCCGTCACAAGCGGGAAATAAAGTTGTGGAAAAAGTCTGGGGTGAGGGCAAGGGCAGTAGTGGGAAAGCCGAGAGCCTGCACTGAGCTGGCCGAAGGGGCGGCTGTCCTTACATGAGCAGTCTGAGTGTCGGCAGTGGCGCGGGCGAGGGCGCCCGCGCCACATACACCTTACCGTTACTCCATGTTCCAGCCGCTGACTTCGACCGCGGGCTTGGCAGCGCCTAGCTCGCTGGCCCGATACGTGGCCGTGACTTCGCGTTTCTCGCCGGGCAAGAGGGAAATGTAGTTGTCTTCCCAAACCACGGGGAGAATCTCTTCGCCCTTCGTGCCTTTATCTACTTTCAGGCGGACGAAGAATGCAAGACTCTTGCTGGGATTTTCCAGCGTGACTCGCGTGATCTCCTCCTCGCCTTTGCGCTCGCTGCGGTCGGTTACTTTTAGCTTAACTTTCGGCAATTGAGAAAGCGCGGTGAAGTCGGCAAAGGAGGCGGTGGGAGTCGTGTACCAGTTACTTTTTGCCCAGTCGATGGTTTCGGGTTTGGTCGAGAGCCAGTAGAAATTGGAACCGACGAGTTTGCCGGCGGAGTCTTCCAAGCGAAGCGAGAGGAAGTAAGTGGGGCTCAACGGGGCGACGTCGGGCAGTGCGAAAATCTTCGTGGTGCTGTCGGCTCCGGCGTCGACCTGATTCGTTTGCGTGAACTTCTCCGTCATATCGAGGTTGTAGATTTTCGTTGTGAGCTTCAGTCCCTTCACGTCTTCATACTGGCTGCTCACAACCCAGATGGAATGATCGTCATAACCGTAGACGGGATGCAGCGCTTCCATCGCGCGCTTGGCGCCAAAGTATCCGCCGCCGGGCCGCAAGTAGTAGTCATAAAGGTGCCAGATCATTGAGGGCCAGGCGTTGTTGAGCATCCACTGAATCACGCCGGTGGCCTGATACTTGTTGCGGCTGTAAGCTTCATACATCGCGCGCACGCCTTCGTAGGTCTGCATCTGCGACTTGGTGGCGAAGTCGTTTACGTTGTCGGATTTGCCGTAGCGGTTGGTGAGGGCGTCGGTGAAAACGCCGATGGTTTTGAATTCGCCGCCGCCAGCATGGTAGTTCCAAACGTCATCGATCGGCCACATGTGATCTTTGCCGACCATGGCCCGAATGCTTTCGACGGGCGGGACCGCCGGCCCCATGCTGGTTTCGGTGTTGAAGCGGTAGGCGCCGCCGCAGCCTCCGGGATTGCACAACTTGCGACCGGGTTGGCCCTCAGGCGTGTCCACCTGCCAATAGCTGGGAGCTACATATTCGTAGGGCCCGCTCATCTTGACGCCGCTGTCGCCGGTAACGCTGGTCTTCTTTCCGGTCGCCGATGAGACCACGGGGTTGGGCCAGAACAAATCTTTTTCCACGTCGAGATACATCTGTTCGACATCCGGTGGCGGAGCGTTGTCGCTGCCGTTTAGCCACATAACGATGCTGGGATGGCTGCGCAGGCGGTAGATCTGATCGCGCAGGGACTGCTTCGCGATTTCGAAATCTTTCGGCTGCCAGCGGGGCCAGCGCTCCCAGAAGTCGCAGCAGCACCATCCGGCCATGACGAGGATGCCGTCGCGGTCGGCGATGTCGAAGAATTCCTGAGTTTCGAGTTTGCCTTCGAGGCGGACGGTGTTGAGGCCCATATCCTCGACGTAGCGGAATTCATCGTGCAAGCGCTGCGAGTTTTCGCGGAGCATCAGGTCAGGAGTCCAGCCGCCGCCACGGATCAGGATGTTTTTGCCGTTGATGTGAAATTGGCGCCCGCCGATGGAGTTGAGTTCGCTGGTGATTTCGCGGATGCCAAATTCAGTGGAAGATGAATCGCTGACTGCGCCGTTGATTTCAAATTCCATTTTCAGCGGGTACAGATTCGGCTTGCCCATCTGCTTCGGCCACCACAAGCGCGGATGCGTGGCCACAAGCTGCGGGAACTGCTCCGGTGTGAACGTAGCGTCCTTAGATTCGTTGGGCGCTAGGTCTACATCCTGCTCGAAAGTAACTCTTTCGATCTGTCCTTTGAGCTTGCCTTTCACTGCATGGTCGGTCGCGTTCTTTAGTTGTGCGGTAACGGTGAGGCGGGCTCCTTCGTCGGGCAGGTTGAGCTTCGAGACTACCGTGGGATAACGCAAAGCGACCGGGCCGCTGGTAGTGAGGTAAACCTCGCGCCACAGACCCATGTTCTTATCGGGAGGCGCGGGATTCCAGTCGACGAAGGTGATGGCGAGATCATGATCGGTCGGCGAAAAGACTTGGACCGCGAGGACATTTTCCTCGCCCGGCTTGGCCGCAGCGGTCACGTTGAATTCGTAAGTGCGCCACGCGCCCGCGACGTCGTCGTCTTTGGCGATTTGTTTTCCATTGAGCCAGATGTTGGCGCGATAGTTGATGCCGTTGAATTTCAGCCAGACGGTCTTGCCCTTATAGGCGGCCGGCACGGCGAACTTCTTGCGGTACCACCAGGAGACGGCGTAGGGACTGTCGGGCGCCATGGGGATGTTGGAGAAATTCGACCCGATGGGATAGGTCACGCCGGGATAGCTGCGGAGGTTCGTGCCGAAAAGAGGGTCGGGGAAAGTCTTGTCCTTGACGAGTGCGGCAACGACGGTCGTGGGCACCGTAGCCTCGTGCCATCCTTTGGGGGCGAATTGCGCTGTGGAGATGACTTCTCCTTTGGCTTCGACTTTGGCGGATGTTTGCAGCGACCAGCCGGTGCTCAGCGACAGATTCGCTTCGGCAGCTTGCTTCATTGGAGCTTGGCTTTGAGCGAAAAGGGATGAGATCAGAAGGAATGGGGCCAGAACTTGGGTTAGGAAGAGAGTGATTGCCAGCCGCGTGTCTGAATTCATTGTGCTCCTGTTGACCACGATTCGTGTGTGGGGAATGACCGTGGAGCATGTTCGCACAAAATGCTCCGCTGAATGGATATCACTTCTATTAATTCGTTTCAATAGCGGAGTTTTGAGGTTCGCCGGGCTGATGGAGGGGCGGACGCCCTCGTCTGCCCGGGACTCCATAATTCAGATGGCACGGTATTCGGATGTTCGATGCGGCTAGTTTATAATTACAGATTCGCCTTTCTACTCTGGAGTGATAAGAAAATGATTCGTTTTTTGCAGACCCAAGGGCCAACCAAGAAGATCGTGCTGAGCGGCATCCTGCTTGTAATTTGCGGAGCCATGGTGATCACGTTTATTCCGGGCGGCCTCACCTCGGAAATTACGGGCGCACCCGGCAAGGGCGTGATCGCGAAAGTCGATGGTACCGATCTCAGCGCCGACGAGGTGCGCGCGACTGCACGGCAAATGGCGCAGCAGGACGCGCAACGCTATGGCGAAATGGCAGCCAAAATCATGCCTTTTCTCATCCAGCAGGAGACTCAGCGGGCGCTCGAGCAATTGATCAGCCGTCAGGCTCTGCTGAGCGAAGCGGGGCGCATGGGACTGCGGGTAACGCCGGAAGAAGTGAAGGACGAATTGCAGCACGGGCGATATGCGGCGACATTTTTCCCCGGCGGCAACTTTATCGGCCAGGTCGAATATGAGGACATGCTGCAGCGGGCGAATCTGACTCCCGCGAAGTTTGAAGAGGCTGTAGGCAACGATATTCTGCTTACCAAGCTACAAGCGCTGATTTCGGGAACTGCGAATGTAAGCGACGCCGAGATTCATGACCAGTTCATCAAACAGAATTCAAAGGTCAAGTTCGACTACGCGGTGTTGAAGCAGGACGACTTGCGCAAGGGCCTGCATCCGACGGATGTGGAACTGAAGGCTTTCTACGAGAGCCACAAGGCGAGCTACGCGAATTCGGTGCCGGAGAAACGCAAAGTCAAATACGCCGTCATTGAGACCAGCAAAGTGGAAGCTGGCGTTCAGGTGACGCAGGACGACCTGCGAGGTTATTAC
>Ga0070731_10005320_pt1 | contig 10674 bp, 8 predicted proteins | sample Coa_R1_2_FD_66448 | JGI IMG/M metagenome (GOLD analysis project Ga0070731, IMG submission 66448) | Surface soil microbial communities from Centralia Pennsylvania, which are recovering from an underground coalmine fire - Coalmine... | ecosystem: Environmental > Terrestrial > Soil > Unclassified ... | reverse complement strand
CCTTCCCTTCCCGGCGTCCTCAAGCTCGTGGCCGCGATCGCCGTCGTTGCGGTGGGCATCTGGGCCTGCTCCTTCGCAAGGGCTCCGGGCCCTCCGCCCTCTCCCGATCTTCCCGCATGGGCCAAGGTCCCGGATTTCCGCGCCACCACCGCGCCGAAGGACGAGGGGCGGCTTCCGACCGCCCCGGAAGCCGCGTCCCTGGCTCCCGCCGCGACCGCCGCCGTCGAGGCACCGGTCGAGCAGCCTAAGGCCGCCCCTCCGCCAGTTCCCCGGAGTCCTCTAGCGGCCGCACCAATCCTGCCGTCCCTGGGTCCGGGGGATGCGTCGTCTTCGGATCCTGCCGGGACGCCCAATCCGGACTCGGACTCCTCCCCGGACGCCCTTCTTCCCAAGCGCCTCGCGGCGATTCCGCAGCAGGAACCGGCGGATCGCCAGGAGTACTCCTCTCCTCTGCGAAGCTCCTTTCAGGAATCCTTGGCCCGGCACTTCTCGAGCGCCGCCTGGAACGAATACGTTTGGGAAGACTACATGACCACCCCCGAGGTTCTCTTGCCCGTGGGCCTCGCACTGTCGGCGGCTGCCATCTCGCACTGGGATAAACCCCTGGAGCGTCGTTGGGAAGGCGCCCTGGGAGGTCATTCGTCCGTCAGCGACATCGGAGAGTTTTCCTTGGTGGGAGCGGTGGTTCTGGTGGGCGTCCTGTTCCCGGGAATGGATCGAAATGGACCCGATGAGGCCTGGACCATTGGGGAGACCTTTGCGGCGGCGGGCCTGACCGCGATCGCCTTGAAGTCCGGATTGAAGCGCTCCGCCCCGGGAGCGCCTCCGGGCTCGCATGACCACGACCATTCCTTCGGTTCTTTCCATTCGACGTCCGCGTTTGCAGCGTCGGAGCTCTTGGAGCGGAACTCCGGACCGCTCCTCGGTCTGCCGGCCTTCGGCCTGGCGGCCATCACTGCTTTTTCGAGGGTCGCCGAAGGAAAGCGCTATCCGTCCGATGTTCTTGCCGGCGCGGCCATTGGGACGCTGAGCGCGGGGGTGTTTGATTCGCTGCACTGGGGCAATGGGACGAGCGGGGGAATCGCCCGCCCCTCCATGAGGGTCGCTTTGGACACGGACGCCCTCAAGGAGTGCAAACTGACGATCACCCTGACCTTCTGACGGGGGCCGGGGTCCGCTTCCTCTCCCGCTGGAAGCCTGCCTAAGGGCTCGCCCGATTCCTGCGGCTTCCTCGAGAACAACCGCCCGAGGGCTGGACTTTTTCACGGTATTCAGGAAAACTCCGCATCGACTCCCGACGGGCATCCCAAAAATGGCATCCGACGACGGCCCTCGCCTCGCAATATTGATGCAATCCGCCATTTGCTCGCAATAGCGACGCAAGTCAACTGTCCTGTCCAGTAAGAGGCCCAGACGACTTCTGCAACTGATCCTTAGGGGCGCTATGGACGGGGCAACGACGGAATCCTGTCAAAGGGCCAGGCTCATCGGCCTGGCCGTCCGCCCAGGACCTGATCCTGTTCCTCGCGACATTCCTCGGTGAACCTTCTCCTGTCCGATCTGAGATGATCCTATGAGGCGACGCGTCGTGGTCACGGGGATGGGAGCCATCACTCCCTATGGCGAAGGGGCCCGCCGGTACTGGGACAACCTGAAAGCGGGACGTTCCGCGATTCGAGCGATCCGACTCTTCGATCCGACGCTCGTCACCTCTCGGGTTGCGGCCGAGGTGCACGATTGGGATCCGGGGAGCATTGTCGAGGCGAAGGAACTCAAACGCCTTCCCCGCGTAGCCATCATGGCGATCGGATCGGCCCGCGAGGCGCTCTCGGATGCTCAGATCGACCCCTCCACCCGGTCGGTGGAGGACTTACGCCGCATCGGCGTCATCCTCGGATCCAGCTCCGGGGGCATCGAATTTGCCGAGCAGCAGTATCGGTTGTTCTTCACGGGCGAGCAGGACGCCCGGTGCTATCCCTTCGCCGTCTCGTCGGCATTCGTCGGGATGCTCTCGAGCGAAGTCTCGATCGCCTTTGGGCTCCGGGGTCCCAGCCAGGTCCTCTCCACGGGCTGCACGAGCTCGACGGATGCGATGGGGCACGCCTTCCGCTCGATCCAGTACGGCACCTCCGACGTGGTGGTGACCGGCGGCGCCGACTGTTGCATCACCCAGGGGATCGTGGACTGCTACGGGCGGATGAAATGCGTCTCGACGCACTATAACGACACGCCCGAGCGGGCGTCGCGGCCCTTCAACCGGGATCGGGACGGCTTCGTGATCGGAGAAGGCAGCTGGACGGTGGTCTTGGAAGAGTACGAGCATGCGATCCGGCGCGGAGCCCGGATCCTGGCCGAAGTGGCCGGCTATGGCGCCACCTGCGATGCCTTTCACCGAGTTCAGATCATGCCCACGGGAGAGGAGTCCGCCCGGGCGATGACTCTGGCGCTCGAGGACGCCGGAGTCCCTCCGGACCACGTCCAGTACATCAATTTGCACGGGACTTCGACTCTCCTGAACGACAAGACGGAGACCGCGGCGATCAAACTGGCGTTCGGGAAATACGCCCATGAGGTGATGGCCAGCGCGACGAAGTCGCTCATCGGTCATCCCCAGGGAGCCGCCGGCGCCGCGGGAGTCGTGGCGACGCTTCTGGCGATGGAGGAAAGCTTTCTTCATCCGACCATCAACTACGAAAGCCCGGACCCGGAATGCGACCTCGACTACATCCCCAATCGGGGTCGCGCCCGCGCCGTGGATTTTGCGATGTGCAATACCATCGCCTTTGGCTCGAAGAATTCCGCCCTGCTCCTAAAACGCCCTAGCGCTCGGGTGGTCGCATGAGGATTCTGCTGGTCTCCCAGAATACGGAGAAGGTCCCCTACCCGGTCCTTCCCCTGGGCCTCTGCTACGTCGCGGAGACTCTCGAAAAGGCGGGCCATGCCGTCTCCCTGGTGGATCTCTGTTTTGAACGCGACGGGAAGAAGGCGGTCGCTGCTGCGATCTCCCGGTCGTCACCGGAACTGATCGGGATCGGGATCCGCAACCTGGACAACTGCGACTACTGGCGCCCCAAGAATTTCGTGCCCGACGCGCGCGCGCTGGTGGAAGAGTGCCGGCGCCGCAGCGCGGCGCCCATCCTCCTGGGCGGATCGGCCGTGAGCGTCATGCCCGAACAGGTTCTCCGCGCCACGGGCGCGGACTATGCCATCACCGGGGACGGCGAGCGGGCGGTGCTCGACTTCGTGGGAGCCTTGGAACGCGGAGACGATCCCGCGCCGCTCTTGGGAGTCTGTTCGAGGACGGGCGACGCGGTTCGCGTCAATCCCCAGAACCGCGTCCCGTCGCTCGACGTCAACACGCCGCCCCGGATGTACCGCTGGGTGGACGTCCGGCCCTACCTGAAGTACGAGGGCGTCTATCCGCTCCAGTCCAAGCGCGGCTGCGCGCTGAAGTGCATCTACTGCACCTACACCAACATCGAAGGGCGACTGTACCGACTGAAGTCGGGGGAGGAGATGGCGAGCGAGATCGAAGACATCCTGGAGCACTCGCCCGTCCGCGACTTCGAATTCGTCGACAGCACGTTCAATCTTCCGGAATCCCATGCGCTGGATATCTGCCGCGCCGTCACGAAGAGGTCCCTGGGGTGCCGCTTCATCGGCTCGGGCCTCAATCCCGTGTCCGTCTCGGAGGAGCTCCTGGTCGCGATGAAGGAGGCGGGATTTACCTCGCTCATCTGCACCGCCGAGAGCGCTTCCGACCGGGTGATCGAGAACCTGAAGAAGGGATTCAAGCGGGCGGACATCGAGCGCATTGCGACGCTGACGCGCTCCGTCGGCCTGCGCACCTTGTGGATCTTCCTGGTCGGAGGTCCGGGGGAAACCCCGGACACGGTCCGGGAGACCCTGGAGTTCTTCCACCGCTTCACCGGACCCGGCGACGTGGCCTTCGTGTCCAACGGGATCCGGATTTATCCACAGACGGCCATGGCCCGGATCGCTCTAGCGGAAGGAGTGATCCGCTCCGAAGAGGAGCTCATCGAGCCCAAGTTCTACTTCTCCAAGGGCCTGGACCCGGATTGGCTGCATGAGACCATGAAGGCCTACGCACGAACCGACGCGCGCCTGGTGACCTCCGAAAGCTCGCAAAGCCCGCTCGTGCCCTTCGGGCTCCGGATGCTCGCCCTGATGGGAGTCCGAAAACCCTTTTGGCGTTTTGCCCCCCTCCTGAACCGGGTCTTGCGGTGCGTGTCATGAAGGACTTCGAGATCATCATCGTCGGAGCCGGCCCCGCGGGAAGCGCGCTGGCGGCCTTTCTCGGCGCCCAGGGGAAAAAGACCCTGCTGGTGGACAAAGCCCGATTCCCGCGAGACAAGGTCTGCGGGGAATACATGAGTCCCGAGGCCCTGGGCACGCTGGATCGCCTGGGAGTTCTGGGGAAAGTGGAGGAGTGCGCTCACCGAAAGCTCTACGGCATCCTCATCCATGCCTACGACGGGACCGCCAGCCGCGGCACCTACCGGCCCGTGGGCCCCTACGCGCCCTACCGTCCCTACGGACTGGCCATCCGGAGAGAACTCTTCGATGAGGTGCTGTTCCGGCATGCGACCTCCTACCCCAGCGTCACCGCCTTGGAAGGGTTCCGGGTCGACGAACTCCTCCATCAGGACGGCCGGGTCTCCGGCATCCGGGGCACCCAGGGCGACTTCCGTTCGGATCTCGTCGTGGGCGCGGATGGAGCCCGCTCGGTCGTCGGTCGGGCGCTCCGACTGAGCGAGGCCGACACGACGCTGCAGAAATTCGCTCTGGCGGGCTACTGGAAGGACATGGAACACGAGAACTACGGCGAACTCCACATGGGGTTTCCCGGGTACTTCGCCCTGGCTCCGGTCGACAGGAATCTCGTCAACATCAACTTCGTGGTCGACAAGTCGTCCATGGGAGCGGCGCGCGGGGATGTGCAAGGATTCTACCGGCGTTCTCTCGAGCGAAATCCCAGGCTCTGGAGGCGTCTCCGGAACGCGACGATTCAAGGACCCATCCGCGCCACGGGGCCGATGGCCCGGCGCTGCCGGGGTTCGGCCACTCCCGGCGCCATCCTGATCGGCGACGCCGCCGAGTTTGTCGATCCCTTCACCGGCGAAGGGCTCTTCGTCGCGCTCCGAAGCGCCGAGCTTGCCGCCCGGTTCATCCTCGAAGGCGAAGCCGGCTCGCTGGAACGGTTTGCCCGGGCACGCAAGGCTGAATTCGGCGAGAAGCTCCGCAGGTGCTGGCAGCTCCAGAAATTCCTCTATAAGCCAGCCTTGGCCAACTACGTGATCCGCCGTCTTGCCGCCCGCCCGATCCTGGCGGACCAGCTGACGGCGGTCACCGGGGACTATGTCCCTCCCGAAGCCGTCATGACGTGTTCGTTCTTCCTCAAGCTCCTCAACCCTTTTGTCGGGAGTTCCGCGCATGTCGCCGGTTAAGACGGTTGCCCTCGTCACCGGGGCGGGTCGAGGGCTGGGTCGTTCCATCGCGCTGGAGCTGGCCAGCCGGGGCTATGATCTGGCTCTCCTGGCCCGGACCTCCGAGGAGCTCGACCACGTGGCGGCAGAACTGGAGAAGCAAGGCCGCCGGACGCTCCCCTTGACGGCCGACATCACCCAGGCGGCCCAGGTCACCCAGGCGGCCGGCCGCGTGGAGGCCGAGTTTGGCCGGCTCGACCTTCTGGTCAACAACGCCGGTCTCGAGCAGAATTCGCCCCTGGACCGTCTCTCGGAAGAGGACTTCGACCGGCTCTTCGACGTCAACGTGAAAGGCGTTTTCCTGGCCCTGAAAGCGTTTCTCCCGCTCCTGTCGCGGACGAAAGCATCCTCGGTCGTCAACGTCGCTTCGGCTGCGGGATTGGTCGGGATGCCCTGTGCGGCCGCCTACGGAGCCGCGAAGGCTGCCGTCATCCACCTGAGCCGGGCGCTTGCCGTAGAATGGCGCTCGCTCGGCATCCGAGTGAACTGCGTCTGCCCGGGCTTTATCGACACCGAGATGGCCAAGCGCGGGCTCGACTTTTTCCGCCAGTCGGGATTCCCGATCGACCTCATGATCGGCTACCGCCAGGGCCGCCTGGGCCAAGCGGAGGAGGTCGCCGCTGCGGTGGCGTTTCTGGCTTCCCCAGAGGCGTCGTTCATCACGGGACACGCTCTGGCGGTCGACGGCGGCGCCAGCGTGTCCTAGGAGTGGAGCCCGCATGAAACCGGCGGTGAAGGCGATCCTGTGGATAAGCCTGGGCTTCGGGCTGGGCGCTCTGGGGATCGGAGCTCTCTGGTGGGCTTGGCCGGAGTCGCATCCTGATCGCTCGGCGCTTGCGGTGGCTCCTCCCGAAGTCCTTCCGCCCTCCCCGACGCCGCCCCCAGCGGCTCCCCTGCCGGTCGCGCGCCCCGCCCCTGAGCGACAGCCGGAGGCCCCGTCTCCTCCCCCGCCGGGTCCCACGGCTCCTCCGGCCCCGGCCTCCCGGACTCCCCGGGAACCCGAGCTGCCCCCGCCGGCCCCGCCCCCCCCTCACGGCCCCGAGGTGCCGATCGGCGAATTCTTCGGATTCCCGGTCGAGACCCTGGACCGGGCGGTGAACGTCCCGGCCCCTCCCCCGCGTGTCGAGCCGAGCGTCGTCTCCCCTGCTCCACCGGCTCCGCCCGCGCCTCCTGCCCTCGTTCACCTGGAAACTCTCCCTGGCAAGGGGGTGGCGGGATTCGACGGGACGTCCACCCTCCATGATTTCCGCGGCTGGACAAAGAGCGTCTCCGGCTGGATCGACTATGAACCCGGCCGCATCGATGCGACCGCCAAGGCGGTCTTCGTCGTCGATGCCCGCACCCTCGATACCGGGGACAAGGACCGGGACCGTGCCATGCACGACGAGCACCTGGAAAGCGCTCGATACCCCGAGATGAAATTCACGCTTTCGGAGTTTCGTTCGGGGGAGGACGGCTCCTGCACGATCCGGGGGACGCTGGAGATTCATGGCCGAAGCCGTTCGGTCGAAATGGCGGGCAGCTACCTGGTCCGGGCCGACGGCCTGCTGCACGTCAAGGGCCAGGTCCGTGCGAAGATGAGCGACTTCGGGATCACGCCTCCCTCGAAGGTGCTCGTGATCCGGACCGCGGACGAGATCAAGGTGTGGTTCGAAGCCTGGGCCGCGCCGCGAGAGGGAACCAAATGAGAGCCGCCTTGGCGCTCGTGCTCCTGGTGGCCGGGTGCTCCGCCCCGCCGCTCAAGGAGCTTCCGGTCCTGGAACCGCCTCCCCCGCCGGCCTCCCGGCCGGAGACAGCCGTGGTGCCCTCCTCTCCGCCGGCCCTCTTGCCGGCCGCGCCGGCGGCGCCGCGCCTGGAGGGCGCGTGGCGGTCGCAGGCATTGGAAGGCCCGGGATCGGCCGCCTACCGCGAGATCCACTTCATTTTTGGAGAGGATGGCACCTACGTGGGAGTCGCCGCGAGTCCGAAGAACACCATCGTCATCTCCGGAACGTTCACCCGCCGCGACGGGGACCTCGTCCTCGAAGGGAAAGACGGCCGGAGACGGGTATGGTCCTGTTCGGTCGAGGAGCGCCGGCTCTCTCTCCAGGACAGGGATTGCTCCCTCGTCCTGGAACGGATCCGGTGACCCGGTCGACATCTGCGCCCAGAAGAATAGAGGTGACTTAGTGAGGCACGACGACCCATCGACCAAGACGGCCGAATCGCTCTATGAACAGCACGTCAATCCCCAGTGGGTCCGCTTGCTCGACGTCCTGGGAATGAATGTCGAGTACGTTTCCTGCCGCGGATCGGAGCTCTTCACGTCGGGGGGCCGGAGGATTCTCGACTTCAACTCCGGGTACTGCGTCCATAACGCGGGACACAATCATCCCCGGATCGTTCAGGCGCTCAAGGAGGAACTGGACCGGAACGGTCCGGCGATGCTGCAAGGGCACGTGCCGGAGCTGGCCGGGGAATTGGCGGGGCGGCTCTGCCAGAAAGCCGGCGGGCGGCTGAAGAGGGTCTTCTTCGCCAGTTCTGGGAGTGAGGGGATTGAAGCGGTGATCAAGTTCGCGCGAGCGAATACCCGGCGGCCGGGGATTCTTTCGGCCACGGGGGCCTTTCATGGGCTCACGTGCGGCGCTCTATCCCTCATGAGCAATCCCTTCTGGAGCGAGGGATTCGGACCGCTCTTGCCCGGCATGCTCGCGATCCCCTTCGGCGATCTGGCCGCGCTGGAACGCGAACTCTCCAGCAAACGGTTTGCGGCCTTTGTCGTGGAACCGGTCCAGGCCGAGGGCGGAATCCTCGTTCCGCCCGCCGAATACCTGCAGGAGGCCCAGAGACTGTGCCGGCGATCGGGCACCCTCTTCGTGCTCGACGAAGTCCAGACGGGCCTCCACCGTACCGGTCCCTTCCTGGCCGCTCATCACTTCGGCGTCGAACCCGACATGATCGTCCTGGCCAAGGCCCTGAGCGGCGGCCTGGTCCCCGTGAGCGCGGTCCTGATGTCCGAGGACGTGTATGATTCGGTCTACACGTCCTTCAAGCGCTCGATCATCCACACGTCCACGTTCAGCGAAAACAGCCTGTCGATGCGTGCAGGCCTGGCGACCCTCGACGTCCTCGAAAGCGAGGGCTTGGGCGACCGGGCGACTCGACTGGGAGACGGGCTTCGGACACAGCTCACGGCCCGCCTTTCCAAGTTTGCCATGATCAAGGAGATCCGCGGCCTGGGCATGATGACCGGCATCGAGTTCCGGCCTCCCAAAGCGATGTCCCTCAGACTCCTCTACGAGGGATTCTCCCGAATCCACCCGGCGATGTTCGGACAGGTCCTGGTGATGCGTCTCTTCCATGACAAGGGCTTCTTCAGCCAGATCTGCGGAAACAACTTCATGGTTCTCAAAGTGGCGCCGGCACTGGTGGTCCAGGAGGCCCACCTTCAGGAATTTGTTGACGCCATTACCAGCCTGGTGGAATTGATGGAAAGCTCGGCCGGGTACTGGACCGAAGCGTTGGGCATGGTCGGGAGGGTTCTCCATGTCATTTGAACGGGGTCGTGGAGAGGGACTCCTGGGGCGAGGCGGAGCGGCGGCGAAAGCCTTGCCGGCGCGTAACACACGGCCCGGGTACGGGTCTAGGGCATGTCTTCCGGTGGAACTGGGTGTGCCTCGCCTTCCCTGGGTCGCCGTCTCGGGGTCTATGCTCTCCCCAGGGGCGCATCCTGTATTCCCAGCCACCTCCTGAGGTTCATTTGCCGATGGCCCTCCTCGTTCTGCTTTTCGGACTGAGCCAGACGCCCAGCGGTTCCACCTCCGTTGGTCGCTCGGGGGATGACGGCTGGCCTCCGGGATGCTCCATGCGCCAGGGTTCGAACCAGAAGGAGCTCGGGGAAACGGCGTACGACTTGGAACCAGCGCCTTCTGACGTCGAGGGTGCCCTCTTCTCTCCCGACCTGAGCCTTGAGGCCGACCTTCCCTACTCCATCCGGTTCTCTCCGGCGATTCGCTGGTTCTCAGGGCATGTCACCGTCCGGGAGAATGCAACCCAAGGAACCCGGCTCGATCTGGACCGGGACCTGGGACTTCGAACGGCTGCGGGTGCGAATGTCGAGTTCGACATCGACCGCCCGTCGGTGCAGTTTCAGGCGGAGGTCGAGGAGCTCCTCGGATGGGGAGGCCATTCCGCGAGGCAAAACTTCAACTGGAACGGAACGACGTTCCTCACGCCTGCCCAAATCCGCGATCACTCGTCGTTCCTGACGGTGCGCCCGACGCTTGCGGTGAAAACGCTCGCGAGCGCGGCGGGTGAGGCCTGGCTGGGACCCCTCGTCGGCCTCGAGTACCCGTATTACACCGTCAGCGTCCGCACGAATCAGGAGAAAGGATCTCTCGAGGATTGGATTCATTACCTTCCTTACCCCGTGATCGGACTGGCCGGCCGCGTCCCCCTCGCCGAGACGCTCAGCCTGAGTGCCCGATTCACGGCCGGGTACCTCCCGAATGTCCCGGCCCCGTATATCGAGGGCGGCCGTCTCTACGTCTCGGCACGGCCGAGCATCTGCCTCGAGGTTCCGCTGACCTGGCGCCTGGGGCCCTCCTTCGATGTCTCGGGCACCGTGACGTATCAGTACTGGTCCGGACGGGACCATTCGGTTGAAGATGGGAATACCCTGACCATCTCATCCCCAGGGATCCTCTTGGGACTTGCCTACCATTGGTAAACTTCTACGCCGGCCCAAAGGCCGACGCTCCACGACGGATCCTGGGATCCCGGGCGAGACTTGGTTTCTGGACCGACACGATGCTTGGCCCTATCGGGAGGCGCGTTGCCGCATGACCGCGATCACCCTGCTGATCCTCGAGGCGCTCTCTGCCCCCGGCGGTGAAACGATCCACCGTTCCCCCGACCCCTCCACTTCCCTCAGCCACGGGAGCCCGCTGGACATCGATCCGGAACCGGAGGAGGAAGGCGAACGGGATCTGATCCGCCGCCTTTCGTTCGTCTCGGGAAGCCCGTCGGTTCCTGGCGGTCCAAGCCGCTGGTTCCCTCGAGACGCGACGGAGGGTCCGTCCCAAGATAGAAATCCCCCACCGTCACCCCCGGCCCCTCCTCCCCAGGACGCGCCGGGCGACTTCCGCCCGCCCCATCATTCCGTGGAGGATGCCTACGAGACGCACTT
>Ga0070731_10005319_pt1 | contig 10679 bp, 12 predicted proteins | sample Coa_R1_2_FD_66448 | JGI IMG/M metagenome (GOLD analysis project Ga0070731, IMG submission 66448) | Surface soil microbial communities from Centralia Pennsylvania, which are recovering from an underground coalmine fire - Coalmine... | ecosystem: Environmental > Terrestrial > Soil > Unclassified ... | reverse complement strand
ACAGTCGGAACGCGATCATGCAGGAGATCGACGCCGCGCGCCGGACAGTGGACGAGCCGACAGGTGCGTCCGTCCAGCGGATGAAGCGGGTCGAGCGCCAGGCGGCGAACCTCGCCGCGCGCGGGCAGGTGTCCCAGATGGAGGGGCAGCGCCTGAAGAACCTCTCCGAGACCACGCGGCGGTGCCTCGAGCAGGTGAAGGCGCCGTAGCCGCCGCTCCCGGTCGCGGGCCCCGCGAGCTCGACGAGGGCGTCGACGGAGCGCTCGCCGCGGAGCGCCTGCGCGCCGCCCGCCTCTTCAACCTGCTCCGCCTCATCGGCGTCTCGCTCTTCCTCGCGCTCACCTTGTTCATGGGGTTCGTCGTCGGACGCGCGGAATGGCGCGAGAACAACTGGCCGCTCTGGGCGACGTACTGGCTCTTCGCCGGCTCGCTCTTCTGGGCCGGCCAGCGCTCGGAGCGCATCGCCCGGTTGGCCGCACTGGCCATCCCGCTGCTCGACATGCCGGTGGTGTTCTTTCTCCAGTTCCCCGTCATCGCGCGCACCGCCGCCGGTCCGAACCTCGCCTCGGCAACGGCGGCGATCTTCATCCTGCTCATCATCGGGGCGACCGCGACTCTCGACGCGCGCCACATCGTGCCGGCCGCGCTCGTCGCCGTGGTCCTCGAGGAGCGGCTCCAGGTCACGGTCGGGATCGAGCCGGGCTCGCGAGTCGCGATGGCGCTATCGATCGTCATCGCGAGCGTCGCCTGTGCCTACATCTCGCATCGTTCACGCACGCTCGTCGCCGAGGTCGCGAGCGAGCAGGTGCGACGCGAGCGGCTCGGCCGCTACTTCTCGCCCGACGTCGCGGCCGCGGTGCTTGCGGGCGGCTCCGCCGCCGAGGGCGAGACGCGTGAAGTGACCGTTCTCTTCACCGACCTGCGCAACTTCACGACGCTCGCGGAGCGGCTCCCCGGGCCCGACGTCGTCGCGCTGCTGAACGACGTCCACACCCGCATGGTGGAGTGCGTGTTTGCGTTCGGTGGGACGCTCGACAAGTACCTCGGCGACGGCCTGATGGCGTACTTCGGCGCGCCGGTGCCAACCGATGACCACGCCGAGCGTGCAGTGCGCTGCGGCCTCGCCATGCAGGCGGCGCTCGCGCGGCTCAACGCCGAGCGCGCGGCCGCCGGGCAGCCGCCGCTGGGGATGGGGATCGGCATCCACACCGGCAGCGTGGTGCTGGGCGACATCGGCGCGCCCCGGCGGCGCGAGTACACCGTCATCGGCGACACCGTGAACGTCGCCGCGCGCCTCGAGGAGCTGACGAAGCTCGACGGGCACGCGATCCTCGTCTCCGAGAGCACGCGAGCGCGCGTCGGCGACGCGGTCGGCTTCCGGCCCGCCGGCACGGTCGAGGTGCGTGGGCGGTCAATGCCGCTCGCCGCGTACGTCCCCGCGGCGTGATGTGGTAGGGGACGCCATGGAGAAGAAGCTGCCGTCCGCGTACCGCCGCTTCGGCGACGCCCATCCGCGCGTCATCCAGGCCTACGAGGCGCTCGGCGACGCAACGCTCACCGACGGCCCACTCGACCGCCGCACCGCGGAGCTCGTGAAGCTCGGCATCGCCGTCGGCGCGCGCCTCGAAGGCGCCGTCCACGCTCACGTGCGGCGCGCGCGCGACGCCGGCGCCACCGCCGAGGACATCCGCCACGCGATCCGCCTCGCCACGACTACCGTCGGCTTTCCGAGCATGATGTCGGCCCTCAGCTGGGCTGAAGATATCCTGGAGAGCAAGTGATCGTGCACGCCGAGCGCATGCGCGTGCAGTGGGTCGACACGGACGCGAGCGGGCTCATCCACTACACGGCGGCGCTGCGGTACTTCGAGGTCGCGGAGCACGCGCTCATGCGGAACCTCTTCGCCAGCGTCGCGGGCAGCGGGGAGCGGACGTTCATGCTGCCCCGCGTGCACGTCGAGGCGGACTACAAGGCGCCGCTCCGCTACGCCGACGAGTTCGACTGCACGGCGCGCGTTGCGGGGCTCGGTCGCAGCTCGGTGACGTACGGCTACGAGATCCGTCGCCTGGACGGGGTGGTCGCGATCGTCGGCAAGATCGTGGCCGTGGCGATCGACCTCGCGGGCCAGACGATCACGCTTCCCGACGAGTTCCGCGCGGCGCTGTCGGCCGCGATCTAGCGCCCGGGATCGTGCTTCCGGCGTGCCATCGCGCGGAAGTACGCGACGAGCGCGTCGAGGTCGGCGTCCTTCAGCTCCGGATGCGCCGGCATGTTGCCGTAGCGGAACGTACGCGGATCGCGGATGTACGCCTTGATCTGCGCAACGGGCCGGTACTCGACGATGCTCTTCGGGACGTTCAGGTCCGGCCCCGTCGTCCCGCCCTCGCGATTGATCGCATGGCACGCGATGCACTCGCCGCGGAACATCTCGAAGCCCTGCCACGCGGGATCGGTGCGCGGGACGCCGGTCGGCATGACGTGCGGGTACTTACGCGCGAAGTCCTCGACCTCGAACTCGGCGATCTGCCAGACCCATGGGTAATCGCGCTGCGACGGCTTCTCCCAGACGAGGTAGAGCGGCCCGGGGTCGATCCGCTTCGGACCGAGCGGCGCCCAGCGGAAGCCGTCGGCGGAGAGATCGGCGTCGCCGAACGCGAGCCATGCGCCCGGCTCCGCGAGGCGCGCGGCGCTCGTGGGCTTGTCGTAGCCATCCCAGGCGCGGATGAAGACGTCCGCGCTGCCGAGGGTCGCGGGCGCCGCACCGAGCCCGAACGCGAGAACGTCGGCCAGCGGGCAGGCGCGATAGCGCTTGCGGGCGCCGTAGTTCGGGTCGTCGACCTCGACCGCCCGCGGCGCACACGCGCCGGCCAGCGTCGGGACGTCGATCTCCTTCACCACCTGCCCCTCGCGCAGGAAGCGGACGTCGGCCGCGGCCGCCTCGAGCGCGGCGAGCAGGCAGATCGCGAGCGCCCGGGTCAGTGCTTTCCGTACTCGAGCGGCACGCCGCGGCGCTGGGCGAGGATGTACGCTTCGAGCGCCCGTAGCTTGAAGTCGTCGTCGGGGAGCGGCTTCCCCCGCACCGGATTCTCGATGCACCAGTTGATCATGTCGCGCAGGAGCGCGACCCGGCCGAACTGCACCTGGAACTTCGGGTACGTCTCGGGATGCGTGTTCGCGGCGTTCGGATGACACATGTCGCACGAGACGCCGATCGTCCCGCCGAGCAGATCCGCGCTGTGGAAGATGCGATCGCCCTGGGCGACGAACTCGTCCGTCGCCGCCTTCCAGATGTCGACGTCGCGCTGGGAGAACGCGCCGTACGTGTGGCCGTCCTGCACCGGACCCTGTGGGCCCGCGGGCATGCCACCCGCGCCACCGCCGGTCTGACCCTGCGGCGCGCCGCCCTGCTTCGTCTGCGCCGCCTCGCGCGCGCCCTCGGCCGCGCCGGCGCCACCGAACTTGATCGACGCGCCGGGCCGCGACCCTTCGGGCGGCGGCACGGACTGTTCCAGGGCGCCGCCCTGCGCCGCCTGCGCGACGTGGACGGCCCGTGCGTCGTCCCAGTTCGCTTGCGGGTTCTTCCGCCGCCACTCCTCCATGAGCTGGTCGGAGACGGCCTGCGCCTGCGAGCGCGTGAGGCGCTCGCCTTCCTTCACGCCCTGCACCTCCGCGCTGGTGACGCCGTCACAGAGCCCGACGACCAGGTTGCCGTCGGCCGACGGCGGGACGGCGTGGTGCGGCGCCTCGGCGCGCGAGCGGGCGAGCCAGCCGCCGCCGAGCGCGACGACGAGCGCGGCGACGAGTGCGAGCCCCGAGGTCTTCGTCATGCGACGTCCTTCAGAACGACGGCAGTTTCGTCGTCGGGGGCCGGTCCTGTCCGCCGTCCGACGCGACATAGCTCGCCTTCACGGTGATCGGGTTCCGGTCCCACAGGTTGTAGAGCGCGTTTGCGAGGCCATTCTCCAGCACGTCGACCGCGCCGTCGCCGCAGCCGTCGAACTGGTCGAACGGATCGGCACGGTTCATCTGCACGGTGAGCTTCGGGAGCCCCTCGGGCGCGTACGGCCACGGCCAGGCCGTCGAGAGCATGCCGTGGAACTGGATGTTGCCGATCCGGTTCGTCAGCAGCTGATGCGTGTGGCCGTGGATCACGGTCACGTGCTGGAACGGCCGCAGGATCGCCTGCACGTCGTCGGCGTCGTCGGTCCAGAAGTTCCACGGCCGGTAGTATTTGTAGAGCGGCGAGTGCGAGAAGACGACGACCGGCGTCGCCTTGTCGACCTTCGCGAGATCGTCGGACAGCCACTTCCGGCCTTCCTCGCCGACCTCGAAGCGCGACTGGACGCCGTTGTCGAGCCCGGCGACCGTCTGCATGCGCTGCATCGGCGTCATGCCACGCGCGGTCCAGAAGTCCTTCTCGACGACGCTCATGATCGTCACGAAGTGGACGCCCTTGTGATCCCACGAGTAGTGCGTCGGGCCGAAGTACTGCTGCCAGAGCGCGCCCATGTCGAGGAACCAGTCGTGCTCGCCGACCATCATCTTCACGGGCGCCTTGACGGTTTTCAGGATGTCACGACCGAGCGTCAGCTCCTTCGGCTGGCCGAGCTGCGCCAGGTCGCCGCCGAAGAGGACGAAGTCCGGCTGCGGATCGAGCGCGTTCACGTCGTCGACGGCCTTCAGGATCGCGCGCACGAACCGGTCGTTCAGCTTCTGCTCGTAGAGGTGCGCGTCGGAGATGTAGGCGAACGTGAATTTCGGCTTCGCCTGCCCACCGTCGTCCGCCGCCCAGGCGAGCTCGACGAGCTGGAAGGACTGCGGCGTGACGAGGCCCTTCGCGAGCGCGGCGGCCGCGGACACGCCCGCCAGCTTGAAGAACGACCGGCGCGAGACGCGTCCGAGGCCGCGGAAGAACGCGTCCCGCTCTTCGTAATGCTTCGTCTCGATGCTCTTCCACGCCATGACGCCCTCAGGACTTCGGTGGCAGGATCACGCCGATGCCGGCCGGGTTCTTCAGATTCGGATTGGGAGCGAGATCGCCGAGGTTGCCCTTCCGGCCCATCGCCGCGTCGGTGTCGCGCTCGGGCCGCTTCGTCTTCTGCCCCCGCTGGCGCGCCATTTCATGCTTGCCGAACGCCGCGAAGCGGTCGCTCGTGAGGGTCGCGAGGAACGCGACCATGTCGTCGATCTCCGCCTCGGTGAGCCCGAGACGCTGCATGCCGCCGTCGAGGTTCGGATTGGGCACGCCGCCCTTGTTGTAGTGGTCCATGACGTCCCAAAGCGTCGGCATCGAGCCGTCATGCATGTACGGCCCGGTGATCGCGATGTTGCGCAGCGTTGGCGTCTTGAAGGCCCCGATGTCGTTCGACTGCTTCGTCACGAGGAAGCGACCGAGCTCGGTGAGGTCGCTCTGGATCGCCACCTCGTCGATCTGCTTGAGATCGCCGGAGCGCACGATGGTGGTCGCGCGCCGGGCGAGGCCGATGAAATCCGTCTTGTGCGCGGCGATGCCGATGTTGTGGAACTTCTGGTCGGAGAAGAGCGGGCTCGTCGTCCCGAAAGCGTGGCAGTTGGTGCAGCGGCCCTTGCCGTTGAAGAGCGCCCAGCCACGCTTCGCCGACGCATCGATCGCCTTCTCGTCGCCCGCGATGAAGCGGTCGAACGGCGAGTCGCCCGCCATCTGCGTACGCTCGAAGGCCGCGATCGCCGACGCGATGTCGTCGTACGTCGGCTCGCGACCGTTGAGCTTCTGGAACGCCTGCGCGTACTCGGGAACCTTGCGCACCTTCGCGACGACGTCGTCGGGCGTCTTCTGGCCCATCTCGATCGGGTTCAGGATCGGGAGCTTTGCCTGCTCCTCGAGCGACGGCGCGCGACCGTCCCAGAACTGCGTCGCGTTGAACATCGCGTTGAGGACGGTCGGGCTGTTCCGCTTCGTGCGCTCCTTCGGCGCCGCGACGCCCTCGGCGAGCGGCTTGTGATCCACGAAGCCCTTCTGCGGGTCGTGACACGTCGCGCACGACACGCCGTCGTTCACCGAGAGCCGTTTGTCGTTGAAGAGCTTGTCGCCGAGCGCCGCCTTCTCGGGCGTCGGCTCGGCGCCCTTCGGGACCGAGACCTCGTACAGCGTGCGCGAGATGCCGAGCGGCAGCTTCGGCACGCTCGCGTCATCGGCCCGCGAGACGAAGGGCAACGCGACGATCAGGCCGGCGAGCACGGCCAGCCGGGGCGTTTGTCGGGACATGCGGTCGATGGCCGTCCCCTACCGCACACGTGCGCCACCGCCTAGCCCCCCCTCTGGCGGCGGGCAACGGGTGATCTCCAGCGGGAATGGGGTCTGGCAAGCTGTCCCGAGGTGCCGACCGAGCAGAAGCCGTCGAAGCCACCCGCCCGGAGCCTCGTCTGGTGGTGGCTCGCGCTCAGCACGCTGCTCGTCTGGAACGCCTTCGTCTTCTGGCCGCGCGGATCGCCGGAAGCACCCCTCCCCTACAGCGCCTTCGTCGCCGAGGTGCGCGCCGACCGCGTCGCGCGCGTCGAGATCGAGGGCGACCGACTCACCGGATCCTTCACGAAGCCGGTGCGATGGCCCGCGCCGGGCATGCCGGCGCCCGAGAACAGCGGACCGCCGCCCGAGCCACGCGACTACACCCGCTTCCGGACGACGCTGCCCGTCGCCGTCGGCGACCCGAAGCTCATGGGGCTGCTCGAGACGCATCACGTCATCGTCGACGCGAAGCCGTCGACCGCGCCGTGGTTCGTCGAGGTGCTGAGCAGCTGGGGGCCACTCCTCCTCCTCGTCGGACTGTTCTGGTGGATGGGACGCCAGGCGTCCCGGCAGCAGGCCGGCCTGTTCGGCTTCGCGCGCAGCCGCGCGCGCCGCTACACGACCGAGCGACCGCAGGTGACGTTCGAGGACGTCGCCGGCGCGGACGAGGCGAAGGCGGACCTCGAGGAGGAGGTCGACTTCCTTCGCCACCCGCAGAAGTACCACGACCTCGGCGCGCGCATCCCGCGCGGCGTGTTGCTCGTCGGCCCGCCCGGGACGGGGAAGACGCTCCTCGCGCGGGCCGTCGCCGGCGAGGCCGGCGTGCCGTTCTTCAGTCTGTCGGCGTCCGAGTTCGTCGAGATGTTCGTCGGCGTCGGCGCGAGCCGGGTCCGTGACCTGTTCACGCAAGCGAAGGCGGCGGCGCCCGCGATCGTCTTCATCGACGAGCTCGATGCGGTGGGGCGGCGACGCGGTGCAGGCGTCGGCGCCGTGAACGACGAGCGCGAGCAGACCCTCAACCAGCTACTCGTCGAGATGGACGGCTTCGACGAGCGCGAGAACGTCATCGTGCTCGCCGCGACGAACCGGCCGGACGTCCTCGACCCGGCGCTGCTGCGCCCGGGCCGCTTCGACCGCCGGGTCGAGGTCGGGCTTCCCGACCGCCGTGGGCGCGAGGGCATCCTCCGCATCCACACGCGCAAGCTCCCGCTCGCGGCCGACGTCGACCTCGGCGTGCTCGCGCGCAGCACGACGGGGCTCTCGGGCGCCGACATCGCGAGCTTGTGCAACGAGGCGACGCTCATCGCTGCGCGCAAGAACCGCTCACAGGTGACGATGGGAGACTTCATCGAGGCGCAGGACAAGGTGCTCCTGGGCGGCGTCCGCGGCGTCGTTCTCGATGCGCGCGAGCGGCGCGTCGTGGCGTATCACGAGGCCGGGCACGCCGTCGTCGCGTGGCTCACGCCCGCCGCCGATCCGGTCCGACGCGTGACGATCGTGCCGCACGGACGCGCGCTCGGCGTGACGCAGCAGCTGCCCGGCGAGGATCGTTACAATTACAGCCGGACGTATCTCCTCGCGAAGGTCGGCGTGATGCTCGGCGGACGTGCCGCCGAGGAGATCGCGCTCGGCGAGCTGACGACGGGCGCCGAGAACGATCTCGTCGAGGCAACACAGCTCGCGCGCCGGATGGTCACGCGCTGGGGAATGGGCGCCCTCGGGCCGGTCGCGTTCAGCGCCGACGACCGGCAGCCGTTCCTCGGCTACGATCTCTCGCACGGACGCGACTACAGCGAGGCGACCGCCGCGCGCGTCGACCAGGACGTTCAGCGCGTGCTCGCCGAGCGGCACGAGCACGTCCGCCGCCTCCTCACCGCCGCGCGCGAGCGGCTCGAGGGCCTGGTGGAGACCCTCCTGGCTGAGGACACCGTCGGCGAGGACCGGCTCGCGACGATCCTCGGGCCGCGCCCGGCGGGCGGCGAGGCCGTTCCCCCGAAGACGCCGACCCGCGCCGCGGGATAGGATGTCGGCATGGCGATACAGCTGAACCACATCATCGTCGTGTGCCGCGACAAGAAGCGCTCGTCGACGTTCCTCGCCGAGATGCTCGGTCTACCGCGTGCGAAATCCTTCGGCCCCTTCCTCGAGGTCGATACGGCGAACGGGGTCTCCCTCGCGTTCCTCGAGCACGACGGCGAGGTCGCGCCCCAGCACTACGCCTTCCTGATCGGCGAAGACGACTTCGACGCCGTGTTCGGGCGCATCCGCGAGCGCGGCCTCGAATACTGGGCCGACCCGTTCCTCAGGCGGCCCGGGGAGATCAACCACAACGACGGCGGCCGCGGCGTCTACTTCAAGGATCCGGACGGGCACTTCCTCGAGGTCATCACGCGCCCGTACGGCAGCCACTAGGCGTCAGTCCCGGTAGAGGAGGTAGCGCGCCGCCGCCTTCTGGAAGGCGCGCACCTCCGCACGCCATGACGCGGCGCGCGCGCGGAGGTCGTCGCCGCCCTCGATCGCCTCGCGCACGGCGGGGTCGCCGGTGAGCACGTCGATCGGCAAACGGTCGGTGACGTACTCGTACGGCGGCTGCTTCCACGCGAATCGATCGCGGTGGAGCGCGACGACGTCCTGGAGCAACGCGAGCGTCGTGAAGTACGGCGCGTAGCGTGCCGGGTCGGTCACGTGCAGCTGGAAGCCGCGGCAGACCTCGCCCTGCCACTTGTGAAACGTCGGCTGGAAGTCGTGGTCGCGGAGGACCAGACCCGGCAGCCGGCGCGCCGTGAGACGCGCGCGCAGCGCCGCGGTATCGAGGTACGGCGCGCCCCAAACCTCGAACGGCCGCGTCGTCCCCCGTCCCTCGGACAGGTTCGTGCCCTCGAGCAAAACCTGGCCGGGGTAGACGACGGCCGTGTCGGGTGTCGGCATGTTCGGCGACGGCAGGACCCACGGCAGCCCGGTGTCGACGAACGACATCCGGCGCCGCCAGCCGTCCATCGGCACGACCGTCAGGTCGCAGCGCGGCGAAAGCCGGTCGTTCACGAGCCGCGCCATCTCGCCGAGCGTGAGCCCGTGCCGCATCGGCACGGGGTGGAGGCCGACGAACGACTCGTAGCCGGGGCGGATGACGTTGCCCTCGACGACGCGCCCGCCGAGCGGGTTCGGGCGGTCGAGGACGACTACCGACTTGCCCGCCGCCGCGCACGCCTCGAGCGCGAGCGCCGCCGTCCACTCGAACGTGTACACGCGCGTGCCGACGTCCTGGAGATCGACGACGAGCGTGTCGATCGCGTCGAGCATCGCGGGGGTCGGGCTGCGCGTCTCCGAGTAGAGGCTGAAGACGGGGATGCCGAGCCGGCCGTCGACCGCGTGCGCCGACTCGATCATGTTGTCCTGCTTCTCGCCGGCGATGCCGTGCTGCGGGCCGAACAGCGCGGCGAGGCGTGCGCCGCAGAGCCGGTGGAGCACGTCGCGCGCCGACTCGAGCCGGCGCGTGACGGACGCCTGGTGCATCAGGAGCCCGACCCGGCGGTCGCGCAGCCAGCGCGGCCGCTGCCGCTCCAGCACCTCGAGACCGGGAAGCACGTTCTTCGTCCTCGCCACGACCCCTCCTCCCCCGCCGCGACGATGACATCCGCGCGCCGTCGGAACAAGCGCGGGGATTGATCGCGAAGGAGTCGCGTGTTCGGGTCGACGCATGATCGAGATCGGCTACAAGCTCTCGAGCGAGGAGTTCGGCGCCCGGCGCTCGTCGAGCAGGCGGTGCGCGCCGAGCGCGCCGGCCTCTCGTTCGCGCTCGCGTCGGACCATTTCCATCCCTGGACCGACCGGCAGGGACAGAGCCCGTTCGTCTGGGGCGCGCCCGGTGCGATCGCACGCGCAACGAGCACGAGATGCTCGAGGAGGCGATGCGCGTCATCCGGCTCCTCTGGGAGGGCGGGACGAAGACGCATCGCGGGCGGCACTACACGGTCGAGGGGGCACGACGCCGACCGTGATGGTGGGCGCGAGCCAGCCGGGCGCGGCGGCGCTCGCAGGGAAGCTCGGCGACGCGATGATCGACACCGAGCCGGACGGCGAGCTGGTGCGCCGCTTCCGCGAGTCGGGCGGCGAGGGGAAGCCGGTGTACGTCGAGCGCACGGTCTGGTCGCGGAGGCGATCGTCTGCGGTCCCGACCCGAAGCGGCACGTCGAGATGATCCGGGAGACGGAGCGCGCGGGCCACACGCACGTGTGCGTGCACCAGGTCGGACCCGACCAGGAGGGCTTCTTCGACTTCTACGAGCGCGAGGTCCTGCCGCGCTTCCGCACCGCGACGACTCGCCGTCCGCCTCGGCCGGTGCGATCCGACCCGGCGACCGCGGTCAGACGGTCGCAGAGAGGATAATCGCCCCCACCCCTTCCGGCGGGAATTG